>Ga0306920_100003834_pt1 | contig 19196 bp, 11 predicted proteins | sample flu12Cox44000170_FD_204666 | JGI IMG/M metagenome (GOLD analysis project Ga0306920, IMG submission 204666) | Lab enrichment of tropical soil microbial communities from Luquillo Experimental Forest, Puerto Rico - flux4day.12C.oxic.44.000.170 (v2)... | ecosystem: Environmental > Terrestrial >... | reverse complement strand
GCCGCCGCCGCAACGCCGGCGCCGGCACCCGGACCGGCGCCGTCAGGCGGTGACGCGCGCAGCGTGACCGCAGGACCAGGACCGAAGCGGCCCGCGAAGCCGACGACGACGGCGAGCGTCTGACCGCTGACAGGAAAGTGGTGGACGACTAGGGGCGGCCATTCACGAGCGGGGTGCAACCGCTCCACCAGTGGCTATACTCTGCATCAGGACAAGTATAACGTGTGGGTCAAAAGCACGCACACGACCGGACGCCGGCGTGCGTAATGGCGCTGATTTGGTGTGCCCGGTGGGGGAGACAATGCTCGGAGTCGCCGGGGTTCAGTGGCGTCGGATTGTGCCGCTGTGTATCGTGTTGTTCGTGGGATCGTGTGCCCCGCTAATCGCGGAATTCAGTCTTGAGTCCTACAAGAACGCAACGACGCTGAAGGCCGAAACCGCTGCACTCATTGATAAAGCGGGGGAGCCCTACTCTGCGCACGCAAAGGAAGTCGCCGCGCTCACGACCAAGATGAACGCAGCGTACGAATTCGCGGCCGGCCTTCCGAGCAACCAGCTCTCGGCAAAGCAATGGCAGATTATGCGTGACCCGAATCGGAACCTGTACGGCGGCTTCGTAAGCCTTTGGAAAGATCAGGGAACACTATCGCCGGCATTTCGGAGGGAAAAGAAGACCCAGATAGGCCGCGCCTTCGATTACATCATCTGCTTGGAGGCGAACAAGAAGGAGGCCACGCCATGTCCCGTGGCCGCTAGTCAGTGATGTGAAAATCCGCCTCGGCCATCCACGTGCATGAGGATCACAGACCATGAGCGCCTTTACGGATTTCGAAAAGGCTGTCGTTGCGGGCGTACCGGCCCTCGCGAAAGGTGCCCTTAAAGACTTCGCCACTCAAGCTCAGAGCGATGCTCGAAGTTTCCTGAGACAAGCGAAGGAGGGTTTGCGGCGCTGGACAAGGGAGCTGAGAGACAATGAGCTGACAAAAGCCGAATTCGCCGACCTCGTGAAAGGTCAGAAGGACTTGGCAGAGCTCGCTGCATTGACGCAGGCCGGATTGGCACTCGCTGCGCTGCAGAGATTTCGTGATGGATTGATGAAGCTTGTTATCGACACGGCATTCAAAACCTTTCTGCCGTAACTGGACCAACCAAAGACCTTACACAGATTCGTGGTAGCGGCAGTCACGGCGCCTTGCGCGCCTCAGAACGGCAGGCCGGCGTAGTTCTCCGCAAACGCGATAGCCGCAGCACGCAACGATGCCGCTGACGCTTGGTCGTCGGAGCGGGGGAGGACTTTGAAATTGGATTTCCATCGCGAGTAGCCGGTAAAACCCTTGCGATGCCAGCGCACGGCAGTCTCGGGCCTGACGATGCTCAGGGCATGCAAGAATATCGAGGGTAGCGACAATAGAGCCAGACGAAGAGGGCGCGGTCGATCCAACGCAAATGCAGTCGACGGCGCGGCGTGCGCTGCTGCAGCACGTTGAGCTGATGCCGCAGTATCAAGATTTCGGCCTCCAGCCGCGGCCGCGGCTTGAAGAAGTCGCACAGCATACGGAACAACAAGAGGCCGATTGCTAACATTCGGGGATCATGTTCTGATTCGTCGGTGACTGCGAGTCAAATGGATAGAGTTTTCGGAAGCGCCAAGGCGTAGTGGGGGAGTCATGATGGTCAAAGAGTTCAGCGGCAAGAAATGGGTAGGGAAATTTCCCGATGCCAAAACGACGGCCTCGCTTTCAAATGATTTCAGGCCAGGTTGCGAAGCCTTCATTCTGGCAATGCGCTCAGCCGGGGCGACCGTTACCGTGACATCGACCCGCCGTCCCGCCGAGCGCGCTTATCTCATGCATTTCTGTTGGCGGATTTTCAAGCAAACGATCAATCCGCAAAACGTCCCTGCAAAGGCCGGCGTCGACATTGAATGGGTGCACACAAAGGCCGACGGCTCAATCGATCTTGCAGCCTCTCGCGCCGCGGCCAAGGCGATGGTCAACGCCTACGGCATCGCGTATCCGCCGGCGCTCAAGAGCCGCCATACCGAGGGACGCGCCATCGATATGACCATCAAATGGAGCGGCAATTTGGTCATTGCCAACCGCGACAACACTCCGACGACGGTAACCACCACGCCGCGCAACGGCTTCAATCTTGCACTACGTAAGGTGGGTAAAACCTATTGCGTCACTAAGAACGCGAGCGATCCCCCGCACTGGTCGACCGACGGGAAGTGAGCACGCGATGGTGGAGGTTGATTGTCACCGCCACCCATGGCCACCCGCGTTACAGGACTACCTGTAGGTTCAAGTTATTCCTTTGATGTGAGAGGCACCGAGTGCAAGTCGGGAACTTGTGGATCGTTTGGACAGAATACCCCACTGTGAGGCAGCTCACACAGCACGATAGCCGGCTAGATTATGCTGCCAGAAAATAGTTGGCCACATGGCGCACCGACATTCGGACAGTGAGGGACCATGGCCGAGTTTTGCTTTAGCAACCGCCATTCCCGAACGACCGCCTATATAGCTAGACCAAGAAGAAGATTCGCTGTTGGAGATAAAGCGATCCTTAGTATCGCTCTAACGAGGAGAATAGGAATGCCAGCGCTCTAATTTCTGATAGTGCCCAGGTGTGCCACGGAGGAACAAACCTATGTCCCTGACAAGCAAGTTTCTTTGGATCGTAAATATGAATACGGAAACCTCTGAAACGGCGTTCTCTAAGCATGCCCTGGCCATCGGCGCGACCGGCGTGTGTATCCGAACTTCGTCGAAAAGATTTCCGGGGACAATAAAGCGGTTTCATGACCTGAACATGAAGGTCTATGCGTGGCGGTGGCCATCAGCGTCGAAGGTTGGCGCGCTCAATGAGGCCAAAAACGTGGCGAAGAATCTAATTCCAGCAGGACTTGACGGCTACATCGTTGACCCCGAGTCCGACAAAGCCGGTGCGGCGAATGACTGGAACAGGTCCAAACTTGCTCCGCTGGCAGCCGAGTTCTGCTCTACGATTAAAGATGCGGCCCCAGCTTCGTTTGTTTTTGCGACCACTTCTGGCTGCGCCTATCCCGCTGCAAACATGAAGCCAAATATTCCGTGGAAGGAGTTTTTCACGGCGAGCAACGTGCTTCTCCCGCAGACTTATTGGCGATGGACCAATCCCTCGACTGGACAGCGGGGTCAAAAAATAAATGGCGGAACGCCAGCGGCGGCGATCACCAAGGGAGTTCCCGCGTGGAAGGCGAAATCGCTTGGCAAGCCGATTATTCCGATGGCGGGTGAAGTGGATGTTGTTAGAGCGGATGAGATAGCGGCTTACGGCGTTGAATTACAGAAAATGAACGTGACTGAAGGCCACTTCTATACGGACAACGGCCAGATTCCGGTCACGAACTTAGCGGCAATGAAGGCCCTATGAAAGGCTTTGACGCCCTCCATACCACTCCACAGCCGGCCACAGGGCTCACGCTATCCTACTCCAAGTGCTCCGCCGGCCTTTATTCCCATGGCCGGGACACTTCCGAGACACCGAGGATAGACCATGGCTTGCCGCCCGTTCCAGCACGCTGGAAACCCGCACAGCCCGACTCAATTTGCCGGTGCGCAAGAAGCCCCACCACTTCCGTATCGCCGCAACAAGGTCTGCCCGAAACCAGCAATAACATTATTATCCAGAAAGGACTGGCATTCGGCCGCGCTTGGAGCGGTACTGTGTCAATCCCGAGCGCATGTCGCGCTCCGAGATCCTGCCCCGCCGGCTCGTTGGCCGAGGTGGGGCTTTGGTGGTGCGGCGCGACGCCGCCATCAACCGAAACGGAGGATCTCGATGTCAAAGTCTGCGAAGAAGCGATCACCTCGGACAGCACACACCGAAACGACTGCCGCAAAGCCGTCGTCGCTGGCAATGGCCAATCCCCCGCGGCCGTATAAAGCCGATCCGGGGCTCGAAGCAGTCTCGCGTCATCGCGATGCTGCAATCGCCCGCCGGTGCGACGATTGCTGCGATGATGAAAGCCACGGGCTGGCAGCAGCATTCGGTGCGCGGATTCCTTGCTGGCGTGGTGCGCAAGCGCCTCAAGCTCAAGCTCGGGTCGAAGAAGGTGGACGGCATCCGCGTCTACCAGATCGCTGGCGTGGAAAAGAGCAAGCGCGCGCCTCGCAAGTCCGAGCGCCTGATCTGGAGGCGCGTCACTGAACTGTAAGTCTCCCGAACAGATCCGGGAGACTCTCGAGCTGTCGCTCACGCGAGCGCTGGAGCGACTCCCCGCATGTGCTTCAGGATGGTCTCGCCCTCGGAATAAAATCGGACAAGCAAAAATTTTAACGTCGACCACTTGCGCTTTCTGCACGTTGTGATATAATGATCTCATAAATACAATCTATAAGTTACCCTCGGTAACGAGCTGGGAATGTAATGACCGCCTAGCGCCGGGCTCCTTCTGCGACCGAACGCGCGCTGACTTGAACGTAATCGAACTGGGCCGGCGACCGGAGCCAAACGGCGAACAAGGCCGCTCTGATACACGGTTACACGGTGCGGACTCGAGCCGTTCCGTCGCGTCATGGCGGGGTCTGTCGCAACGTGCATCGCATAGTTTCTAACTCTTCACGTCGTGCCGATCTCGGCAGCGGAGCGTGACGGCCTCGTCACGTCCGAGGAGGTTGAGACTCGCGTTCGAAGGTGGTGGGTTGTGGCTGACGATGTATGGAGTGCGCTCGTCCAAGGCGTGCTGGCATTCGCGCGGTCCGGCATCGGCACCCTGACCGACACCGCGTTCAAGGATACGGGAGCGCTGGTCAAGGCGCTGCACGACGACTCGCAACCCGGAACTGTCAAGGCGCGGCTCGATCAACTCGAGACGGACATCAAGAACCTGGCCGCTGCCGGCAAGAAGATCGTCGACGCGGTCCAGCCGGAGGTCACGAAAGCCAAGCAGGCCGTGCAAGATGTGGCGGCCATACTCGGCAAGTCCCCTTTCACCGCGGCAGACTCCGGGCAGGCGGCGACGCGACTCGCCGACGTGCTGGTCGCGTTCGACAAGGCGCTCGACATCGTTGCCAAGAAGCTCGCCGAGCCGGAGCCGACTCCAGCCGCCAAGCAGGCGATGGAAGACCAAATCCGGGGAATCACCGAACCGTGGAAAAGGCCTTTCCGCAATCTCGCGGCCGGCCTGTCGCAGGGCTTCGACGCGCTCTGCCACACCGTGCTCGGCGTCGACCATGCGGGGGCGAGCCTCGCTGATCATCTCGAGTGGAACCGGCAGACGTTCCGCTTCACGGCCAAGCTAACGCAAGCGGGAGCGGCGCAGCTCGGTCTATTGCGGCTGGACGGCGCCAGCGTCGAGGCATTCTTCAGCTATCAAGATCCGGCCAAGGTCGGAATCGTCCTCAAGTCGAAGCTGCAGGCCGGGTTGCGTTCCGACAAGCTCCTGGAAAAGATCATTCCAGCCGAGGCCCCGACCGCCGATTCGGATACGGTCGCGGTCACGCTCGATACCCATGACGGGCTCACGTTCGGCGACGGCCCCAACAAGAAGATTACTCTCCCGGTCCGCTTCTCGTTTCCCGCCGTTGAGCTGCGCGAGCTCGCAATCGCGCTGCCGGACGGGCCCGACGCGAACAGCGGCCGCGTCGACGTGATGTTCACGATCGCGGGAAAGCTCGGCAGCGTGCTCGGCGTCGTAGCGGAAGGCGGCGGCGTTACCATCGCCTGGCAAGGCGGAGGTGCGTTGGATGTCAAGCCGAAGCCGCCGGACGCGAGCGGGCTCAAGGTCGACGCCGGGGTGGTGAAGGGCGGCGGCTATCTGCGCTACCGGGAGCCGGCGCATGAATATGGCGGCGTGCTCGACCTCAAATTCACCGAGATCGGCGTCACCGCGATCGGTCTGATTACTACGGACCCATTTTCGTTTGTTGTCGTCATTGGCGTGCACTTCCTGCCGAAGATCGATCTCAGCTTCGGCTTCACGCTCAATGGACTGGGCGGATTGCTTGCGATCGAGCGCGGGCTCTCGACCGACGAACTGGTCAAGGGCTTGCGCGAAGGCGCCGTGGCTTCGCTGCTGTTCCCGGACGACCCCGTGATGGCCGCTCCCGGCATTCTCGACCGTCTGGGCAAGATCTTTCCGGTCGAGCCAGGCGGCTTCGTGGTCGGGCCGATCGCCGAGCTCGGATGGGGCTCGCAGGCGGGTTTCGTGAAGGCGCGGGTCGGCATCGTGCTCGCGCTGCCGGACCCCAAGCTGGTCATTCTCGGGGCGGTGCAGATCGGAGTGCCGTCGGCGGCCGCGCCGGAAAACCTGCGCATCGTCGATCTGCGCGCCGAGCTGATGGCGGAGATCACGCCGGACTTCTTCCTATTGCGGGTGAGCCTGGCCAATTCCAAGCTTGCCGGCATCGTCATCAGCGGCGATCTCGGCATGCTGGTCCGCTGGTCGGGCGGCGGCGCATTCGCGTTCTCGGCCGGCGGCTTCTTCCCCAAATACACGCCACCGGCCGAGCTTGCCGATCTGCAGCGGATTGCGCTCGAAATGTCGCCGCCGGTGGACTTCCTCACGGTTCGGGCGACCGCCTATTTCGCCGTGACTGCCAACACGCTGCAGTTCGGCGGCGCCGTATTCGTAGCAGCGGACCTCGGCCCGGTCTCCGGCAACGCCCATCTGTCGGTCGACGCGCTGTTCCAGTGGTCGCCGCGCTTCGCCTTCGTTTTCATCATCGACGCAGGCGTGGAGATCAAGGCATTCGGCGAGACGGTTGCCGGGGCCTCGTTCCACGGTGAGCTCTCCGGGATGAAACCCTGGCATCTCGAGGGCAGCGCCAGCGTCGACATCCTGTTCTGGACGGCGCACCTCGACATCAGTCCGATCGAATGGGGCGACCGAGACACGACGCCACAGGAGATCGTCCACCCGGTGGACATAGTGCGGCAGGCGCTGAGCGCCGACGCGGCGTGGAGCACGCGTCTGCCGGCCGGCTCGGAGATGATCGTGCGGCTCGTCCCGGACTCGACGACGCCGCTCCTCGTCCATCCGCTCGGCGCGCTTGAAGCCAAGCAGCAGCAGGTGCCGCTGGAGGTCACGATCGACCGCATCGGCTCCGCCGCTGTCGACGCCCGCCGTATCAATCTGGCCGATCCACAGGTCGGCGACCGGGACGCCGCGATGGTGTCGCACGCGACCGACAAGTTCCCGCCGGGCCATTTCATCCAGATGACCGCCGACCAGCAGGTCGCACGGCCGGATTTCGAGGAGTTCCCCTGCGGACTGAGACTGGCCGCATCGAAGGGCGCGGTGCATGGAGCGCCCACCGGCGTGGTCTATGAATGGCATACGGTATTTCCGCCGCGCAGGATCAACATCCCGCGAATCAAATGGAATATGGCGGCAATCGCGGGCGTCGCCGTGCGCAACGGCGCGGTGGCGGCCACGCTGCGGCAAAGCCACAACGCGTACATGCCGGTCCGCAAGAGCGTCGACACGAATGTGGTCGCGCTCAACGATGCGGGTCGCGTCAGCATCCGCCGACTCGACGACCTGACCAGGCCGGCCGACACGCCGGCGGTCATGACGACCACCGCGGCGGCGCGGCTGATGCGCGACTTGACCGAAGGCCAGACCAATTCCCTGCAACTCGTTGCCGTGGGACTCGCCGCATGAACTCGCTGAGCAAGGCGAAGAATTTTGTCGCCGACGCGTTCATCGTCGCACCGGTCACGCCGTTTGTGCCGGAGAACATCAAGCTCGGCGAGTACACGTTCCTGCCCTGGGTCAGGACCGGACTGGCGGCCGCGGTGACCGGACCGGCCGCGGCGGAAGCCGACAAGCCGCCGCGCGCAAAGGCGAAGATCAAGGTCACCGTGCAAGGCGACAATGGTGCGACGGCGGACGTCGAGAAGGAGGTCACGCTGCGCGGCCCGGGCGATGTCGTGGGCATCGATTCGAACGAGATCGTGCGCCGCGTGCCGGCGCCCAATTCATTCAATGTGGAAGAGAGCTTCTTTGCCCACGTCGAGTTCAACCGGCCGGAATTGCCCTGGCTGTTCTCCCCATCCGCGCCCGACGGCAATGACCGGCTGACGCCGTGGCTTGCGCTCGTCGTCTGCGAAGCGGAGCGCGCGACGGTGCAGCCGGGCCCGGCCGGATTGCCGCAACAGCTTCTCACGCACATGAGCGAGCTGCAGCCGCTCGACGATGCCTGGGCGTGGGCGCACGCGCAGGTGATCGGGCCCAAGGACGGGGCGCCGACGGTCGACGACCGCCTCACCGAGGATTATGCGGCGACCAACCTGTCCCGCATTCTTTGCCCGCGCAAGCTCGAGCCCGGGAAGAGCTACATCGCCTGCCTGGTGCCGACGTTCGATTGCGGCGTCAAGGCCGGTCTCGGAAGCGGTCCGGGAACGCTCGCCTGGGCATGGGAGCACAGCGCCGGCGACGCCGACAAGCAGATTACCCTTCCGGTCTACGATTCATGGCGTTTCTCGATCGGGCCGGCGGGCGATTTCGAGTCGCTTGCGGAACGGCTCACCGGAATAGCCGCACCCTGGCAGATCGGCCGGCGCACGATCGATACCAGCAACCCGCGCGGCGGCATGACGGCGCTTGCGCCCGGCGCGCCGGGCGAGATCCAGGTGCTGCGCTGCGCACTGGTGTCGCCGACATCGGTCCCGTCGAATGCGCCGGTATCGGAAACCAGCGTCTGGCCGGCCGCGACCCGCGACACCCTGCGCAAAGTGATCGACACCAGCCAGGGGACTGACGCGCTGCCGCGCGTGGGCCCGCGCGTCTATGCGCAGTTCCAGCGGGCACAGAAGACGATCGGCAAGGTGTTCGGCGACCCGCCGACCTCGACCACCGCCGCCAATAACGACTGGTTCGCAGACCTCAACACCTCGCCGATGCATCGCATCGTGGCCGGGTTGGGCACCCGCGTGGTGCAGCACGACCGCGAGCCGCTGATGCAAGCCGCGTGGCAACAGGTCGGCGAGATCAATCTCGCGAACCTGGTGCTGACCCGCATTCAGTTCGGACGTTTCCTCGGACAGTCGCTGCTGGATCGACACTTGGCGCCACTGCGGCTTGGCGACCTTGCGCAGGCGCTGCGCGGCGTGCAAGGCAAAGTGCGTCTTGGCGGTTCAGCCAGGACGGTGTACGGGGTGGTGGGGGCGAGCCAAGTACCGCCGGCCGCCATGACCAGCGCATTCCGTCGCGCCACGCGCTCGCGCGGACCGGTCGGCCGCGTCGCCGGCAATGTCGGGGCCCTGCGCCAGCTCATTGCCGCGCAAGACACCTTTAAAGATCTGCGCCTGGCCTATGCCGAGCCCGATGGCGTGAGCGGTCTCTCGGATCGGGCAATCGCGGCGATCCCGACGCAGATACTTGCCAAGAGGTTCGCGGTCACCCCGCAGGCGGCCCGACAAACGGCCGCACAAAAGCTCGCCAGCCGGCCGGGAGCAGCCACCATCGTCGATCGCATGCTGTCGCCCATGGCGACTTGGCACGTGCCGGCGGGCGCCATCGATCTCGCCACGGTCGCCGGCACGCAGATCGTGAATGCAGTCAATACTTCGCCGACGCGACTCGCCGCCGACGGCGCGCGTGCGGAAGCAACCGTCCCGCTGCTCGTGGGGATCGCCAATGCCGGCACCCCAAACCTCGGCCAGAATGCAAAGCTGAGCGTCGAGCGAATCAACGGTCAGCTTCCGTTCACGCCGGTGGTCCGGGTCGCCCCTGTACTGGGGGGCATCGGCAATGTCGGAGCGCCTGCTCTCGCCGACGGCATCGCGGCCAATCGCGCGGCATTGGCGGCGCGCGTGGCCGTTGGCCAGCCGGTCGCGGCTGTCGCGCTCGCGCCGGACGCGATTGGGCGTGTGGTCGCTGCACCCGCAGGGGGTGCGGCTGCCGGCGTGGGCGCGGTGGTCGCTGCGCCCGATCCACTCCACCGGTTTGAAACATCGGCATCGCGCGCGCTCACCGCCGCGCTGGTAAATGGCAAGGCCGCGCCCTCCAACACCGTCGCCACCGCACTCTCGCAGTTCGCGCAAGGAATCGGTGTCACCGGAATGAAACCGACGCCGGATCGCCCGGCACTGACGCTCACGCGTCCGGCTCTGCTCGGCGCCGTCGCCCCCGCGGTCACCGCCACCGCTTATGCCAAGTCGCGGCTGGCGCGCCTTCCGAATTGGCTGCCAGCGACGTGGTTCGACGACGGCCTCGTGACGCCGATCATGGCAGCTCCTCATTTCGACCGCCCGATGTATCAAGCGCTGGACGCCTTCAATCGCGACTGGCTGGTGCCCGGGCTCGGCACCATCGCAGAGACCGATTTCGTGACGGTGCTGCTCACCAACCCGATTTTTACCGAGGCCTTCCTCGTCGGGTTGTCCGACGAAATGGGCCGCGAGCTGCTGTGGCGCGACTATCCGACCGACCAGCGCGGCACGTATTTCCGTCGCTTCTGGGACGAGGTTTCGAACGAGTTGACAATCGACATTCATCGCTTTCCGCGCACCGCGCTCGGCTCGCACATCGCTGGCGGCGCGACCGAGGGACGAGTGGTGCTGGTGATGCGCGGGGAATTGTTCCGCCGCTATCCGGACGCGATCGTGGTCGCGGTCAGGGAGCAGCGTGACCCACAAGGGAATCCCATCTTCAGCGACCCACCCACCGCCGGTCAGGAGGGTGCGATCCTATTCCACGCCCATCTCGATCCAAATTTGCACCTGGTCGGATTCGATCTGACCAAGACCCAGCTGCTCAACGAGTCCTGGTGGTTCCTCATTGCCGAGCATCCGACCGCGCCACGGTTCGGGCTCGAGCTCGTTGGCAAGCAGGCGGGTGCCCTCAAGCGCGCGGACATGCACTGGAACGACCTCGGGCCGCTCCGTCTCGGCCGCTTTCTCTCGCCGGGCGCGCTGGGCCACGCAGTTACGATCTCGGATCCGGGCAGCAATCCACCGGCCACCGATTGGCCGGGCAACGCCGCAATCGTGGCGCGAACGCTTCTGCACGATCCAGTGCGCGCGGCCTTCGACGCCCATTCTCTGGTCAAGAGCTGATCGCCATGCCCGACAGCCCCGAACTGATCAAGCTTCGCACCGACGCCGCCACGTTGACGGCACAGCGCGATCAAACAGTCGCAAGTATTGCTCAGAAGGCGGCGCAACTCACCGCGCTGAAGTCGCAAATTTCGCGGCGCGTGCTGGCCGGCGACAAAGCCGGCGCTGCGGCAGCGCAAGCGCAGCACGATCAAATCGCCAAGCAGCGCGCGCAGGACGCGGCCGCACTGATCCAGCTCGACAAGACGGCGCGCGATGCGATCGGCGGGCTCATCGCCCGGCTCGATCCATGCGATGGCGATGCGGCCTATCCGCTGCTGCTTCTGCCGGTGCGGCTGGAGACCCGCTACACAGCCGACCGCAGCTCGCTGCGCGTGCGCATCTTTCCCGACGACATCCATATCGATCACGTCAACCGCGGCGTCAGCGAGACCGAACGGGCTGCCGCCTTGGCCTATTGGAATGCGGTGTGGCGCAGCCCGAACACCGATGACGCGTGGGCCGCGTTCGTCAAACAAGTGGGCCGTCGGCGTGCGCTGTGGGTTGCGCTGGCGATGCAGCCGTCCAACATCGCCCGGCGCAACAGCGATCCGGCGCCGACCTTCAACACGCCGGCGCCGTTGGCCAAGACCGGCGCCGTAGCGCGCTTGCTGCCCAACCGCTTCACCGTCGTGGCGGTCCAGGGCGGCGAAGTCACCACCGCCCTCGGCAACCCGATCGCACCATCGGTGCCGGTCGCGCTCTACGCCGACGACGGCGCGGAATTGCGGGACGTCAACGGCGTCAAGGTGGCCGCCGGGCGCGAATGGCTCGTCGATTATGCCGAAGCCGAGCGCATCGGCATGGCCGTGACGGTCAAGCTCAAACGGCCAGGAGCGACCATCGACCGCCTGTTCGTGTTCGGCGTACGGGTCAGCCTCGATCCCGCGGCGGCCGCGAAGGAGCTCGCGTCGCTTCTCCTCGCCCATCGGTGCAGCCCCGGGCTCGCCTTCGTGCCGCAGGGAACGCCGACCAACAACACCGAGACCGATCGCGCGGCTTGGCAACGTCAGGTCGAGCCCAAGGCGCCGGCGCGCGACCCGCTTTCAGCCCCCGATGCGCGCTCGAACGCCGCCGTCCTCGCCGGAGCGCTTGGGATAGGCGCAACCGCGTTCGCCGAGCTCGATCACGCGGCTGAGCAGGAACAATCGCGCGCCCGCGCCATGAACGTCGCAATGTGGGGGCCGTCCTGGGGCAGCTTCCTCGACAAGATCAACAAAGTGGGCCCGAATGGCGCCGCTCTCCCCAGCGGCACACGCGAATCCGCGCGTCAGTTGCACCGCGATGCGGTCCGCGGCCGCGGCCCCATTCCGGTGATCCGAGTCGGCAATCAGCCGTACGGCGTCCTGCCGGTGTCGAGCCTGGACAAGCGCTGGACGCCTAACGAAGGGGCGTTCGAGCGCGATCTGATCGGCCTGCTGCGGCGAATCCGTGCCAAGTGGCGGGCATGCCTCGACGCCGTCCCGCAACTGGGTAAGGGCGACGTCGACAAAGCGCTGCTGGATCTCCTGGGCTCGACCGCGGTGTCACAGGGCCTGCGGGTGCGCGCGGTCGTGGCAGGCTCCCTCGAAGCACTCGCCCCGGAGGTCGTCGGGAGCTCGACCAGCGACGCCTTCATTCAGACCACGATCGAAGAGCTGATTTGGGAGGATCTGATCGGCAACGCTTCCCTCTTGTTCCCGGTCGGCGCGCTTGCCAGCAAGAGCCTTCCGCTGCCGCTGCCGATGGTCGACAAGACCGATCCGGACTTCATTACCGCCACGATGGCGGGTCAATCGCCGGGCGCAGTCAGCGTCTTGCAGGTCTTGGTTGGGCTGTCGTGGGACCGTGCCACCCAGGACGTCGCGCGCAACAGCGCCTTCGGGCGCATCGCCGAGATTGTCGGCTGGGTGACCGCCCTTGCGGCGGGCGACCGGGAGCGGATCCTGGCGCTGGCGACGCAGGCCGAGCGCGCCGACGCAAGGACGCTCTCAGCCGAGGCCGCGCGCCTGCGTCAAGCGATTGCCGCGCCGACGCCGCCGACGATCGAGGAATATCAGCCGGTGAGCGCGTTTCGCGGCTCGTTCGGCGAAATCGCCGTTACCAGCACGGCCGCGGCCAATCGAGCCCAGTTCAGCGCCTTCGCGCTGCAGGCCTGGTTGGACGCGCGCGCGCGGCTGAACGAACTCACGGCGGCGCTCAACGAGCTCAAGGACACGGAACTGAACGAACGGCGGATTCTTCTTGCGGAGTCGCTCGACATTGCCTCGCATCGGGTGGACGCGTGGCTCACGGCTCTGGTGGAAAGCCGTCGCCGGAGTCTGCGGGCTGCCCATCCGGACGGCATGTCGATCGGCGCCTATGGCTGGCTCGAGAACATCGAGCCGACCGGCCAGCGTGAACTCGACGGCGGCTTTATTCATGCCCCAAGCCTGACGCATGCGGCCACCGCGGGTATCCTGCGCAGCGCCTATCTCTCGCACAACACCGATACGGCCGGCGATGGAACGCTTTCGTTCGACTTGACCAGCGCGCGCATCCGCGAGTCGCTGCACCTCCTCGATGGGATGCGGCAAGCACAGCCGCTTGGGGCTCTGCTCGGCTACAAGATCGAACGTGCGATGCACGAAGTCGGACTCGACCGATTCATCCTGTCGCTGCGCAAGATCGCGCCGCGCTTCCAAGGCAAGCTGTCGGATCGCGGCGAGACATTGCAGCCAGTGGCGCTCGAGGCCGTGACCGCGAACAATATCACTGACGGTGTCACGCTGATCCACTTGTTCAACTCAGCTTTCGACATCCGCAAGCAGCTCGATGCAGCGCCGACCGACAATCCGTATCTAACCGAACCTTGGCGGCAGACCACCCAGGACGAGTGGAAAGCCATTCGCGACATCATCCAGGACGCGGCGAAGGCGCTCGAGTCGGTGAGCAGCTTGCTGCTAGCGGAATCGGTCCACCAGATGGTGCAGGGAAACATGGCCCGCGCCTCGGCGGCACTGGATGCTGCGGGCACCGGCGATGCTGTCGCGCCGACGCCACAAGTGATTGCGACGCCCACGACCGGCTTGCCGGTGACCCATTCTGTGTTGCTGGTCGCCGGCGGCACCGCGTCTTGGAACGCGGCGCGGCCGCGCGCCGCCGCCGAGCCCCACCTGGAAGGATGGGCGGCTGAACGGCTCGGCGATCCGGCCACGATCGTCGTCGCGATTGATGCGCAGGGCGCGCCGATCACGCTCGCGGCATCGGGCTTCTGCGCGCTCGACGTGATCTATGACGCCGCCGACCGCGCCGGCTTCGAACGGCGACTGCGCGCGCGTCTGGATAGGCTTCCGGCGGCAACGCCGTTCGCCGAGACGCTTGTTGCAACTTGGCCGGCGGGACAGCGGGCGATCGGCGATGTGTTCGAGCTGGCGGCGTCGCTCCGCGCGCTCATCGTGGCGGCACGGCCCGCGACTCCGCTCGACCTCGTGCTACCGAATGCGACCGGCCCGAACGCGCCGCCGGTTCGGGCGATCACCGCCGCCGCGCTCGGTGAGGCGCGGGGGCGGGCACGGAGTGCGCACGACCTTTTGAGCCTGCGCACCGCGTCGCTCGGGGCGCTGCTGCAGCAGCCCACGGTCACCGCCTCGGCACTCGCCGCCGCGGTCGAGGCGCTAGCCGATTTCGGCATCGTCGCTCCTTCCGCCGCTGGCGATCAGTTGAACGCGCTCGCGCACCTCGCTTTCACCGAGGCCACACGACGCCTCGCCACCTGGGAAGATGAGGTCAAGAAGCCGCTGACCGTCGACACCCTCGTTGCCGCCGGGCAAGCCCTGTTCGGGGACGGCTTCTGGATCCTTTCGGCGATCGGCCCCAACGCCGCCGCCGACGGCTGGGATGCGGCCCTGGCGACGCCACCGCCGGGCGCCGGCGCAACGGCCGTCCGGACGTTCCTCACCGACCTCGCCTCGGTGCGCGACGGCGTGCGGCGCTACGTCGAGGCGTTGCTGCTGACGGAGGCGGTCGGGCATGCGGGCGTCCTGCGCGTCGCACAGCTGGCCGGGCCCGGCAAGGAACCGCCGAAAGGCTGGATCGACGGCCCCATCGATGCCGCCAGCTCAACCCCGGACGTGCCGGTCGGCAGCTATGTGATGGATGTTGCGGGAAACTATGGAGCGGGCCAGCCCACATTCGCTCTGGTGGTCGATCAATGGGTGGAGTTGCTGCCGGTTCGCCAGCGCCGGGGCGAAGGCGCAAACGCTCCCGTCGATGCGCGACACACGACCGGTATCGCTTTCAACGCCGCCGCGCCGCTGTCGCGTCCACCTCAGGCGCTGCTGCTGGCGGTGGCGCCAGACGGTCAGCGTTGGACCACGGCCGCCGTAATGGACGTGCTCGAGGACACGCTCGATCTGGCCAAGATCCGTGCCGTGACGCTCGAACGCACGAACGGCGCGGCACGATTGCTGCCCGCGCTCTACGAGCAGAGCTGGTCGTTGCAGGGGGAGAAGGTGTTCGACCTCGCCGCAACGCTCGCGGTCGCCGCCAAGAGCGAGGCGATGTTGCAATTCATCAAGGAAGGATAGGGCCGTGACAGCGACCAACGCGCTCAAGGTTCGACCTCTTCCCGAGGCGATCAAGGTGATCGCGCTCGAGCCGCCCGGCTGGACGCGGCTCGAACCTCAGAGCCGCAGCGGCAACCCGGCGCCCGGGCTCGAGGCGCGCTTGCACGACCCGCTCTGGCTGCTGGCGCGGCAATGGCAGTTCGGCGAATTCCATGGCGAGGATGCCGGCACGCCGCTCGCAGCTCTGATCAACAGCGCGAGCCTGCGGGTGACCGCGTGGCGGCCCGGCGATCCGGCCAATCCGGCGGCCGGACCCGTTCTGCCTTGGCCGGCGGACGATCCGATTGATCCCGTCATTGAGCGCGAGCCGCCCACGGTCCACGGACCCGGCCTGCGTCAGCGTGCGGAGGCGGGCGCATTGCTGGTTGCCAGGCTCGCCGAAGCCGGGCTCGATGCGCGCGCGAAGCTCGTTCAGTTGTGTCCCCTGTTCAATCCGGGCGAGGCGCAGCAAACGCCGCGCCGGTTCGCGACTCTCGCGCAGTCCTGTCCCGACGGCGAAAAGGCTGCTGCGATGCTCGAATCGGGGGCGGCTGGCATCGCCTCCATCGCCGGCACTGCGGAGACGGCGCGCGCCGCGGCACAGGCTTGGCTCGGCTGGTATCGCGACAACGTTTCCCGTCCGCGAGCGGGAGCGCCGGACTCCTGGATTCCGGAGCGGCTCGAGCACCGATTCTCCTTGCGCCTCGGCAGCGGCGCCAGCCAGCGGGTGGTAGCGGCGCCGTCGCACGACAACGACGGCATCGATTGGTACGTGTTCGATCACCTGACCGGACGCCGTCTGGATATTCCGCAAGAACCGGCAGGCGCGCCGGAGCAGCAACGCAAACTGACGGTCGTCGTCTCGCCCTTGCGCTATGCGGGCATGCCGGCGGACCGGATTTGGCAGTTCGAGGACGGCGCGGTCAATTTCGGCGCGCTCGAGAGCCAACCGCACGACCTCGCGCGGCTGTGCTTCGTGGAATTCGCGATGATCTACGGCAACGACTGGTTCGTCGTGCCGGTCGACGTCGATCACGGCAGCCTGACCCGCATCACCCAGCTTTCCTACCTGACGACTTTCGGCGAGCAGCGCGCGGTGCCACCGGCAGACGACACCCGGCGGAGCGGACGTTTCCGCATGTTCGAGATGTCTGTTGCCGGGGCGCCCGACACCCCCTTGCCCGGCCTGTTCGTGCCGCCGTCGGCGCACTTGCCGGTGGCGGGACGTATGCTCGAGGACGTGCTGTTGCTGCGGGACGAGGGGGCGCACATGGCGTGGGCGGTCGAAAGAATCGTTCAGAGCGTCTCCGGCGATCCGCGCAGTCGGTCCGACGAGCCGCGAACGGATCCCGCTCCGCGTCCGATCCGCGGCGGGGCGGACCTGCAATACACCTTGGAAACGTCGGTCCCGCGCAATTGGATTCCGCTGGTGCCGGTGCCCACCACCGGGCACGGCGGTTTCGTCTTGCGCAAGGGCACCATGACGGACCACGACGAAGCGCTCGGCCAGCTGCTCGCCCCCACGCCGTTCACGCTGCAGGAGGAAGAAGTCCCGCGCGAAGGCCTTCGCGTGAGCCGGATTCCGCATCTCGCCCGTACCGCTGACGGCAGGCGTCTGCGCTGGGTGGCGCGGCGCGTCAGCGTTGGCCGTGGCGAAGGATCGAGCGGGCTGGCATTCGACAGCGCGACCCGATGATTAACCCCGTCCGGGTCGACTGGGCCGTCGCGGCCAGCTACTACAAACGAGGACCATGCAACGATCTCCTCATGTCACGGGACAGTTATCTTCGAAGCGAGATTGGTTGTGCGTTTCTCGAAGTGAAGAGAATACCCAACGACATCGAAGCCTACTTGGAATGTACTGCTGAAGAATATTCGTATTTCTTCGAAAAGGTGAGGTTCCAAATTTTTGGCAAGCAACTGCGAGAGCAAGATTCAGAGAGCTTCAAAATCGCAAAGAACGACGTGTACAAATCACCGATCGGTCTAACAAAGGAGCCGTCGACTATTACGCAAGACTACAAAGATAATGCCGAGAGGATAGGCAAAACAACGCATCGCGCTCGCCGGCGCGAGGCCGGCAAAGCTGCTGAACGACGCATTCAAATAGAATGGAACGAAAGGACTTCTAATGCGCACGCATGGGCCGTTCAACTGGACGATCGACATCGCGGCATCGATGATTTGTATTCTTGTCACGATCGCGCCTGTCTCAGCAAAATCAAAGATTAATGACCAAGATACAGCTGTTTCGGGAACCGTGACCGGCAACGTCCAAGAAGTAGGCTTCAGGGCCATGATTCAAAAGCAAGCCATCCAGTATAATCTTTCTGGGTCAGCAGAAAATAATACTGACGGATCTGTTCGGTTTACCCTTCAAGGTGATAATGATCGGATCAAGCAAGCTCTAAAGACCATTAGTAAGGGCACAAAAAAGTCATCCAATGTGAATGTTAGTACATCTTCTGCCGCAGTTTCCCAAAATTTGAAAACTTTCACGGTCGTAGGCTGGACATCCGTCAGCCGGGGTATCACCCACCCCTACAATCTCGTCTTTCCTTTGCGAAATCCAGATACGGTAATCAAAAAAGGTGAAGTAAAAGCGATCTGGTTAAAGATATGCGAGAGCGCAGTGAAAGGTGAGGACACTGGGAAGTGTGATAAGGACAATCTTGATTGACGGACGGTTCCGTTCTGCCCGGCCCCGTTCCGGTGGCGGGGCAGCGCGGTCCTCGGAGCATAAGGGGTGCGCAGATGGTTGCCAGGAAGGAGCCGTACCGAAGGCTAAAGCCGCGGCGAAGACCAAAAGCAAGGCAAGCACCAAAAGCAAGGCGAAGACCAATTCAAACCCTGTGCTGCGATTGCGACGTCCAGTCAGCTCGTAAATTCAACCCGAATTCACCGGATAATGCACTGAGTTTCGGCGCAGCCTGCGCGATTCAGATATAGCGATCAGCAGCTTATTCTGGATTGCGCGAGGCTGTGATGGCGAACCCGACGGGTGAATCGGAATCGGATGCTGTTCGGGTCGATTTTGACCGCCGCCTGATGCTCCAGTTTCGCGGTTCCGCTAAAGCGCTGTTCTCTCCCAGCACCTCGAATTGTCCATCGCTACACCACTGCGAGCGAGGCTCTCCCATGAAGAACCACGAGCCGTGGCGTTGTCGACGCTACACCACGTCATCGATCTGGAATGGATGCAGGAGGCGTATAACCTCCGATGTTGGGTTGCTGGCCTATCGCGAACTCGACGACGCAATCGGCTTGACCGTGATGGCGAGTGATGTGCTAGCCGACGCACGCACTGGCAAGAATGGTCGGCATGCATTGGCTGGGTTGTTCTGACAGTCGGTATTTGGTCGCCTTGCCGGATACGAGGATGTGAATGACGCTGAGCCCCTGCGTCATGATCCGGCAATGCGCTGGATTGTTGGCGGCAAGGCGGCTCAGGGCTGTGCGGCTTCACCGAGCCAGATGGGCCGCTTCGAGACGCAATGGCTCGCGGCACCCGAGAACCTCTCTGCTATTGCCGATTTGTCCGGC
>Ga0306920_100003833_pt1 | contig 19198 bp, 12 predicted proteins | sample flu12Cox44000170_FD_204666 | JGI IMG/M metagenome (GOLD analysis project Ga0306920, IMG submission 204666) | Lab enrichment of tropical soil microbial communities from Luquillo Experimental Forest, Puerto Rico - flux4day.12C.oxic.44.000.170 (v2)... | ecosystem: Environmental > Terrestrial >... | reverse complement strand
AGGACGCGCTGGAGAATGAGGTCGATGCGGCCGCCGAAATAGGCGCTTGCCACGCCGAGCACCAGACCGGCGATGCCGCCGATGATTGCGCACGAGAAGCCTACGATCAGGGCGGTGCGCGCACCGAATACAATGCGGGAGAACAGGTCGCGGCCGAACGCATCGGTACCCATAAGATGCGCCCAGCTCGGCGGTTCCATCATGACGGCGAAATCGTTCTCCGTCGGGCTGTAGGGCGCGATCCAATCGGCGGCAAGGCCGGCTGCGGCCATCACCATCACCAGCATCAGGCCAACCGTGCCGAGCGGCTGGCGCCGACAGAAGTCAATGATGCCGGTGCGCGAGCGGGGACTCTCACCCGTGTCGTCGACAGCGGTGGGAGCGCAGGCGGGTGCAAGATCGACCACGGTGCGAGCTCCGGTCAGCCGAAGCGGATGCGTGGATCGAGCCACGCATAGAGCAGATCAACCGCCAGATTGGCAAATACGAAGATCGCGACCGTGAGCATGACGAGGGCCTGGGTCAATGTGTAGTCCTGGTTTTGTACGGCCAGAACGAACAGGCGGCCGACACCGTTGAGGTTGAACACCTGCTCGGTCACTACAAGCCCCCCAATCAGGAAGGCAAACTCGATGCCGATCAAGGTTACAACCGGCAGCAGTGCGTTCTTGAGCGCGTGCCGATTGATGATGAGCCGTTCGACGAGGCCCTTCGCGCGGGCGGTCCTGATGTAGTCCTCGCGCAGGACCTCGAGCATCGCCGAGCGCGTCATCCGCATGGTGACGGCTGCATAGCGGTAACCTACAGTCAGCGCAGGCAGGATCGCCATAGACAGGTTGCGCAGAGGATCCTGCCAAAACGGGACATAGTCGATCGGTGGCATCCAGGGTGCGCCGAACAGCGCGTGCGAGAGGTCGAGAACTACCAGGATCGCGATGATCCCGAGCCAGAACGACGGCGTTGCGATTCCGGCGATGGCAGTCGTGCGCACCACGTGGTCGATCCAGCTATTCTGCTTCAACGCCGAGATAGTGCCGAGCGGGATGGCGATGAGGATGGCGACGACGGTCGCCAGCACGGCGATCTCGAGCGAGATCGGCAGGCGCGCTGCGATCTCCTCGGCGACAGGCTTGCCCGACCACATCGAAATCCCAAAGTCGAGGCGAAAGAAGCCCCATATAAAGTCCAGGAACTGGAGAATCAGCGGACGATCGAGGCCGAGCTCCGCATGGCAAGCCGCAACCGCGCGCGGGTCGATATTTCCGCCTCCGGAGCCGAGACGGACCACACAGATGTCTCCTGGGATGAGGCGCATTAACACAAAGACAAGCGCCGCCGCTCCGATCAGCGTCGGGATGACGAGGAGCACCCGGTTTACGATATACCGGTACATCCCATGCATCCTGTTCGCGTCGCGATGCCCGTCAGCCGCCGCCAACCGGCATCGTAACGCGGCAGCATCCTACTGGTCGAGCCACACGTTCCCCAAGTCCTGATTAACGTAGTGGCTCGGGCTGATCTTCCATCCCTTCACATAGGACCGGTACGGAACAATGCGATTCCACCACGGCGTCATGAGCATATGTGCTTGCGTGTCGAGCACGTATTTTTCGAACTCGCGGATCATCGCTCGCTGCCTGGCAAAGTCGGTTTCGTGCAGGATCGCCTGATAAAGGTTCACCTCCTTCTGATCGTCGTAGCCGCCATAGTTCTCGGCGAAGACCGAGTGCGGCAGGAATTTGCCTATGTCCATAAGTGGATTGACGACGCCCTCACAGTTGAAGTCCACGGTTACATCGAAGGTGCCGTGACGCAGCGCGTCGAAGAATGGGCCGGTTGGCAGCACGCGCTGTGTAACCTTAAGCCCGATCTTGCTCCATTCGTCGATCAGCCAAGTGCCGACATACTTGTAGGGCTGGTCGACGTTGCGGTTCATCAGCTCGAATTTGAGACCTTCGGCGTTCGCCTCCTTCAGCAGGCGCCTCGCCTCCTCGCGCGATTTGCCGATATCCGGCCAGAACCCGGCCAGCTGCTGCAGCTCCTCCTTGGACGCCGCCAGCGGCGATCCCGGGAAGACGATGCCGCCCACAGTATGGACGGTCGCGATCTTGGCGAGCGCCGGCGCGCCGTGCCAGCTATCGATCGCCAGCGCAAGCGCCCGGCGGACGCGGACGTCGTCGAACGGCTTCCTCAAGTGGTTGGGGGTCACTAAGTTGCCGCAGTTCCAGTCGCTGGTCTGGACACTGATCTTGTCGCCGAGCTCCTTGACGAGCTCGTCGCGCGCCGAAGGCGGCAATCCGCGGAACTCCATCGCGGCACGATCGGCGCGGATCGCATCGACCCGTACGGCCTGCTTGGCTGCGAAAATACCGACGAACCCGTCCAGATAGGGCTGTCCCTGGTGATAATAGTCGGGATTGCGCACCCCCTTGATCGACTGGCCAATTTCGTAGCCAGCGAACTTGAACGGGCCGGAGCCCATGATGTTCTTCTCGAACCAGTGCGGATCCTTGTCGAGGATCTCCTTCTTGTAGATCCAGGCGAAAGGATCGGCGAGCGACGGCAGAAATGCACTGGTCGCGAACTTCAAGCGGAACACGACGGTTGTCGCATCCGGCGCTTCGACCTTGTCGACCATGATGAAGTAGCTCTCGCGTGCGCTCGACACGCCGTCGCGAGGATGGATGATCTCCTGCCAACTCGCGGCGACGTCTGCTGCGGTGAGCGGCGAGCCGTCGTGGAACTTCACGCCCTGTCGGATCTGGAAGGTGTAGGTCTTCCCGTCGTCGGTTGGCGTCGGCATCTCGGTGCAGAGATCGCAGACGAAATCGGTGGGCGAGGACGGATTATCGGGGTTGGCCCTGATCAACACGCTGTAGAACGGCGCAGCTGCGTGCACCGTCGCATATGTGGTCTCGCGATGGCCGTCCAGACTCGGCGGCGCGTCCGCCGGGATCATGTAGGTGAGCGTCCCACCGTGCTTTGGGCTGTCGGAGGACATCGCGCTGGCCACGGTCGCGGCGCAAAGCGCAGCGCCCAGGGCGGCTGCCGCCAATCCTGATTTTCTTATCATTGCTTCCCTCCTTTTTTTGTTGCGGATGGATCGGATCGCCATCCCTCGGACGTTTGCCGTGGAGCCCGGCGGGTTTTTTCCCACCAAAGTGTTGCGGCTTGATGATGTCTAACGTACCTCGCTGCATGCCACCCAGTGGCTGGGTCGAATCTCCCGAAGCTGCGGGCGGATCCGGCTGCAGCCCTCGACCGCGATCGGGCAACGCGGATGAAACACGCAGCCCGATGGCGGATTGATCGGGCTTGGCACCTCTCCCTTCACCGGCCGGAACTTGCGGCCAGCCTCGACGGTCGGATCCGGAACCGGAACGGCGTCAAGAAGCACCCGCGTATAGGGATGCAGCGGATTGTCGAACAGCTCGTCGCAGTCCGCCAACTCGACAATGCGGCCGAGATACATCACGGCGACACGCTGGCAGAGATGGCGGACCACAGAGAGATCGTGAGCGATGAACAGGTAGGTGAGTCTGAAGCGCTCACGCAGATCCTCGAGCAGGTTGACAATCTGCGCCTGAATCGAGACGTCGAGAGCGGACACGGCCTCGTCGCAGATGATGAATTCGGGAGCGAGCGCAAGCGCCCGCGCAATGCCGATCCGTTGACGCTGGCCGCCCGACATCTCGTGCGGATAACGGTCAACAAAATTCGGATTTAGGCCGCAGATCGAGAGCAGCTCGCGCACGCGAGCCGCGCGGCGCGACGCGTTCGGCTCGATGGCGTGCACCTTCATGGGTTCGGCAATGATTTGGCCGACCTTCATGCGTGGATTAAGCGAGCTGTATGGATCCTGGAAGATTACCTGGAAGCGGGGCCGTAGCGCCTGGAGCTGCTTGTGCGTAAGCTTGCTGAGGTCGACGCCGTCGTAGAGGATCTCGCCGGCGGTAGGCCGCTCGAGCAGCAGGATGCACCGGCCGGTCGTCGTCTTGCCGCACCCACTCTCTCCGACCAGGCCGAGCGTTTCCCCCCGACGAATCGTGAGGTCGATGCCATCTACCGCCTTTACCTCAGCAACCATCCGGCGAGCGAGGATACCCTCGCTGATCGGGTAGCTCTTCCGCAGTCCCTTCACCTCAAGGATCGTCGGAACATTGGTCAAGGGCGCCGTCATGCCGCTGGTCCTGACACGGTCCTGATCTCGTCACCCCGCAGGCAAGCGGAAAGGTGGTCTGCGCATCCCACTGAATGGAGTGGCGGCCTCACATTGGCGCAGGCGTCGACCGCGAAGCGGCAGCGCGGGCGGAATGCGCAGCCTTGGTCGAGACGCGTGAGGTCGGGAGGCTGACCGTCCACTGGGTCGAGGCGAGCCTGGCGCGGGCGATCAAGCCGCGGCACCGAACGCAGCAGTGCGATCGTGTATGGATGGCACGGGTTGTGATAGATGGCCGCCGCCGGGCCACTCTCCACGATGCGGCCCGCATACATCACGTTGACCCGCTTGGCATAGCGCGCCACCACCCCGAGATTATGTGTGATTATGATGAGCGCCACGTTGAGCTGGCGCCTCAGCCCATTCATCAGCTCGAGTATCTGTGCCTGGATAGTCACGTCGAGCGCCGTCGTCGGCTCGTCCGCGATGATGAGCTTGGGATCGCAGGCGATTGCGATCGCAACCATGACACGCTGGCGCATGCCGCCCGAGAGCTGGTGCGGATACTGTTTCAGGCGGCGGGCCGGATCGGCAATACCGACCAGGCCGAGAAGCTCGACGGCGCGCTTGTGTGCCGCAGCGCGATCCGTTTGGCGATGCTGCTCGATCGTCTCGGTGATCTGCCGGCCGATAGTGAGAACGGGATTCAATGACGTCATCGGTTCCTGGAAAACCATGCCGATATCCCCGCCCCGGACCTTGCGCATTTCTTCATCCGAGAGCGCCATGAGGTCACGGCCAAGGAATAGAATCTCGCCGCGCGTGATCCGTCCCGGTGGTTCCGAAATCAGGCGCAGAATCGATAACGCGCTGACGGACTTGCCTGACCCGCTCTCGCCCACAATCGCCACAGTCTCGCCCTGCTCGACGGCATAGGACACCCCATCGACGGCACGTACGACGCCGGCGCCGGTCCGAAACTCGGTATGCAAGTCCTTGACCTGTAGGAGTGGTACCAAGACCCCTCCCGACGTTCCTCTGCAAGGCGAATTCTTTATTATCAGTCTTAGGCCAGGTATTGCTATTGGCCGCCGGAACAGCTGTCAATGTGGCGAGAATGCGCACCTCACGCGCATCGGCCAAGCTCGTTGAGGGAGAATGATCCAGGCGGGGCTGGCGCTACACTGTCTCGATCTCAAGTGGAAACAGCGCGTCAAGGTCACTTGCGCGCATGAGATGATAGACATTGAAACGGTAGGCGGGCCCGACCGAGACTTCCGGCGGCGTGAACGGAAAGGCGAGATTCCCGGCTGTAGACAGCCGGCCTTCATAGCCATGGTGCAGCAGATATTGCTTGGTCGTCCGGACCACTTCGGCTGCGCGCTCCCGCGTGGGCGCGATGCATTCGCCGAGGATGAAGGCTTCACCTGGCGGCGCGTTCCGTGTCACCGGTGTCATGCGGACGCCATTCACCCCGTAGACCCGCCAGGTCAGCGCGTAATCTTCGGCCGCATCTTCGCAGACAAGATCGCGCACCACTCTTTCGACCTCTTGCAAGAGTTGCTCATAGTTCGCAATGAAGCCGGGATCGGCAGTGCCGCAGAGCAAGATCGCGCGCTCGCCCACATGCCGCGCCCCCTCGATCTTGACCCAAGGCTCTCTGGCCTCTTCCCAGAGCGCGCCGACGACGCGTGTGCGCCGGTCGTCGAGGGCATGATACCTGGCGCGCGCGAGATCGAGCCGGCCTTCTGGTTCCTGCACGGTGAACGGATCGCTCTGTTCGTAGAGGCTGTGCGCTGCCACCGACACCGGTGTGGCACGGCGTTGCGGCGCCATGCTTTCGATTTCGAAACCCTCTTGATCGAGCGTTGCCAGGATCGAATCGCGTCCGCCAGGAACGCAGCACAGCGACGCGCATTCGATGATCTTGGCCATGTGCTGGGCGGGCCCGACGGGAAAACCGGCTGCCGCCGGCAACGCTGCGAAGATCGCAGTGTCGCAGGCGCGGCCGGCAACGACGACGTCGACGCCCGCAGCCAAGGCGCGCTGGAACGCGCTCATACCCATCTGACCGACGATGTTGCTCGCAGCGTCCACTTCGGTCGCGTCGAGCGTCGACATACCGTCGATCGGTGTGACACCATTCAAGCGAAGCGCCTCTTTGAGCACGGTCCTTTCAATGTCGGCGCGCAGCACGCCCATGCGAAAGCCGAGACCCTCTTCGCGGGCTATCTCGCGCATGATCGCCAGCGTCTGCTCGAGATGTGGCTTGGCGCCGGCCGATCCGGCGGAGCCGATGATGAGGGGAATTTTCAGCTTCAGGGCGCCGAGCAGCACTTTGCGCAGGTCCCGCCGCGTGGCAGCGGGCGCGGTCGCGAGCTCGCCGCTGCCAAGATAGTAGGGACCGATGTCAATCGATCCCATGTCGCAACCGATCAGATGCGGCTTGCGCTCAAGTCCCGCCGAAAACGCCGGCGTCGGCACGCCGTATCCGAGCTGCCCGGAGGCGCCGAGAATTCGGATCGGCTCCGAGCCGTTCGCTTTGGAAAAATGGTCCAATATCCGCGCGGATGCGGTCATATCTCAAGCTTCAGGAGCGGCGTGTGCTGCTGCGCACCATAGACGTCACGGTCGCCGGGGTCACCAGACATGATTTGGCGCGGCACCACGATCTTGATCGCACGGCCGAGCGGGTAGTTGATCACCGTGACTGAGTCGACTGCCACGCCGTAAAGCGGCGCGATCTTTTCGGCAGTGAGCGCTTCCGACTGCGCCGCCCGTTGATACTCCGCGTCAGTGCGGAAGATCACGTCTAGGGTGATGCGACGCGGGCCGGCGTTCTTGCTGCGCACTACTTGCGCGAGATCCTGAAGCTGCATGGCTATTCGTATGCATGCGAACGAGACGGTGACAAGTGCATTCAGAGACTGGTGTATGTCGGCTTTCGCCAGCTGCGGACATGACGCCTAAATGTTTACAGCCGGGGAGTGCACACAACCGGACTCACGCGGTGCAGCAAAGCTGCGCTTCGATTCGATATCCCAACGGCACCTGGAACTCTGGTGCGGGATCATTGGCTACTTGAACCGGGAGGCCTATCAACCGCCAATGTTGCTATGGCCGAAGCCTCTCGATCTCCGCCTTGAGCACAGCTTCGATCGTCCGGTACGACGCCTCAACGGCGATCACGCGCGACCCGGCATCGGCGATACAGCCAGTCTGGCCGACGCGCTCGATCTCCGCACACTGCTCTGAGAGCTCGCGAGCGCCCAGGGTTGAGCTCGTACCCTTGATCATATGCGCGGTCCGCCGGATGCTCGAGACGTCGGCTCGTGCCGCTGCGTCGCGCAGCGCCGAGAGAACGGATGGGGTCTGATCGAGGAAGCTCCTGATCACCTCCCGCAGCGCCGCTGCCCCTCCGAGATCTTCGCGAAGCTGATCGAGCACGTCGCGGTCTAGTGCGGTGCCGACCGCGATTCTCTGTTTCTCGACTGGCGGCGACGCCGCAGCTTTGGGCGTGGAGGCGGTGGCCAAAGGTCGGCATTTGGCGAGCGCCGCTGCGAGCCGGTCCAACGTCACAGGCTTTACGATGTAGTCGTCCATGCCCGCCGCCAAACACTTGTCGTGGTCGCCCTGCATCGCCTCGGCGGTCATCGCGATAATGCGCGGACGCTCGCTTGCAGCCCAGCGCGCACAGATGGCGCGGCTCGCCTCGAGGCCATCCATTTCTGGCATCTGAACGTCCATGAGCACGACATCGAAGGCGGCATGGTCGAGCCGCGCGAGCGCCTGGCGTCCATCGCTAACGACGTCGGCCCCGTATCCGAGCCTTTCGAGCAGGCGAAGCGCGACATTTTGGTTGATCGGGTTATCCTCGGCGAGAAGGATGCGCAGCGGCACCGACGAGGCCACATCGCACGCCAGCGGAGGAGCCGCGCCGGCTGACGTGTCGCGTTGGTCGCCAATCGTCTCCAGCAGCCGGTCGCGCAGATGCGAGAGCCGCAAGGGCTTCGACAGCTCCGCGGCAAATCCGGCGTCGGCGTGGGCAGACGCTAGCGATTGGCCAGCGGACGACAGAAGGATGAGCACCGGCGTGTGTGCGCCACGCACGGCGCGAATTTCTCTGGCCAGCGCGATCCCGTCCATCTCGGGCATCTGGTAATCGAGCAGTGCCACGTCGAAGGGATCGCCCTGTACGATCCATTCCAGCGCCACGGCGGGAGAGTTTGTATCCCGCGCGCGCATGCCCCATCGCTCGGTCTGCAGCTTTAGCAAAAGACGATTTCTGGCATTATCATCGACGATCAGAACGCGCTTGTCTGCCAGCTCCAGTTGCTCACCGTCGGCAGCCGCACGCTCCAGAGCCTCGACCTCATCTGCGATGATCGTAAAGTGGAACGTCGAGCCTTTCCCCAGCTCGCTCTCCGCCCAGATCCGCCCGCCCATGAGTTCGCTCAGTCGCTTGCAGATGGCGAGCCCCAATCCTGTCCCGCCGTATCGGCGCGTTGTCGAGACATCCACCTGGCTGAAAACCTTGAATAGACGGTCGAACCGATCCTTTGGGATGCCGATCCCGGTGTCGCGCACCGCGAAGTGAACCTCCCGCCGCGAGCCCTCGAGCGGCCGAGCCGAGACAGTCACGCCCACCTCGCCTGCCGGTGTGAATTTGATGGCGTTGGCCAAAAGGTTGACGAGCACCTGCCGTAACCGCGCGGCATCGCCGACGACCAGCCTCGGCATCGCGTCGTCGAGCCCATAAGTCAATTCGATGTCGGTACCCGCTACCTTTGGCGCCACTAGCTGCAGCGCCTCCTCGATGCAGTCGGAGAGATCGAACGGCGCTTGCTCGAGTTCGAGCTTGCCGGATTCAATTTTAGAGAAGTCGAGGATTTGATTGATGATCGTCAGCAGATGATGGCCGCTCATGCGGATCGTCTCGGCCATCTCGCGCTGCCGGGGCTCGAGCCGGCTGGTCGTCAGGAGGTCGGACATACCGATGATCGCGTTCATCGGCGTCCGGATTTCGTGACTCATATTGGCTAAGAAGTCTGACTTGGCCTGCGTCGCAGCTTCCGCGGCAACCTTGGCGCGCTCGAGCTCAGCCTCCGCACGCTTGCGCTCGATGAACTGGCCGACCTGCCCGCCGATACCTTCAAACAGAGCGAGCACAGCGGCGTTTGGCTCGCGGATCTCTGCGCTGAAGAACTCCATCACGCCCAAAAACCCGCCAGGACCGAGGATCGGAAAGGCAAACGCGCCGTGCAGGCCGTCCTTCGCCGCCGCCGCCGCCCGTGGGAAGTTCGGGTCGTGGACAACGTCGGCAATCCACGCGGCTCGCCCAGTGCTCCAAACCCGGCCCGGAAGCCCAACGCCGTGCGGGAACGTGAAGCGACGATTGACCTCGACCATTTCTTGCAACAGCCGCGGCGGGGCAACGTGCATCTCCGCGCAGCGGAGCACGTTCATCTGGGAATCCACGCTCCAGCGCACTCCCATGACCCAGTCGAGGCTTTTGCAAACGGCCTCGAGAATGCGTGGCATGGCCTCCGCCAGCGTCGCCGATTCGACCAGCACAGATGTCGTCACGTTCTGCGCGGCGAGATGACGTTCGCTAGTCTTCCGGATGCGGTCGGCCCGCGAGAGTGCGCGGGCTGTGGTCGCGATGAACGCCGCGAACGCTAAGATTGTGACCGCCGCGGCGATGGCGACGCCGAGTGTTTCGCCGAAAAGCGCGGCTCGCTGTCCCGACAACATGAGCCAGCCGAGGCCGGCAGGGACGAGGATCGCGACGGGCAGCATTCGACGCGCGAGGACTCCGCCCGCATGATCGCTGGCAATGACGGAAACGAACCCGACGTCGGGACGAGCGCAGAGGATGCCGATCCCCAACACGAAGAAAGACGCCGCCGTCGGCAACGCCATGCGTTGCAATTCGCCGAGTCCGTACATTCCCTCCGCGCTATAGGCATAGCCGAGCAGCGAAATGAGGGCGACCACGATCGGAAACAGCGCCACCAGTTGCTCAGGCGCGCGCCGCAGGCGGCGCGGCGAGTTGAGCAGCCATAGAGCGATGCCAATCAGCAATAGAACAAACCCGGTATTGGGCGCAACGCGATTGCCGGCGAGTTGCGCTCCAAACAGGATCTGGTCAACACGAAGGTTGTGACCGATGAAATAGCCAGTGAGGGTGATCACGCCCAGCGCGATGACGAGTGAAGCGGCGGTCACTGCCAGCCAGCGAGCCGGTGCAGAGTCGGGTCTGCCCCTCGCTTGGTGATGCAGCCAAAGCGCGCAGGCGGCCAAAAGCAACGCGAGCGCAGTCGCCGGATTTACTGGCGTGTGACCGGGTAATCCGGTTCGAAGCAGCTCGATGTCGAATTGCCATCCGAGGAGCACTGCCAGACCAACGATCGCAATCAAGCAGCTCGACGCCCGGCTCAACGTCTGGAGCGATGAGAGCAACCGTTGGTTGAGGCCAACCCCTCCTGACGGCGGGATCGGAGCATAGCTGCTGTCATTCATGTGTCGCGCGGAGCCTCAGCCGGACGGCGCAGGAGCCACGCTTGAACGCGGGCCCGAACATGCGCGGGCCGGAAGGGCTTGGTCAGATAGTCGGTCACGCCGGCGGCAAATCCCGCCGCCGTGTTCTCGGGCCCGGACTGTGCCGTGATCAGCACGACGGGCACGTCGCGCAGCGCAGGATCGGGCTCGTTGCGAAGTCGGCGTGTGACCTCCATTCCATCGGCGCTCGGCATCTGCCAATCGAGCAAGATCAAGTCCGGGTACTCGAGCCGTGCAAGGCGCAGCGCCGCCTCGCCATCACTTGCGGTCACGACGCGGAATCCGTCCTGCTGGAGGGCGAGCGTGAGCAGACGCACGATCGTAGGGTCATCGTCGGCGACGAGAATGGTGTGCGGACCAACCTTTCTCGCCGGCTGCGGTGCGCGGGCGGCTGCCGGCGTTTCGGCGTCGCGATCGATGAACCGCAATTCTTGCCCTTCGGCTGCGGCGAAAACCTCGAGTCCGCTCCCGGCAGCTCTGGCGCGCCCGCGACACATCTCCACGACGCGGTCGACCGCTTCGTCGTCGCGGAGCGGATCATGGTGGGTGAGAGCCAGTCGCTTGGCGCGCGCGGCAACCGCGTAGTCTACCGCCCACTCGGCGGGCGTGTGGCCCCAGCCCGTCTTCTGCGGATACTCCGCAATCGTGTACTGAGAATCGTGAATGACGAGGTCCGCCTCCGCAAGGAAATCGATGTGACGCTGGTCCTCCTTATGCCTCGGTGGCTCACCCTCGGCTCTTGCCGCCGGGTTGGGGGCATGCGGCTCGTGATCGACCGAGTACACAACCGCATTGCCGCCGGACTGCAGACGATAGCCCAGCGTAAGAGCTGGGTGATTGAGATATTGCGTGGTGACGCGCATTCCGCCAATCGCGAATTCCCCTTCGGCGAGATCGTGAAAGCGAACCGTCGCTGCCAGCTGCGTCAGCGTGACAGGGAAGTAATTGTACTCCATCTGACCCGCCAACGTCCGTTCGAGCTCACGTCCGAGCGCCCCTGGAGCATAGATGTCCCACGTGTTGCCGGGCACGAACAGTGGTGCAAAAAAGGGGAACCCCTGGATATGATCCCAGTGGGTGTGGGTGATCATGAGGTGTCCGTCGCAGCGTGGCCCGGCGGACAACAGCGCTTGGCCTAATCCGTGAGCGCCGGTGCCGCAATCGAGGACAATCAGCGTGCCGTCGTCGCCCCGCACCTCAACGCACGACGTATTGCCGCCGTGGCGTAGCGTGATTCGACCAGGCTTGGCCAAGGATCCGCGGGTACCCCAAAACCGGATATCCATCCTTGTACTCTCGCGCGCCTCAGGGGTGCAGCACCGAGGACGGTAGGGATGACGCCGGTCTCCGCCTCCCTCAGCAACCCGCATCGAGAATTGAACGACGACCACACCGCCGCCGTTGATCGTAGTGTAGCTGGTTCGGAGCGTCAAACGACTGCCTTCGCGGACGTAACCGAGACAAACGGGAACTCACACTTCGTGTCAACGCACTAAATCGCTACGCGATAGTGGGGAGGAGCGGCTCGCCCTGAGCGATTAACCGGGGGGAAGCGCCCTGTCTCGAGGATGGAGGTGCTCCAAAGCCTCACTCAAGACAGGAGTTGCCTACGACAACCGAGGCTATCACCCCGCTGCGTCAGCGTATGATCGAAGACATGAATGCGCGCAAGCTGTGTGCGGGCACGCAGCGAGGCCACATCCGCGCCTGCAAGCGCATAATCCCCCGACGCGGGCCACGATCCTTACCGCCGGATCGATCCGAAACCGGACCTAAATTTAAGCCGTTGGTCGTCTCAGCGGGGGGATGCGGCGATGCCAGCCGCATCGGTGCCTGGAGCAGGAATCTGCAGAATTATCAGCATTTTTGTGCTTCAGGTCACATACGCGGACCCAAACAGCGTCTAAGTCCTGACCCGACTTATTTGGCCTTCTGCAGGTCGCAACTCAGGGAGGTTACAATGACAGCGGTATTCGCAGCAGTGCTTCTTGTCACAGTCGTCGCCGCCCCAGCGAAAGAGGCCGCGACACAATCCGTCGATTCGGCCGCGACACAATCCGTCAATCCTCCTTCTGATGGCCGGATGATCGTCGCGCAAAGATTCTGTCCTAGGGGCCGTTGCTAGCCAACGGAGGCGTTCCATGTGGACCACCTTGCAGGACCAAGCCTTTCTGCTCGGCGCCGCGCTCATCATGCTCGTGCATGCGACTAAGTTTGACGAGCTCAACCTCGGCAACCCGGTCACCGGCCGGTACCTCGCGCTACTACCCGGCGCGAAAGTGCGAGACTTCGTCGGACCCTACGCCTACCACATCGCACTTTTCTCGTTCCTCGTTGTGAGCTTCGTCTCCTACTATTTGTGTTGCCAAATTTCACCCAACATTCTCAACGGCGCAACCAAACTTCTCGGCATCGCAGACGCGGACAAAACATTCCAGGATGTTCCGTACCCGTTGTATATTGCGGCTCTGTTTATTGGCCTCACGCAACCGGTTATTCCACTGTTCTCGCGCGTCGGTGAGCTGCAACGAAACTTCTTTCACGATCAGATCGAGGTGCCCGGACGCCTTATAAAGCTCGCCGAGAGATTGACGAGTGCTATCGAAGCTCGCGCCGGCGGAGACAAGCGGCACTTGGCGAAAGAAGCGCGACGCCTCGTCAACGGGGAACTGCTTGCAACCGTGCAAACATACGGCGACGTGGTCTTTTACAAGCTTCAGCTCGAGAGATTGGGCTTCGAAGATCAGGGCGCTTTCGACAAGACTGTCAGAGAGAGCTCACCGAGGGAATTACGCAGCCTGATCGAGCGTCTCGTTTTTTGCACGCTCGTCGCGGTGATGCGGCAGTCTGGAACGAAAGCTGTTTCCAAGGTCGCGGATGCGATCGGAATTCCCTCCACGGTCCCACGCCTCAATAACCTCAGATATCTTCTGACCGGCATCGCGGCGAGCGGGATAGTTTTCTCTCTTTGCATTCTGACCATCGCGCACATTTTCGTTTTGCTCGCTGAGCCGATAGCCGTTCTCTTCTCTAAGCCGCTGGATCAGAGTCTATGGCCGAATAGTCTCGAATACGTGGGTGATGAGCTATGGACGATGGTGCCTCCTATTTTTGTCTGCCTGGTCATAGGCGTCACTTTTCTGGTGCCACGCGAGCCCATTCAATCGATGACTCCACCACCATCCCCATCCTCAGCGATTGCTGATCTCGTTGGTTTCTTTCGCGCCGGCATCTCCATATTTGTCTGGTGCATTGTCGCCTCTCTTCTCATCAAGTTCGCGCAACTGTTCTACGAATACGGCAGCTTTCACCTGCCGAAAGAAGCTTTGTCTTCAAAGCGACTGCTGCTGCCGGTGATTCAGTCTTTCATTCCGATCGCTGTGTGCCTGTTCACGACCTGGTATCTTGCCTCTCACAGTGATGCCACCTCGCGGTGTCGCCTCTCCTTCGTAGGCACGTTGCTCGCAATTGCGGGTACGGTAGGTTTCCTTGCCGTTCTGTATGATCTAACGTTCTTGTCTGAATATCTGCGCGCCCGTCCACAAGACGGTCCCGGTTGGGAGCACCTGCTATTCAGTGTCGTCGCCAATGCACTAATTTCGGTCTCCGCGTTCGTATCGCTCGTGCTGTTCTTTAGGAGCCGAAGTATTCTGCAAAAGCCCGCGGTTACACTTCAGCGGCAAAGCAAGTCTGCAACCGGCAACGCCGCGTCCTCGGCCCATGATTTCAACCAGCCGCAATACGTGCTGCGGATCGGCAATCAGCGCAGGACTGCGAACACGGCTGGGAGAGCGATCAGGCAACGTGGTGCCCACGGCCAGTCCGGCGAGAACGGATATGCCACCGGTACGTCCCTCGACTTGGATCTCGTCAAGGGACGCGTCAACCCCGCCTAATTGGCGAGTTCGAGCACGGCATCCGACTTGTGGCGTCGGGCGCTGCACGCCTAAGTCGCTTGACCGCCTCCTTTAATTATCCACGTACTCGATGGCCCACGCGAGGATTCCACTCCCGTATAGCTCATAAGTCCGCCACTGCCTTTACTGCACTGCCGAGATCGTCCGTATGGGCGTGCTTGCGCCCTTGGCAGTGTGGTATCATGTGACTTACGACCACACGGAACGCGCCATGCAGGGCATTGCTGAATGGCTGGCATCGATTGGTCTCGCAGAGTACGTCGAACGCTTTGCCGAGAACGCCGTGGACTTGGCGGTTCTCCCCGATCTGACTGAGCAGGACTTGAAGGATCTCGGGGTGAAGCTGGGGCATCGCCGCAAGCTGCTGCGCGCAATCGCCGAGCTCGACCTTGCCGCCCATGCACCAGCCACGCAATTGCCGAGAAAACCGCCGCCGAGTCAGCCGCCGCGACCAGAGGCCGAGCGACGCCAACTGAGCATCATGTTCTGCGACCTCGTCGGCTCGACAGCGCTTACAGCGCAGCTGGACCCAGAGGACATGTGGCGGGTGATTGCCTCATACCACGACTGCATCAGCGGTGTCGTGACGCGCTATGGCGGCAAGGTCGCGCGCTATATGGGCGATGGCGTGCTCATCTATTTCGGCTATCCGCAGGCGAGAGAGGATGATGCTGTGCAGGCGGTGCGCGCTGCGCTCGCCCTGGTCGATGCGATAGCGAATCTCCGGACAAACGTGGACGTCGCTCTGCAGGCCCGCATCGGCCTCGCGACGGGCACCGTGGTTGTGAGCGAGCTTTTGATCGACGAAGCCCCGATCGAGCAGGCTACGGTCGGCGAGACGCCGATCCTCGCCGCGCGCCTGCAAGCGCTGGCGGAGCCGGGCGCCGTGTTGATCTGTCCGCAAACACGCCGGTTAACCGGGGGACACTTCAAGTACCACGACCTCGGCCCGGTTTCGCTTAAAGGCTGGGTCCAGGCCATACCAGTTTGCCGGGTGATAGGGACGAGCGACGTTGAGAGCCGCTTCGCGGCGATGCACGAGAGCAAGCTGCCCCCGCTGTTCGGTCGCGAAGAGGAGATAGAGCTGCTGGTGCGCAGGTGGCGGCACGTCAGGCAAGGCGAAGGGCGCGTGGTGCTGCTCACCGGAGAACCGGGCATCGGCAAGTCGCACATTGCGCTTGCTCTCGAGGAGCGCCTCCAGAGAAAAGCACACGCGACACTGCATTATTTCTGCTCGCCGCATCATACCAATAGCGCTCTGTTCCCATTCATTAGCCAGCTCGAGCGTGCTGCCGGGTTCGAGCGCAGCGACTCGCCCGCGCAGAAGCTGTCCAAGCTTAATGCTCTGGTTTCGCAATCTACGCCCGATGGCGAGCGTCTGGCAGCTCTAGCGAGTCTCTTCTCTTTTCCGGCAAACGGTCAAGACAAGCTCCAGGAGCTCACTCCTCAGAGGAGAAAGGAGAAGACGTTCGCAGCCTTGTTGGGTCACATCGACGCGCTGGCGGCACAGCACCCGCTGTACGTGATTTTTGAAGATGTGCATTGGATCGACCCCACTTCGCTGGAGTTGCTTGCCGCGGTGGTGGAGCGTGTACCCAGGCTTCAGGTCTTGCTGCTTGTCACGGCCAGGCCGGAATTTACGCCGCCTTGGCCGAGCTACCCGCACATCACCACTCTCCCGCTCACGCGCCTTGGTCGACGCGACGGTGAGGCATTGATCGAGCGCGTAGCGGGCGGCAAGAAGCTGCCGAAGGAGGTGATCGACGAAATTCTCGGTCGCACCGATGGCGTCCCTATGTTCATTGAGGAGCTGACCAAAACGCTCTTGGAAGGTGGGCTGTTGCGGGAATGCGGCGACCATTATGTGCTCGAGCATCCGCTCCCGGCGCTGGCCATCCCGACGACGTTGCACGCATCACTGATGGCGCGCCTTGATCGATTGTCGCCGGTGCGGGAGGTGGCGCAGATTGGCGCTATAGCGGGCCGCGAGTTCCATTACGAATTGCTCTGCGCGGTTGCCGGCTTGCCCGAGGGGAAACTGGAAGAGGCGCTGGGTCAGCTGGAGCAGTCGGAGTTGATTTTCCGCCGCGGCGAGATTCCACACGCGATTTACTCCTTCAAGCACAGCCTGGTGCGGGATGCCGCATATGCCAGCCTGCTGAAAAGCCGGCGGGGGTATCTGCACGGCGCTATCGCCAACGCAATGGAGCAGCAATTTCCCGAGCTCGTGCAACTTCAGCCGGAGACGCTTGCGCACCACCTCACAGAAGCCGGACTGACCGAAAAAGCGGTCGGCTATTGGCTGCAGGCCGGCAAGAACGCCGCCCTGCGTTCAGCCAATCTTGAGGCCATCGCCCTGCTCGAGCGGGGCATCGAGGTAACGGGCCGCTTGCCGGCCGGCGAGCGCAACGACAAGTCTGAGCTCGAGTTCCAGCTGGCCTTGGGGCCGTGCCTCATCGCCACCCATGGCCCAGCCGCGAGCAAAGCCGTGTCGACCTTTAGCCGCGCTCGCGACTTGTGCGAGCGCCTTGGCCAACCGCCAGAATACCTGCAAGTTCTGTTCTGGCTGGCAACCGTGAGCGTGGTACGAGGGGAGTTGCCGCAGGCCCTCGAAGCCATCGCAGGATTACCAAGTGCCGCTGAAGCGCGTGACAATCGGCCGGCATTGATCAACGGAATACGCGGGCAGGGCATGATTCTCATGTTCATGGGGCGTATCGCAGAGGCCAGCGAGAGGCTCGATCGTGCCATCGAGGTGTTCAGCGCAAGTCAAGAGGACGACAGGTTGGCTGCTCGTGCAGCCGGCCAGGACGCCGGAGTGGCGATGCTGGTGCTCAAGGCGTGGGTACTTTGGATCCTAGGCGAGGTCGACGACGCTGTTCTGCGCATGGCCGACGCTTTGCAACGCGCCGACGCTGTCCAGCATGCGCATAGCTATGCTTATGCTTGGTACTATGCCGCGATCCTGCACAGTTTACGCGGTGAGCCGACAATCGCTCGGAGCTATGCAGAGCGCTGTCTCGCTATATCGGAGCAACACGAATTCCGGCAGTGGCTCGGGCTCTCGCGCGCGATCCGCGATGTCTGCGTCGCGCAAGATGGATCAGCAAGCTTGCTTGAGGAAGCGAAAGCGTCGTTACAGCAGTATCAGCGGGCCGGCTACCAACTCGGTCTGACCGCCCAGTTCGTGCTGTTGTGTCCGGCCTTGCTGCTGGGCAACGAGACTGAGACAGCACTGGAGGTCATTGAGCATGGGCTCTCGATCGTCGCTCACAATAGCGAGCGGTTCTTCGAGGCCGAGCTTTATCGTTTGAAAGCCCTTATTCTGCTCAGGCTCGAGGCACCAGAAGTCGAGGCGGAGAGGCTTCTCGACCAGGCATTGCGAACCGCGCGGGGCCAGCAGGCGCGCTCTCTCGAGCTTCGCGCGGCCACCGACCTCGCCCGGCTTTGGCTCAAGCAAGGCAAACGTGCCGAGGCGCTCGATGTCCTTACATCCATTTATGGGCGCTTCAACCAGGGCTTCGACACGCGGGACCTCAAGGAGGCCAACACAGTGCTGTCGCAGCTGCAATTAGGCGAGGGGATTGGCTCTACTGTCGGAACGAATGCGCAGATTTAAACGCGTATTGTGCATCACGGCAAATTCGGCCGCTAATGTCCGAATCGGGTCAAAACGAGAAGTCGAATTTTTTCGGGCTTATGTCGGCTTCGGCCGGCTGCGGACATTGCGTCGCACACGGTTATGTCGGAGAGGTGCACAATTCCGGACCTCGACGGCAGTGCAGCAATTTACCCTTTTCTTTCAGCTACTCGATCACCTCTTCGGCGATGACGAGCAGCGTTGGCGGGACGACGAGGCCGAGTGCCTTGGCAGTTGTCAGGTTTAAGACGAGATCGAACCTGGTCGGCTGCTCGACTGGGATATCGCTCGGCCTTGCCCCGCGCAAAATCTTGTCGGCGAACTCAGCGGCGCGACGGTACAGGTCGGGCAGGTTTGGTCCATAGGACATCAGGCATCCCGCTTCCACGAGTTCTCGAAACATGCACATCGTCGGCATCCGCGCTCTGAGCGCCAACGTGCCGATGAGTATCCGGTTCGCGTTCACAAGCGGGTCAGAAACGACGTACAGCGCATCCGCCCGGCTCTTGAGCAACTCGAACGTAGAATCGACATCTGCGGTTCGGTGAATCTCCGAGGTTGCAATGTCGAGGCCGAACGTCCGGGCCGCTGCCTGAACCTCGGTCACCTCCAGCATGACGTTGGCACTGCTGGGATTGGCCAGGATCGACAGCCGATGGAGACCAGGGACGATCTCACGCAACAATTGGAGCCGCTTACCGGCTGAATCGGTCGTCTGGATCGAAAGACCGGTAACGTTGCCGCCCGGCCGCGCCAAACTTGCAACCAGGCCGAAGCCGACCGGATCGCCTGATACTGCAAAGACCATCGGGATTTGCGGTGCCACCTGCTTCATTACGATGGAGTCATTAGTTGATGACGTGACGATCAGGTCGACTTTGAGCCGGACGAACTCGGCGGCAATCTCGTCGAGTCGTTCGG
>Ga0306920_100003832_pt1 | contig 19199 bp, 21 predicted proteins | sample flu12Cox44000170_FD_204666 | JGI IMG/M metagenome (GOLD analysis project Ga0306920, IMG submission 204666) | Lab enrichment of tropical soil microbial communities from Luquillo Experimental Forest, Puerto Rico - flux4day.12C.oxic.44.000.170 (v2)... | ecosystem: Environmental > Terrestrial >... | reverse complement strand
TGCTCTCCTTCTTCTATTCGCCCGAGATCATCAAGATCGACGGGCGCAAGCTGATGAAGAAGGTCGCCGCGCCCGAGCGCCTGCTCGGCCAGCGCGTGAGCAAGACCGTCAAGAGCGATGACGGCGAGACCATCGCCCGAGAGGGCCGCAAGTTCACCCAGGCCGCGGTGCGCAAGATGAAGGAGGCGAACATCGACTGGATCCAGATCGGTCTCGACGATCTGGTCCGCGACGACGGCGTGAAGCGCATCGCCCCCGAGGACATCGTCGACGAGAGCACCGGCGAGGTGCTGCTCGAGTGCAACGAGCCGATCACCGAGGAGATCCTCGAGGAGCTGCGCAAGCGCAACATCCTCGAGTTCCCGCTGCTCTACCTCGACCCGGTCACCACCGGCACGGCGGTCCACGACACGCTGAACGCCGACAAGACCATGACCAAGGAGGAGGCGATCATCGACATCTACCGGCGCCTGCGGCCGGGCGATCCGCCGACGATCGAGACGGCCACCACCGTCTTCAACAACCTGTTCTTCAACCCCGAGCGCTACGACCTGTCGCGGGTCGGACGGCTGAAGCTGAACCACAAGCTCGGCGTCGACGTGCCGCTCGACGAGACCACGCTGCGCAAAGAAGACATCCTGCTCGCGGTCAAGTACCTGGTCGACCTGAAGAACGGCGATCCCGACAAGCGCATCGACGACATCGACCACCTCGGCAACCGCCGCGTGCGCGTGGTCGGCGAGCTGCTCGAGAACCAGTACCGCATCGGGCTGGTGCGCATGGAGCGCGCGATCAAGGAGCGGATGAGCCTGCAGGAGATCGAGCAGCTCATGCCGCACGACCTGATCAACTCCAAGCCCGTCTCGGCGGTGATCAAGGAGTTCTTCGGCTCCTCGCAGCTGTCGCAGTTCATGGACCAGACCAACCCGCTGTCGGCGGTGACCCACAAGCGCCGCCTCTCAGCGCTCGGGCCCGGCGGCCTCACGCGCGAGCGCGCGGGCTTCGAGGTGCGCGACGTCCACTCCACCCACTACGGGCGGATCTGCCCGGTCGAGACGCCGGAAGGGCCGAACATCGGGCTGATCGCCTCGCTGTCGACCTACGCGCGCGTGAACGACTACGGCTTCATCGAGACGCCGTACCGCGAGGTGAAGAACTCCAAGGTCACAGACCACGTCCGCTATCTGTCGGCGCTCGAAGAGGAGCGCGTCGCGATCGCGCAGGCGAACGCGCCGCTCACCGACGAGAAGAAGTTCAAGAACGAAACGGTCTCGGCCCGCGAGAACGGCGAGTTCGTGATGCTCGGCCGCGACGAGATCGACATGATGGACGTCTCGCCGAACCAGCTGGTCTCGGTGGCGGCGTCGCTGATCCCGTTCCTGGAGAACGACGACGCGAACCGCGCGCTGATGGGCTCGAACATGCAGCGCCAGGCGCTGCCGCTCCTGCGCACGGACGCGCCACTGGTGGGCACCGGCATGGAAGGCGTGGTCGCGCGCGACTCCGGCGCGACCGTGGTCGCGAAACGCGGCGGCATCGTAGAGAGCGTGGATGCCGCGCGCATCGTGATCAAGCCGGAGGCCGACGGCGAGAGCGCGGACTCGGCGCCGGACATCATCAACCTGGTGAAGTACCGCCGCTCCAACCAGAACACCTGCATCAACCAGAAGCCGATCGTGAAGGTCGGCCAGAAGATCCGGAAGGGTCAGGTGATCGCGGACGGCGCGGCCACCGACCGCGGCGAGCTCGCGCTCGGCCGCAACGTGCTGGTCGCCTTCATGCCCTGGGGCGGGTACAACTTCGAAGACTCGATCCTGATCTCCGAGAAGATCGTGAAGGACGACCTGTTCACCTCGATCCACATCGAGGAGTTCGAGGTCGTCGCGCGCGACACCAAGCTCGGGCGCGAGGAGATCACCCGCGACATCCCGAACGTGGGCGAGGAGGCGCTGGCCGACCTCGACGAGTCGGGCATCGTGCGCATCGGCGCAGAGGTGAATCCCGACGACATCCTGGTCGGGAAGATCACGCCCAAGGGCGAGACCCAGCTCTCGCCCGAGGAGCGGCTGCTGCGCGCGATCTTCGGCGAGAAGGCGGGCGACGTGCGCGACACCTCGCTGCGGGTGCCGCCCGGCCAGAGCGGCATCGTGATCGGGGCGCGGGTGTTCTCGCGCCGCGGCACCGACAAGGACGACCGCGGCCGCTCGATCACCGACGCCGAGGTCGCGAAGCTGCGCCTCGACCAGGAGGACGAGATCCGGATCGTGCGCGAGTCGGCGCTGAACCGGGTGCGCGACCTGATGCTGGGCGAGCGCTCGAGCGTGCGCATGGCCGACGAGCGGCGCAAGGACGCGTGGCTCGAGCCGGGCGGGACCATCAGCGAGGCGATCCTCGGCGAGATCCCGCGTCGTAAGTGGCGCGACATCCGCGTCGAGAACGCGGCGAAGCAGGCGCGGATCGAGAGCATCCTCGCCGCGGCGGAAGAGCAGGCCAGCCTGATCAAGACCGTGTTCGAGGAGAAGATCGGCCGGCTGAAGAAGGGCGACGAGCTGCCGCCCGGCGTGTTCAAGATGGTGAAGGTCTACGTCGCGACCAAGCGCAAGCTCTCGGTCGGCGACAAGATGGCGGGCCGCCACGGCAACAAGGGCGTCATCTCCCGCATCCTGCCCGAGGAGGACATGCCGTACATGCCGAACGGCGAGCCGGTCGAGCTCGTGCTCAACCCGCTCGGCGTGCCCTCGCGCATGAACATCGGCCAGATCCTGGAGACCCACCTGGGCTGGGCCGCGCGCGGGCTCGGCGAGCAGATCCAGAAGTACATCGAGGAGAACTACTCGGCCGCGAAGATGCGCGACCGGCTCAAGGCGATCGTCGCCAAGCCGGGCGCGAAGAAGCTGCTCGACGGCATGAGCGACGACGAGATCGTCGATCTGGCGCGCCGCCACGTGCGCGGCGTGCACGTCGCGACGCCCGTATTCGACGGCCCCTCCGAGGTGGAGATCAAGGAGGTGCTCGGCGCCGCGGGGCTGCCGCCCTCGGGGCAGACCGTGCTGTTCGACGGCCGCAGCGGCGAGCCGTTCCACGGCGACGTCACGGTCGGGACCATGTACATGATGAAGCTGCACCACCTGGTTGACGACAAGATCCACGCGCGCTCGATCGGACCGTACTCGCTGGTGACCCAGCAGCCGCTCGGCGGCAAGGCGCAGTTCGGTGGGCAGCGGCTCGGCGAGATGGAGGTCTGGGCGATGGAGGCCTACGGCGCGGCGTACGCGCTGCAGGAGTTCCTCACCGTCAAGTCAGACGACGTCGTGGGCCGCACCCGCATGTACGAGTCGATCGTGAAGGGCGACTGCGAGCTCATGCCCGGCCTGCCGGAGAGCTTCAACGTCCTGATCAAGGAAATGCAGAGCCTCGGGCTCAACATCGACCTGCTCGAAGACATCCAGTAAGTCAAAGGAGTCGACGTGCGCGATCTCTACAATCTCTTCGAGAAGCCGAAGGATCCGCTCAGCTTCTCGGGCATGAAGATCACCATCGCCTCGCCGGAGAAGATCCGCGAGTGGTCCTACGGCGAGGTGAAGAAGCCCGAGACCATCAACTACCGGACGTTCAAGCCGGAACGCGATGGGCTCTTCTGCGCCAAGATCTTCGGCCCGGTCAAGGACTACGAGTGCAACTGCGGCAAGTACAAGCGCATGAAGCACCGCGGCGTGGTCTGCGAGAAGTGCGGCGTCGAGGTGATCCAGTCGAAGGTGCGCCGCGAGCGCATGGGCCACATCACGCTCGCCGCGCCGGTCGCGCACATCTGGTTCCTGAAGTCGCTGCCGAGCCGCATCGGCAACCTGCTCGAGCTGACGCTGAAGGACCTGGAGCGGGTGCTCTACTTCGAGTCGCACATCGTGATCGACCCGATGGAGACCCCGCTGCGCCGGGGCGAGCTGCTCTCCGACGAGCGGCTGATGCAGTGCAAGGAGGAGTTCGGCCCGAACTCGTTCAAGTACGGCATCGGGGCCGAGGCGATCCGCGACATCCTCGCGAAGATCGACGTCGACTCGGAGTCGGTGCAGCTGCGCGGAGAGATGAAGGAGGCGACCAGCGAGGCCAAGCGCAAGAAGCTGGCCAAGCGCCTGAAGGTGCTCGACGCGTTCTGTGAGTCGGGCAACCGGCCCGAGTGGATGGTGCTCGAGGTCGTGCCGGTGATCCCGCCCGACCTGCGCCCGCTCGTCCCGCTCGACGGCGGCCGCTTCGCCACCTCGGACCTGAACGACCTCTACCGCCGCGTGATCAACCGCAACAACCGGCTGAAGCGGCTGCTCGAGCTGAATGCGCCCGAGGTCATCATCCGCAACGAGAAGCGCATGCTGCAGGAGGCCGTCGACGCGCTGTTCGACAACGGCCGCCGTGGCAAGGTGATCACCGGGCCGAACAAGCGCCCGCTGAAGTCGCTCTCCGACATGCTGAAGGGCAAGCAGGGCCGCTTCCGCCAGAACCTGCTGGGCAAGCGCGTGGACTACTCCGGCCGCTCGGTGATCGTGGCCGGTCCCGAGCTGCGGCTGCACCAGTGCGGCCTGCCCAACAAGATGGCGCTCGAGATCTTCAAGCCGTTCATCTACTCGAAGCTCGAGCAGCGCGGCTACGTGACCACCATCAAGGCCGCCAAGAAGATGGTGGAGAAGGAGCGCCCCGAAGTCTGGGACATCCTCGCCGAGGTGATCCAGGAGCACCCGGTGATGCTGAACCGCGCTCCCACGCTGCACCGCTTGGGCATCCAGGCGTTCGAGCCGGTGCTGATCGACGGCAAGGCGATCCAGCTGCACCCGCTCGTCTGCTTCGCCTTCAACGCGGACTTCGACGGCGACCAGATGGCGGTGCACCTGCCGCTCTCGGTCGAGGCGCAGATCGAGGCGCGCGTGCTGATGATGAGCACGAACAACATCCTGTCGCCCGCGAACGGGAAGCCGATCATCACGCCCACCCAGGACATCGTGCTCGGCGCCTACTACCTGACCCGCGAGCGCTCCTACGCCCGCGGCGAGGGCATGAAGTTCCCGTCGATCGACGCGCTGCGCGCGGCCTACGACGCCAACGCGGTCGACCTGCAGGCCGCGGTGGAGTGCCGCATCAACGGCGTGCTCGCGAAGACCACGGTCGGGCGCGTTCTGTTCTACGACATCGTGCCCGAAGGCGTGCCGTTCGAGCTGGTGAACCGCGTGATGGACCGCCGCACGCTCGGCGAGCTCGTGAACGAGGTGTACCGGCGCGTCGGCAACAAGGCCACGGTGCTGCTGTCCGACCGGCTGCGCACGCTCGGCTACGAGTTCGCCACCAAGGCGGGCATCTCGATCTGCATCGACGACATGCGCGTGCCCAAGAGCAAGGCCAGCCTGATCGAGGAGGCGCAGTCCGACGTCAGCGAGTTCCAGCGCCAGTACCAGGAAGGCCTGATCACCGACGGCGAGCGCTACAACAAGGTCGTCGACCGCTGGGCGGCGGTGACCGACGAGCTCTCGCAGGAGCTGATGGCGGCGATCGCGGCGGAAGACGTGATCGACCGCGCGGGCACGCCGGCCAAGGTCCAGTCGATGAACTCCATCTTCATGATGGTGGACTCCGGCGCGCGCGGCTCCGCGCAGCAGGTGCGCCAGCTCGCCGGCATGCGCGGGCTGATGGCCAAGCCCTCGGGCGAGATCATCGAGCGGCCGATCCTCTCGAACTTCCGCGAGGGCCTCTCGGTGCTCGAGTACTTCATCTCGACCCACGGCGCGCGCAAGGGCCTGGCCGACACGGCGCTCAAGACCGCGAACTCGGGCTACCTGACCCGGCGGCTGGTCGACGTCGCGCAGGACGTGATCGTGAACGAGCGCGACTGCGGCACGCTCGACGGGCTCGAGATCCACCAGCTGGTCGAAGGTGGTGAGGTCATCGAGCGCCTCGGCGACCGCATCCTCGGACGCGTGGCCCTGAACGACATCGTCGATCCGGTCACCGCCGAGGTGCTGGCCGGCGCGGGCCAGGAGATCGACGAGGACAAGGTGCGCCGCATCGAGGACGCGGGCATCGAGCACGTGCAGATCCGCTCGGTGCTCACCTGCACCGCGCAGCGCGGCGTGTGCGCGCTGTGCTACGGCCGCGACCTGGGCCAGGGCAAGCTCGTGAACCTGGGCGAGGCGATCGGCGTGATCGCCGCCCAGTCGATCGGCGAGCCCGGCACGCAGCTCACCATGCGCACCTTCCACATCGGCGGCACGGCGACCCAGCGCGTCGAGCAGTCGCACGTCGAGGCGCGCAACGAGGGCGCGATCAAGTACCTGAACGTGTCCACGATCCGCGACAAGCACGGCGCGATCATCGTGATGAACCGCAACGGCGAGATCGCGGTGGTCGACGCGACCGGCCGCGAGCGCGAGCGCTATCCGGTGGTGTACGGCGCAAAGCTGCAGCACGAGGACGGCGCCCCGATCAAGGCGGGCGGGCTGATCCACGAGTGGGACCCGTTCCAGACGCCGATCCTCACCGACGTTCCGGGCAAGGTGAAGTTCGGCGACATCATCGCCGGCCAGACCATGGAGGAGCAGGTCGACGAGTTCACCGGCCTGTCGCGCAAGGTGATCGTCGAGTCGAAGGACCCGGACCTGCGGCCGCGCATCTCGATCAAGGACCCCGAGGGCAACACCGTCCGGCGTTACATGATGCCGGTGGGCGTGAACATCTCGGTGGCCGAGGACGAGATGGTCGAGCCGGGCGACACGCTCGCGCGCATCCCGCGCGAGACCACCAAGACCAAGGACATCACCGGCGGCCTGCCGCGCGTCGCAGAGCTGTTCGAGGCCCGCAAGCCCAAGGAGTTCGCGATCGTCTCCGAGATCGACGGCACCGTGAGCTTCGGCCCCGACGTGCGCGGCAAGCGGCGCGTGATCGTCACGCCCGAGGTGGGCGACGCCCGCAACTACGACATCCCCAAGGGCAAGCACATCGCGGTGCACGAGGGCGACTTCGTGCGCGCCGGCGAGGCGCTGATGGGCGGCTCGTCCAACCCGCACGACATCCTGAAGATCAAGGGCGAGAAGGAGCTGGCCAAGTACCTGCTCGACGAAGTGCAGGAGGTCTACCGGCTCCAGGGCGTGTCGATCAACGACAAGCACATCGAGGTGATCGTCCGGCAGATGCTGCGCTGGGTGCGGGTGACCGAGGTCGGCGACACCGACTTCCTGGTCGGCGAGCAGGTCGAGAAGCACCTGTTCGAGAGCGCGAACCGCAAGGCAGAGGAGGACGGCAAGAAGCCCGCGCGCTGCGAGCCGATCCTGCTCGGCATCACCAAGGCATCGCTCTCGACCGAGAGCTTCATCTCGGCCGCGTCCTTCCAGGAGACCACCAAGGTCCTGACCGAGGCGTCCATCTCCGGGAAGACCGACCGCCTGATGGGGCTGAAGGAGAACGTGATCATGGGCCGGCTGATCCCGGCCGGCACCGGCATGCCCAAGTACCGCTACATGGGCATCCGCATCGAGGGCGGCGAGGCCGGTGCCGAGGAGGAAGGCGAGGAGACGCGCACCAGCGTCACTCGCACCAGCGAGCTGGGGCAGGCCGGGCTCGTCGCGGGCAGCCGCGGCGACTCCACTGGTGGCCTCGATACCTGAGACGGGGGCTTTCGCCGGAGCTTCGCAGCGAGATCGTGTCGGGACGTCGCGTATGCGCCTTCGCGGCGCGTGCGCACGTCATTTGACACGAATCGCTTTCCTATTATAATCCGGCGCCTTCCGAGCGGAGGACGCCGATTTCTGATCGGCCCGTTCGGCGCTGTCTCTGCCGTACACAGGTCCGCGCAGAATTCCGTGTCCGTGTCCACCGGGTTGGCTCGCAGGGGGGTACGAATCCCTGGCCTGTGACCAGCCGCCGGACGCGGACGCGTTTGCGCGGAGAGTTCCGGATCAGACAAGACCCGAGGGAAGACGAGAGGCTCATGCCGACCATCCAGCAGCTGGTTCGCCGCGGCCGGGCGATCAAGCAGAAGAAGATCAAGGCGCGCGACCTGATGAAGTGTCCGCAGCGCCGCGGTGTGTGCATCCGCGTCTCGACTCACACCCCGAAGAAGCCGAACTCGGCGCTGCGCAAGGTCGCGCGCGTGCGGCTGTCGAACGGGCGCGAGGTCTGGGCGTACATCCCCGGCGAAGGCCACAACCTGCAGGAACACTCGGTGGTGTTGGTCCGCGGCGGCCGCGTGAAAGACCTGCCCGGCGTCCGCTACCACATCGTGCGCGGGACGCTCGACACGCTGGGCGTCGACGGCCGCAACCAGGGCCGCAGCCGCTACGGCACGAAGCGCCGGAAGTAGGAGCGCAGAGATGCCGCGACGACGCGAAGTTCCCCGCAGAGAAGCCGCTCCCGATCCGAAGTTCGGCGATCGCCAAGTCGCGAAGTTCATCAACGTGCTGATGCAGCGCGGCAAGAAGAGCGTGGCGGAGTCGATCGCCTACGGCGCGCTCGGGCTGGTGGAGGAGCGCAGCCAGGAGGAGCCGGTGCGGCTGTTCCGGCGCGCCCTCGACAACGTGCGCCCGCGGATCGAGGTGAAGAGCCGGCGCGTGGGCGGCGCGACCTACCAGGTTCCCGTAGAAGTGACGCCAAACCGCGGCGCGGCGCTGGCGATGCGCTGGGTGGTGCAGTTCGCGCGCGCGCGCGCGGGCAAGTCGATGCAGGAGAAGCTCGCGGCCGAGCTTCTCGACGCCGCCGCGGAGCGCGGCGAAGCGGTGCGCAAGCGCGAAGAGACGCACCGCATGGCGGACGCCAACAAGGCGTTCGCCCATTACCGCTGGTAACCGGTGTCGTGATGTCCTCCGGGGACCGCTCGCTCGAACGCACGCGCAACATCGGCATCATGGCCCACATCGATGCCGGCAAGACCACGACGACCGAGCGGATCCTCTTCTACACCGGCCGCAACTACAAGCTCGGCGAGGTGCACGAAGGCACCGCGACGATGGATTGGATGGAGCAGGAGCAGGAGCGCGGCATCACCATCACCTCGGCCGCGACCACCGCCTTCTGGCGCAACCACCGCATCAACCTGATCGACACGCCGGGTCACGTGGACTTCACGATCGAGGTGGAGCGCAGCCTGCGCGTGCTCGACGGCGCGGTCGCGGTGTTCGACGCCGTGGGCGGCGTCGAGCCGCAGTCCGAGACCGTGTGGCGCCAGGCCGACAAGTACCGCGTCCCGCGCATCGCGTTCGTCAACAAGATGGACCGTGTCGGCGCGGACTATCCCAACTGCGTGCGCGAGATCCGCGAGAAGCTCGGCGCGAACCCGCTGGTGCTGCAGCTTCCGATCGGCGAGGAGAGCCGCTTCGCCGGCGTGGTCGACCTGATCTCGCTGCGGGCGATCCTGTGGAACGACGAGTCGCTCGGTGCGGAGTTCCGCATCGAGCCGGTCCCGGCGGCGATGGATGCGCAGGTCGCCGAGTACCGCGACAAGCTGCTCGAGACCGTCGCCGAGCGCGACGAGACGCTGCTCGAGAAGTATCTCGCCGGCGAGCCGGTTGCGGAGGACGCCATCCGCAAGGTCGTGCGCGAGGCTACCATCCACCTGCAGCTGGTGCCGGTCCTGTGCGGCGCTGCGTTCAAGAACAAAGGCGTTCAGCCGCTGCTCGACGCGGTGATCGACTACCTGCCGTCGCCGCTCGACGTCCCGCCGATCCAGGGCGTCGACTCCAAGGGCAACACCGTCGAGCGCCGGCCGCAGCCCGACGAGCCGTTCGCGGCGCTCGCGTTCAAGATCATGACCGATCCGTACGTGGGCCAGCTCGCGTTCGTGCGCGTCTACTCGGGCACGCTGAAGGCCGGCCAGAACGTTCGCAACTCGACGCAGGAGCGGCGCGAGCGCGTCGGCCGCATCATGTTGATGCACGCCAACCGGCGCGAGGACATCGAGCAGATCTCGGCGGGCGACATCGCGGCGCTGGTGGGACTGAAGAAGGTCTACACCGGTGACACGCTTTGCGCCGAGCACGCGCCGGTGGTGCTCGAGTCGATCGAGTTCCCCGACCCGGTGATCGAGATCGTGATCGAGCCCAGGACCAAGGCCGACCAGGAGCGGCTGTCCGAGTCGCTGCAGAAGCTCGCGGTCGAGGACCCCTCCTTCCGCGTGCACACCAACGAGGAGACCGGGCAGACCCTGATCGCCGGCCAGGGCGAGCTGCACCTCGAGATCATCGTCGACCGCCTGCTGCGCGAGTTCCAGGTGCAGGCGAGCGTGGGCAAGCCGCAGGTGGCCTACAAGGAGACGATCACCCAGCCGGCGACCGGCGTCGGCAAGTTCGTGCGCCAGTCGGGCGGCAAGGGCCAGTACGGCCACGTGGTGCTCGAGCTCGAGCCGAACCAGCGCGGCGGTGGCATCGCGTTCGAAGCGAAGGTGGTGGGCGGCTCGGTGCCGCGGGAGTTCTGGAAGGCGATCGAGCAGGGCGCGCGCGAGTCGCTGCAGAGCGGCGTGGTCGGCGGCTTCCCGGTGGTCGACGTGAAGGTCCGCCTGGTCGACGGCTCCTATCACGAGGTCGATTCCTCCGAGCTCGCCTTCAGGATCGCCGCCTCGATGGCAGTGAAGGACGCGCTCGAGAAGGGCCGGCCGCAGCTGCTCGAGCCGGTGATGTTCACCGAGGTGGTCGCGCCCGAGACGTTTATGGGACCGGTGATCGAGGACCTGAACTCGCGCCGCGGGCACGTGACCTCGGTGGAGGCGCGCGGCAACGCCCAGGTGATCCACGCCGAGGTGCCGCTGGGCCGCATGTTCGGCTACGTGAGCGCGCTGCGCTCCACCACCCAGGGCCGCGCCAGCTACACCATGCAGTTTCACCACTACGCCCCCGCACCGGAGTCGGTCGTGGCGGCGGTGGTGCAGGCTTAGAAGGGTCCGTCGATGTCCAAGGAGAAGTTCGAGCGAACGAAGCCGCACGTGAACGTGGGGACGATCGGGCACGTGGACCACGGGAAGACGACGTTGACGGCGGCGATCACGGCGCGGCAGGCGACGAAGAAGCTGGCGCAGGAGATGAAGTTCGATCAGATCGACAAGGCGCCGGAGGAGCGGGAGCGGGGGATCACGATTGCGACGGCGCACGTGGAGTACGAGTCGAAGAACCGCCACTACGCGCACGTGGACTGTCCGGGGCACGCGGACTACGTGAAGAACATGATCACGGGGGCGGCGCAGATGGACGGGGCGATCCTGGTGGTGAGCGCCGCAGACGGGCCGATGCCGCAGACGCGGGAGCACGTGTTGCTCGCGCGGCAGGTGAACGTGCCATACATCCTGGTGTTTCTGAACAAGTGCGACGCGGTGGACGACCCGGAGCTGCTGGAGCTGGTGGAGCTGGAAGTGCGCGAGCTGTTGTCGCGCTACGAGTTCCCTGGGGACGAGACGCCGATCATCCGGGGGAGCGCGCTGAACGCCGGGAAGAACCCTGCGGACGACGCGGCGAACAAGTGCATCGACGAGCTGATGGATGCCTTGGACAAGTGGATCCCGGAGCCCAAGCGGGCGCTGGACAAGGCGTTTCTGATGCCGATCGAGGACGTGTTCTCGATCTCGGGGCGCGGGACGGTGGTCACCGGTCGTGTGGAGCAGGGGAGGGTGCACACCGGGGACGAGGTGGAGATCGTGGGGATCAAGCCGACCGCGAAGACGGTGGTGACCGGGGTGGAGATGTTCCGGAAGCTGCTGGATGAAGGTCAGGCGGGCGACAACATCGGGTGTCTGTTGCGGGGAACGGGGAAGGACGACGTGCAGCGGGGGCAGGTATTGGCGAAGCCGGGGTCGATCACGCCGCACACGAAGTTCAAGGCGGAGGTGTACGTGCTGACGAAGGAGGAGGGCGGGCGGCACACGCCGTTCTTCAAGGGGTATCGGCCGCAGTTCTACTTCCGGACGACGGACGTGACGGGGAGCGTGGAGCTGCCGGAAGGGACGGAGATGGTGATGCCCGGGGACAACATCACGATCGGAGTGGAGCTGCACACGCCGATCGCGATGGACGCGGGGCTGCGGTTCGCGATCCGCGAGGGCGGTCGCACCGTCGGCGCCGGCGTCGTCGCCCAGGTCATCGAGTAACTCGTCATGGCGGAGATCGGCACCCCCAAGATCCGGATCCGGATGAAGGCGTTCGACCACAAGCTCTTGGACATGAGCGCCTCCGAGATCCTCGACACTGCGATCCGCACCGGCTCGCGCACGGCGGGGCCGATTCCGCTGCCGACCACGATCGTGAAGTACACCGTTCTGCGTGGACCTCACGTCGACAAGAAATCGCGCGAGCAGTTCGAGATCCGAACGCATCGCCGACTGATCGACATCCTCGATCCGACGCCGCAGACGGTGGACGCGCTGATGAAGCTCGAGCTCTCCGCCGGCGTGGACGTGGAGATCAAGCTCTAGGAACTCGTGATGGACCTCGACCCGAAAATCTTCGACGCGCCGATTCGCAGTGACTTGTTGTTCACGGTGAACGTGGCGCAGCTCGCGGCGCGCCGTTCCGGCACGGCGGCGGTGAAGAACCGTGCGCTCGTCTCCGGCGGCGGCCAGAAGCCGTGGCGCCAGAAGGGCACCGGCCGCGCGCGCCAGGGCACGACGCGCGCCCCGCACTGGGCGGGCGGCGGCGTGGTGCACGGCCCGCGCCCGCGCGACTACTCGGTCTCAGTGCCGAAGAAGGTGCGCAAGGCGGCGCTGCGCTCGGCGCTCTCGCTGCGCAAGCGCGAGGAGCGCGTGCTGGTGGTCGATTCGCTCGGTCTCGCCGAGCCGAAGACGAAGCTCCTGGTCGCGAAGCTGCGCGAGCTCGGGGCCGAGGACGCGCTGATCCTGACCCGCGAGCGCGACCGCGTGCTCGAGCTCGCCGGCCGCAACCTGCCGACGGTGCGGGTGCTGCCCGTGGTCGGGCTGAACGTGCGCGACGTGCTGCTGCGCAAGGCGCTGATCGTGCTGCGCGACGCGCTGCCGGCGCTCGGCGAGAGGCTGTCATGAAGGACCTGCGGCAAGTGATCCGGCGCCCGGTGATCACCGAGAAGAGCACGATCGAGCGCGAGAGCCACAACATCGTGACGTTCGCGGTGCACCCCGAGGCGAACAAGCACGAGATCAAGCGCGCGGTGGAGACGCTCTTCGACGTGAAGGTCGAGGACGTGCGCACGCTGCGCGTGCGCGGCAAGACGCGCCGGGTCGGCCGCCACGTCGGGCAGAAGCCGTCGTGGAAGAAGGCCCGGGTGCGGCTGCGCGCCGGCGACTCGATCGAGTTCTTCGAGGGAGTGTGAGATGGCGGTCCGCAACTTCAAGCCGACGTCTCCGGGCCGCCGCGGCATGAGCGTCCCCGACTTCGTCGAGATCACCAAGAGCAAGCCGGAGAAGCGGCTCACCAAGGGCAAGAAGAGCTCCGGTGGCCGCAACAACCGCGGCAAGATCACCAGCTACCACCGCGGCTCGGGCCACAAGCGCCGGCTACGCGAGGTCGATCTGCGCCGCGACAAGTGGAACGTGCCGGCGAAGGTGGCCGCGATCGAGTACGACCCGAACCGCAGCGCGCGCATCGCGCTGTTGTTCTACGCCGACGGCGAGAAGCGCTACGTGATCGCGCCGACCGGGATGAAGGTCGGCGACGTGGTGCAGACCGGCGAGCGCGCCGAGATCAAGCCGGGCAACACGCTGCCGCTGCGGCTGATCCCGACCGGATCGCTGGTGCACAACGTCGAGCTGCGGCCCGGCAAGGGCGGACAGCTGGCGCGCTCGGCGGGCATGGGCGCGCAGCTGATGGCCTGCGAGGGCAAGTACGCGCAGCTGAAGCTGCCGTCGGGCGAGACCCGGATGGTGCTCGCCGCGTGTCTCGCGACGATCGGCCAGGTCGGCAACGCCGAGCACGAGAACGTGTCGGTCGGCAAGGCCGGCCGCTCGCGCTGGCTCGGCATCCGCCCCAACGTGCGCGGCGTCGCGATGAACCCGGTCGACCACCCGCACGGCGGCGGCGAGGGCCGCACCTCGGGCGGACGCCATCCGGTGAGCCCGTGGGGCCAGCCGACCAAGGGCCACAAGACCCGCAACAACCGCCGCACCGATCGCTTCATCGTGCGCCGACGAGGACAGAAGTAATGGCGCGCTCCGTCAAGAAGGGACCCTACGTCCAACCGTCGCTCGCCAAGAAGGTCGAGCGGCTGAACCAGTCGGGCGGGCGCCAGATCATCCGCACCTGGTCGCGGCGCTCGATGATCACGCCGGAGATGATCGGCCACACCCTGCACGTCCACAACGGAAGGCTGTTCATGCCGGTGTTCATCACCGAGAACATGGTCGGGCACCGGCTCGGCGAGTTCGCGCCGACGCGCAAGCCCGTGGTGCACTCCGGCGATCGCAAGGTGAAGGCCGCGCCCGTGGGTGGGCCGCCTCCCGCCCCGGCGCCGCCCAAGGGAGCGCCGTGATGGAGGTGCGGGCCAAGCTGCGCGGTGTGCGCTTCGGACCGAGGAAGGGGCGCCTGGTGGCGGACCTGATCCGCAAGAAGCCGGCGAGCCGCGCGCTCGAGATCCTCGAAGCGTGCGAGAAGTCGGCGGCGCGCCCGATCGCCAAGGTGCTGCGCTCCGCGCTCGCCAACGCGGTGGAGCACAACGCGCGCCACCAAGCCGGGATCGACCTCGACAACCTGTTCGTGAAGCGCGTGCTCGTCGACGAAGGGCCGCGCGGGTGGCGCATCCGCCCGCGCGCACAGGGACGCGCCAACTGGATCAAGAAGAGCACGAGTCACGTGACCGTCGTGCTCGAAGAGCGCTAGGAGACCGCGTGGGACAGAAGGTACATCCGTACGGCTTCCGGCTGGGCGTGATCAACGGCTGGCAGTCGAACTGGTTCTCGGAGCGCAACTACGCGAGCTCGCTCCACGAGGACCTGCGCATCCGCGACTACATCAAGCAGAAGGTGTTCCACGCGGGCATCAGCCGGATCGTGATCGAGCGCCGCGCCGAGAAGATGTCGGTGAACATCCACACCGCGCGGCCCGGGATCCTGATCGGCAAGCGCGGCGCCGACGTCGACGCGCTGCGCCGCGAGATCGCGGACATGACCAAGAACGAGGTGTTCATCAACATCCGCGAGGTGCGCAAGGCCGAGACCGACGCGCAGCTGATCGCCGAGAACATCGCGCTGCAGCTGGAGCGCCGGGTGGCGTTCCGCCGCGCGATGAAGAAGGCCATGCAGGCGGCGCTGAAGTTCGGCGCGCAGGGCGTGAAGGTGAAGGTCGCGGGCCGGCTGGGCGGCGCCGAGATGTCGCGCGTGGTGCAGTACATGGAGGGGCGCGTGCCGCTGCACACGCTGCGCGCGCAGATCGACTTCGGCTTCTGGGAGGCGCGCTGCCCGTACGGCGTGATCGGCGTGAAGTGCTGGGTGTTCAGCGGCTACGTGCCCGACGCGAAGCTGCACGAGCACCGCCTGGGAACCCCCGAAGAAGCTCCGAGCCGCTGACATGCTCCAACCCAAGCGAACCAAGTTCCGCAAGGTCCAGAAGGGGCGCGTGCGCGGGAAGGCGTACCGCGGCTCCGACCTGGCCTTCGGCGAGTACGGCCTGCAGGCGATCGATCACGGGCTCGTGACCGCGCGGCAGATCGAGGCCGCGCGCGTCGCGATGACCCGGCACGCCAAGCGCGGCGGGAAGATCTGGATCCGCATCTTCCCCGACAAGCCGATGACCAAGCGGCCGCCCGAGACGCGCATGGGCAAGGGCAAGGGCAATCCCGAGTTCTGGGCCTGCGTCGTGCGCCAGGGCCGCGTGCTCTACGAGATGGGCGGCATCGACCGCACCACCGCGCGCGAGGCGCTGCGCCTCGCCGGTCACAAGATCGGGCTGCGCACGCGCATCCTGGAGAGGACGGAAACATGAAGCCGGCCGACCTGCGCAAGCTGTCGGATGCCGAGCTCGACGACCGCGTGCGCGAGATGCGCAACCAGCTCTTCGACCTGCGCATCAAGCACGCCACCCAGCAGCTGGAGAAGTCCGCGGGTCTGCGCCAGGCGCGCCGAGACCTCGCGCGCGCGCTCACCGTCCAGGCCGAGCGAGAGGAGAAGTCATGAGCACCCGGGGCCTGCGCAAGGTGCAAGAGGGCGTGGTGGTCTCCGACAAGATGGACAAGTCCGTCATCGTCGAAGTCAGCCGCACCGTGCTCCACCCGCTGTACCAGAAGTACGTGCGCAAGCGCACCCGCTTCATGGCCCACGACGAGTCGAACCTGCTGAAGGTGGGCGACCGCGTCCGCATCGTGGAGTCACGCCCGCTGTCCCGGCGCAAGCGCTGGCGCGTCCAGGAGAAGCTGGCGTGATCCAGATGCAGTCGATCCTCGACGTGGCGGACAACTCGGGCGCGCGGCGCGTGGCCTGCGTGAAGGTCCTCGGCGGCTCGCAGCGCCGCTACGCCTCGATCGGCGACATCATCGTGGTGTCGGTGAAGGAGGCGCTGCCCGGCTCGCGAGTGAAGAAGAAGCAGCTGCACAAGGCCGTGATCGTGCGGACGAAGAAGGAGATCGGCCGCTCGGACGGATCGTACATCCGCTTCGACGACAACTCCGTGGTGCTGGTCGACAACAACCGCGAGCCGATCGGCACGCGCATCTTCGGCCCCGTCGCACGCGAGCTCCGTGCCAAGCGCTTCATGAAGATCGTCTCGCTGGCCCCGGAGGTGCTGTGATGGCCGCCAGGATCCGCAAGGGCGACACCGTCGAGGTGCTGGTCGGCCGCGACCGCGGCAAGCGCGGCGCGGTGCTGCGCGTGCTGCCCGAGCGCGAGCGGGTGGTGATCGAGCGCATCAACCTGGTGAAGAAGCACCAGAAGCCGAATGCGACCACGCGCCAGGGCGGCATCATCGAGAAGGAGGCGGCGCTGCACATCTCCAACGTGGCGCTGGTGCACAAGGGCGAGACCACGCGCGTCGCCTTCCGCACCGTGGACGGCGTGAAGCGCCGCTGGAGCGTCCGGCACGACGAGGCGATCGATGGCTGAAGCCAAGGAGAAGAAGAAGGGCGCCAAGCAGGAGGCGGCGGGCGCCGCGCCCGCGGAGGCGAAGCCCGCGAAAGGCGAGAAGCGCGAGAAGAAGGGCGGCGACAAGCGCGAGGCCGGGAAGAAGGCCGCGCCGCCGCCCAAGGAAGAAGGCCCGCGCCCCGAGATCGTGATCGAGAACTACGTGCCGCGGCTGCTCGAGACCTACCGCAGCTCGGTCGCGCCCGCGCTGCAGAAGCGCTTCACGTACAAGAGCGCGATGCAGGTGCCGCGGCTGCTGAAGATCACGCTCAACGTCGGCCTGGGCGAAGCGACGCAGAACCCGAAGCTGCTCGACGCGGCGGCGGAGGAGATCGCGCGCATGACCGGCCAGAAGCCGATCATCCAGAAGTCGAAGAAGGCGATCGCGAACTTCCGGCTGCGCGAGAACCAGCGCATCGGAGTCACCGTGACGCTGCGGCGCCAGCGCATGTGGGAGTTCCTCGACCGGCTGGTGAACGTGGCGCTGCCGCGCGTACGCGACTTCCGCGGCGTCTCGCCGCGCGCCTTCGACGGGCGCGGCAACTACACGCTCGGCCTGCGCGAGCAGATCATCTTTCCCGAGGTCGACTACGACCGGGTCGAGAAGATCCGGGGCTTGAACGTTTCCATCGTGACGACGGCGACGACCGACGAGGAGGGCCTGGCGCTCCTCACCGGCCTGGGCATGCCGTTCAGGACGTGAGGATCCATGGCGAAGACTTCCAAGAGAATCCAGCAGCGGCGGCTCCGGGCCGCGCGGGTCGCGGGCAAGCTGCCGTTCCGCACCCGCTACTACAACCGCTGCCAGCGCTGCGGCCGCGCCCGCGGCTACTACCGCAAGTTCGACCTGTGCCGGATCTGCCTGCGCAAGCTCGCGCTCGACGGCAAGATCCCCGGCATCACCAAGTCGAGCTGGTGAGGGCGTCGCAATGGTGACCGATCCCATCGCCGACATGCTGACGCGGATCCGCAACGGCGGACGCGCCCGGCTCGCGCGCGTGAAGCTGCCCAAGTCGCGGCTGAAGCACGAGATCGCGCGCGTGCTCCACGAGAACGGCTACATCGCCGGCTTCTCAGACGTGGCAGAAGCTGCGAAGCCCACGCTCGCGATCGAGATCCGCTACGGCGAGGACGACCAGCCGATCATCGAGGGTCTGGAGCGCATCTCGCGCCCCGGCCGGCGCGTCTACGTCGGAGCGAAGAAGATCCCGCAGATCCGCAGCGGGCTCGGCATCGCCATCGTCTCAACGCCGCGCGGCGTGATGAGCGACGCGCAGGCGCGCGAGGCCGGGCTCGGCGGCGAGCTGCTGGCGAAGGTCTGGTAGCCATGTCGCGCATCGGCAAACAGCCCGTGCCCATCCGCTCCGGCGTCGAGGTCAAGGTCGCCGACGGGCGGGTGCGCGTGAAGGGGCCCAAGGGCTCGCTCGAGGAGGCGGTCGCACCGCACTGCACCGTCGAGATCGCCGGGGGCGAGGTGCGCGTGGCGCGCGACAGCGACGAGAAGCGCGCCAAGGCGATGCACGGGCTGATGCGGGCGCTGGTGGCGAACATGGTGAAGGGCGTGACCGAGGGCTTCACGCGCAGCCTCGACATCATCGGCGTCGGCTATCGCGCCGAGGTCTCGGGCAAGAAGCTGCAGCTCACCATCGGCTACTCGCACCCGGTGGTGATGGAGATCCCGCAGGGGCTCGAGGTCGTCGCGGAGAGCCAGACGCGGCTGCTCGTGCGCGGCGCGAGCAAGCAGCAGGTGGGTCAGTTCGCGGCGGAGATCCGCAAAGTGCGGATGCCGGAGCCGTACAAGGGCAAGGGCATCCGCTACGTCGACGAAGTGGTGCGCCGCAAGGTCGGCAAGACCGGCGTGGCGACGGGGAGCTAGCGGGCGATGGAGAACAGGCGAACCGCGTTGCTGGCGCGCCGCAAGCGCAAGGTCCGCAGGCAGCTCGTGCGCTGCGAGCGGCCGCTCTTGACGGTGTTCCGCAGCTCGAAGCACATCTACGCGCAGATCGTCGATCCGCTGAGCGGGAAGACGCTCTCCGGCGTCTCCACGCGCTCCCCCGGCGTGCGCGACGGGCTCGAGTCCACCAAGGACGTCGAGGCCGCCAAGCGCGTGGGCACCGCGATCGCCAAGCTGGCGCTCGAGAAGGAGATCCGCGCGGTGACCTTCAACCGCAAC
>Ga0306920_100003830_pt1 | contig 19200 bp, 16 predicted proteins | sample flu12Cox44000170_FD_204666 | JGI IMG/M metagenome (GOLD analysis project Ga0306920, IMG submission 204666) | Lab enrichment of tropical soil microbial communities from Luquillo Experimental Forest, Puerto Rico - flux4day.12C.oxic.44.000.170 (v2)... | ecosystem: Environmental > Terrestrial >... | reverse complement strand
GTGCTCCTTGGCAATCTCATGGGCGCCTTTCCTGGGAGCTTCCTGAAGGCTCCGACAGGCGAGGTGACCGTCCCGCTCGCCTGCGCCGTTCTCACGTTTATCTATTTCAACTGGCAGGGGGCCCGGTGCCACGGCGTCGGCGGCTACCTGCTCTCCTTTGCCGGTTCCCCTAAGGACTTCGCCGGCTGGTTCCTGGCAATCCTGCTCTTTCCTGTCGAGGTCGTCAGCACCAGCGCGCGCATTCTTTCTCTCACCGTTCGTCTGTGGGCCAACATGTTCGCGAGCGACCTGATCTACGTGATTTTCCTGGGCCTGCTCGCCGGCGGCGCCAGCTTCGGATGGAGCAAGTCTCCGGTGCTCGGCGTGGTGCTCGCCGTTTTCCCGGCGACCATCCCGGTGTTGTTCATTGGCCTGCACATTTTCGTGTCCGTGATCCAGGCCTATGTGTTTACCGTTCTTCCAGCCGTGTATTTGGGGCTGGCCACCGCGGAAGAACACTGATCGAGTTTTTCGGTTTGCCGCTTCAGCGTGAGCCCGGCTGCACGGTGCCCGGGAACCACCTCCTGGCGGCTTATAGGAGGCAGTGATGAAAAAGCAGTGGGTGTGGATGTTGATGATGCTCGTCGCGGTCACCATGTTTGCGCCGGCCGCGTTTGCGCAAGAGTCGGCGGGGGCCAGCAGCAAGGCGCTCTCGGGAATCGCCGTGGGCTTCGGCATGGCCATTGCCGCGTTTGGTTGCGGCTTGGCACAGGGCCGCATCGCTTCTTCGGCCTGCGAAGGCATGGCGCGGAACCCGGGGGCTGCGGGTGCCATTCGCGCCGCCATGATTCTCGGCCTGGTGTTCGTCGAGACGCTAGTGCTGTTCACCTTGGCGATGATCGCGTTTAAGGTCTAACGCCTGCCTTCCGGTCGAGGGGCGGACCTCGAGCCCGTCCCCGTCATCACTCGAAAGCGCCACGGCCCGGAGGCCGAACCCCCAGGCCGTTTTCCGACGCCCTTTTCGAGCCGCTGATTCTAAAGGATTTAGCCCGGATTCAAAGCGGCGCAACACTTACAAAAAAGTATTCAGGGGAGGCACGGGACAGGCAAGCCTAGTGGGCGAGCAGGGCGGGCCGCAGAATGAAGTTGATGACGGGATTGGGGTACACACCAAACAGAATCGTGCCCACAAAGGTAATGAGCAGAACGGCGTTCACGCCGATCGGGAAGGGCACCGGGCCCGCCGCGACCGCTTCCGCGCTCGGTTCGCGCATGTACATCACTACGATCACGCGCAAGTAGTAGTAAGCTCCGATCACGCTGTTGATGGCCATGAGCACGGCTAGCGAAATGAGGTGGGAATTCACCGCCGCCTTGAAAATATAGAATTTGCCGAAGAACCCTGCCGTCACCGGCAGTCCGAGCAGCGATAACAAATAGATGCTCAGCATCGCGGCGACGAACGGCTGGCGCTGCGAAAGGCCGGCATAGTCGTCCATCGAAAGATTCTTTTCACCCGCCCCGCCGAGCTGCGAAACGATGGTGAACGCCCCGAGCTTCACCAGCGCGTAGCTCAGTAAGTAGAACAGAACAGCGGCGTATGCCGGGGCGGCTTCCTCCGAACCGCCCTGCGCCATGGACGTGACGGCCGCAAAGGCCACCAGAATGTATCCGGCATGCGCGATCGAGCTGTAGGCCAGCAGCCGCTTCATGTTCGTCTGCACCAGCGCGCCGAGGTTTCCGGCGAACATGGTCAGCGCCGCGAGCACCCAGAATGCCCAGAACCAGTATCTGGTGGCCGCAGGCACGGTGGCAAAAATCCGCAACAACAGTGCGAACGCGGCGGCCTTCGGGCCCGCGGAAAAGAGCGCGGTCACCGGCGTGGGTGCTCCTTCGTAAACATCCGGCGTCCACACCTGGAACGGAGCGGCCGCTACCTTGAAGCCCAGCCCGATCAGAATCAGCGCGAGACCGAGTTTCAGCAGCGTGCTCGTCCCGTCGGAGAAGGCCATTTTGTCCAACAGCGTTGTGCCCGTCGCGCCGTACACCAGCGCGATGCCGTAAAGGAAAAACGCCGTGGCAAACGAACCCAGCAGGAAGTACTTCATCGCCGATTCGCTGGACTTGAGCGAGTCACGCCGGTACCCCGCCAGCACATAGCTTGAAATCGAACTCATCTCCAGGCCGATAAAAGCGGTGAGCAGTTCCTGTGCGGAAGCCAGCACTCCCATTCCCGCGGTGGCAAAAAATAAAAGCGCGTAAAACTCCGCGCTCGGCAGCTTTTCACGGTCCAGGTAGGGCCCGGCCGCAAGGACCACCAAAAACGAAACGCCGCCCACGAGCAGCCGGAAAAAAAAGGTGAACGAATCCGACTGCACCAGTCCTTGGAACCCCGGTCCGCCGTGCAGGAAGGCCGTGCCTGCGGCAGCCGTTCCCGCGAGCGAGCCGAGCAACGCAAGAAAGGTAAAAAATTGGCGGCTGCGCACAAACGGCTGCAGCAACATGACCAGCACGCCAAAGGCACCCCAGATCAACTCCGGCAGCACGCGATGGAGATCGATGGCTTGCGGGAACATTTAGCGGATTGCCAGCCTTCCTACGCTGGTTTGCGCGGCGTACGAAGAAACATTCTTGGCCTGAGGCCTCGTTTGAACGTGGCCCGCGGCCTCATAAGCCCACTGCGGCTCGACCTGGTCCATCACCGTTTGCGTGGCCGCGGCGGTGCGCCGCGTAATGAAGGGCGAGCCGATGCCCATCCACAGGATGACCACCGCCATGGTCGCGAGAATCGAATGCTCGCGGGCCGACACATCCATTAGCGTGCGGTTTTTCTCCCGCGTAATGTCTCCAAAGAACACGCGTTGATACGACCATAGCAGGTAGCACGCGGAAAGTATCACCCCGAGAGCGGCCCACGTGGCCCAGCCCCAATGACGCTGATAGATCCCGAGCAGAATCAGAAACTCGCCGACGAAGCCATTGAGCATGGGCAAACCGAGCGATGAGAGGGCCACAAACAGGAAAAACGCCGCGAGTTTCGGCATGGGTGTCGAGAGCCCGCCAAATTCACTGATTTCGAACGTGTGCCGCCGGTCGTGGAGCATGCCCACGAGCAAAAACAGCGCGCCGGTCGAAACGCCGTGTGCGAGCATTTGGAACACCGCGCCTTGCATGGAAATATGATGAAACGCAAAAATGCCGAGCACTACGAAGCCGAGGTGGCTGACCGAAGAATACGCGACCAGTTTTTTCAGGTTGGGCTGCACCAGGGAGACTAACGCGCCATAAATGATTCCGATGATCGCCAGCACCGCAATCCAGCGCGCGGCGCGGTGCGAAGCTTCCGGGAAGAGCGGCAAACAAAAGCGGATCATGCCGTACGTGCCGAGTTTGAGCAGCACTCCAGCGAGCATCACCGAACCTGCCGTCGGAGCTTCCACATGCGCGTCCGGAAGCCACGTGTGCAGCGGGAACACCGGCACCTTGATGGCGAAGGCCACGAAGAAAGCCAGGAAAAGCAGCATCTCCGTACGCGACCCGAGGACCAGCTGACCATTCGTCAGCATCTGTTGAATGATCGGCAGATCGAAGGTCCCCGAAGCGTTGTACAGCCAGACGATACCCACCAGCATCAAGATCGATCCAGCCATGGTGTAAAGCACAAATTTTACGGCGGCGTACACGCGGCGCTCGTGGCCCCAGATGCCGATCAGGAAAGCCATGGGAATCAATATCAATTCCCAGAAAAGAAAGAAGAGGAAAAGATCGAGCGATAGAAAAACGCCGACCACGCCAACTTCGATCAGGAACAGCATGACGAAGAATTCTTTTACCCGGTGCTGGATGCTCTGCCACGAGGCCAAAACGGAGATGGGCGTAAGGAACGTGCTCAGCAGCACAAGGAACACGCTGATGCCATCGACGCCGACGTGGTAGTGAATGGGCGGCGCGGTGATCCATTTGGCGAATTCTTCCAGTTGATATCCGGAAGAGCCTATCGGCACGCCGCGGAGCAACAACAGCGAAAAGAGGAATTCCGCGACGGAAACGAGCATGGCGATGGAGCGGATGAACTTGTGATCGTCACCGCGGAGCATCATCAGCGCCGCCGCGCCAACGACAGGGAAGAAGATCAGAACCGAGAGCAAATGTCCGCCGGAGAGCATCAGTGCACCAACCCTACGGCGATCTTGCTGGCGCTGGGCCAGAAGAAAATCGCGGCGAGCACGATGATCGCGCCCGCCACGACCCATACGGCGTAGCTGCGCGTGTTGCCCGACTGCGAATGGCGCACTCCGTCGCCGATGGTCGCTGTTCCGTGCGCGATGCCGTTGACCGTGCCGTCGATTCCCGCGACGTCGGTGGCCTTCCAGAACACGTTCGTCGAAAGCCAGAGCAGCGGCCGGACCACGGCAGCGGCGTAGAGCTCATCGACGTAATATTTGTTCAACAGCACGGTGTACGCCCGCTTCATGGATTGCGCCAATTCATCGGCTTTCCTTGGCCGGCTGACGTACAGCCGGTACGCCACGACAAACCCGATGGTCGCAGCTAGCACGGCCACACCTGCGAGAATCAGTTCGAGACTGTGTGCGGCGGCTTGAGCGCCGGCTTCCGCAGCCTCACGCGCCCCAAGTGCCGGCCCCAGGAAATTGGCGAAATGATCCGGCCCTTGGTAGAAAGTCGGCAGTGCGAACCAGCCGCCGATCACGGAGAGGACGGCGAGGACAGCGAGTGGCCCGAGCATGCTCCAAGGCGATTCGTGGACGTGTACTGTCTTTTCGTCGTAGCGTGGCTTTCCGGTGAAGGTGAGGAAAATCAAGCGGAACATGTAAAACGCCGTGAGCAGCGCGGTGAGCAACCCGAACGCATAGAGAATGCGCCCGCCGGTCGGGCTCTGGAACGCGGCAAACAAAATGGCGTCCTTCGAGAAAAACCCGGCAAAAAGGGGAATACCGGCGATCGCTAGAGTCGCGGTTAGCATGGTGTAATAGGTCCAGCGAATCTTTTTGCCGAGCCCGCCCATTCTGGGCATTTCCTGCTCGCCGCCCAAGGCGTGAATCACGCTGCCGGCGGCAAGGAAGAGCAGTGCCTTGAAAAAGGCATGGGTCATCAAATGAAAGATGCCCGCTGTGAATGCGCCAACACCGCAGGCGAGAAACATGTAACCGAGCTGGCTGACGGTGGAATACGCCAAGACTTTCTTGATGTCCGTTTGCACGAGGCCGATGGTGGCCGCGAAAAAGGCTGTCGCGCAGCCCACGATAGCGACTACCAGCATGGCGGTCGGCGAATGCGAAAATAAAACGTGCGAGCGCGCGACCACGTAGACACCGGCCGTCACCATTGTCGCCGCGTGAATCAGCGCGCTGACGGGGGTTGGACCTTCCATGGCGTCGGGGAGCCAAACATAAAGAGGAAGCTGGGCGGACTTTCCGGCTGCGCCCATGAAGAGCAAAAGACATGCAATCGTGAGGGTGCCGAAATGGCCCATCGGTTCCGCAGGCCAGGTACCCGCCTTGGTAAAGACCGTCTGGAAATCGAGAGCCCCAAAAGCTCTGAACAGCAAAAACATCCCCAGCATGAAGCCAAAATCACCGATGCGATTAACGATGAACGCTTTCTTGCCGGCATCCGCAGCGGACTTTTTCAGGAACCAAAAACCGATCAGCAAATAGCTTGAAAGACCGACGCCCTCCCAGCCGACAAACAGCAGAACATAGTTCGCGGCCAGCACCAGAATCAGCATGAAGAACATGAACAAATTCAAATAGGAGAAGAAGCGGTAGTAGCCGCCTTCATGCGCCATGTAGCCGGTAGAGTAGATGTGGATGAGCCAGCCGACGCCGGTAACCACCAGCATCATCACGACCGTGAGCTGGTCCACTTGCAAATCAAAGCCCGCGCGGAAATTCCCGGCGCTTATCCAGGTGAAGAATTCCTTGCGGAAGAGCGCTTGTCCCGAACCGAAGAATTCGCGGCCCGCTTCGAGCGCGCAGAGAAACGACAACCCGGTCGAGCCAATCGAGACGAGATTGACGATCTTATTCGGCCACTTCGCCCCGAAAATCCCGTTGATCGCCGAGCCGAGCAGCGGCAGCAGCGGAACGATCCACAAGTACGCGAGCATCGGATGTGCAGGCATCAGAGTTTGAGCAGGTCCACGCGCTCCACGTTAAGCGTTTGCCGGTTACGCGCAATCAAGATGATGATTCCCAGGCCTACGGCCGCTTCCGCCGCCGCGACCACGATTACAAACAGCACAAAAACTTGTCCGTCGAGCTTGCCGAGCGCTTGGCTGAAGGCCACGAAGGCGAGGTTCACGGCGTTGAGCATCAGCTCGATGGACATGAAAATGGTGATGACATTGCGCTTGAAAATGAATGCAAACACCCCGAGCCCAAACAAAATCGCGCTCAGGATTACGTAGTAGTTCGTTGGGACCATCTCAGCTCTTCTCCCGTTGCGCCAGGACCGTGGCGCCCAGAATCGCTACCAGAACCAGGAAGGAAGTCAGCTCGAACGGATAAACAAAATCCTTGAAGATCATTTCGGAGATGCCTCTGGTGGAAGACAATGCTCCGGTTTCCGCTGCCGCCTGTACGCTCGCACCCGACCTTGCAATGGTAGCCGCCACGAACGCGGCCAGCGCCGCCACCAGCAACAGCCCCGGCGGACCGGCCATTTTCGAAAGGCTGGTGCGCTCCTCGGCGCCGGCGTTGAGCAGCATGATCACAAAAACGAAGAGCACCATGATCGCGCCGCCGTAAACGATGATTTGCACGGCCGCGACGAACTCCGCTCCCATCAGCAAATACAGTCCGGCAAGCGCCACCATCACTACGATCAGCGAAAGCGCGCTGTGAATGGGATGCTTCTGCAGAATCAGGCTGACGGCTCCAATCACCGCGAGCGCGGCAAGCACGAAAAATACCAGGAGTGGCTCCGTCATTTCGCACCCCATTGCATCTTCGCCAGAATCAGGAAGCTGGTGAGCGCCACGTTCACAATCGATAGCGGCAACAGCAGTTTCCACCCCAATGCCATCAACTGGTCGTACCGGAAACGCGGCAGCGTTCCGCGCATCCACACATAGACGAACAGGAAGAGCAAGACTTTGGAAAGAAACCAGAACGGAGCCTGAATAAAGGCATTGGCGTGGGGGAACACTATGAAACCAAGACCGAGCGCGGTGACCACCGTTCCCACGGCCGGCAAAACCACGCGCCCCAAGACCGTTTCGTAGCGGAAGCCGTCCAGAACGACCCACAAGCCGAACGGGATCAGAATCACCGATGGCAAGTAATGGGTGAGCGTCCACGAAACAGGGAAGGGGGAGAGCCAGCCGCCGAAGAACATGATGGTAGCCAAGCACGAGATGGTGATCATGCTCGTGTATTCGGCGATAAAGAACATGGCGAACTTGAAGCTCGCGTATTCGGTGTTAAAGCCGGCGACAAGTTCTTGCTCGGCTTCGGGCAGATCGAAGGGCACGCGGTTGGTTTCCGCCACCGCGGCGGTAAAGAAGCAGAAAAACCCGAGAATCTGCGGCCAGATGTTCCACCCAATAATGCCGCGGTCTGGGTGCCCTGCTAGAGGAGCCTGGGCATTTATGATGTCGCGCAAGTTGAAGGTGCCAGCCATCAGCAAAACGCCTACGACAGACAGGGTAAGCGCCAGCTCATAGCTGATCATCTGGGCGGAGCTTCTTAATCCCCCGAGCAAGGGATACTTGCTGTTCGACGCCCAACCGGCAAGCGCGACGCCATAGACGCCCAATGCGGTGATCGCGAACAGCGCCAGTATTCCGATGTTCAGATCCAGGGGGGCAATTCCCAGGTAAATATCGTGGCCGAAGAGGTGAAGCGGTTCCGGACCAAACGGAATAATGGCGATGGAGGTCAGGGCCAAGGCGAGCGCCAGCAGCGGCGCCAAGAAGTACACGAATTTGTCCACCCCCGCGGGAGTCGGGTCTTCCTTGAAAAAGAACTTCACGCCGTCGGCCAGCGGCTGGAGCAAACCGTGCGGGCCGACGCGGTGCGGTCCCCAGCGCGACTGGATGTGCGCGACGACTTTGCGTTCAAACCAGGTCAGATAGGCATTCACCGTAAGAACGATGAAAAGCAAAATTGCGATTTTTGCAATCGTGATGAAGAGCTCGTCTCTTGTGGCGAAGAGAAAATGCACGGTCAGGTGTCCGCCTCCGGCAAGGATTCCATCATGGTGCACCAGCGGCTAAGCGTGCCGCTGGTGAAGAGCGTGTCGTTCGCCGAGCGAATGAGTCCCACCGGGACGTCGTAGGGCGCGTGCCCGTTGCGGGCAAACGACGGGCGTGTGGCTTGTGCGCCGCCGGCGAGCAGACCTGCAAGAGGCACATTGTAGGCAGTTACGGCCTTGCGAATTTCCGCAAACACCTCGCCGGGCGTCTTGTATTGGAAGGCTTTGCCGAGCCCCTGCTTTTCGAGTTGGTGCGAAAGGATGCGCAGGAGGTCGAAATCGCTCCGCGGGCCCATCACTTCCGCGGCCTTACGCAAAATTTGAATTTCGCCGGAAGTATTTGTGACCGTGCCGTCTTTTTCGTAGGCGGATACAGCGGGAAGAACGATATCCGCGGCCTTGGCGGTTTCCGTTAAAAACATTTCCTGTACGACGAGCAGATCGAGTTTGCCGCGCCCATCACCGGGCTTTCCAAAGTGCACCAGGGGATTTGCGCCCACGACATACAATGCATGCAGTTGTCCTGAGCGTGCCGCTTCCACCATCTGCGGCGCAGTCAGTCCCGGCTTCGATGAAAGCGCGCGGCCCCAAAGCTGTTCGAAGGTTTCGCGGGCTTTCGCGTCGTCCACGTGGGCATACCCGGGCAGGCGGTCGGGCAGCACTCCCATGTCCGCGGCGCCGCGAGAATTGCTGTAATCGCCGAGCGTCATGTAGCCTGTCTTGCCGGGCAGCTTCGAGCCGAACGCGACGAGCGTCGCAAAGGCCGCGCCGGAAATCTCCGCGCCGCAGACAATGGCCACGTCGCTTTCTGCCTCAAGCGCAGCTTTCAGCTGCACGAGTTGCTCGACGAGTTCCGGGGCAAGTTGGCCCTCTTCGTGCGCCAGCCATTGCAAAACCGTGGGTTCCTGCCCCGCGGCAATTCTCACGAACTGCTTCGCCTGGCGCTTCAGCTTGATGTCGTGCGAATTGATGATGAAAAGCTTGCTTCCAAAATGCCGTATGCCGCTGCGAATCTGCCAAGCTACCAGCGGATTCTGATTCGTCGGATCGTTGCCCAGGAGGAGTACGGCTTTCGACTGGTACAACTGCTCCATGGTGAGCAGCGAGACGGTCGCGCGGTCGCCCAGGGCGTTGAGCAATCCCGCGTAATCGGCGGTCCGGTGATGATCGATGTTGTTGGTTCCAAACGTGGCGCGCGCTAGTTGTTGCAGGAGATAGTTCTCTTCGTTGGAAGTGCGGTTCGAACCGATGAAGCCGATGGTGTCTTTGCCGCCTGCATCATAAGCGGCCTTCAGCCTCGTTGCCGCGGCTTGCGCCGCTTCTTCCCATGAGACCGGCAGCAGTTTGTCGCCGCTGCGCAGCAACGGCTGGCGAACCCGCTCCTTGTGGTTCGTGAAATCGAAGCCGAAGCGTCCCTTCACACACAGAAAATCCTTGTTTATGCCGCTCAGATCGCGATTGTTCGCGCGCAGGATTTCATGATTGCGCACGCCGAGCGTAGTTTTGCAGCCGTTCGAGCAATGCGCGCAGACGGTTGGGACGTATTGCATCTCCCAAGGACGAGTCTTATAGCGGTATGTGCCGCTGGTCAGCGCCCCCACCGGGCAGATGTCGATGCACATCCCGCATTCCTCGCATTCGAGGTGATCGCTGCGATTCGGGATGATCAGGCTGTTTGCGCCGCGCATGCCCACGCCCAGGGCTTTTACGTCCATGCCCTCGTCACAAACGCGCACGCAGCGGAAGCACAGAATACATCGCGGAGCATCGTAATAAACCAGCTCGGACCACTTCTCTTCGGGGCGGTGAATTTTCTCCTCGACGAACCGGCTGAAGTCTGCCCCGTAGCGGTAGGTCATGTCCTGCAGTTCGCATTCGCCGCCCTTGTCGCAAACGGGGCAGTCCAGTGGATGGTTGGTCAGGAGGAACTCGAGCATGGCCTTGCGCGCTTGACGCACCTGGTCGGTATCCGTTCGAACGACCATGCCGTCGGTGGCCACCAACGTGCACGCGGTCTGGAGTTTGGGCGCCTTTTCAACTTCCACCAGGCACATGCGGCAGGCAGCCTGGAGCGACAAGCCCGGGTAGTAACAGAACGAGGGCACTTCCGTCCCGATGCGCCGCGTCGCCTCAATGACCAGCGTGCCCTGGGGCACCTGCACTTCGCGGTCGTTAATCTTCAGCTTGACGAGCCTCTGATCCGGCATGGAATCCTTACCGCGAGCCTCTTGCCTTTATTTCCGGTCTTTTGCCTTACCTTGTGCCAACGAGTGCTCCTGCGGATTTATAAGCGCACCGTCCCTTCAAATGACCTTCAAACTCCCCGCGCCATTTTTTCACGATGCTGATGGTCGGCATGGCCGCGGCGTCGCCGAGCGGACAGAAGGTTCTCCCCAGCATGTTTTTGGCAAGATCCGCGATGAGCTCGATGTCTTCCTCACGCCCCAAACCGGCGTGGAAGCGCTCCAATGTCTTCCGCAGCCACGCGGTACCTTCGCGGCACGGAATGCACCACCCGCAAGATTCGTGGGCATAGAAGTGCATGATACGCCGCGCCATGTCCACCATACAGGTGTCTTCGTCCATCACCACCATGCCGCCGGAGCCAAGCATCGAGCCGGCCTTCGCCAGCGCATCGTAATCCATCGGGATGTCGATCTCTTCCGCGGTCAACAGCGGGCAGGAACTTCCGCCGGGAATGACAGCCTTCAATTTTCTCCCTTCGGCGATCCCGCCGGCCACTTCGTAAATGAACTGCTTCATGTTCATGCCGAGCGGCACTTCATAAATCCCGGGCTTCCGGACATGACCGGAGACGCACAGCATGCGAGTGCCGCCGTTCCTCGGCGTGCCGCGGTTCGCGTAAGCTTCGCCGCCTTCGCGAATGACCGATGGCACAGCGCTCAGCGTTTCCACGTTGTTGATAATCGTGGGGCACCCGTACAGTCCGACGACCGCGGGGAAGGGCGGCTTGATGCGCGGGTAGCCGCGCTTGCCTTCGAGAGATTCCATCAGCGCCGATTCTTCGCCGCATTCATAGGCCCCCGCGCCGGTGTGAATCAGCAAGTCGAAATCAAAACCCGTGCCCAGAATGTTTTTGCCCAGGTACCCGGCGGCATACGCTTCGGCAATGGCGGCGTCCACGATGTCCAGTACGTAGCGGTATTCGCCGCGAATGTAGATGAATCCTTGATGCGAGTTGATAGCGCGGCCAGCGATGACCATGCCTTCAATCATCTGGTGCGGGTCCATCTCCATGAGCGGGCGGTCCTTGCAAGTGCCCGGCTCGCTCTCATCCGCGTTACAAATCACGTACCTTGCTTTCGGCGAATCCTTGGGCACGAACGACCACTTCATTCCCGTTGGGAAGCCTGCGCCACCACGCCCACGCAAGTTCGATTTTTTCACTTCTTCGATGATGGATTCCGGGGTCATCTCCTTCAGCGCTTTTTGCAACGCTTTGTAGCCCGCCTGCGCCACGTACACGTCCAGCTTGTGCGAATCCTTCAGGCCCCAGCACCGGCTGAGCAGCGGAGTTTCGAGGACGTGCCGGTCGTGCAGGGCGCCGGAAGTCACCCGCTCGGGCGCGGGTTGTCTTCCGTGGTCTAGCTCTTCAATGATGCGGTCGAACTTCAGTGGCGTCACGTTTTCGTAGAAGTCGTAATTGACCTGCATGGCCGGTGCGCCGGTGCAGGCGCCGATGCACTCGACTTCTTCGAGCGAGAACACGCCGTCCTGGGTGGTTTCTTTGTGGCCGATCTCAAGGCGCTTCTTCGCCAGCTCGAGCACTGCGTTGCCGCCCTTGAGCATGCACGCCACATTGGTGCAGACCTGCACGTGATACTTGCCCATGGGCTTGCGGCGCAGCATCGAGTAGTACGCCAGCGTTTCTTCCACCTGCACGTTGTTCAGGTCCAGCCGCCTTGCGATTTCCGCAATCATTTCGTCGCTGATGTAGCCAAATTCATCCTGCGCATACATCAGCATGGGAATCAGCGCGCTGCGCTTCACCGGGTAGCTGGTTGGCAGCTTTTCGAACTTCGCCGAAAGCTTGGGGGATAGTTCCATGGGCTACCGGTCGACTTCTCCGAGCACGATGTCAATCGTACCTATGCAGGCGACCACGTCGGCGATCAATCGCCCTTCGACAAGCTTTGGCAGGGCCTGCAAATTAACGAACGACGGGGCGCGAAAATGCACGCGCAGCGGCTTCGGCGATCCATCGCTGGCCACAAAGCACCCCAGCTCGCCGCGAGGCGACTCCACTGCCACAAACGCTTCGCCGGGCGGCGGCGAGAAGCCTTCTGTGAAAATCTTGAAGTGGTAGATGAGCGCTTCCATCTCCGTCTTCATTTTTTCGCGCTGCGGCGGAATAATTCCCGGCGCTTCCGCCTTGATGGGCCCTTCGTCCGTGATTTTTGCCATGGCCTGCCGAACGATCTTCAAACTTTCGCGCATCTCCGCCACGCGCAGCAGGTACCGCGCGTAGCAATCCGATTCGGTGCGCGTGGGCACGTTAAAATCGAATTCCTCGTAGCTCGAATAGGGGAAGGCTTTGCGGTTGTCGTACGCTACACCCGCGGCGCGCAGCGTTGGGCCGGTCATGCTCAATGCAATCGCATCCTCCCTCGAAATGTAGCCGATATCCTTCGTACGGCCGATCCAGATGGGGTTCTGTGTCAGCAGCGTTTCGTATTCATCCACTCGGCCGGGCATCATGTTCAAGACTTTTTGTACCGCCTGACGCCAGGCCGCGGGCGGGTCCAGCGCCACGCCGCCGATGCGAATGTAGCTGGTCATCATCCGCTGCCCCGCGAACATTTCGAATATGTTCAGAATCTCCTCGCGCTCGCGGAAGCAATAGAGAAAGACCGACATGGCCCCCAGGTCGATGGCGTGCGTCCCGAGCCACACCAGGTGCGAGGAAATTCGCTGCAGCTCGACCATCATCACGCGGATGTACTGCGCGCGCTTAGGCACTTCCAGTCCGAGAAGCTTTTCGACCGCCAGACAGTACACCAGGTTGTTGCCCAGCGGATTCAGGTAATCCATGCGGTCGGTCAGGGTAATGACTTGGGAGTAGGTTTTGTCTTCGCAAGATTTTTCGATGCCAGTGTGCAGATAGCCGATGTCCGGAACCGCCTTCACGACCGTTTCGCCGTCCAGCTCCAGCAAAATGCGAAGCACGCCGTGGGTCGACGGGTGCTGCGGTCCCATGTTGAGGACCATCGTCTTGGCCGTGCCGGTAACGGTATCAACGGCTGTCATAGCAGGCTGCTCTTCTTAAAGAGGTCGCCCGTGCTGGGCACGTCGCGGTAGCCCACCACCGGAAAATCTCTGCGCAGCGGATATCCCTCCCAATCTTCAGGAAGCAGAATCCGTCGCAAATCGGGGTGGCCGTTGAAGCGAATCCCGAATAGATCGGCAATCTCGCGCTCCAACCAGTTGGCTCCGGGCCAAACGGGCACAAGGGAATCCACCACGGGATCCAGGCCGCCCAGTTTGACTTGCAAACGCACCCGGTCGCGCCTGGGAATGGACACCAGTTGGTAGTTCAACTCGAATCGCGGCTCAATGGGGTAGCGGTCCACGCAAGTGGCATCGGTGAGCATGTTGAACTGCAGCTTGGAGTCCGCGTGGCATCGCTCCGCCACCGCCCGAAGCAAGTTTCGCGGCACCACGATCGTGGTTTCGCCCCGGAATTCGATAACCTCGGCAACGGCCTGCTGGCTCCACGACCGCAAGCACTCGACTACAACATTGGCTTTTTGGATGGAAGACTCGGTCACAATTTGCAGCCCCACGAGCGCCGTTATTTGGTCCAGTCCAGCGCGCCCTTTTTCCAAAGATAGACATAACCGACCAGGAGAACGGCAATGTAAATCATCATCTCCACAAAGCCGTACCAGCGTATGCTGCGAAAGATGTAGGCCCAGGGGTACAAGAAGATGGCTTCCACGTCGAACAAAATGAAAACCATCGCCACGAGATAGAACTTTATGGAGAAGGGTTCCCGCGCGTCACCCGTGGGTTCCATGCCGCATTCGTACGCTTGCTGCTTGGCTCGGTTTGGCCGCCGCCATCCCACCAAAACGGAAAGCGCGGTCAGCGCGCCGGCAAGCCCAAGGGCAATCAGCAGGTGTAGAAGAAGTGGAGCATAAGTATGTAAGCCAGAATCCGTCATGGTCAAATTGCTATAATATCGATTTAGCGGGCGCCCGGTCAATTCGGGCGCAACAATTCCTGCGAGGCCTGCCCTCGTCGGTGTGAGGGCGCGGGCGGACGCCGATATGCCCTTTGGTCACAACTCCAACGTGACAGTTGCCGGCGACACTTATCACGTCCAGACGGAAGAGCGTGGGGCCGCGCACGCGCTGATCGATACGACCGTTTATTTGCGCGGGCGCGTACTTCATCGCCGGACGAATAGCTTTAGCGATCTGCTGCCCTTGAATTCTGACCGCGAGCAGACGCTGAAGCTTCGCGTGGACACGCAGCATCGTAGCGTGGTTGATGAAATCCGCTCTGGCAAGCTGCGCTTGACGATTCCCAGCGTTGCGAAGACGCAAGGTGAGGCGCCGGCTCCGGCGGAGCCAGCCGCTGCTATTCATTTGGAGCTGCTCAACGCCAAAACCTGGCTCACGGGCAAACGCGCGCTATTACAAATAGCCGTGAACGATCGTACGCGCAGGCCCGTCGAGCGCGCCACGGTTATGGCTCGCGTGGAAGGGGCCGCGGAACCTGCCGCGTTTTCCTCGGAAACGGGGTCCCTCGGGCGCGCGAACCTTGAATTCGACATGCCGCCTCTGGCCGGTCCTGAGGTGGCGCTCGTCATCGAAGCCTCCAAGGGGAAGGCGCGCGCTCACTTGCGTTTTCAATTGCGCGCCAAGCCTCGGGTGCCTTCCACCGACTAAGGATTGATCCCATGCTTGCAATCATCGTAAACGGAGAACAACGCGGCGCGAAACCGGGCTCGACAGTCACCGACTTGCTTCACGAAATGAGCTTGGATCCTAGCCGCGTGGCTATCGAACGCAACCTCGAGATTCTTTCTCGCGCAGACTGGCAGAAAACCACCATCCAGGCTGGCGACCGTTACGAAATCGTGCAATTTGTCGGCGGGGGATAAGCCCAGGCTCTGCCATCCCCGGAGAGGCAAGGGCCTCAACTCCCCAAGGAATGACCGCCCCATGAGCGCTCGCAAATCTACATTCCTTTGAGTATGTGGCCCATTTTGCGTTTCTTGGTTTTCAGGTACGCGTGCGAGATCTTCGACACCCGCGGTTGACACGGCACTCGCTCCACCACGTGAATCCCCGCCTCCCTTAGTTGCCGCACTTTCTCCGGATTGTTGGAGAGCAGTCGGATGCGCTTGGCGCCGAGTTTCTTCAAGACTTCCGCGGAAAAATCATACTCGCGTGCGTCGGCGGCGAAGCCCAGATTTTCATTTGCCTCCACCGTGTCCATCCCGCCGTCTTGCAGTTGATAAGCTCGAAGCTTGTTCATCAAGCCGATTCCCCGGCCTTCCTGCGGAAGATAAAGCAGAACTCCCGATGCCGCCTGACCGATTCTTTTCAATGACAGTTCGAGTTGAGAACGGCAATCGCACCGCAGGGACGTCAGCACATCTCCGGTCAAGCATTGCGAATGCACCCGCACGAGCGGTACGGTCTTCCCGTTCAAATTGCCGCGAACCAGGGCCACCGCTTCTTCATTTTTCCCGCGGTTCTGAAAACCAAAGATCGTGAAGCGGCCATAGCGCGTCGGGAGGTCGGCCTGGGCGATTTTCCGGACGCCCGCACTCTTCATGCCCGTGAGCCTAGCTTGTCGCGATTTCGCTCTCATGGGAAACCAGCAGTATAGCAGGAACCGCCATTCGACCGGTTTGCCCTTCTTTTCCCGATGGCCAACTCGCTTTACTTCCCCGAACGGATTGGCTAGCGTTACCTCTAGACGCACATCGCCCATGGATACGGCCTCTTCAGTTCGCGAATTTCTCTTCACGTTGCTGCTCAAGGTGGCGGCGGCATCCTCGTTTGCCGCGCTCCTCGCCCGCTGGAACACCTTTCGACGTGTGCTATTCACGGAGCAGCGCGATCCGGATCAAAAACTGAAATTAATGGTGTTCATGGTGCCGCCACTCATTTTGGGGGTGACCCTGCGCCTGATTGGCGCCGGGTATTCCTTTGCGGATTTGTCCCTGGAAGGCGCATTCCTCATGGGCCTGTTGGGAGGCCGCGTCGTAGGACCCATCGGCGGGGCCATCATCACCATCCCCACGCTCGTCGGCCACGAATGGCTGGCCATGCCCGCGGCATCGGCAGCGGGCCTGCTAGGCGGGCTGATTCGGCAAGCCATTCCGAATAAGGAAGACCTCTGGAATTTCGGACCGTTCACATTTTTGAACATACCCAAAGCCACGGTGCGCTTCTTGCGGAAGGCTGAATTGTCCTGGGAGATGGCCCCGCTTGCGGCGTGCGTGGGGCTGGAAGTGGGTCGCGTTGCGCTGGTGCTGGCGACCCACAAACCGAAATGGCTCTTCGCCATTCACGCCCCCCCGGGGGGCTGGTGGCTGATCCTCGGTGTAATTGCGACCTTGATGTCGGTCGCCTCGCCGCTGAAAATCTGGAATAACACGCGCAATGAGATGAACCTCGAGCGTCACCAGCAACTCCTGCTGAAGGCGCGCATGGACGCGCTCTCACGTCAGATCAATCCGCATTTTCTTTTCAATACGCTGAACACCGTGACGGCGCTGATCCGTTTTGACCCGGACTCGGCGCGCGGTGTCGTGCTGAAGCTGAGCAACATTCTGCGCCGACTGCTGCGCAAGCACGAAACGTTTGTCCCGCTCCGCGAGGAATTGCAATTCATCGACGATTATCTTGACATCGAGGTTGCTCGTTTTGGCCGCGAAAACCTGGAAATTGTGAAACAGGTGGACGAGGGGTCCCTGGAAGCGTTTGTGCCAAGCATGCTGCTGCAACCGATTGTCGAAAACTGCCTGAAGCACGGGTTGGCACCGAAAATCGGCGGCGGAAAAATCGAATTGCGCACCATGGATCGGGACGGCCGGCTGAGCATCGAGATTGAGGACAACGGCGTGGGCATCTCGGAGGAAAGGCTGCCGCACGTCTACGTGGAAGGCATTGGATTGAGCAACGTGCGTGAGCGACTGCGCGTGCTGTATGGCACGGATTTTCAGCTCCACATCCAAAGCCGGCTCAGCGAAGGCACCGTGATTCGCATCGACATTCCCGAGCTGGTGCCCGCGATGCAGGAAGTCAGGAAGTAAGACGCTGTAAGCCGCCGGACCAGGCAACCACGCACCGCGCGGATTCCCCACAATTTGCAACGGGTGTTGTCGTCGGCTTCTCCGCCGCCTTTTCTTGCAAAAAGTGGCTTGACAGCCATGTAGCTGCCGCCTAGAGTGTCGCCGATCCATGGTTTCTTTGCGGCAATGCACCAAACGTTTCACAGACAGAATTGTTCCCGATGGGAGATGGAGATGATCAATTGGCATTCATGGGTTTTGCGCAGCGCGGCGGTGCTCCTGGCTGGATGTGGCTTGTGGGGTGCGAGGATTTATGCGCAGGAAGAAAGAGCCGCGGCGCCGAAGAGCTCTTCCCCGGCGAAGAAGAGCGCGTCAGCGGCAAGCGCGGCTGGCACCAGTGCTCCTGCGGCGGCACCGCGCGGCGAGGAATTGACCGAAGCGGATCTTTCCGCGTTTCTCGATGGCTTGATGCCGCAGCAGATTGAGAAGGCCGACATTGCCGGCGCGGTCGTTTCCGTCGTAAAAGACGGAAAAGTTCTCTTCGAAAAAGGCTACGGCTATTCGGATGTCGAGAAGAAAACGCCAGTTTCGCCGCAGGACACGCTGTTCCGGCCCGGCTCCATCTCCAAGACCTTTACTTGGACCGCCGTGATGCAGCAAGTGGAGCAGGGCAAATTAAACCTCGACGCAGACGTAAATCAGTATCTGGACTTCAAGATTCCGGCGACTTTTGGAAAGCCCACCACCCTCCGCGACATCATGACCCATCGCTCCGGCCTCGAGGAAACCATCAAGGACCTCTTTGTTGTCGAAGAAAAAGATTTGACGCCGGTCGCCAAGTATCTGCCGTCGCATTTGCCCGCGCAGATTTTTGCACCCGGGACCGTACCAGCTTATTCGAATTACGCCACGACTCTCGCGGCGTACATGGTCCAGCGTGTCTCCGGTCAGGATTTCTATGATTATGTGGACGAACATTTCTTCAAACCGCTGAACATGACGCGAGCCACCTTCCGCCAGCCGCTCCCGAAGTCTCTTGAGCCGTTTATGTCCAAAGGCTATGACTTTGGCTCCGGCAAGCCCAAGCACTTTGAGTGGGTGGAGGTGGCACCAGCCGGATCGCTCTCGGCTTCCGCAGAATCCATGGCCCGCTGGATGATCATGCATTTGCAAAACGGGCGTTACGACGATGCCCAGATCCTTAAGCCGGAGACGGCCACGGAGATGCACGCGCGTCAGGAAGGCTGGCCCGCCGGCATGAACGCAATGTGCCTGGGGTTCTACGAACAAAACCTGAACGGCCATCGGGTCATCTCGCACGGCGGCGACACGGAGTTATTCCACAGCGATTTGTTTCTGGTGCTCGATGCAAATGTGGGATTGTTTGTAGCTTACAATAGCGCGGGCCGCCCGGAGCACGGGGATGCGCGTGGCGACCTGTACCTCAAATTCATGGACCGCTATTTCCCCGGCGCGCCGGCAAACGAGCCCACCCTAGCCACGGCCAAAGAAGACGCGCAAAGCGTCGTGGGTTCCTACAAAAGTAGCCGCCGCTTCGAAACGAATATTTTGTCGCTGACCACGATGCTGGGCGAGGCTAAGGTTTTGGCCGATCCCAAGGACAACACGATTTACATCGAGGCTTTCAAGAAGGAAAACGGACAGCCGCGCCATTTTCGGGAAATCGCCCCGATGCTCTTCAAAAGCGTCGACGGACCGGAAAAAGTTGC
>Ga0306920_100003829_pt1 | contig 19200 bp, 17 predicted proteins | sample flu12Cox44000170_FD_204666 | JGI IMG/M metagenome (GOLD analysis project Ga0306920, IMG submission 204666) | Lab enrichment of tropical soil microbial communities from Luquillo Experimental Forest, Puerto Rico - flux4day.12C.oxic.44.000.170 (v2)... | ecosystem: Environmental > Terrestrial >... | reverse complement strand
GCGCGGCGTAGTTCTGCTCGACGGCGTCTATGGCCAGCTCGACAAATTCGCGACATGGATTGAAAATAATCGGTCGTCTTTCTTCATTAGCTCGTACACGCATCTGACGAAACGCCACAACGACGAACTCGAGCACATGCTTACCGGGCATGACGTGGCGTTCAGCCGTGAGCTCAAGCCGGATCTCGGACGGGGCGGCGCCGTCTTCGTCTCAGCCGACGTGCCGCATCGCGATTACGTCACGCACGCCTGGGTCGATTTCCCGATCAAGGATATCGTCAGCAGACTGGGCGACTATCAGCTGCCGACTGCCCCGAACGCGGTTGCGCAAGACGACGCGAGTGCGCGGAGGTAGCCCGGCCGCCTCGTTCGCAGCTGTCGCGTGGCGATTGAGCAACATCCCCCTGTTCAAGCGGCCCTGGCTTACATCGTAGCTCGCAACAATTGTGTGCTGATATTCGCCAGCCCGCCATGATGTTGTCGCCGGTGCCGCTGATGTCCGCTTTTGGCACAAAGCGGACATAGCTAGACGATCTGGTGTTTGTCCGCTTTCGGGTGCAAAGCGGACATCAGCCCGTCAACAGCCAGTCGTTATTGAAGAGCACCCTCAACAAGTGAGCCCGCCGCGCAGCGCCGCTACGGTTTCCAGATGCCGCTCGTGCTCTCCGGCGAAGCGCAGCACAAGATGAGTGGTGCCGGCCCGTGCATAGCCCTGCAACCATTCTGCGAGACCGTCGTTCGGGCCGGCATAGCAAGCCTGCCGGCTGCGCATCGTGGCAGCGGGTTGGCTATAATATTGTTCGAGATAAGTGTTGAGCCGCTCGTTGGCGCGGCCGGGGTCCTCGTCAATAGCCACCGTCAGATACATGGCGCCGGTCAGCGCGTTCGGATCGCGCCCCGCCGTGCGTGCGATTTCCTTGACCTCGTCCCATAAGCGAGCCCATTGATCAGCATTCGGGGCGATCGGCAGCCAGCCGTCGAATAAGCGACCGGCGCGATCGAGGCTTGCGGGGAACGATCCGCCGATCCAGATTGGGGGCCCGCCGTGACGGTATGGTGTCGGGCCAAGGATGCCGTGCTCGACTTTCCACCGACCGTCCCAGTCGACTGGTTTCCCGCTCCATAGCAAACGGGCGAGCCGCAGACCTTCGAGCAATCGGCCGACACGCTTTTCGAAAGGGACGCCGGCTGCAGTGAACTCCTGGCGGATATTCGGCACATCGGCGGCGATGCCAACGCCGAGTATAAGACGACCTTCCGTGATCTGATCGAGAGTCGCCACCTGGTGTGCCAGGAGGACTGGATTGCGTAGCGCCGGCAGCAGGACGGCGGTGCCAATATCTACGCGGCGCACGCGACTTGCCACCGCAGCCAGTAACGTCAATGGCTCATGGCGCGGGCGCGCCAGGAGTGAGTCACCGGCCCAGACGGAATCGAAGCCCAGGCGCTCAGCTCGTTCAGCCAACTCCAGCAGCGGCGCTGCATGTGGTTGTCCTGCCATCACGCGCTCCCGCGTCGGCAGCAAATATCCGATGCGAATGGACATGGCGTTCTCTGCTCCCATTGTGAATGCTGTCTGCTTGGAGGAGCGCTCTAGGCTCTTGAACGCTGACTCTCAACTCTGGCCCCGGTCGCTCCGGCCTGACAATCGCGACCGGGGCTTCATTTTTGCTGCGGTGCGTTTGTCCGCTTATGGCACTAAGCGGACGCGCCGAGATGGTCTGCTGTTTGTCCGCTTTCGGGGGCACAGCGGACATGCCTCGATCGCGGGCGGCGTATCCGGTCGTCCGAAACGGCCAAAGTTGCTTTGTAGAAACCGCCGCGCAGTGCAAATATGCGCCGACACGAGACCATGAAACGCGTTGTTTCATCGGTGCTCTACAAGGCGGGAATGTGATCCATGAAATACAAGTTTGTGCCGATTTCGCAGCGAAAGCCGCTTCGGTGGCCGAAAGGGAAGCGACTCGCTGTCATGATCACGACCAACCTCGAGTACTGGGACATGACCAAGGATACCTCGAAGCCGTTCTATCCCGGAGGTCCCGGTATCGTCGGCGGCGATCTGCCGGGAAATGTCTATGACAACCCGAACTGGACGTGGCGCGAATACGGCCAGCGGGTCGGCGTCTGGCGCATGTTCGATGTCTTCGACGAGTTCGGCGTGCCGTCGACCTGCACGATGAACGCTAAGATTGGTTTGGAGCGACGGGCGGTGATCGACGCAGCGCTCAAGCGCGGATGGGAGATCGTCGCTCATAACTATGTGCAAACCGAGCTGCTCGCCGATTATTCGTTCGATGAGAACAAGGAGCGCGAGGTGATCCGCGAGACCCTGCGGGTGTACAAGGAGGTATGCGGCAAGCCGGCGAAGGGTTGGCTGTCGAGCTCACTGCGCTGCACCCTTAACACCATCGACCTCATCGCTGAGGAAGGTCTGATTTTCACTACCGATCTGCTCAATGACGATCAGCCTTATCTGGTCGAAACGCGCTCGGGCCGAATGATCGTTTCGATACCCTATACATCGGAGGTCAACGACTTCACGGTTTTCATGCGTCAGGGCCAGGACGTGAACGGCGCTTTCGCTGTCTTCAAGGAAGGCTTTGATTGGCTCTATCGCGAAAGTGCGGCCAGCGGCCGGTTCATGAACATCGGCCTCCATCCCCACGTGGTCGGTCAGCCCTTCCGCATCCGCGCGCTGCACGATTTCATTGCCTATGCGAAGTCATTCGACGATGTTTGGTTCGCCACCCGCGAGGAGATCGCGGAGTGGTATCTGAAAAATCACCAGTCCCACATCGCGTGATGAACATCGACGCGCCGATCGCCAAGAGCCCAGCGACCGAACCAGTCCAGCGGGCGCGGCAGTTGCGTGCGTTGATCGAGGCGGAGGCGTCGGCGGTCGAGCGCGCATGCGCCCTAACGCCGAAGCTTCTGGCCGCGTTGCATGACGCGCGCCTCTTCAAGATGCTGCTGCCACGGAGCATCGGCGGTGACGAAATCGATCCGCTAACGTTCATCACTGCGATCGAGGAAGTCGCCGGAGCCGATGGCAGCACCGCCTGGTGCATTGCGCAGGCGTCGGGCTGCTCGATGACCGCCGCCTATCTCGAGCCTGCCGTGGCACAAGAGATCTTCGGCGGCAAGGATGCCGTCCTCGCCTGGGGCCCGGTCGGGCCAACGGTCAAGGCGACGGCGGTCGATGGTGGCTACCGCGCGACGGGGACGTGGTCCTACGCGAGCGGCAGCCGTCATGCGCAGTGGCTTGGTGGACATTCACCGCTGGTTGATGCCGAAGGCAAGCCGTGCCTTGGTCCCGACGGCAAGCCGACTGAGCGCACCATGCTCTTTCCGAAAAGCCAGGCTACCATTTGCGACGTCTGGCAGGTTATGGGCCTCAAAGGCACCGGAAGCGACAGCTACACGGTGACGGATCTTTTCGTGCCGGCGTGCTACACCTTCACCCGGGAATCGGCGGCCGACCGCCGCGAGAGCGGCCCGCTCTATCGGTTCACCACCTATCAGATCTACGGCGCGGCCTTCGCCAGCGTGGCGCTCGGAATCGCGCGCGCGACGCTCGATGCTTTTATCCAGATCGCCGGCACCAAAGTGCCGATGCTCGGCTCGAAGCCGTTGCGCGACAATCCGGTGGTTCAATCCAAGGTGGCGGTCGCTGAAGCGCAATGGCGGTCCTCGCGCGTCTTCCTGATCCAGGCGCTGGGCGACATGTGGGAGACGGCCTGCCGGCGGGAGGGTTTCACCTTGCAGCAGCGTGCCGCGCTGCGGCTTGCCGCGGTCCATGCCGGCCATCAGGCGAAGGAGGTGATCGAGATCGCCTACCACTTCGCCGGCGGCACGGCAATTTTCGAAAACCAGCCGTTTGAACGGCGGCTGCGCGATGTGCACGCGGCGACCCAGCAGGTACAGGCCCAATTCGTCAACTTCGAAGTGGCCGGTCAGGTGTTGCTCGGACTTCCGGTTACGTCGAAATTGATCTGATGTTGCAATGCTCGGCCGTTGCCACGCGGACGAGCGGCTGACCGCCTGTACGCGATGGCTTGCGGAAGATCATTCGGCAGTCCTGCGTCGCATGGCCTCCTGGTGCACTTGCCCGACTGACGCTAACATTTTCCGGTTCTTGGCCTTGAACGGGAGATATCCATGCGCTTCGTGGCGGGTCTATGTGCGCTTCTTCTCGCAGTTGTAACCGGGCAGGCCGCCGTTGCGTCGCCCGAGGGCAAGCGCGTGATGCTGCTCGGCACCGCCAATACCAATCCTTATATCGGCGCGTGGACCTCGACCTTTACCAAGTTCGCGACCCAGGCCAGCATGAAGGTGACGAATCTCAGCTCCAACTACGACGCCGCCGTGCAGTCGCAGCAGGTCGATGATGCGATCGCGCAGAAGTTCGACCTCATCGCCGTGGTGTACGTCAACGACCAGGCCATTATCCCGGCGCTCACGCGGGCTAAGGCCGCGGGAATTCCGGTGGTGCTGATCGTCACTCCGCTGAAGAAGGAGTACGAGGAGCTCTTCACCTCGTATATCGGGACCGATCACGCCGAGCTCGGGCGTCTCGCCGCAGAGGGCATGGTCAAAGGCCTGCAGGCAGAGGGCAAGACGAAGGCTCAGGTCGTGGCCGTCACTGGCGTCGCCCAGCAGCTCAACGTCCAGACACGCATGGCGGCGTTCAAGGAGGTGCTGGCCAAGCATCCAGGCGTCGAGCTTGTCGCCAGCGAAGACGGCAAGTGGAATACGGCGATGACCGAGAAAATCACCGGAGAGCTGCTCGTGCGCTTCAGCGGTCGCGGCGGTATCGACGGCATCTTCGCCATGGCCGACAACCAGGCGACCGGCTCGATCCAGGCGGTGGAGTCGGCCGGGCTGAAGCTCGGCGTCGCCAACAACGGCATCGTTGTGGTCGCGAGCAACTGCATGAAGGACGGCATGGTGCACATCAAGTCGGGCCAGCAATACGCCACCGCGACGCAGATCCCGACCGAAGAAGCTGAAGTCGCAGCAAAGAAGATCGCGGGCTACTTCAACGGCCAGAAGCTGCAAAAATACGAGCTCGTACCGGTGCACGGCATCACCAAGGACAACCTGGCGCAGTTCGAAGCCGGCTGCTCATATTGAGCTTAGATGCCGATACTCGCTGTTGACGGACTAACTAAGCGGTTCGGTCCGAACGAGGTCCTCAAGAAGGTCTCGCTTTCGCTCGACGCGCAGGAGATCCGCGCGATCTGCGGCGAGAACGGCGCAGGCAAAAGCACGCTAGTCAAAATCATCACCGGCGTGCACGCAGCGGACGCCGGTACCGTGCTGGTGGACGGCACGCTGACGGAAATCGCCGATCCGCACCATGCACAAGAGCTCGGCATCGCGCTAGTCGCCCAGGAGCTTAGCCTCGCGCCGGCACTTTCGGTGCTCGACAACATCTGGCTCGGCAACCGCGAGGTGCCGCTGTTTCACCGCCGCAAGGAGTTGCGCGACCGGGCGCGGGCGGCCCTGGAGAAGGTGGGGCTAGCGGAGCTGTCGCTGGAGACGCCAGTGTCGCGATTGGGCATCGGCCGGCGGCAACTCGTGGAGCTGGCGCGGATGCTGACCCGCGATGCGCGGGTATTCATCCTGGATGAGCCAACCGCGACGCTTTCCGACGTGGAGATCGAGCGCATTTTTGCGGCGCTGCGCGCGCTCAAGGTCGAGGGCAAATCGGTGATCTACATCACCCATCGCCTCGGCGAGGTGTTCCAGATCTGCGACAGCGTCTCGGTCTTGCGCAACGGCGAGTTGGTCGGGACGCGGCGCACGGCTGAGATTAATCGCGCGCAGCTGATGGAGATGATGCTCGGGCGGAGCTTGCGCGAGATGTATCCGCGCTGGGAGAGCCGGCCCGGGCGACTGATGCTGGAGGTGAAGGATCTCTGGGTGCCGCCGGTGGTGCAGAACTTCAATCTGACGGCACAGCGCGGCATGGTGGTCTGCCTCGCCGGCCAGGTCGGGTCCGGCGCTACCGAGGTGTTGCGGGCGATGGCCGGACTCGCATTCGAAGCGACCGGCGAGGTGCGCATCGCCGGGCAGCCCGTGCTGCTTCGTTCGGTGACGAGGGCTCAGCGTGCGAAGATGCAATTCATCTCCGAGGATCGCGCCGGCGAGGGCGTGTTCCTTCGGCTGAACGTCGGTCAGAATCTGGTCGCCACCAGGCTTGGCGATCACAGTCGGTTTGGCATTTTAGCCCGGCAGGCCTTGCGCGCGACGGCTGCCAACCTTGCCCTGGCGGTCGGCGTCGACCGCGCGCGGCTGCGCTCGCAGGCCGACGAACTGAGCGGCGGCAACCAGCAGAAGGTTGCATTCGGCCGCGCGATCGGCGGCGACGAGCCCGGCGTCCTGCTGATGAACGAGCCGACCCGTGGCGTCGATGTCGGAGCACGCGCCGACATCTACCGGCTGATCCGACAGTTCTGCGAGCGCGGCTACTGTCTGGTCATGGCCTCCTCCGACATCGAGGAGGTGCTCGGCATGGCCGACGTCATCGTAAGCATGTACCGTGGCCGGCAGGTCGCGATCTACCAGCGGGGTCAGGCCGACCTGCATCGCATCTTGGCTGACATCACGCATCCGGTCGCGGCCGCATGAGCGAGCTATCCCTGGGCGCGCGATTCCGTCTGAGCGGGGCGCGGGCGCGGCACCTGGTGCTGGGCGTCCGTATCGTGGCCGGCGGGGCGATCGCGGCTTTCGCGCTGAGCACGCCGGGCTTTATCTCGCCGCTGAGCATCAACGCATTGCTCAACGCCATCTCACTCATCGGTTGCGTCGCAGTCGGCATGACCTTCATCACGCTGACCGGCAACATCATGTCTCTCTGCCTTGGCGCCACGGTATCGGCTTCGGCGCTCATTTTCCTCGCCAGCTTGTCGTTCGGCGTGTTCGCTGCATCTTTGATTGCCATCCTGTTCGGCGTCGTCATCACCGCGGTTCAGGGTTTCCTAGTCGGTTCGATCCGCGCCAATCCGATCCTGGTCAGCATCGCCGGGCTTTCGCTGCTGATCGGTGGCGCGGCACTGATCACAGGCGGCCAGCGCATCTATCCCTCGGGCGAAGGCCTGCAGATGTTCAAGGGCCGCGTCGCCGGTGTGCCGGTCGAGGCGCTATACTTCTTCGCAACCGTCCTCATCGGCCAGCTCGTCCTGTCCGGCACGCGGGTTGGCCGGGAAATGACCATGGTCGGCAGCAACCCCCGCGCGGCCACGGCTGCCGGCATCGGGACGACAAGCGCCATCACATATGCCTATGTCATCGCTGGCGCCTGCTCAGCGGTTTCCGGCATCTTGCTCGCCGCACGTTACGGTTCGGGTGACATGGAGCTCGGTGCTGGCTACGACTACACCGCCATTGCCGCGGTATTGGTCGGCGGCACCAGCATCCAAGGTGGCTCCGGTTCAGTGCTGCGCACTCTCGTTGGCGTGACCGTCATCGCAATCATCGAAGTGGTGCTGTTGCTGCGCGGTTTTAGTCAGCAATTGCAGTATCTGATCACCGGTATCATCGTTCTGCTGGTCATCATGCTGCACACCATCGGCGAGAGGCGTTAGCGGTGCGATTCGCGGCCAAATTGCTGATTGAGCCGAACAAGCGACCATTCACAATCATGCTCGCGGTCGGCATCGTGCTAGCCCTGATTGACCAGGGGGGAGGCTATTTCTTTAGCCTTGGCACCGTCTTCAGCGTGATGCAGCTGTTCGCCACCTTCGGCCTCGTCGCGCTTGGCCTGGGCCTGTCCATGCTAGTGCGCGAGTTCGACCTCTCGGTCGCGGGAGTCGTCGGGCTTGCCGGCTGCATCGCGGTGATGACGGGCGTATCCAACCCATGGCTTGGCGTGCTGTTCGGGGTCGGCGCCGGTGTGGTCAGCGGCGTGATCCAAGGCTTGATCATGACACGGCTGCATCTGAGCTCGGTCGGCGTCACGCTCGGCGGGCTGCTGACGCTGCAGGGCCTCACCTACGTGCTCACCGAAAACAAGACCATCGGCTATCCGAACATCGCAGTGGCGCTTGGGCTCAATGCGCCGATCGGGGGTCTCGTTTCGGTGCGAAGCGTTGCGGTATTGGCAGTCTTCGTCATAGCAGCCTTAGCGATGACCTACACGCACATCGGCCGTGACATCATCGCTAGCGGCAGCGATCGCCGGGCGAGCCGGGTCGCAGGTCTCAAGACCGACCGGGTGATCATTGGCGTGTTTGCGGCTTCGGGCGCCTCGGCTGCCTTTGCCGGCGTGCTATTGAGTTACAGCCTGGGCGCAGCATCGCCAGTCGCGCTCGCCGATGTGTTGCCGACGGCGGCGGCGGCCGCGATCGTCGGCGGTGTGTCCGTCGTCGGCGGCCGCGGCAGTCCGCTCGGAATTGCTGCGGGCGTACTGACGCTGTGCATTTTGCGCTCTGGCCTAAGCGCAATTGGCGTCGAGCCGCACGTCCATGATCTTGTTACCGGTGCTATTCTGCTCGCCATTGCTGTGCTCGACGCGCCAGAGCTCTTGCAGCGCGTTACCGCCTGGCGTCTCGACCGCGCGGAAAGGAAAGCCTGATGCTGCAGCCTTCGAGCTATGCGTTCGTGCCGCTGCCCGACCGCGCGCCGCTGAAATTTCCGGACGGTGCGCATGTGGCGCTGATCTTCACCATCAATATCGAGTACTGGGAGCCGTTCCGGGTCGGCCAGAAGGAGCCGCTATTTCCCGGTGGACCTGCAATCATTCCCCATGCCCTCCCAGGCGACGTACTCGATACGGCGAACTGGACTTGGCGCGAGTACGGCCAGCGTGTCGGCATCTGGCGATTGATGGACGCGTTCGACACGCTTGGCGTCGCGCCGTCCTGCACCTGCAACGGCATAATCCTGCAGGAGCGCCGCCGCATCATCGATGCAGTGAAAGAGCGTGGCTGGGAGCTGGTGCCGCACAACTGGGTGCAGAACGATCTGCTGACATACTACGCCTACAAGCCGGATGAGGAACGGGCCGTCATTCGTCGCACGCTCGATAAATACGTCGAAGTTATCGGCAAGCCGGCGAAGGCCTGGCTGTCGTCGGCGATCCGCGGCACGGCGCACACCCCGGCTTTCCTCAAGGAATTCGGCTTGATCGCCTATTGCGACTACCTCAATGACGATCAGCCCTATCTGATTGATACCGTGCACGGGCCGATCGTCTGCGTGCCTTATTCGAACGACATCAACGACTTCAGCATGTTCGCGCGAGGGGGCCTTTCGACGCGCGACGGCGTCGAAATGCTCAGGCTTTGTTTCGATCAGCTTTACGCCGAAGGCGCACGCAGCGGGCGGATCATGAACGTCGGCCTGCATCCGCATGTCATCGGTCAGCCGCACCGGATTGCCGCGTTGCGCGAGTTCATCGAATACATCAAAGCACAATCGAACGTCTGGTTTCCGACCCGCGAGCAGATCGCCTCATGGTATTTTGGCGAAGCGGAGCGGCACATGCCGCGAAAGGCCTAAACACCTCTTCGCCTCGTTTACGGATAAGCTTCAAAACTCCTCAAGCAGGCGCCCGAGCCCTGACATCTTGTCCATGATCTTATTCTGGCGAAGCGCGTGCCAATAAGTCGCCGTATTGATGGCGATGACAGGCTTGCCGAGCCACATCTCAGCCGCCGCGGCGAGCCGCACCATGCTGAGATTGGTGCCGACCTGCACAATCGCATCCACATCACGGCCGTTGCCGTTGAGCTCAATCAGCTTTCCGCGGAGCAGCTCTGGCGGGACTTCGGCGATCGCCGTCCAGCTCGTGCATTGAAGACAGATATCGCGGACGACCTCGAATCCCGAATCGGTGAAGTACCGCGCGACCTGCTCGTTGGCGATTGGATAGTAAGGCGATAGAACCGCGATCCGCTTGATGCCGCCGTAGGTCTTCATCGCGGCGGTGCAGGAGTGCGAACCGATGCTCACGCCTACCCTGGACTCCTTCCCGATCTTGGCTTGGAACTCATCGGCGCCCTTGGCGCCACCGTAAAACGTCACCGCTGACATGCCCATGACCAGATAGTCCGGCGAGCAGGTCATCACGCTGCGAACGGCGTCGAGTGTGTTCTGGCCGATCACCTGGGTGCCGGCCATGAACGTCTCGTTACTGACCGCCTGGGCGTTGGGCGTGAAAATCCGGCTGTAATGGTTGGTAACGCCGGCCGGCCGCATCATTTCGAAATCAGGCTGGACAATGGTATTGGTCGAAGGTCCGAGCACGCCGAACTTGCACCGCCAACCGAGAACGTCTCTCATCGCCGGACTGCTCCCTTCGAGATTATGGGCCAGGTTGCTATATCTGGCGGTCCATCGGAAGTAGGTCATCGATGCTAAGTGAGCGCGAACGCATCATTGTCGTCGGCGCGGGCCCAGTCGGCCTCACGGCTGCGCTGGCGCTCGGCCGCCGCGGTATTCCGACAGTGTTGCTTGCGGCCGAGCGCGAACTCGTCAAGGAGCTGCGCGGCTCGACCTTCCATCCACCGACACTCGACCTTTTGGACGAATTTGAGATCGTGCCGCGCATGATCGAGGTCGGGTTGAAGGCGCCGACCTGGCAGCTGCGCGACCGCGAGACCGGGCCGGTCGCAACATTCGACCTATCCTTGCTCGCGGGCGATACCAACCATCCCTATCGCGTGCAGTGTGAACAATGGAAGCTGATGCGCTTCCTCGAGGCTGAGCTGCGCAAGCTTGGCGCTGACATCCGCTTCGGCCACGAGGTCACGTCGGTGCGGCAAGATGGCGACTCCGTCGCCGTGACGGCTGAGACACCATCGGGTCCTGTGTCGATTGCCGGCCGCTATCTGATCGCCGCCGACGGCGCGCGTAGTGCAGTGCGGCGCTCGCTCGGCGTCGAGTTCGAGGGCTTTACCTATCCCGAGTTGTTCCTGATCGCCTCGACCGATTTTAAGTTCGAGAAGACGCTGACCAATATCGCCCATGTGAACTATATTGCCGACCCGCTGGAATGGCTGGTACTGCTGCGGGTGCCCGATCTCTGGCGCGTGCTGGTGCCCGCGCCGGAAAATTCCGACCGCGAAAAGCTGCTCTCCGACGAATCGCTCCAGGGCGTTCTGCATCGCGTGGTGCCGCGCCCCGAACCTTACAACATTGCGCATCGTTCGATCTATCAGGTGCATCAGCGCGTTGCAAAACGGTTCCGGCACGGCCGCGTGGTGCTTGCCGGCGATGCCGCGCACATCAACAATCCGCTGGGCGGCATGGGCATGAACGGTGGCATCCAGGACGCTTTCAGCCTGGCCGACAAATTTAAGGACATCTGGGCAGGCGCTGATGACCGGCTGCTCGATCGCTACGACCGCCAACGCCGCACCGTCGCGGTCGAGGCGGTGCAGGAGCACACTCACCGCAACCAGCAGATCATTAGCGAGCGCGATCCCGAAATCCGCCGCAAGTCGCTCGACGCAATGCGCCGGATTGCCGCTGACAAGGCGCGGGCGCACGACTACATGTTAAAGTCCTCGATGATCAGCAGCATGCGGCGCGCCGCGGAAATTCACTAGAACGCTTCAAGGGCATCGGATGAGCAGGGACGATCTCGACATCTACCGCTACCAGGGGTTCGGCGGAACGGTCGGAATCGGCCGCAAACCGGCGTTGTGTATCGTCGATTTCGTCAACGGCTTCGTCGATCCTGCGATCTTCGGTGGGGGAAATATCGCCCAGTCCGTGGCCAGGACGATCCCATTGTTGGCCGCCGCGCGGCGGCGTGGGCTGCCGGTCGCGTTCTCGCGCGTGGTCTACGGGGAGGGTGGGCAGGACGACTGTGTCTTCGTGCGTAAGGTGCCGGCGCTGGCGATGCTGACCGAGACGGCGCCGGCTGGCCAGATCGTGCCGGAGCTGACGCCGTTGCCGAGCGAGAGGATCCTGCGCAAGACCCAGCCATCGACATTCTTCAGCACCGGCTATGCCGACCTGTTGCGCCGGCAGGGCGTGGACACGGTAATCGTCGCGGGTTGCACGACTTCAGGCTGCGTGCGCGCGACAGTGGTCGACGCCATGAGTCACAATTTCCGAACCATCGTCGTGCGCGACGGCGTCGGCGACAGGTCAATCGCCGCGCACGAAGCAAATCTGTTCGACATGGAGCAGAAATACGCGGACCTCATGGACGCCGCGGCGATCGTCGCGTGGCTTGATCGCGCCGCCGCGGCCTGATCGACGGCGCAAGTCGATCAATCCTTGAATTGGTACTTGGTCTCGCGCTCCCAGTAACTGGGAAAGCCGACGACGCTTTGGAGCTCGGCAAATGAGATCGCCGGCGGTTGCGGGAGGTTGGACTCCGGGCGCAGCGCCGCAAGCGTTGCCTGCATCGCAGCAATAGCTGACGACAGCAGCATTACGGGGTAGAGTGCAAGCTTGTAGCCGACCTGCTGCAATTTGTGCAGCGACAGGACAGGCGTTTTGCCGCCTGGCACCATATTGGCCATGCACGGTTTCGTCATCGTCCGGCAGAAACGCCGCATCTCATCTTCTGTCTCCGGCGCTTCAAGGAAGATGATATCCGCCCCTTCCGCTTCAAAATCCTTGCAGCGCGCAAGCGCCTCGTCGAAGCCATGTACGGCACGCGCGTCGGTGCGCGCCATGATCAGGATATCGGCGTTGGCACGTGCGTCCACTGCCGCGCGAATCTTCATCCGCGCCTCCTGGCGGGGGATCACCTGTTTGCCCCAGGTGTGGCCGCATTTCTTCGGATTGACCTGGTCCTCGATCATCACGCCGGCTGCTCCTGCGCGGGCGTATTCGATCACTGTGCGCTGGACGTTGAGCGCGTTGCCGTAGCCAGTATCACCATCGCCGATCAATGGCACCGGGTTTGCGGCAGTACAGCAATTGCGCAGGCTGTCGAGCATTTCGGTAAACGAGATTAGCCCGGTGTCGGGCATCCCGAGCCGCGCGGCCGAGACCGCAAAACCGCTCATGAATGCGATCCTGTAGCCCGCATCGGCGACGAGCTTCGCTGAGAGCGCATCGTAGCAGCCCGGCATGATTTCCAAGTTCGGTTCGGACAGTAGTTCGCGTAGTTGCTGGGCTGGCGTCGGCAAGTTGCACCTCCTTTTTTGCGCTATCGCGGAGGCTCGATTCCCGCGGCCTTGATCGCCGCTGCAAACGATTGGAAGTCCTTCTTAAAGATGGCCTCAGTCGCCTCCTTCGGCAGCCCGCCAGGCACAATTCCGAGTTTGCTCAACCGGTCGGAAATCTCTGGCGACTTCGCAAAAGCGGTCACCTCGGTCCCGATCGCTGTAATGATCGGCTCCGGAGTACCGGTCGGTGCAAGGAACCCGTTCCAGGACGAGAACTCAAACCCCGGCAGCGTCTCGGCGACAGAAGGAACGTTCGGGGCGGCCGTGATCCGTTGCGCTGTGGCGACTGCGATCAGTCGGATCTTGTCATTGTCGACATGCGGCAACAGTGCGGAAGAGTTGCCGAAATAAAGATCAGCTTGACCGGAAATGAGATCGGAGATCGCTTGCGGCTCGCTTTTGGCCGGGACCATTACCAGACTGATACCGGCGCGCGCGAAAAGCAGGACAGGTGCAAGATGACTGATGTTCTGCGTACCGGCCACCGTAAAATTGAGCTTACCGGGATTGGCCTTCGCGTAGGCGATGAATTCCGGCAGTGTTTTGGCCGGCAGTGCCCGCTTGATGGCTATCATCTGCGTCCCGATGCCCACGTTGGTGATCGGTACGAGCTGCTCCATCGGGTCGAAGTTGAGCTTCTGCAACTGCGGCGTCAGCACGATCATCGAAGAGGCAGCGAACAGCAGCGTGTATCCATCGGGCGCCGCCGCAGCGACCTGCCCGGTACCGAGCGCGCCGCCAGCGCTCGGACGATTTTCGACGACGAAGCTCTGACCGAATTTGGCAGACAAATGCTGCGCCGCAAGCCGTGCCATCATGTCGGTGTTGCCGCCCGCGCCGAACGGCACAACAATGGTCACCGGTCTCGAGGGCCAATCTGCGGCGACAATCGGCTCAGAGACCAGGGCAATGCCCGCTAGCGCCGAGAGGACGACCAGCAGTCTCAGCGCTCGATGCATATCGTTTCCTTTGACTTCTGCCGAGGCTGAAGAGGGTCGCTACAGCGAACTCAAAAGAAGCCTCGCGCACTTTGGATCGGTTGGCAAGGTCGGCCGCTTTTGGCTAGAAGTTCTCCGAAACACCTGAGGGGATGGTCGCCGCGAGCCTCGCGTCGCTGAAATCGTTCATGTTCGATCTCCTAATTAGGGCACTCATAAATCGCGATGAGGCTTTGCACCGATTTTGCAAAGCCGCCGTCGGCTCGAATAGTCGGGAGCCATTCCCCCGGCGATTGAGCCGGAACGTGGGATGGTAGAAGCGGGCGTCTGCACAGACAAAGCGGAACAGGGGCGTCACTCGGTCGGCCCGTCCGGGTGCCCAACACAAGGGGATTAGCATGATGAAGATCGTCATAATCGTAACGGCTCGTCGCCACGCTGAGCCTTGCCGCTGCCGCCGATTTGCCGCGCAAGGAGCCGCCCCCGGCCGAGTCTCGCTCCGCCAAAGATATATCGTCTTCCGCGGCCGTTACACTAAGCGCGGCGCCGTTTTTTCGTTGGTGCTTTAGCAAGGCCCCGATGCAGACCTTCGTAGATGCAATGCCGATGACGAAGGAGAAAATGATCGCGGCCTGACGGCAACGGACACCAAAACCTGATCGCCCAACCGGGCACCAGCTGTCCGATCGATTTCCGGCTTATACACATGCGTCAATCCCGTTGAAGGTCGGTGGTGCCCATTTTGGACACTTCTTTTATGGCCGACTGCAGATTGCGAAAGTGCGCCAAGAGCACTTCGCGCTGAAGCGGCGCGTTCGCTTTCGCTGTCATGTAGTAGCGGTGGTCGATACGCTCGATTAAGCCTATCTCGATCAGGCGTTGGAGCTTACGCCGCACAGCGTCGCGCGGCATTTCGAGATTGCGCGACAACTCACTAAGGACCACCGGCCGATCGAAGGCGTGCCCAATGAAGACCTCTATCGCGGTGAACAACAGGTCGCCCACCTCGCCAAGTGTTAGATCGGGCGCGTGGGCGTCCCGTGCGATGCGCATGAAGTTAAGAAGCGAGCGGCCTAAATGCGCACGCTCGCGGCCGTATCGTAGGGTTGCCGCCATTACGGCCTCCCATTTTGCTGCTGCGCTGTTTGGCCTTCATCTTAGCAGCGGGCATGACTAAATTCTCAAAATGGAAAGTCCCCCTACCGGGGGGTCAAGCGCGCCGTAACAAACTGTTGGTGAGCTGGGGACCACTCGTCATTGCTGCGCCCCTCGCAGGCTCATTGCTCGCTCCTTTGAGATGCGCTGGACCGTGCCAGTTCCGATGCCGAGCGACTTGGCAACCTTCGCGCCTCCGACCAACCGGCGGGTCGGGGCACTCACAACGGTACGCGGCCGCGTGCGATGCGCGATCTCGTATTCCTTCACCGAGACTCCTCGAAGGTGTCGCCGAAGCCACCGGGGCTTGCCTCTCCAGTACTCGCGCTAGGGACCCTGGGACTTTTGGCGCTCGGGGCTCGCGACGTCTGCCTGGCTCCGTGGTCGGAATTGGCTTTGGCGTCTGCTTTCGCGGCAACCCTTGCTCCCTTGCCGGCGGACCCGGAGCTGGACTTGCTATCATCGTCCCTCGACCTGGTGCGGGTCGAGGCCTTGCCTGCCTTGCCGGCATCATCGTCCCTCGACTTGGTGCGGGTCGAGGGCTTGCCTGCCTTGCCGTCATCATCGTCCCTCGACCTGGTGCGGGTCGAGGCCCCGTGCTTGCCGTCGTCGTCCCTCCACATGCGGTTGGTCGGGCTGTGGCCGGGATTGACGTAGCCCATGGGTGGCCCCCCCAAGCCCAAGAGCAGCGGGAAGAAGAACGCTTCGGCGGGGCGGGGGCTTGCCGTCGTCACCGCAAGCACCACCGCGGAAGATACCACAGCGGCACTGAGAGTCGGCATACGCATGGGAACCTCCTTTGTGGGCATGGACGGATTCACATTAGCGATCAGCTCAACCGCAACATGCCTCTCATGGGGAGCAGTATGCCGGACTATGGTTTCGGCCGATGTGATGGCCATCACGAAACGGTGCGTGCGCAGCCATTGCCACCATGAAATCGCATTCTTTGTGATGCCCATCACAGCGGCTGGTCAGCAAGCGGTCATCGCCGGGACGGATTGCTGCCACCACGCGCCCTGTGCGCCCGGAGGGTTGGCGCACTACGGAGAGAGAGGCCCGTGCTTAATCATTAGGCCCCGCGACAATGACGGGCTTGTCACAACGCGAGTTCGCGACTTCGCCGCCAAACAAGAGTGTCAAATCACACGAAGAGGTGCGGAAGAAGGTGCAGGCCGGATGTTCTAAAAAGCGAGGGGCAATGGCTGTCGAGGTCGACAAGATCTCTCAGTAGGGTCTTCGATGGCGAACGACGAGCACGTCGCGTTGCTCAAGCAAGACGTGGCCGCCTGGAACGTGGCGTCGAGAGAACCCCGATATCCATCCGGACCTCGGCGAGGCGGACTTCCGCGGGGCGAACCTCGAAGGGGCGGACCTTAGTTTAGCGCGTAGTTCGTCTGACTTATGATTTTGTGCGTCTTCGTATCAACCGCCGTCTCCGTGAACTCCAAGTCCCCGGTGATCCGGTCATTGCGATGCGCGCACCGATGCGGGCGGTTTCCTAGCCGGGTCCAAATTGTGTCTTATGTCCAAATCATGTCGGTGACTTGTCTTATCATTTGAAATTCTTCGAGTTTTTGATTCCCGAACCACGCTTCGCGCCCGGTCGACAAACTTAGCATGATACTGTGGACAAGCCGTCATCTAATCACCGCCGCCTTATTGCTCGCGCTCACCACGCCGGCCGCAGCCGTCGACGCCGCCGCAGGAACGCTCACTGATTATTTGGCAAGAATGAATGCCGCGCGACTGCCGCCGAAATTCTATGATCATCCTTCAATGGCACGCTAGTCGAGAAGATCACCGATTCGATGCAGGAAATGGACGACCTATGTCGGCCGAGACTCAATCATAGGTACGTGCTGCTCGTATGCAGACCTCTCTTGACCAGCACGACCTGCCATATCCTTATCGCCCCGCTCAAAGAACTGCAAAAATCTGGCTATACACTCGATACCATCCGCCGGCACGAGATCGGTCACTGCAACGGCTGGCCGGGCGACCATCCTGGCGCGCCTCCGTCAGAGCCTTTAATTCCCAATGACAGTCTCCGCGACTTGCAAGACAAGGTGATGCCGAAGCCGGAACCACCACCCCCGCCGATGAAAGGCGTCAGGATTCTGCACATCACACCGAACCAGCAAACGCCGAATGCCAATGCGCTCATAGAGTATGGTCGCAAGCGGGCGCAAGAAATGGATTGGGGACGATGAGCAACGGCAGCAAATATCGCCGCTGTCGGCATAGCCAGTTTTGAAGCCCCCCGTCATCATAGGCCGAGGCGATCGCGGACACGATGAACCTGCATTGCGTGCCACTGCTTGCCGCTCGCCGTCCTGATGCCGCGACGATTAAGCGCGTCGGCAGCAGCGCACGTCGAGAGGTGCGCGGTCGCGGTGATGGCTCCTCGCAGGGCTTCGGCGCGCGCAGCGGTGGCGCGCTGCTTGGCTTCGGCAATGCGCTGAAAATTTTCTAATTCGGCTTCGGCGGCTCGGGATCTTCGGGCTCATCAGGCTTCGGCAGAGACTTGCCCCGTATGCGAGCAATCGCAGCAGCGATCTTGTCGGTCGACGTTTCTGCATCTGCAGGCTCGTGCTGTATTATCTGCACCGCATGACCTTGCGGCGCATTCATGCCAAGCAATGTCGCGCGGCGCTCGGCGACCTTGAGCAGAAGCAGCCCACTCCCGACGTCGCGATCCTCGAGCGCCTTGGCGCGAAATGCCTGCTGCAGCGCGTCGAGCTCAATCAACTCCAGGGCTAATGTGCGGCGCAGAAACTGATCGCGATCAAGCTCGATCGGATGCCGGTCCAGGGCCGTATTCACCTGATTGACCGTGCAGCCATGATCTCTGGCGATTTGTGCCACACGCTTGTTGACGAGCTCGTCGTGGTCCATGACCGAGCCTACCACTTCCCGCGCGCTTCGCGAACACGACCAGCCGGCAGGCCTGCAAGGCCGAACTCGGGATACTGAGTTGGAATGGGGTCCTCCCGGGCCTCAAGCAAAATTTTCACGCCCGGGATTCGAACCCCGGCCCGCCGCAACAGCTCAGCGCCGCCCGCGCGCGACCGCTCGCGCGGGTCAACCGTAACTCTTGCATCGCGCGCGTCAGGCGCAGCGGGGAGGCCGTTGGTGCCTTCGTCGGGCTCGGGCAATTCGAGCGGGCCGCTCAGAGGCGGCCCCGCACACGCCCGCTCACACAAGGATCGGTGCCGAGCTCGATCAGGGTTTCAGCGGCGTGGCGCGCGTTGAGCCGACTGATCGTCGAATGATCGACGTTGTGGGAAAGCGCGATCTCGGCAGCTGTGCCCTGCCAACCGCCGCGCTACCGCGCGAGCGGTTTCGTCCTTTGCCGCGTCACGCCGCGGCCTCGCTTTCGAAAGGGCCCATTTCAGCCCGAACCCGCTGAACGGTGGCAGTCCCGACGCCGACGGTCGCAGCCGTTTTGTTAATGCCCGTGCCGCCCCGCAAAAGTCGCTGGATTTCCCTTTCCGTCTTGGCGTCGACCCGAGGCCGCCCAATTGGTTTGCCGCTCTTGGTGCCCTTCGCAGCGGCCTTGCGCAAGCCCGCAATCACGCGCTCGGAAAGCCGCTTGGCCTCCTGCTTGGCCATGGTGGCGAGCACCGCCAGCAGGATCCCGCGGACCATCTCATTATCGGCACAGAGGTGCGGCTCGGTGTAGCTATGGAAGGTCACGCCGTAGGAGTTCAGCCGCTCGAGATGATGGATCGTCGGCACCATGCCCTCGCGGCTAAAGCGGTCGAGCGCCCAGAACAGCACGCAATCGAACTTGCGGCGGCTGGCGTCCTCGAACAGGGCAGCAAACTGCTTGCGCTCGCCCGTGCCCTTGCGGCCGCTCACGCGGTCAATGTATTCGCCAACAATGTCGTGGCCAGAATTGGTGCACCAGGCGCGCAGGTCGCGGAGCTGGTTCTCAGGGTCCTGGCCTTTGTCCTCAGTCGACA
>Ga0306920_100003826_pt1 | contig 19206 bp, 14 predicted proteins | sample flu12Cox44000170_FD_204666 | JGI IMG/M metagenome (GOLD analysis project Ga0306920, IMG submission 204666) | Lab enrichment of tropical soil microbial communities from Luquillo Experimental Forest, Puerto Rico - flux4day.12C.oxic.44.000.170 (v2)... | ecosystem: Environmental > Terrestrial >... | reverse complement strand
ACACGATCTGGCTCGACGGGCGCGGCGTGCCGGTCAAGTTCCTGATTGACGACGATACCGGCAAGGTCACCTTCACTTTGGCAAAGTGTGCCGGCTGCAACGCCGAGGTCACTCAGCTGAACCGGAAATAACCTCCCCGATGGGTGAGGGCGGTGTCGTCGCCCACGTCGTCAACGCCGCCGTTCGCGACCGCGCGGCGTCGTGGCTGGCTCGAGCGGGGGCGCGGCTGCCGACCCTTGCCCAACTCGCCGATCCATTTTGTATCCCCGAGCCTCGCCGCAATGCCTTGCGCTCGGTTCACCCGGATCAGCCGGATGCCGCCAACCTGTTTCGCGTGCACTGGTACAACGACCGGTGCCGCACCGGCTTTGCTGCGACCCCGGTCTGTCTGGTGGCTCCGCCCGAACTGACCGGGGTGCGGTCGCCGATCCTCATCGTTCTCGGTTGCTTTTTTCCGATGATCGGCGCGCACAAGGTCTCGGCCGCCTATGGCTGTCTTGTTCCGTATCTGGTGACCGGCCGGTTCGATCCGTCACAGCACCGAATCGTGTGGCCGTCGACCGGCAATTATTGCCGGGGCGGCGTCGCGATTTCGCGCATCCTCGATTGCCGCAGCCTCGCGGTGCTGCCGGCCGGCATGAGCGAAGAGCGGTTCGAGTGGCTGCAAGCTTGGGTCGCGCGACCCGGGGACATCGTCCGGACCCCCGGCTCGGAGAGCAACGTCAAGGAAATCTACGATAAATGCGCCGAGCTCGCGCGGGACCCCGCTAATCTTGTCCTCAACCAGTTTGCCGAGTTCGGTAATTATCTGGCCCACTACGCCTGCACCGGACCGGCGCTGGCGTGCGCCTTCGATACGTTCCGGGAGCGGCGGCGCAATTTGCGTCTGGCGGTGTTTGTCGCCGCGTCGGGCTCGGCCGGGACGCTGGCAGCGGGGGATTACCTGAAGGAAAAGCATGGCGCCCGCACCGTCGCAGTCGAGGCCAGCGAATGCCCAACCTTGCTACGCAACGGCTTTGGCGGGCACAACATCCAGGGCATCGGCGACAAGCATGTGCCCTACATCCATAATGTCATGAATACCGATATTGTCGCCGGCGTCTCCGACCGCAGCACCGGCGCGTTGGATCTGCTTTTCAACAGTCAAACGGGGCTCGATTACCTGTCGAGCCGCCGGCATGTCGATGCCGAGACGATCGCCGGGCTGAAATTTCTCGGCCTTTCCGGCATCGCCAACCTTGTCGCTGCGGTCAAGACCGCAAAGCGCCTCGAGCTCGGTGATGAGGACGTTCTCGTCACCGTCGCGACCGACAGCGCCGCACTCTACGGCAGCGAGCGGCGGAAATTTCAGGCGGCGAGTTACCCCGATGGCTTCGACGCCGTGAGCGCCGGCGAGGTCTTTGGGCAGCATCTGCTCGGCGCCGTCGACAATGACGTTCTGGAATTGACCCATCACGAGCGCTCGCGGATATTCAACCTCGGCTATTTCTCTTGGGTCGAGCAGCAGGGCGTACCGGCCGCGGAGTTCGAACGGCGGCGCGACCAAAGCTTCTGGCGCGGGTTGCGAGAGGCTGTCCCCGCCTTGGACGCGCTGATCGGCGAGTTCAACGCCAAGGCGGGCCTCGGAGAGGATTGTTGACGCCGGACTACGCCGAGCTTTGCCGCCGCACCCGAGAGCGCGACCGCAACCTTCGCGAGAAGGTCATGTCGCTCGAAGAGGCGGCGGCGTTCGTCCCAGACGGCGCCTCGGTCGGCATCGGCGGCAGCACCTTGTCGCGCACGCCGATGGCGATGATCTGGGCCTTGATCCGGGCGCGCCGCAAAAACCTCCATTGCGCCCGCAGCATCACCTCGAGCGAAGGCGAGCTGCTCTTCGCCTCCGGCACCAGCCGGCATCTTCTGACGAGCTGGTTCAGCCAGGGCATCGTCTGGGGCGTCTCGCGTATCATGCGTCTCTACACCGAGACCGGCCGGGCGCGCTTCGAAGAATGGAGCCATCTGGCGGTGGGGCTGCGCTTTCGCGCCGGCGCGATGGGCGTGCCGTTCCTGCCGATGCGCTCGATGATGGGTTCCGGAGTCATCGGCCAATTGCCTGATGCGAAGCTCATCGACTGCCCGTTCACGGGCGACAAGCTGGTGCTCGTCCCTGCACTGAACCCCGATTTTGCGCTGATCCATGTGCAGCGCTGCGATCCCTACGGCAATGCCCAGATCGAGGGGCTGCCGTTTATGGATATTGATCTGGCAATGGCCGCGAACCGTGTGATCCTGACGACCGAGCGGATCATTTCGAACGATCAAATCCGCCGCCAGCCCGACCAGACGAAGATTCCGTTCATGGCGGTCGATGCGGTCGTCGAAGTGCCATTCGGCTCCGCGCCGCATGAATGCTACGGCCTCTACGAACCGCTGTTCGATCATCTCGACGCCTATGCTGCACAGATACGACAAGATCCCGAGGAGGGTATCCGCGCCTATCTGGAGCACTATGTCTACGGTCCGGAATCATGGACCGCATATCTCGACCGGCTCGGGCTCGAGGAACTGCTCGACGCCCGCCGTCGCGGAACCGGCATTTATGATGACTAGCACCGTCGGATACACCGCGAGCGAGCTGCTCGCGGTTATGAGCGCACGCTTGTTGCGCAACGGCCAAGTGGTATTCGCGGGCGTGGGTATTCCGCTGCTGGCCGCGACGTTGGCGCAAAGGCTGCAGGCTCCGGGCCTCACCATTCTGTTCGAGGGCGGTGTCATCGGCGCCTTTATCGAACCAGGGAAACTGCCGCCCTCGACCAATGAGCAGCGCTGCACGCGCCGCGCTAATATGGTGCTGGGCAGCACTGAGGTGCTCTTGCTGTTGCAGCGCGGCTATGTCGACATCGGGTTTATCGGCGGCGCGCAGATCGACCAGTACGGCAATCTCAACAGCTCGTTCATCGGCGATCCGCAGCACCCGGCAACCCGTCTGCCGGGAACGGGCGGCGGCAACGATATCGCCAGCTTGACGCAAATGATCGTCGCAATGAAGCACGAGAAGCGGCGCTTTGTGCAGCGGGTCGATTTCGTCACCAGCCCCGGCTTTCTCACAGGCGGCGACAGCCGGCGCGAGGCGGGGCTCGTCGCCGGCGGCATGTACCGGGTCGTCACCGACCTCGGCATTCTCGGCTTCGAGAAACGCTCGAAGCGGATGCAGCTCCAGGCACTACACCCAGGAGTGACGGCCGACCAGGCGCGAGCGAATACCGGGTTCGAGCTGCTTGTCGCCGACGATCTCGCCGTCACCGATCCGCCGGCGGAAACCGAGTTGGCGGTGTTGCGCGACCTCGATCCCGACCGGCTCTACACGGCGTGAGGAGCACAGGGTGACGATTTTCTCCGACACCTTCGGCTTGGCGATGCGCAACTTCACGACCCATCCGGAGATGCCGGACGCGCAGGGGCTGATCGCTTATGCGCTCAGGGCCGAAGCGCTGGGGTTCGACTCGCTCTGGGTATGGGACCACATCTTCCTCGGCGTCGACCCGCCGTTTCCGGTGCTCGACTCGCTGACACTACTGTCGGCGGTGGCGGCGCGCACTACCAGGATCAAGCTCGGTACCGGCGTCTTGGTGCTGCCGCTGCGCAACCCGGTGGTGCTGGCGAAGGAGCTGTCGAGCCTCGATTTGATTGCCGGAGGCAGGCTTCTGCTCGGCATGGCTTCGGGCTGGTACAAGCGCGAGTTCGACGCGGTCGGTGTGCCGTTTGAGCGGCGCGGCCGGATCATGGACCGCAATCTCGAGATCCTGCGCCGTTTGTGGACGGAAGAGCAGGTGAACGGCGAATATCCGCCGCACCGGCTGCGCGGATCGAACCTGTCGCCGAAACCATCACTCATGCCGGTGATGCTGATCGGCGGCTATGTCGACCGCGTGCTGAAACGCGCGGCGTTGACCGGCGGCTGGCTCACCTATTTTTACACGCCCGAGGGGTTCGCGAAATCCTGGGCCAAGGTGCGCGGCTTTGCCGAAGCAGCGGGCAAGGACCCAGGAAATTTGCTCAACGCCAACCAGCTGCCGATCTATGTCGGAACGTCGCGCGCGGCGGTCGAAGCGCCGATGATGGAATGGCTCGGCCAGGAGTGGGACTATGCCGCGTGGAGCGACTCGACAAAGGAGGCGGCGGTCTTCGGCACCGTCGACGAATGCGTCGCGCAGCTCCGGGCGCAGCTGGCGGTCGGCGTTCAGAAGCTGATATTCATTCCGTATCGCTATCAGGCGGAGCAAGTGGAGATCATCGCGCGAGAAATCATCCCGCGGCTGCGAGGCTAGCAATGAAACGCGGTGACCAAGAGGTCCTCATCATCGTCGATGTGCAAAACGATTTCTGTCCGGGCGGGGCGTTAGCGGTGCCGTCAGGCGACGAGATCATCCCGGCGGTGAACCGGCTGGCGGCCGAGTTCCGCCATGTGGTCCTGACCCAAGACTGGCATCCGCGCGGCCATTCCTCCTTCGCCAGCTCGCACCCAGGCAAGCAGCCGTTCGAGGCGATCGAGGTTGCTTATGGCCAGCAAATTCTGTGGCCGGACCACTGCGTGCAAGGGACAGTTGGGGCGTCGTTCCATTCCCGCCTCGACGTCCCGCACGCCGAGCTCGTGCTGAGAAAGGGGTTCAGACGCGCGATCGACTCCTACTCGGCGTTTTTCGAGAACGACCATCGCACCCCCACCGGGCTGGCGGGTTACCTGCGAGAGCGCGGGTTTGGACGGTTGACGCTGTGCGGGCTCGCCACCGATTTTTGCGTCTTCTATTCGGCACTTGACGGCCGAAAAGCGGGTTTCGATGTCGATGTCGTGACCGGCGTCTGCCGCGGCATCGATCTCGACGGCTCGCTCGCCCGCGCGCTGGCCGCGATGCGCGAAGCCGGAGTAACGCTCCTCACGGAATGAGCCGCCGGACAGAGTGCCAAGTTGTCATGGCCGGGCCTGATCCGGCCATCCACGTTATCGACCCAGCTTCGGTCGGCGCTGAAGAAAGCGTGGATCACCGGGTCAAGCCCGGTCATGACGATGTTGGGAGAGACGCGCTACGGCAGTCGGTGCAATGCCCTTACCGGGTCTGGATGCTTACCGGCGTGGCAGCGATCACCGGATTGCGGCTGATCTGGCTGGCGCTGCAGCCGGCCGATCTCTACCCGGACGAAGCGCAATATTGGGTCTGGTCGCAGCGGCTCGCGCTCGGTTACTTCTCCAAGCCGCCGCTCGTCGCCTGGCTCATCGCGCTCACGACCGGCTTCTTTGGCGACAGCGAGTTCGCCGTGCGCCTGTCCGCGCCGCTGCTCCACGCGGTTGCGGCGGCCTTTGTCTATGGCATCGGCGCGCGGCTTTACGACCGGCGCGTCGGGCTCTGGTCGGCGCTCGTCTACGCAAGTTTACCCGGCGTCTCGGTTTCCGCGTTCGTCATCTCGACCGATGCGGCGCTGCTGCTGTTCTGGGCTGCGGCGCTCTACGCCTTTGTCAGGGCGCGCGAGGCGGATGGGTGGGCATGGTGGCTCGTGGCCGGGCTCGCCGCTGGACTGGGTCTTCTCTCCAAATATGCAATGGCGTACTGGATCCTCTCGGCGCTTGGCTTTGTCTTGCTGTTCTCGGGCGAACGGCGCCATTTGCGGCCTCTACTGACCGCGATCGCCCTCGCCCTTTTAATCTATTCGCCCAATTTGTGGTGGAATTGGAGCAACGGCTTCGTCAGCTACCTGCACACGAGAGACAACGCCGAGCTCGGCAGGCCGTTGTTCCACCCCGACGCCTTTATCGAATTCTTCGGCTCGCAATTCGGCGTGTTCGGCCCATTGCTGTTTGCCGGTCTGATCCTGCTGCTCGCGACGCCGGGTGCGCTGACCGAGCCGCGAGCAAGGCTGCTGACCGCCTTTGCGCTACCGACATTGGCGATGATGATGGTCGTCAGCTTTCTGTCGCGCGCGCATGCCAACTGGGCGGCGCCGACTTATGTCTCGGCAACGGTGCTGGTCGTCGCCTGGGCACTGCGGCGTGGCTGGCGCGGGGTCCTTTCCGCCTCGATTGCGCTCCATCTCGTCGCCGCCGGCGTGCTGTTCACCGGGCGCGAGGCGCTCGCCGCCTTTGGTTTCGATCTGTCGGCGCAGTACGATCCGCTTCGCCGCGTGCGCGGTTGGCGCGAGCTCGGCGCCGAAGTCGGCAAGGCTCTCGCCGCGCATCCCGGACTGACGCTTTTCGCCGACGACCGCGAAGTGCTCGCCGCATTGATCTATTACGTTCGGCCGCATCCGTTGGATGCGGTCAAATGGCAGGTGACCCGTCGTATCCGGGACCAATGGGACTTGACGAACGGCCTCGCCAAACACGTAGGCGCGAGTTTCCTTCTCGTCTCGGAGCACGAATTGGTCGATGAGATGCGGCCGAGCTTCGCGGCAATCGACCGGCTGCAATCGATCGTGGTCCCAGTGGGACCGGGGGAGGTGAGGACTTACACACTCTACATCGCGCGCGATTTCAAGGGCTACCCGCCGGGCCGCGCCTAGGAAGCGCAGCATTCGTCGGCGGCTCTGTGCAGACGATGTCCAAGCAACAAATTCAGCCGCAATGCCGGGCGCCCGCCATGAAGCACGTCCGCCGTCTCGATCTCTTCTATCCGGTCGAACATGAACCAGTACTGCCCGATGATTTTTTCGGGCGAGGTCCGCGTCACGATCAGCACATCGGCGCCGGCGTAATCATCGCGGTGGGCGGTAAGGCTGTATTGACGGCAGTCCGGACCGAGGCAGATCACTGGAGGCGCGCCGCCCAGAGCATAATCGAGCTTGCCGGCGTCCGACCATCGCATAGCCGCCACGACCAGACCAGTCTTGTCGAGAAGCCCGAGCGTGGCGAGGTTTTGCCGCAGTGAGGTCCAGTTCACCAGATCGACCACCGGATCCTTGCGCGGCGCGAAATCCCCAGTCACGACTGGGAGCCAGTTGAACTTTACCTCGGTCGCAAGGAGGCCGGCGCCGATCACGACAAATGCGGCGCTGGAGACGAGCCAGACCCGTACGCCTCGACTCGCGCGCCAGTGCCGCGCGACGGCGTCTCCCAGCAGCGGCAGCAGCATCAAATAGCCCGGCGACGCCCAGTGGAACAGAACGTTGCCCCAGAGCGCCGCGATCGTGAACAGGATCAGAGGCGGCGCCGCGAGGCAGAGCAGTAACCAGCGTTCGCGGTCGGCTGGTCCGCGGCGGAGCGCGATCAAGCCGCACCCCACCAGAGGGACCCATACCCATGGCAGCAGGAAAGCCGCTTCGCCGGCCAGTGTTACGATCGGTCCCAACGGGCGGAAGGAGCCGCTCGCGCGGCCCCCTTGGAACAGCAGCGACACCCATTCGTGTTCATCGTTCCAGATCAGGACCGGGAGGAAGATTGCCAGGGCGATCAAACCGGCGACATAGGGATGCGGCCGCGCGAGCCAGCGGCGGCTCTGCGGCTCGGTGAGCAGAAAGGCGGCGGCCCCGAGGATCGTCAGCACCGCCGAATATTTCGCGTCGAGCGCGAGCCCGGCGCAAAACCCGGCGCCCAGCCACCAGCCCCAGGCGGCTCGGCGCTCTGACCGGAGTGCGGCAATCAGGCAGGCAACGGCGCCGAGCAGGGCGGCAAGGAGCGGACCATCGGGCAATACCCAGCTGCCCGAGCTGATGCCGAAAACCGGCGCGATGTTCAATAAGACCGCGGCCCACCATCCGGCTTCAGCGCCAAACAGCGCCGCGGTCACGCGATAAAGGAGAACCGTCGTCAGCGCGAACAGCACGATGAACGGCAGCCGCACGACGAGGGCGCTTTCGCCCCCGCTCAGATGCGCGGCGCCCCAAGCGAGCCACCAGGCAATCGGCGGATGGTCGAAATAGCTCAGCTGCAGCTTGCGGCCCGCTGCCACCATGTAGCTCTCGTCGACGCCGAGGCCGAGCGCGGAAGCAAACAGGATCCTGGCGAAGAATGTCGCGAGCACGAGAACCGGGACGCGCCCCGCCGGCGTCTTCAGCCAAGCGGCCGCTCTCCGCGTTGCTTGGCTGCGGGTGTGGAACGGCATCTACCTGCGGCGGAAATATTCGTCGTACGGCGTGTCGTTCTTCACCAGCACACCGCCATCCGCCGTCAGCGCCACCCCGGTGATCATGCGGGCGGCGTGACCGGCGAGAAACAGGATCGGATCGGCGATGTCCTCGGGTTCGCACATGCGGCCCAGAGGGATCTTTTGCGCCCGCGCAGCCTTCGTCTCCTCGGTCGGCATCGCGCCGCCAAACGCCGTCGCCGTCGGTCCCGGGCAGACTGCGTTGACACGGATACGGTCGGGGGCAAGCTCATAGGCGGCATGCCGCGTCAAACCGAGCAGACCGGCTTTCGACGCCGTGTAGTTAGCGGTGCCGCCGAACGAGATCCGCTGCCCGGCTATCGAGGCGATGTTGACGATGGCGCCGCCGCCGCGCCTCCGCATATGCCGCAATACCGCCTGGATGCCGTTGAAGGCGCCGGTGAGATTGACGGCAATGACCCGGTCCCAATCCTCCGGGCCCATTTCGGGTATCATCCGCCGCACTGTCGCCCCGGCGCCGTTGACGAGAATATCGATGCCGCCCGACGCCTCCGCGATGGCTGCAGCGACGGCATTGAAGGCGCCACGATCGGCGACATCGACGGCGTATGCACGTGAGTTGCCGCCAATCGCAGCCGCGACTCGCTCGGCAGCGGAGACGTCACGGTCGAGCACCGCCACACGCGCGCCTTGCGCCGCGAAGGCGCGGCAGGCCGCTGCGCCGATGCCATTTCCGCCGCCGGTCACGACGGCGACTTTTCCGGCAAAATCTTCTGCCATTGCGTAGTCCCCTACAACTCAAACGGTCCGGTCCGTCGTCCCCGAGCTTGACCCGGGGACCCACGCAACCAAGCGAGCGCCTGGTCCGGCGTGGTATGGATTGCCGGATCGAACCCGGCAATGACGATTTTGGCAACAGCCGGATTGGGCATTGACGGCGCCAGAACGTCGGCATCCAGCATTCAGACCCGCGCAACTTAGTCGTTTGACATGCTTGTCGGTTTCCGTGGATGCCCGGAACAAGTCCGGGCACGGGCGATTAGGGGGAGACTGGATCATTTGAAATGGATCCGAGTACTGGCTGCTTTAGGTCGTGAGCTCGTCGAGCAGGGCCTTTGCCTCTTTAAGGTCCGGCGTGTCGAAGCCTTCCGTGAACCAGCGGTAGACCGGCGCGAGCAAGTCGCGGGCTTCAGCACGACGGCTCTGGTCGCGCCACAGCAGGGCGAGGCTCATCGCGGCGCGCAATTCCCAGAGCTTGGCCTCCTGCTCCCGGGCGATGCTCAAGGCTTTGCGATACAGTCCCTCGGCGGCGTCGACCTGACCCTGCCGCAGCAGCAGCCGGCCCTTGTGCCGGTGGAGCTCTGCCGCAAACCAGTGTTCACCCGTTCTTTCCGACAGCTGCAAGGCATCGTCCAACAAGACCAAACTCTCTTCTATTTGCCCCGCGATCTCACATGCCCTGGCGCGAAGAGCGGTGTAATAGGGGGTCCACAACTGCGCCGCGGTGGCGCTGTAAGCCGTCGAACCGCTGCGCAGGAGAGATATCCCCTCCGCCACATCGCCATTTTTGACCTTGACCCATCCGCGATAGATCGTTCCCACCGTGTGCCACCAGGGAACGCCCTGTTCGACCGCCACCGCGACGAGTTCCTCTGCCCGGTCATCCAAGGCTCTCTTGTCGGCGATGAGCGAGAGCAGCATGGCACTGATCATCAAGCTCGAAGCCAGAGTCGGCGGGTGAGCCAATCTCCGAGCCTCGACAATTGCTGCGCCTGTCTGTGCCAATGCTTGGTTCGGAAGGCCGAGACAGAAAAGGACAAACCCCAAATACGCCTGTGCTACCACTTGGGGGTGGGATCCAGTCTGGTGCCCAAGCGAGCTGTGCGAGATCGGATCATAAAGCGCAAGCGCCTCTTCATAATGCGGTCGGGCTGACGCAAACCTGCCGACGAGCATCTGGTCGGAACCGCAGGCTTGGTGAGCCAGAACGAGCCCGCCGGAATGGTTGCGCTGTCGGCTAACGCGCAGCAAACCCTCGTCGAGGCGCGTCGCCAGATCCAATTCGCCGCGGTAAGTATGATAGCGCGACTGCCCATAGGGAACGTGAAGGTATTCCTGAGGGAAACTGAGCTGCTCCCACAGCTCTCGTGCCCGGGCGAAGGCACGGCCAGTTTCCGGCGCAGCCTGGCCTTTGACAAACCGCAACACCGCGCCCAAGGCTGCGCAAAGTTCGAGCTGCTGTCTCCCATTGTCGGGGCTGTCCGGCAGCAGCAACAGCTGATCCAGTGCCTTTTGCAATTGCGCCGCCGCTTCCGCCATCGCCGAGCGGGCAGCAGACCTGTGTCCAGCCTCGCTCCAGTACGCAACGGATTTCGCCACGAGCCCAGCCTCGGCGTAGTGCTGGGCAAATAGCTCGGGCTGGTTGTCGATCAGCTCGGGGAAGAGCGTCTCGAGCGCTCGCGCGATCTGCGCGTGCATTTGTTGGCGAGTGCTGCGCAGCAGGCTCTCGTGAGCCGCGTCCTGCACCAGCGCATGCTTGAAGCTGTAGATCGCGTCCGGTGGCGTGCCGCGCTGGAAGACGAGTTCGGAGGCGACAAGACGAGCGAGAGCCGTTTGCAACTCGTCCTCCGGCAGACGCGAGACCGTGCGCAGCAGCGGGTAAGCAAAATCGCGTCCGATCGCCGCGCCGGTCTGCGCCACCCGCTTGACTGATCCCAAGCGGTCGAGCCGCGCCATCAGCGAGTCGTGCAACGTTGTCGGGACCCCGAGCGGCTTCACCCCGCTCTCCAAGACGCTTTTGGTCAATTCCTCAACAAACAATGGCACGCCGTCGGTGCGGTCGACGATTTGGTCAATGACGTCATCAGGCATCGCCTTGCCGCCAGCAATATGATCGACCAATGCGGTGCGGTCGCGCCGGTCCAGGCGATTGAGCGCCAGCATCGTCATCCGCGGCTGGCCGGTCCAAGGAGGCTGAAACTCCGGACGGAAGGTCACGATCAGCAGCACCGGCAGACTGCCGATGCGTTCCACCGTGAGGTCCAGCAACTCGCGCGAACTAGGGTCGATCCAGTGTGCGTCCTCAAAAACCACGACTACCGGCTGGCGACGCGCCAGACCTTCGAGCCGGCGGATCAGCGCCTCTAATGTCAGCTCCTTTTTTCGTTGCGCGCTGAGGTTCGGCAGCCTGTATCGCTCCGAAGGCGGCAATGACATCAGATCGGCAAGGAGCGCTACGTCATCCTCGGGCGGCTCGGACCGGGCCAGCAAGGCTTCGAGCTTTTCCAGCCGAGCCTCCGGCGGATCGTCGCGCGTGAACCCCGCCGTTCGCCCGAACTGGTCGGTAAACGGATAGAGCGCACTGTCCAGGTGATAGGGCGAGCAGAAATAGCGCAGGCAGAGATGGGGCTCGACGTGGAGGCGACGTTCCAGCTCTGCAGTAATGCGCGACTTGCCGATCCCGGGCTCGCCCGAGACCAGCACGACCTGGCCCTCGCCAGCCTTGGCGCGCGCCCAGCGGCGCAGCAGTAAATCAATTTCCTCGTCACGGCCGATCAGCGGGCTCAGCGCCGAGCCGCGCAGCGCCTCGAAGCGGCTCGCTACAATGCTCGGACCCAGCACCTGCCAGGCAGGGACCGGCGCAGCGATGCCCTTGACCTGGAGGGCGCTAAGATCGCGGACCTCGAAGAGATCGCCGAGCAGACGCCGCGTACCGGCAGCGATGACGACAGCTTGCGGCTCGGCCAGGGCTTGCAGCCGCGCCGCGAGGTTCGGGGTTACGCCGGCGACCGATTGCTCCTGTGCCGAGCCTTCGCCGATCAGATCGCCGACAACCACCAGCCCAGTGGCAATACCGACGCGTGCTTGCGGCTCGATGGATTTGACGTCGAGGCGAGCCACAGCTTCGACGACGCCGAGCCCCGCGCGGACCGCCCGCTCGGCATCGTCCTCATGCGCTTGCGGGTAGCCGAAATACACGAGAACACCGTCGCCCATGTATTTGGCGATAAATCCATCGAGGCCGCTGACGACATCGGCGACGGCGCGGTGATAGGCGGTGATGACCTCGCGGTAATCCTCGGGATCGAGACGCGCGGAGAGCGCGGTCGAGCCCGCGAGATCGCAGAACATCACGGTCAGCTGCCGGCGTTCGGCCACAGCGGGCGCCGCAGCATCCGAAGTGGCGGGAGTCTCGGTCCGGAGCGCGGCGATGGCGTCGAGCAGTCGCCGGCGATGTCCGATCGGCACCACACCGATCTCCCTGAGATCCTCCGAGGTCAGCTCCGGCAGCACTGCCCAATCGATCTCGTTGTCTCGGAAAGCGGTCTCATAGCGTTCGAGACCCAGGCCGCGCAGCCACGCCGCTACGTCCATCCAGTGTCCCCGAGCTCGTCAAGTAAGGCCTTCGCCTCTTTGAGATCGGGCGTATCGAAGCCTTCGGTGAACCAGCCGTAAACGGAAGCAAGGAGGTCATGGGCTTCGGCGCGGTGGCCCTGGTCGCGGCGCAATCGCGCGAGGCTTACCGAGGCGCGCAATTCCCAGAGCTTGGCCTCCTGCTCCCGAGCGATGCACAGTGCCTTGCGGTAAAGCTCCTCGGCCGCCTGAGAACACGCTTGTCGCAACAGCATCTGGCCTTTGAGCCGGTTTAGCTCCGCTTCGAACCAGCGCGCCCGGGTTCTCTCCGCAATCTGCAGCGCATCGTCGAACAGGGCGGATGCTTCCTCTATTTGCCCTACGACCCCGCATGCTCTCGCCAATAAGGCGATATAGTAGGGCGCCCACGCGTTCGGTCCGCTGCCTCGGTAAGCACTTAAGCCGTTCCGCAGGCACGATATCCCTTCGCTCAGATTGCCATTTGTGACCTCTACCCAGCCCCGATATATCGTTCCCAGTGAACCCCAGAACGCAAATCCTTGCTCGGTCGTTACCGCAATCAGTTGGGCTGCCGATGCTTCTAGAGCTGCGCTGTCGACGAGGACGAGCAGTAGAGCGTCGACCGCCAAGCTCAACGCCAAGGACGGTGGGTGATCCAGGCGTCGCGCCTCTGCGACTGCCTCGCTGCTCAATGCCAATCCGTGATCGGGAAAGCCGAGACAGAGAGCGTCGATCCCCAATTGCCCCTGCGACGTGACCTGGGGATAAACTCCGATCTGATGCACGAGCGATCGATGAGATACCGGGTCATAGAGCGACATCACCTTTCGTAATGCGATCGAGATGACGTGAACCTGCCGGCGAACATCTGTATCCCACCGTAAACGGTGTGACCCAAAACAAGTCCGGCCAAATCGTTACGATCGCGACTTAGACTCAGCAAATCCTCAGCCAAGCGCTGCGCCAGATCGAGCTCGCCAGAGCCGCCGAGGTAACGAGCCCGCCCATAGGGAACCCAGAGGAACTCTCCAGGAGAGCCCAGTTGTTCCCAGAGCTCTTGTGCGCGAGCATAGGCGCGGCCCGTCTCTGGTGCCGTCCAACCCTTCACCGCAAGCAAAACCGCTCCGAGGGCGTTGTAAAACTCGAGCTCCTGTCGCCGGCGTTCGAAATTGTCTGGCAGCATTGCCAGCTGTTCCAACCCCTTTTGAAATTGTGCCGCCGCTTCGGCCATCGCCGAGCGGGCCACAGACCTGTGACCGGCCTTGCCCGAGTACGCAACGGATTGCTCAATCAGCCCCGCCTCCGTATAGTGCTGCGCGAAGAGCTCGGGCTGGTTCTCTTTCGTCTCCGGTGATTGGGCCTCGAGCGCTTCGGCGATCTGAGCATGCAATTGCTGGCGGGCACTGCGCAGCAAGCTGCCATGAGCCGCGTCCCGGACCAGGGCATGCTTGAAGGCATAGACCGCATCGGGTGGCCTGCCTCTCTGGAAAACCAGTTCGGAATCGACGAGCCGAGCAAGGGCGGTTTGCAGCTCGTCGTCGCGAAGGCGCGAAACAGAGCTGAGCAGCGAATAAGAAAACTCGCGGCCGATCGCCGCGCCTATTTGCGCTATTCGTCTGACTGATTCCGAGCGGTCCAACCGTGCCATCAGCGAGTCATGCAAGGTGGTGGGGATGCCCACCAACGGCACACCGCTCTCCAAGACGCTCTTGGTCAATTCCTCGACGAACAGTGGCACGCCGTCGGTGCGATCGACGATTTGATCGATCACGTCGTTGGGCAGCGCCTTGCCGCGGGCGATCTGCTCGACCAGAGCGGTCCTGTCATGCCGGTCCAGCCGATTGAGCGTCAGCATCGTGACCTGCGGCTGGCCGGTCCAAGGTGGCTGGAATTCGGGACGAAAGGTCACGACAAGCAGCACCGGCAGATTGCGGACACGCTCGACCGCGAGATCGAGGAGCTCGCGCGAGGTTGGGTCGATCCAGTGCGCGTCCTCGAAGACCACTAGAACCGGCTGCCGGTGCGCCAAGCCTTCAAGCTGGCGGATCAGCGCTTCGAGGGTCCGTTCTTTCTTGCGCTGCGGGCTGAGGTTGGGTAGCGGATGGCGCTCCGAAGCCGGCAATGACATGAGATCGGCAAGGAGCCCCACGTCATCCTCGGGCGGTTCCGACCGGGCCAGCAAGGCGTCGAGGTTTTCCAGCTTAGCCGTAGGCGGGTCGTCGTGTGCGAACTCAGCGGCATGCCAGAGCTGGTCGATAAACGGATAGAGCGCGCTGTCACGCCAATACGGCGAGCAGAAATAGCGCAGATGGAGATGTGGCTCGGCGCCGAGACGCTCCTCAAGCTCCGCAGTCAGTCGTGACTTGCCAATGCCGGACTCGCCGGAGACCAGCACGACCTGGCCGTCGCCCGCCTTGGCGCGCGTCCAGCGCCTCAACAGCAGGTCGATTTCCTCGTCACGACCGATCAGCGGAGTCAGCGCCGAGCCGCGTAACGCCTCGAACCGGCTCGCGACGCCACTCGGACGCAATACCTCCCACGCTGGCACCGGGCCGGCGATGCCCTTGATCTCGACCGCGCCGAGATCGCGGACCTCGAAAAGGTCGCCGACGAGCCGGCGCTTGCTCGCTGCAATGACGACTGTCTCAGGCTCGGCCAACCCTTGCAGCCGAGCCGCGAGGTTCGGCGTCTCGCCGGCGACCGATTGCTCCTGCGCCGAGCCTTCGCCGATGAGATCGCCGACCACCACCAACCCGGTGGCGATACCGACGCGCGCCTGCAGCTTGGCGGATCCGACATCGAGGCGTCCGACGGCGTCGACGACACCGAGCCCCGCCCGGACCGCCCGCTCGGCATCGTCCTCATGCGCTTGCGGGTAGCCGAAATACACGAGCACACCATCGCCCATGTATTTGGCGACGAAACCGTCGTAGCTCCGGACGACGTCGGTGGCGGCGCAGTGATAAGCGGTAATGACCTCGCGATAATCCTCGGGATCGAGTCGCGAGGAGAGCGCGGTCGAGCCGGCGAGATCGCAGAACATCACGGTCAGCTGCCGCCGCTCGGCCACCGCGGGCACAGCAACATTGGGAATCGGCGGAGCCTCGGTGCCGAGCGCGGCAATCGCATCGAGCAATCGCCGGCGGTGTCCTACCAGGTTGACGCCGAGATCCTTCAGGTCTTCGGCCGTCAGGCTTCGCAATACCCTTGCGTCGACCTCGTTCGCGCAGAATGCCGGCTCGTATTGCTCGAGCCCGAGCTCACACAGCCAATCCCCGACATTCATCGCCACCCCCATCGGGGATAGGAAAATAGGGCAACCTGGTGGTGCCACTCAGACATTTGGTGCCGGATACTGCAAGGCTTTTCGGTCGTCCCGGCAAAGGCCCGGACCCATGGTCGGCCTAGATACCGACCTTCGCCGGTATGACGAGGGATGGACGGAGAACCGTTGCGAAAACAGTCATCACGAAATTGCCTTATTTTTATTGCATGCTCCCGTTAAGAGAAGGCCCTGATTGGGCGAGCAATTGCAACCCAAATTAGAATTTGCTGCTGATTCGCTGCAGATTGCACAGCGATTAATGAATGGCTCAATTCAAGATTGTGCTCAAATCAGATTGGCACAGGGATTGCCGCGATGCGAGGATCTAGCCCGCAGAGGAGCCGAGCTATGACCCGTGAAGAATTAACCCGCAAGATTCTCGCCGCCAAACGCGCCAAATGCCTCAGCTGGAAGACGATCGTTGCTGAAATCGGCGGCGGCTCGGCGGTGTATCTGACCGCCGCACTGATGGGGCAGATGAAGCTGCGCCCGGAGCAGGCCGAGCGCGCGGCCAAATTGTTCGGCTTCGGGGATGATGAGAAGCTGCTGCTGCAGGAAATCCCCTATCGCGGCTCGCTGCCGACGGCGGTGCCGACCGATCCCTTGGTCTATCGCTTCTACGAGCTGGTTCAGGTTTACGGCACGACTTGGAAGGAGCTGATCCAGGAGGAATTCGGCGACGGCATTATGAGCGCGATCGATTTCGACATGTCGATCGAGCGCCAGCCCGACCAGAAAGGCGACCGCGTCAAGCTGACCCTCAGCGGCAAATTCCTCCCATATAAGGAATACTGAACGGGAGCGCGGGCCCCGGAACGGATGCGGAGGAACCCGATGGATGTGATCGACCTCAATTGCGACATGGGCGAGAGCTTTGGCGCCTGGACGATGGGCAGCGACGCCGAGATGCTGAAGATCGTCTCTTCGGCGAATGTCGCGTGCGGCTTTCACGGCGGCGACCCCCTCGTCATGTTCGAGACCGTGACGCGGGCCAAGGAGAACGATGTCGGCATCGGCGCGCATCCGAGCTTCTTCGACGTCTGGGGGTTTGGCCGGCGCCAGATCCAGGGCGAGAAGCCCGAGGACATCGAAAAGGCGGTCGTCTATCAGATCGGCGCGTTGCAAGCCGTGGCGCACGCCGTCGGCCACCGGGTCGGGCATGTCAAGGCGCACGGCACGCTCGCCAATCTCGCCGCCGTCGACCGCAGCGTGGCGCTCGCAATCGGCCGCGCGATCACTGCGGTCAATCCTGAATTGATCTATGTCGTGATGGCCGGCACCGAGCTCGAGCGCGCGGCGGCCGAGCTGGGTCTCAGAATGGCTCGCGAGATCTATGCCGACCGCGCCTATGACGACACCGGCAATCTGGTTTCGCGCAAGCTGCCCGGCGCGGTATTGCACGACCCCGAGGAGGCGGCCGCGCGCGTGCAGGCGATGGTGCGCGAAGGCGCGATCATCAGCAATTCGGGCAAGCGCATCCCGGTCGCGATCGACACAATCTGTGTCCATGGCGACAACCCGGCAGCCGTCGCGATGGCCGGGCTCGTCCGGGAAAAGCTCGAACACGCTGGGATCGCCGTGCGGCCGATGGCCGGGACGATCAAGTAGGCGCTCCCGCCGGCTGGATCCGCAGCAAGGCAAGGGAAGCCAGCGCAGCGAGGCTCAGCCCGCCCGAGATCAATAATGCCCCCATCCCCATGGCGTTCAGCAGGAGGCCGAACAGCAGCGGCGCTGCCGCCGTCGCGATGCGCGCCGGTGCGACGATGATCCCGGTACGCAGCCCGTACCCGGCGGGGCCGAACAGGGCCAGCGGCAGCGTTCCGCGCGATATCGTCAGGAGCCCGTTGCCGGCGCCATGCAGCAGCGCGAAGGCCGCCGCCGCTGGCGCTCCGAACATCCCGACCACCGCCGCGCCGGCCGGGTGCATCAGGAGCGCGAGCCGGGTCGAGACCAGCGGATGCAACCGCTTCAACACGCCGAACTCGAACAGCCGCGCCGCGACTTGCGCCGGCCCCATCAGCGCTGCCGCGCCGATCGCTGTGGTCGCGGTCGCGCCGGACATCTCCAGCAGACGCGGCAGATGCGCCGCCATCGCGCCGGTGACAAACCCGACCGCGCCGAACACGAAAGCCAGCACCGCCATGCCGTTCGCCGGAGTGAAGGGGACCGCTTCGGGGGCGGCGCTGCGCAAAGGGGTGGTGGGCAGCGGGATCAGGAAACGGTTGATCGGCAGGCAGACAAAGAGGTTGAGCGCCGCCCAGCCGAGGCAGGCGCCGCGCCACCCGAAGCTGTCGTTGAGCAGCGCCGAGAGCGGCCACCCGACGGTGCTGGCGAAACCCGCGATCAAGGTGATGCCGGTGATCGGCGCACGCGCTTCGCGGCCGTAGAGGGCAGTCAGTGTAGCGAAGGCCGCGTCGTAGAGACCGAGCGCCATGCCGATCCCGAGCAGAGCCCAGGCGCCGGCCAGCCCGACCGCGCCTCGCGCCAAAACCAGCCAAATCAGCCCCGCGCCGAGCACGACGTTCGACAGCACGAGCACGCCGCGCCCGCCATGCCGGTCGATGGCCTTGCCGATCGCCGGCCCGAGCGCCGCCTGCAGCAGCAGCGACGCCGAGAAAAACCCGAAGAACAGCGATTTCGATACGCCGAGCCCCGCCGCGATCGGATCGGCGAGGATCGCCGGAAGGTAATAGCTCGACGCCCAGGCCAGGGTCTGCGTCGTTCCGATCACGGCGACGGTCAGGGTCGAGCGCGCCCGCATGCCGGCCACTATGCGGCTTTGAATTTCGAGCCTCCACCGCGGAAAGCAGAGAGCGCGGGGAACGAATGAAATGGCCTGCGTGGCCTCCGTGTCTCCGTGGTAAAGCATTTAACGGCGCTGTGGAGAGGGTAAAAGCGATGGCAGAGACATTTCTTCCGACTACCGTCGTCGGCAGCTATCCGCAGCCGGACTGGCTGATCGACCGCGACAGCCTGACCCATCAGGGGCCGGTACGGGTGCGAGCGAGCGAGCTGTGGCGGGTGTCCGAGCCGTGGCTAGAAGCGGCGCAGGACGACGCGACCCAGCTCGCGATCCGCGACATGGAGCGGGCCGGGATCGACATCATCACCGACGGCGAGATCCGCCGCGAGAGCTACTCGAACCGGTTGGCGACCGCGCTGTCAGGGATCGATCTCGACAGCCCGGCGGAGGTCATGGGGCGCACCGGCGGCACCGTTGTGGTGCCGCGGATTGTCGGCCCGATCCGCCGGATGCGGCCGGTCGAGGTGCGCGATGTCGAATTCCTGCGCGCCAACACCGACCATACGATCAAGATCACACTCCCCGGCCCGTTCACGATGTCGCGCCAGGCCAAGAACGAGTTCTACAAGGACGAGGAAGAGCTGGTCATGGATTACGCCGCGGCGGTCAACGCCGAGATCCGCGACCTGAAG
>Ga0306920_100003825_pt1 | contig 19207 bp, 18 predicted proteins | sample flu12Cox44000170_FD_204666 | JGI IMG/M metagenome (GOLD analysis project Ga0306920, IMG submission 204666) | Lab enrichment of tropical soil microbial communities from Luquillo Experimental Forest, Puerto Rico - flux4day.12C.oxic.44.000.170 (v2)... | ecosystem: Environmental > Terrestrial >... | reverse complement strand
AGGGTTTGTTGCTGATTTTTACTCCTTTAGCCTTGATCGAGGCTATTTGTTTCAAGACTTGGTTTGAATGACTTGCTAGAAGGCCGGCGTGCATCATCACTTCTAATGGGCGCATCCATTATTCAAGGCGAGGAGCTCTTCCATGGCCCCTTTAACTGAAGGACACAATGCATCGATCGCTGAGTTCGTTCCCGAGCTCGATCGCCTTGCCGCCGATGTCATGGCGGACTGGAAAGTGCCCGGCGCAGCCCTCGCCGTAGTGCAGGACGGCAAGGTAGCTCTCGCCAAGGCCTACGGTCAGCGCGATGTTGAGGCGAACCTGCCCGTTACCCCCGCGACGCAGTTCGTGATCGGCTCGATCACCAAATCGTTTACCGCGACCGGCGTGGCTCTCTTGCACAATGAGGGGCGCCTCGACTGGACCAAGCCCGTGCGCGACTACATTCCGGAGTTTCGTCTGAACGACCCGGTGGCGAGCGAGCGGGTCACAGTGCAAGACCTGTTGTGTCATCAATCTGGCCTGCCGCGTCATGATTGGGTGCATCTGCCAGGCGACCGCTCGGCCGCCGAATTGCTCGGCGTCATGCGCTACCTCGAACTGAGCCGGGATATCCGGGCGGCCTGGCAATACAACAACCTCTGTTACAACGTCTCTGGTCTCCTGATCGAACGCCTCAGCGGACAAAGCTATGAGGCCTTTACGCGCACGCGCCTGACCGACCGGCTTGGTATGAAGGTCAGCTTCACGCTGGACGATCTTGAAGCCTCCGCGGATGCCGCCCGGCCTTATATGATGCACGAAGACACGCGGCTGCGGGCCCTGCGTCTCCCGATCCGGGTCGTCGCCGCCGGGGCGATTAACACCTCGGTCGCGGACCTTGCGAGCTGGATGCGGCTGCACCTCGGCAAGGGCGAGTTCGACGGCGAGCGATTGCTTCCGGCGGCGTTGATCGGCGAGCTGCACGCGCCGCGTATCCACTATACATCACCGGGCCATGCGGAGTTCGGTGAAGCGCATTATGGTCTCGGCTTACGATCAAGCAGCTATCGCGGTGACCGGCTGGTTTTTCACGGCGGCGGCTGGATCGGCTGGGGCACGCTGATGACGCTGGTGCCGGACTTTGGCATCGGTGTCGCAGTCTTCACCAATCGCAGCCCGAGCGAAGTGCCGGCGACCTTGACCTGGCACATCATCGATCGGCTGCGCGGCCGCGATCCGGTCGACTGGCGCGAGCGCTTCCGCGAGCAGCGCGAGGAATTTATTGCTCATTTGCAGGTCGACAAGGAGGCGAGAGAGAAGGCCCGCCACAAGGATACGCATCCTGCGCACGAACTCGCGGACTATGCCGGCGACTATGAGCATCCCGCCTACGGCGTGATGTCGATCAGGGAGCAGGGTGGCGCGCTGCACTGGTCCTGGCGCGGCATGTTCGCGACAATGGCGCACCGCCACTATGAGACCTTCGAATTACCCGAGGTGCCGGACCGTCTGTTGCCAGACAAGCTTGTCATCACCTTCCTGACCAATCGTGATGGCAACATTGTCAGTCTCTCGGCGCCGCTGGAGCTCATGGTCAAGGATATTGCGTTCGTACGTCTCGCGGCTGGCGACTGCACCCTTGCAGCTTTCCGCGAACGGTGCGTCGGCAGTTTCAAGAGTGGCGCGACGACCCATAGTGTAACCTTGGATACGGAAGGCCAGCTTGTGTTGAAGCCCGACAATCAGCCAGCCTATCGCCTGGCGCCTCAGGAAGGCCGAAGATTTCGCATTGTAGAACTGGAGGGCTTCTTCGTCGAATTTCGCGGCGAAGCGACGATCATCGACGAAGTGATCTTCCATCAGCCGGATGGCACGTTCGTCGCAAAGCGCGTGGACGAATAATCCTGACAGTCAGGTCATCCCCGACACTTGGCTTGCTACAGGGCGCGGCTGAAGAAAAGAATTCCTCGGATGTGCAAATCCCAAGACTTGCGGACATTTCGCTTGAGTAGGCGGGTTTGATGGGTGTGGTTTGCACAACATATCACCGAAAGTGAACCGCAAAACCGCCGTCTTGGCCATGCCCGCGTCAGCACTACGGACAGACGCTCGACGTTCAGCTTGAGCAGCTACGCGGCGCGGGTTGCACCAAGATTTTCCGCGAGAAGGTGACGGGTGCGCACAGTGACCGCCGCCAACGCCTCAAAATGCAGGACACCTTCGCCCCCGGCGACGTGGTGACGGTGACACGTATTGACCGCCTCGCGCGCAGCACGTTTGATCTGTTCGCAATCGTCAAGCAGATCGTGGACGCGAAGGCGCAATTCCGGTCACTGGCCGAGCCGTGGGCCGACACCGGCGCCAGCACCGGACGGCTAATGATTGCCGTTCTCCGCGGCTTGGCCGACGTGGAGCGCGACCTTATCCGCACCCGCACCGCCGAAGGCAGGATTCGGGCGACGAAGCGCGGGCAGCGCATGGGCCGGAAACCGAAATTGACCGAGGCGCAGCAGAAAGAGGCCCGCAAGCGCCGGGCGGAGGGTGCTACGCTTGCCGAACTCGCCCGCAGCTACAACGTCGGCAAGAGCAAGATTTCGCGGCTCACGACCTGAAGGAGAATGGAAACCACCCCGTCGTCTAACGACCAACAACAATGGCGTCTCACGCACTTAACCGAGACTTATAAGGGCCTAGTCACACTCGCGGTAGAGGCCTTACGGGTTCGCTCCGTAGGGCCGCGGCGTAATCTGCAAACCCGCCAGCCCTGCCGGACGGCGCAGAAACGCGACGTGCAGAAAGTGGTGAGAAGCGCTAAGCCGACGCGTCGCTTTCCGAGGCTTCAACTTCCGGTAATGAATCTAGGTACGTGCGGATTGCGGTGCGCTCCTGCGTGATATCTTGCACGTTCTCGATACGACGCATCAGCTCTACGTCAAATAGTATTCGATGCAGAAGTTTCACGGTGATGCTCATTACACCAGTACTTAGGCGTGTATCCACATTAGCGAATTTTGCGTCAACATGTGTATCATGTGCTGTCAAGTTGCCGTGGCGATCTCGTCCATAAGATCCGTGAGAAATTGTACTTCTAGCCTTATATAAGGCATCTAAACGCTTCTTCGTGACCCGATTGTTGTGCGCATCTGTTGGAGCTAATTTTGGAATATTGCGATTCATCTGTTGCCGGACAGACGGTGCATCAGTTTGCGCTAACTCTGGTGTGCCGCAATTCGTCGGCGTTCGGAGGGATGGCTCGCCAAGATTAGTAAACGTCTCTAGTATCGTGACAAGCGCAGCAAATTGTAAGGTACTTTCACTGATGAACAACGCGTTCCAAAAATTATACAAGGCCACGGCTACTCTATTCCCGATCCAGTTGTTGTAGCGGTAATATTTTTCTAGAATATTGACTATTGAAATAAGTTGGTCGCCCGTGATTGCCCCCGCGATGGTCAGATCGTATCCTGAGGGGTCGGCATATCGTTGCCATGTTTTCCAAGCAATCTTGCTGTGGAAAAAATGAGGATGAGTAGAATGTTGGGCATTATCCTGTGTTATAAAATACGGACTATCATAAAGTGGAAACAGTCGGAATAAATTTAGCGATATGACAAGCATTCTGAAGATGTCGTCTATGGCTAGTCGGCTTACGCCGGGGTGGGGCGCATCCGTTCCTAAATCGAGGGCGATTTTCCGTTCCACGTGGGCGCCATAAATACGTTCATCGACGGAGATGATATGAGATAGGTGATCAGGCAAAATCGGCACGGTATGCATGGCGTGAATTGTGGAAAGGTAAGTCTCGTTCACGCTCTGCAGTAGAGCTTTGTCCTTGTCAGTACACTCTCGAATAACTAAACCGGGCGCGATCTCGCATTGTTGAAAGCTTAGCATCGCTGGAAAAGGGATACACAACGGAATAGTGTGAAGCTCTGATGGGAAATTCAGGTCTTCGCCGGGAAAAGGGTCTCTAAACGTGCTTAACCGCATTGGTCATCTCCTGTCGTTTTCAAAGCATCAAACGCAGTTCGCGGCGTCCTAGTGATAAGAATCTGACAGTTGGTGTCCTTGCAAGCTCAACTGAAACCGGCAGAGGTTCCGGCTTTCTGACGGTACACCATGTTGCGTTCTGACCACTAGGTCCGGGCAGTCTCGGTGGTTGGCGGAATTTTTCCAGAATCGCCAGTTATGCGACTTTCGAGCTAAGGACGCCGGTTGCACCCACCGGCTGTCAGTCGTCTTCCTCCGCCTCCCACGCCTCGCGCCCTTCCTTCACGAGGAACCAGACGATGGCGAGCGAGGTGACGGGGTCGATCCACCAGGCGCCGAAGGCGCGCTGGGCGGCGAGGCCGATCACCACGACGACGGACAGCCAGAGGCAGGCTATCGACTCGGCGGCGTCGGCGCGCAGGGCGCGGCTGCCGAGCCGGTCGGCGAGAGCGAGCTTGCGGCGCGCCAGCACCAGCATGAGCGGGATCGCCAGCAGCGCGACCAGCAATCCCGGCCAGGAGAAGTCGGCACCCTCGCCGTGCCACAAGCTCCATGCCGCGGCGGCGGCCACATAGGCGGCGAGCGCGAACAGCAAGCCGCCAGCGATGCGGCGGGCGGTGCGTTCGGCTGCCTCGGACACCGCACGGCCAAACCTCAGCTCGCTCGACAGACGCCAGATCAGGACGCCGGCGGAGGCGAGTTCGATGACGCTGTCGAGCCCGAACGCCATCAAGGTGATGCTGTGCGCCACGATGCCCGAGGCGACGGCGACGGCGGCCTCGACCGCCATCCAGCCGACGGTCAGCCACTCCAGGTGAAACGCCTGCCGGATCAGCCTCTGCCGCTGGAGATCGACGTTTACCAAGTGCTCGGAGGCCTGCCGTTTTTGCCGTCTGCGAGAATAGCGATCGATGCGTGTGGAGGCGGCAAAGGTGTGTTAATATAATTGTCAGCGAAGGCTTTGGGGGCACATTTCGAACGATCAGAAGGTTCCCTTGACCTTCTGACGCAAGAGCATCTTCGGGACCGCAAGCGGTAGGGCGTCAGCTGCTCACCATGCGATAAGTGCGGACCTCTTGCCGGGGCGAGTGCGATGTCGAGAACGGCTGCAGTATGAGTTTGCGAAACCCGGCGAGCTTCCAGCGGACCTGGTCCTGGCGGAAAATTCTATTCTGCTGCCTATGCTGCCTCCTCGTATTGGATGCGCCCGACCGCGCCTCCGGTCAGTACAGCAGCGGCGGATACAGTCGACCCAGCAGCGAATCGACATCCAACTACTCCGCGCCGAGCCGCCGGGCGCCGGTCGACAGCAGCGGCGGCTACAGCCGGCGATCGTATTCGGGCAGCGGCTACACCAGCGGCTCGTCCGGAGATCGGGCCGTTTCCCGCAGCATGTCGTCACAGGCGTTGCGCGACTATCAGGCGGCGCAGCAGCCTGCCGAGACATATACCCGCCGGGCGCCCGCTTATGGCGGCTATGGCGGCGGCGGGTACGGCTGGTCGAGCGAGGCAGCGCGCCGGCCACCGATCTGGGGAGGAGAAGAACCGGCACGCGGGGTGGCGAGAGGGCCGGCATTGCCGGGTTCGGGAGCGCTAACCGCTGTCGCCTTGTGGGCGGCGTTGAATTCGCTGTCGTCGCCCAGCTCCGTCCAGTATTTCCACAACTACCAAAACGATCCCGGCTATATGCAGTGGCGCCGGGAAGCCGATCGCGAAGCGAGTCAAAACCCGGCCGTCGCTGCCAAGCTTCAGCAGCTCGACACCCGGCTCGCGCAAGTGGAGGGTCAGCCGCGTAACCCGTCGGCGGCCCCGCCCGCCCAACGAGCTCCCGCGGCGGCAGGTGGGTCAGGCTTTATCTGGCCCGTCCTTTTTATTGGTATCGTCATCTTGTTGCTGCTCTGGTTGTGGCGGCGTCGCATGGCCCAGCCTGCTAGTGCTGCAGCCGCCGCTGGTCTTGCCGGCAGCGCAACGACGCGATTCCGTGTCGGTATGACCTTGCCCGTTGATCCGTCGCCGTTTGTGCTGGCCGCCGGATTGACCAAGGTGCAGCCGCCGGAGGGCGGCGGGGTGGTCAGCGTCGAAGTAGTCGGCGTGCTTCGCGAGGGCGCTGTCGTACTGCACCGGCTTTACCTGCCGGGAGGCAAGGCATTCTTTCAGCTCCATCTCGGCGCCGACGGCCGCCCGGATGAATGCCGATACTTTTCGCGGCTGGACGAGGTCACTCCGGCAGACCGCCAGGAATGGGGGCTGTGGCTCGACCCGGCCGAAGGCATGATCGGATGGCCGTCGTTTCAGACCAAGGACAGCAAGACGTACGGTCGCGTCTGGGCGCCGAGCAACAGCCGTGTTCCACCGCGAAAAATGGACGAAACCTTGCAGTTCGTCGACCACGTCGAGCAACGCCAATTGCAGATGATGCTCTATGGCGGCCCTACCGGCGGCACGCCGCCTGGACCTGATACCGAGTACATCCTCGTCAGCGCCATCGAGGCGACGGGCCAAGCCTGGGTCGAGATCGATGCCGGCATCGACATTAACCCGGCCGCGTTGACATTACCGAGCGTCCCCTTGGCTGCCTGAGCAGAGTCTCGCATGAACCCCGCCTCCGACAGTTCCGGCTCTGCCATTCTCAATGCCCTCGGCAGCGGCCTGCCGATGCTTCTCTTGCAGTTTCTCCTGGTGCTGGCCCTGCTGGTAGCCGGCATCTTTATCTACATGGCGGTCACCCCGTTTCACGAGCGCGAGATGTTGCGCAACGGCAACCCTGCTGCGGCAACGGTGCTCGGGGGCGCGCTCGTAGCACTGGCGATCCCGCTCGCGGCGCTGTTGGCGACCACCGGGGCGCTGCTCGACATCTTGGTGTGGGGAGTGGTCGCGGTGCTGCTTCAGCTATTGACGGTCCTCATCGTATCGCATTTGCTTCGCGGGATGCGGGCGATGATCGAGGACGGTCAGGTTGCCGCGGCAATTCCGCTGGTTGCGGCGCAACTTTCTATCGGTCTGCTGAATGCCGCGGCAATGGTGCCGGCTTGATCGCGACAAACGAGGAGGAGGCTCATGCTCACTTTTATCAGCAACCTGGTCGGTGTGAAGGCTGACAAGGCGATGCAGGCGGGTGTCGAGGCGCTCGTGCGGTGGGATCCGCAGTCAGCGAGCGAGGCAGAGCTGCGCACGATGGAGCAGCATCTCGACGATCTCGGCCGGCAGGTCGCAACCGCGCGGCAGGCCTATGATAGGGAGCAAAAGGAGGCGGACGCGATCCAAGCGCTGTCGCAACAGCGCATGGCCGCGGCGGAGCAATTGCAGAGACAGATAGAGGCGGAGCCCGACGCCACACGCAAGGCCTCGCTTGAGCACAGTCTCGAGACACTGGTCACGATGCTGGAGCAAATGACGCCAGAGATCGAGCGCGAAAAGAAGGACGCGGTCGACGCCAAGGACTTCCTCGAAATGCTCGAGAAGACCTATGCCGAGGCCGGCGGCAAGCTGAGACAGGGCCGGTCCGAGTTGGAACGCGCCCGCCGCGACATGGCGCGCGCCGGGCAACAGCGCCAGGTGGCCGAGCAACAGGCCGAGATGGCGCGACGCGCAGCGGGGCTGACGAGTGCGACGAGCAGTATGACAGTCGCATTGAAGGCGATGCAGGAGGCGGCGGCGCGAGACCTCGCCTCGGCTGACGCGGCCACGGCGAAGGCAAAACTGCTGCGCCCGACGCAGCCCGAGCACGACGACCCCAACATCGCGGCGGCGCTTGCTGCGGTGTCCGGCAAATCTCCGGCGCCGCAGAGTCTGAGCGACCGGCTGGCCGCCCTCAAGGCGCAGAGCGGCCACTAAAAGCGTAAGCGAGGCGGGAGGGATGATCTACCAGCTGATCGTGAGCTTGCCGTCACGCATCTCGTAACCCTGCAGCCGGCTAAGAAAGCTCATACCGAGCAGCGAGATATTGAGGTTTTCGATGACCGCCGCGGGAACATCGTAGAACGAAAGCTGGTCGATGCGGATCTCCCGAAGGGTGACGGGGGCCATGCGCGCGATCCCGTTGGCAGTGCTGACGCGACGGGTGTAGGTCAATTCGCCGGGGCCGATGCCCGCGGCGCGAGCGTCTGCGGGGGTCAGGATGACCAGGCTCGCACCCGTGTCCACGAGCATCTTTACGGGAGTGCCATTGACTGCGGCGTCCAGGATGACGTGGCCGCGGTCGTCGGCGGTATAGACGATTGTATTGGATGACGAGGCGGCCGGCCGCTGGGTTGCAGAGGGAAGGCGTGACGCTGACTCAGATTCCGTGGCCCGATTAGGCGGCACCGCCGCACCGCGGTCCAGCATCCCGATACCGATCAACACAATACCGCAGCACAGCAATACCCAGCGCAGCGCCCAGCCGATCACAACCCCTGCTCCGGTTCGCCCTTGGCCTTCTTTACTCTCCGAAACGGTGCTTAAGAGGCGATGAAGATCGCCGAAGCCTGAACTAATCCGCGGCCTCGGGCGCATCCGGGTAGCCGTCGGAGCGCCACCGCCGCCGTCTAACACCAGGCAATTCGGCATCGACCCCCCAGCTGTCCCACCCGGGTCGCGGAAAGCGGGCAAACATTTCCAGATAGGGCCCTTCGCAGAGCGCCTCGATGCGCTCGTAGGCCTCGTCGGGCTTCCGGCTATGTTCGCGCCGGGGCGACACGATCAGTTTATGGACATCCGCCCGGCGGCGATGCGGCTTGCCGCGCGTAGCGAGCAGGCACAGTTCCGGGTTGGCGCGGGTCCAAAATCCGAGCCCGGTGAAGAAGCCGGAGTCATGGCCAGAAGGTGTCGGCTTTTTCAACTTTGTCCAGTAGAAACCCACGGTCTTATAAGTAAATCCCCAGTTGTGGATTATCTCGAACGCCTTCTCGAGCAGAGGGTCGGTCGTCCAAAGAAAGAGGACGCAGTCGCTTGCCGCCCACTGCGCTACCGGCACGGCTCTGATATCGGCCATAGACATGCAGTCGTAATGGGCCTCCGCGCTCCTTCCCTTGCCTTTCCGCGAATAGGTAGCAAAGGTCCAAGGCGGGTCGGCGTAGATGACCTTGTAGTGGTTAGGCCGCGGCACGGTGTTCATTCGCACATGCTCGCGGGCTTCCGCTACCCGGTCAACCGGCTTCCTCGCTGCCGCCCTCGTCTGGACCCTCGTCGGTCGGGATACTATAGGTACCCTTGAGCCAGCGGCCGAGATCGATCTGCGCACAGCGGGGCGAGCAGAATGGCCGATGCGGCGGCACCGCCGGCTTGCCGCAGATCGGACAAGGGCGGGGTACGGGCGTTGGGATAGGTGAGATGGTGGACATCGCCAAGCGGATATAGTCACAGCGGTGTGATTTGAAACCGTTCGGGGTCGTAGCCGGGATCGGTCTCGATCGCGATCTTGCGAGCGAATCGGCGTTCGGCATCTTGCACCGCGGACGCGGCACTGCCCGCCAAGGCCGCCGCGACCTCTGGGGCGACGATCAGGCGCCATTGCCGCCCAGGCTGAGCCCGAGCTTCGCGGCGTAACGTGCGCAGAACCTCATGCGCGACCGCAACCGCCGTTTTGATGTAGGCCCCGCCCGGACGGGGCTCCAGCAGAGCCTCCGCGAGCGGGCGGCCACGGCGCGGCCGCACAAGCTCGAGATGACCGAGGCGAGTCCAGCCGAGGATTTGCGGACTCGCCGGATCGGCTGCGAGCGCTTCCGAGAGCGCCGCACGCACCTTATCGCGGAATGCTCGGCTATTAAGGCCAACAAAATCAACGACGATGCCGCCCCCCAAATTGCGCAGCCGGATCTGCCGAGCGATGGTGGCAGCAGCGGCGAAGTTGGTCTCCAGCGCAGCGCGCTCCGGAGATCCCGTATCGGCGGTTCCGCTGTCGACATCGATCAGCATACCGGCCCGCGTCGTCTCGAAATGAACGGAGCCTGCGCCGGGGAGAGCGATAGTCTCTGACAGCGTTTCGGCAAAAGCGGCATTGAGGTCGATCGGCCACTCGGTTTCCGGAAAGTGCTCGACGGGCAAATTCAGGAAGGCGCCGCGGAGTTCGGGAATGGCCGCCGGGTCATCGATGTAGATCAGGCTCGGCGTTACCCGCAAGGCGCCTGCGAGCGCGGCTGCAAAGGATGCCACGGGGTCGACCCGGGCCGGCGGATCGAGCTGCGAAGCTCGATCCAGGATGTCATGCCAATGTCTTGCTAAAACTTGGATCTCATCAGTAAGTGTTGCAGCGCGAGCGAGCTCCAAGAGCCTCAACCCCGCCGCCCCACCGGCCTCGCTGCGCTCGGCACCCTCTCCCGCAGCGCGGGAGAGGGGGAACAAGGGCCGGAGGGCTGGGTGGGTGAGGGTGTCGAGAGCGGCCCGAAGTTGGTCGCGGTCTTCGGACGAGAGTGGCTCCGCGCCCTTGAGGCCTGGTCGGCCGACGATCAGCTCAACCTGCTGACCGCGCAGGGTCGCGGCCATGGTTACGCGCGCAGCTTTGCCGCCCTGAGCTTCGCGGCGGATTTGCACAACAACCCGCTCGCCTTCATGGAGCCGCTTGCCGCGCGGCACCACCTCGCTCTGCGGCAGAAATCCCGGGCGCTCAGCTCCGATATCGACAAGCGCCGCGCCCAGCGCCGGCAGCAGCCGGCGCACTCGGCCGAGATAAATGCTCCCGGCCTCGCTACGGTCGCCTCGCTCGACATAGAGTTCGACGGGGATACCCGCTTCGAGCAGCGCTGCGCGCCACTCGCCCGCGCCCGCGGCTATCAGCAGCTCGCGTTGCAATTCGGTCGATAGCCTCGGCCGGCAAGCAACTGCACGGTCTCGAAAAGCGGCAGTCCCACCACGTTGGAGTAGGAGCCGCAGACCCAGTGAATCAAAGCCGCGGCACGGCCCTGGATCGCGTAGCCGCCCGCCTTGCCCTGCCATTCGCCGCTGCGCAGATAGGCCGCGATCTCGGCATCGCTCAAGCGTTTGAATGCGACCTGGCTGTCGACACGGCGGGAGATTAACTCACCGTCGGGGCTCACCACGGCAATACCGCCATGGATCCGATGGCGCCGCCCGGACAATAGCTCAAGGCAGTACCGCGCGCTCGCCTCGTCTTCGGTTTTGGGGAGGATGCGCCGACCACAGGCGACGACCGTGTCGGCGGCTAGGACATAGGCGCCCGGATGACGCGGCGTCACCGCCCGTGCCTTCTCCTCCGCGAGACGAACCGCATGAGCCGGAGGCAGCTCGCCGAGACGCGGCGTTTCGTCGATGTCCGCGGCGTCGATCCGGTCGGGCGCAAGCCCCACTTGCCGTAGCAGCTCGAGTCGGCGCGGCGAGGCCGAGGCGAGCACAAGGGGCAGGGCTGTCACAATCTTGTCATCCCCGCAGATGCAGTACGCAGATCAGAGTGAACAAGCGCCGCGCCGTATCGAGGTCGACCTCGACCTTATCGGCGAGCCGTTCTATCAACAGAGAGGAGCCCTCGTTGTGCAGCGAGCGTCGGCCCATATCGATCGCCTCGATCTGAGTGAGGCTCGAACGCCGGATCGCCTCGTAATAGCTTTCGCACACCATAAAGTAGTCCCTGACGATACCGCGAAATGGGGCAAGCGCCAGAACGATCGTCTCGTTTTCACCGTCGACCGCCGAGCGGATCTCGATGTTCAGCCGGTTCTCCTCGACCGCCAGATGAAGGTGGTATGGCCCAGCAATGCCCGACGTCGGCTTGAAGTGATTCTCCTCCAACAGGTCGAAGATCGCCACCGCCCGCTCGTGCTCGATATCGCGGCTGCGTCGGACAACAGTGTGCTCGTCGAGCGTTATATCGGCGATCCGCCAAGGGCCGTTCGGCTCGCCCATCTTAGCCGGTTCACCCGGCCGGCGCCCGTCGAAGCCGGATCGACATCGACAATGCATGCGCGTCCAACCCCTCCGCCTCGGCGAGGCGGATCGCCGACGGGGCGAGTGCGGCAAAGCTCGCAGCATCGCACCGGACGATCGAGCTGCGCTTAAGGAAATCGAGAACTCCGAGGCCCGAGGAAAATCGCGCGCTGCGGGAAGTTGGCAGGACGTGGTTGGGCCCGGCGATGTAGTCGCCGATCGCCTCGGGAGTGTGGCGGCCGAGGAACATTGCTCCGGCGTGGTGCACCCGGTCGGCGAATACATCGGCATCATCGAGCGCAAGCTCGAGGTGCTCGGGGGCGATCCGGTCGATCAGCGGCGGAGCTTCGTCCCAATCGGCGACAAGAAGGATCGCACCATGCGATGCCCAACTGGCCCGCGCGATCTGCGCCCGTGGCAGTTGCGCCAGGTGATGCTCGACGGCCGCTTCGACTTTGGTCGCGAAATCGGCGTCGTCAGTAACGAGGATCGCTTGCGCCACGCTGTCGTGCTCGGCCTGCGATAACAAATCGGCGGCGATCCATTCCGGGTCGTTGTGTCGATCAGCAACCACGAGGATTTCGGAGGGCCCGGCGATTATGTCGATCCCGACTTTGCCGAAGACACGCCGCTTGGCCGCCGCGACATAGGCATTTCCAGGGCCGACGATCTTGTCAACCGGCGCGATCGTCGCGGTGCCATAGGCGAGCGCAGCGATCGCCTGTGCGCCGCCGACGCGGTACGCCTCGTCGATCCCGACCATCTCGGCGGCAGCAAGGACGAGCGGATTCAAGACCCCGCCGGGTGTCGGCACGGTCATCACCAATCGCTCGACGCCGGCCACCTTGGCTGGAATGGCGTTCATCAAGACGGAAGAGGGATAAGCCGCCGTGCCACCCGGGACGTAGAGCCCGGCGGCTGCAATCGGACGCCAGCGGGTGGCGAGTCGCACCCCCGCTTCGTCCATGTAGTCGATCGCAGCGGGTAGCTGGCGGCGATGGAAGCTTTCGATCCGCTCGGCTGCCAATTGCAACGCGGCCACCGTCTCGGCAGGCGCCGCCGCGGCGCCTTCGGTGATCTCACGTCGCGAGATACGGAGGTTGCTGGGGGCAAGATCGACCCCGTCGAAGCGGCGCGTGTAATCGATCAGCGCAGCGTCGCCGCGTGTGACGACATCCTCGATGATCGCGGAAACCGCCGCGTCGACATCCGTCGTGGTCTCTCGCTTTGCCTCGAGCATCCGCTGGAACCCGGTCTCGAAGCACGGGTCGCGGGTTGAGAGGGTGACAGGCATCAGCTAATTCCCCCGGACGATGCCGCCCCTCCCTCGCCCTTCCCACCGCTCTCGCGATGGGCGCCTCCCCTCTCCCGCAATGCGGGAGAGGGGGCCGAGCGAAGCAAGACGGGTGAGGGTCTGCCTGCGACCGCTTCGCGGAGGCGCTCGATCCAGCCGCCGACTTCCTCCGGCCGGGTCTTCAGTGCCGGGCGGTTGACGATCAGCCGCGAGCTCACTGCTGCGATCTGCTCGATCTCAACAAGACCGTTGGCTTTGAGAGTGGCGCCTGTCTGGACGAGATCGACGATGTGACGGCAGAGACCAAGACGTGGCGCCAACTCGATCGACCCGTTCAACTTGATGCATTCGGCCTGGACGCCGCGTGCCGCAAAATGACGGCGGGTTATCTCCGGATATTTCGTCGCGACGCGGATGTGGCTCCAGCGTCTGACATTCTCCTGTCCGAGATCATCGGCCGGCGCCGCGACTGCAAGACGGCAATGCCCGACATCGAGGTCGAGTGGCGCGTAAATCTCGGAATAGTCGAATTCCATCAGGACATCATTGCCGGCGACGCCGAGGTGCGCGGCACCAAAAGCGACAAACGTGGCGGCGTCGAAACTCCGCACGCGGATCAGATCGAGACGGGGTTCGCTGGTAGTAAATCGCAGCTGCCGCGACGCCGGATCGTCGAAGGCAGGCTCTGGCTCGATGCCGATTTGGTGCAACAACGGCATCACCTCGCCGAGGATGCGTCCATTGGGCAGCGCCATGATTAAACGACCGCCGTGGCTGAAGGTCCGATTGGTGGTCACGCCGGCTCATCCAGATCGTGGCGGGGCTGCCATGGCGTCGGCCAGGGCTCGCCGATATCCTTGGCATGACACAGAATGCGGGCGACTTCGAGACGGATTGCTGCGCCACCGGAAAATTCGAGAGTGACCGCTCCCTCTTCGGCCCAGATCGCCAGCAGCGACAAGATTCGGCTGTCCTCGCTGCGGCGAAAGCCGCTGTAGGATACCGCTATGACTTCGCTGAAGGTGATCCCGCACAAGGTTCGCTCAAAACCTGCTTCGCCCGGTGCGGGGCGCAATCCCCCTTCCCAGCGGAACCGATTGGCGACAAACAGGAAAGTGCGATCCTCCGGAACATAGGCGAAGTCTCGAACCAGGACGAGCGCGTCCTGCAGACAGGCCGAGATCACTGCGAGGTCATCGACATCTTCGGCACGCAGTTTGAGGACACCGGTATCGTCAGGCGCCATCCCGCAATCTCTCGATGCGGGCATTGCACTTGGCCAGTTTTTCCTCGAGCCGCTCGTAGCCGCGGTCGAGGTGATAGACCCGGTTGATCACTGTCTCGCCCGCCGCGGCGAGCCCCGCGACGACCAGCGACACCGACGCCCGCAAATCGGTCGCCATGACCGGCGCACCCATCAAGTGCGGCACTCCGCGAACCAAGGCGGATGCGCCATGGACGTTGATGTTGGCTCCCATTCGCGCGAGCTCGGGGACGTGCATGAACCGGTTTTCGAAGATCGTCTCGGTGATCATCGCGGCGCCGTTGGCGAGCGTCATCAACGCCATCACTTGCGCTTGCAAATCGGTCGGAAATCCCGGATAGGGCTCCGTCATGATGTCGACCCCCACCAGGCGCTCGGCACGCCGGCGCACGAGGAGACCTTCCGCGGTTTCCGACACTTCGACACCCGCATCCTCGAGGATCCTTGCCGCCGTGGCGACGAGGTTGAGGCGGGTACCGGTCAATATGACCTCGCCGTCGGTCGCGGCAGTGGCCATAATGTAGGTTCCAGTTTCGATTCGATCAGGGATAATCGAATGCGTCGTCCCGTGCAGCCGGGGGACACCGACAATCCTGAGCCGGTCGCTGCCGATCCCGTCGATCCGTGCGCCCATTTTGACGAGGCAATCAGCCAAATCGGTGATTTCCGGCTCGCGCGCCACGTTGAGCAGGAGGGTCTCGCCGTCGGCCAAGGTGGCCGCCATCAGCAGATTTTCAGTGGCGCCGACCGAGACCGCCGGAAAGGCGATCTCGGCGCCTCGCAATCCCTTGGGCGCGCGTGCGTCGATATAGCCTTCGCGCAGCTCGACCGTGGCGCCGAGCTGCTGCAACCCCCTGATGTGGAGGTCGACCGGCCGGGGGCCGATAGCGCAACCACCCGGCAGTGACACCCGCGCCCGCCCGCAGCGCGCAACCAGCGGTCCCAGCACGAGAACCGAAGCCCGCATCTTGCGGACGAGATCATAGGGCGCCGTGCTCGAGGTGATGTGCTCGGCCGACAATTCGACGATGTGGCCGCTATCCGCGCCTTCCCCGCCCCTGGCAACCGCGACCCCGTGCTGCACCAGCAGGTTCGCCATCGTCGCAATATCGGCGAGAACCGGAACGTTTTTGAGGGTCAGGGTTTCCGCCGTCAGCAAGGATGCCGCCATCAGCGGCAATGCAGCATTCTTCGCCCCGCCGATTGAAATGACGCCTTCGAGGGGCACACCACCCCGGATGCAGATTTTGTCCATAACCTCGGTTACATTTGCCGCTGACCGGCTCCGGGCAGGTCGTGGTCTGTCAATTAGCGGTCCTCACGCCGCCGGGCGTGCTTGTACTGGAGAGCGAAGCGCCGCTCAAGCCGAGGGCTCGCGATCGCCTCCTCCTGGCTCCTTATCATGCGGCACACGCGCCTGTTTCTGAGCGCGGGCCTGCTCTTTCCGCCGCCGCAGATTTTCCCGCAGCGCCTTAGCCAGCCTTTCTTCTCGCGCAGCCCGCTCGTCGCTCTTGCGTGAGATCGGGGAAGAATCGTCGCCCATCGCGCGATGCAAAAGGGATAGTGCCGATACTGTCAAGCGGTGACTCGACCCCACGGAAAACTCACGCCCAGGGCGGCCGATTCGAGCGGCAGACCGCCCGGCCGCCTTGCCAATTGCCGGGTCGTCGTGTATTTGCTTGCGGCCTTCCGCAGGCCCAGCCCCGCACCGGCGCTGCCGTAGCTCAGTGGTAGAGCACTCCCTTGGTAAGGGAGAGGTCGTAGGTTCGATACCCACCGGCAGCACCAGCAAACCCCGCAGGAATCCTGGGTTTTATGCAGTCTGTTCCACTATGATATAGGACAGGGCAAGACCGAAATCGTCAGAACATAACGGCAACCATCGGGGAATCGCCGGGGAGTTTGTTCCCAGGACCGTTCCCAGCCGAGGGGCAATGGTCTTACGGCGTTGGCGCTTGGCTCTGCTGTTGCATGCGTTGCATCGCCGCCCGCTGGTCGGGGGTCCGGCTTATGGTGCGCTGGGCGGCAATCCCTGGACCGCGCGCAAGGTTGGGGCGAGCTTTGCCATCATCGCATCGCGCTTAACATAAAAGTCATCGAGCATTCGGCGTTTTGCGTCGGTGGAAATCCCCGGGTTCATGATCCCAAAGGCGGAACAGCAGCGCGGCTCCTCCCCGGCATGAATGCCGAGAAACGGCGAGGTTTCCGGCGCGGAGATCTCCCAATCCGACCATCGCGGCTCGCCCGCATGCCCAGATCTGGCGTTCCCAGTATCCGTCGGAATCGGCTCAGTCGGGTGGAAATGGGTCATTCGGCTACCACGTAGCTACTATCTCACATAATCGTCGCTGGTGCGGCCCTAACGTCCCTCGAAGGGGAAGCCGGATATGGCAGAAAATGCCGGTTTGATCTTCTTGTCGCACGCAAAAGAAGATAAACCATTCGTAGACAAGGTAAAATCGATGCTCGATACATCGGTGTTGTTCTATGACATTAGATCAATCGCGCCCGGTCAAGATTCTGTTTCAGCCATGCGCGGCGCCGTTAGCTCAGCATCCGTTTTCGTCTTGTTTCATTCTCCGAATGCTAACTCTCACTGGATCAGATACGAAAAAGACCTTGCAGAGATTACGAGAATTAAATCACCAACAATGCAGATATTAGTTTGTCCGCTCGATGGAGAATCCTATAAGACTCTGCCTGAATGGATGCAGAGATACATGACTACGCTTCCAAGTTTTAAGCCAAACGATATCGCCAGGACAATCGATCATCTTTACACTATTGCCAATAAGTTGGGCTCAACTCTTTATGAGGGGAGAGAAGATTTAGAACGCGATATCGCTTTGGATATCAGAACAGCCCCAGCGAAGCTTGGCTGTCCCTTAAACGTCATCTTGCTTGCCGGCGTTCAAGGTATGGGCCGCGGCGCTATCGGTAAAAGTTTGGTCCGGCGAGCTTTTTTGGGGATGCGGCCGGCAGGCCCGGTCTTTGATCTGCCCGACGCAGCCGATGCCGTAGATTGGCACCTCACATTATACGAGGACCTGAATGGTAAAATGACCGCCATCCAGATGGCGCAGCAAATGGATGCGTTCCCAGAAGCGGAGCCCGATAAGGCGGCCGATTTCTTGGTCTCATCGCTCGCACATTGGGGTGAATTGAACCAGGTGGTAACCATTCGTTGTCGGTGGGGCCTGCGCGATCGCGGCCGAGACATCAAGCCGTGGGCAACATCGCTATTTGGCAAGCTGAAGACGACCCCATCAATCAAGTTAATCCTGATCTCTGACCGGCGTTTGCCATCGGATAAACTCGCCTATCATCAGAACGTACGCCAGTATGAGGTTCTCGAACTACCAGACCGCACAATCGAATATATTTTGACTCAATCGATCCGTCCTCAGTACTCACAACCGGAAAAACTTGAACTAATAGCCGAGCGAGTGCACGGGCATCCCGCGACCGCAAATCATGTTTCTTTCTTGGTCAATGGGGGTATGACATTAGATTCTCTTTGTGAATTTCCAAAGCCGATACATGCGTTCCAGGACAGAACGCTAGAAAGAGTGTATAAGAGCGGCGTTCTCACTCCAACTCAGAGCCAGATACTTCGGCTTCTCAGTTGGCTTCCGAAACTCTCAGGTGACATTCTCCAAGAAGTGTTTCCTGACGTAAAGACAGCGGAACTATTTGAGCAGCTGTGGGATCTGAATGAATATTCTCTAATAACACAAGCAGAGGGCGGGCATTATAGAGTTCCAGCGATTGTAAGCTCTACATTCCGCCGATTTAGCGGCACTGAAGATCCGGTGCTAGTCCGCAAGGTAACGGGAGTGCTTAAGGAACGATTTGATACGGGGCACATAAGCGTTGATTTGATTGATTCACTGGTAATAGGGATCGTGGACTCGGAAGGCTCGCTTCCCGAACATTTCCGCAGCATTGTAACACCGGCAAGATTAGCGACTGTTGTCGAGGAACAATATAACCGAGGCATCCAAGGAGAGAACGTCGAAACTAATGTTCATTTCAAGCTAGCAGCTCAACTAACTCACCTGGCCTTGGCTATGAACTGCCCCGATGATACGCTAGAGAATATCCTGTTTTTAGGAGCTGATGCGCTGGTTCGGACGGGCCAGTATCCAAAAGACCTTTTGCCGATAATGTACAAAAAGGGATTTTCGGCCGCGCATTATATCGAGGGAAGCTACCTCTATCACATTAAGCGGGACTACGATGGTGCAGCGGAGCAGATCCTTCAAGCATTGAACGCAGGACACTTCCGTAGACGGTCGGTACGGCTTTTGGCCCGAATCTACTTACGCTCTGGCAAATTTGGACCCGCGCTTGAGGCGCTAGATCGAATTGGCGAGGCTCAATTACTCAGAGATACCGGCTTGGTGATTATGAAAGTTCGGGCACTTAGAGGTTTGAGGAGGAGGGAAGATGCGCAGGGGTTGTTGCAGCGTATTGGAAACGTGGATGACGATTTTGGAGACTTAGCGATTTATAAAACTGGTCAGGCGATAAGGGACGCAAATTGGCCAGTTGCGTCGAAACACTTGACGGTCGCGCAGCGTGCCCCCCGCTCGAATAAGGTCACGCTGAAGTTTCTTGAGTGTGCGATAGCCATAGAGACCAATGATTTTTCTCAGCTACCAGAGGCTTGCGCTTTAGCCAACGCGGCCGGCCGAGAAGCCGACGCCTTTCAGTTGCAGGCGCGCGCGGCAGTTGTGAGCAACGATTGGAGAGCCGCTGAGAGGTATCTCTCGCAAATCAGAAATAAGGACTATTTCGATCTGGCGGTGGAGCTTCGCAT
>Ga0306920_100003823_pt1 | contig 19209 bp, 19 predicted proteins | sample flu12Cox44000170_FD_204666 | JGI IMG/M metagenome (GOLD analysis project Ga0306920, IMG submission 204666) | Lab enrichment of tropical soil microbial communities from Luquillo Experimental Forest, Puerto Rico - flux4day.12C.oxic.44.000.170 (v2)... | ecosystem: Environmental > Terrestrial >... | reverse complement strand
ACCAGCGTGCTTTCGAGGCCGTCCGTCACGTCGATCCGCTGCATCGATGCGCGGTCCATCTGTGAGTAGGACCTGACGGCGGCGACGAGCCCGGAGATACGCCGGTTCGACTCCTTGATGTCTGACAGCAGAGTGGCGACGGAGAACGTGCTCGCCACCCACTCCAGACCCGCCTCCAGAGCCGGTCCTTCCAGCACCGCGGCGGCCCGCTCGCACCAGGCCACGTCGATCCCGGCGGCGGCGAGCGGCGGGGCGATGATCCACTCACGATCGATGCCGTGCCGGCTAAGCCACGCCGACAGGGCGTCCTCATGGTCGGCCAGGATCAGCGGATCCTGGACTGGCACCTGAGGCCCGGCTTCAAGGCGCAGCGTGTCGATTGCGGCGAACTGCTGGGCAGAGATCTCCTCATTGGCGAGCCGGGCGAGCGACGCTAGCAGTGTCTGGCACGTGGTCTCGAGGGCGTCGACCGCCCGGGCGGTTGCGGCGGCCGGGTTGTTGATCTCGTGAGCGAGACCCGCCGCGAGCTTGCCCAGCGTGACGAGGGACTCACGCTGCCGTACCGTTGACTCGATCGATCGCGCGGTGCCATAGAGCCCTTCGATGAGGTGCCTGCCGAGCGGGAACCAGTCGTTGAGCCGGTCGCGGAGCACCGCGGCCGGCACCCGCAGCACCCGCCCGGCGGTCGCTCCGCGGCCGGTCGCGAGATAGACGCCGTGTTCATCGAATGCGCGGAATCCACCGGCCCAATGGCCCGGCGCGTCCCACTTTCGCACCACGGTGTCCTCGCGGCCGACGTGGCGCACGAGGTCCATCGCCCCGTCGAGGAGCACCCACCAGTAGTCCGCATGCTCACCCTCGCGGAACAGATCCACGCCGGGCTCGATACGGATCTCCGCACTGCACGCGATCAGCTCGGCGAGCTGGTCGCGGGTCAGGCCGTCGAAGAGCCTGAGCGAGGCCAGTTCGTCGATAAGCATCAGACCGTGGCCAGGTAGCGGTGCACGTGGTAAATCGACATCGCGCCTTCACCTACGGCCGACGCGACCCGCTTCATGGAGTCCAGCCGCACGTCGCCGGCCGCGAATACGCCGGGCACGCTTGTCTCCAGGGTGAACGGGGGGCGGGGCAACGGCCAGTGCCGCACATAGGCGGGCGCCAAGAGGTCCTGGCCGGTGATGATGAACCCCTTATCGTCGCGGGCTACGTCGGAGCCAAGCCATTCGGTGTGAGGTGTGGCGCCGATGAAGATGAAAAGCCAGCTCGATGACACCTCCTCCGTGATGCCTGAGCCCCGGTCGGCGAGGGTCAGCCCCTCCAGGTGCCCATCGCCCCGGCCGGCCACCAGCTCGCTGCGATACCGCACCTCCACGTTGGGCGTGCCCTCGATCCTCTCGACCAGGTACTTGGACATCGTGCCCGCGAGTGAGGCGGCCCGGACCACCAGCACCACCCGCTTGGCAAAGCGGGACAGGTTGAGCGCGGCCTGGCCGGCCGAGTTGGCCGCGCCGACGATGTAGACATCCTCGCTCTGGCACTGGCTCGCCTCGCTGGCGGTTACGCCGTAGTAGACGCCCCGGCCCGTGAACTCGTCCAGGCCGCTCGCATCCAGGCGCCGGTACGACACGCCGGTGGCCACGATGAGCGCGCGGGCCTCAATCTCTCCCGAGCCGTCGAAGAGCACCGTGCGCACCGGCCCGCGTTGCTCGAAGCCGACGACATCGCGGGCCAGGACCATCTCGGCGCCAAAGCGGGAAGCCTGCGCTATCGCACGCCGGGCCAGGTCGGAACCGGTCAGCCCCTTCGGAAACCCGAGATAGTTCTCGATCGCGGCGCTCTCCCCGGCCTGGCCGCCGGGCGCCTGACGCTCCACGATGACGGTACTCAGGCCCTCCGACGCCCCGTACACCGCAGCCGCCAGGCCCGCCGGGCCGCCACCCACGATGCACACGTCATACAGCGGCCGGCGCGCGGTGGTAGGCAGCCCGAGAGCGCCGGCAAGATTGAGAACCGACGGCGAGCGAAGCGTGTCGCCCTCTGGGACGAGGACCAGCGGGAAATCGGCGGGTGTCGCGTTCGCGAGATCACGCAGCCGCCCGGCCTCGGCATCTCGCTCAATGTCATACCACCGGTATGGCACATGATTGCGAGCCAGGAACGTCTTGATCTCGTAACTACGATCTGACCACCGGTGCCCGACCACCCGTACGTCCAAGGTGCGGTCCGGGTTCTCCTGCCGCCAGTCCTCGAGCAGGTCGTCGGTGACCGGGTACAGCCCTTCCTCAGGGGGATCCCACGGCTTAAGCAAGTAGTAGTCCAGGCCGATCTCGTTGATCGCCTTGATGGCCACGTCGGTGTCCGCATAGGCCGTGAGCAGCAGGTACTTCGCGCCCGGCGCACAGTTGCGCGCCTGCTTGAGCATCTCGATGCCGGTCATCTGCGGCATTCGCTGGTCCGCGACGATCAACGCCACCGGTTGGTCGCGCAAGGCCAGCCGGGAAAGCACGGTCAGCGCCTCGGGCCCCGACGCGGCGCGCATGATCCGGTAGTCAGCGCCGTAGCGGCTACGCAAGTCGCGAGCGATCGCCGCAGAGACCACCGAATCGTCGTCAACCGTCAAGATAACTGGCTTGCTCATAACTCAGCCCCCCCGCCGACCGCACCGCCTGCCAGACAGAGGTCACAGGAACGGAAGACGCGCTAGCCGCAGAGTATAGCTTCGGCCATGACCTGGACAGACTGCGCACGGCGCCGTTACCCGCCATGCATCACCCAGGCCAGGTTACGCGGGTTGCGGGTTGCTGGGTGTGTCTGTGGATCTCACTCACATGTATCTGCGTGCGGCGCGGGTCATGGCCGGGCTGGCCTCCGGTCAGCGGGCTGCCCGCCGCCGGGGCCGGCGGGCGGCCAGCTCGACGCGGGCGAACAGGGCCACCAGGACGGCCAGCACGGCCGAGGGGGCCAGGAGCCACAGCCAGCGCTGGGCCCACCAGCTCGCGGTTGGCTCCGCCGGCAGGGTCCCACCTGCGCGTGGTACGAACTCAACCCCTTCGGAACCACCTGGTGGCGGGCCTGGCTCATCGCCGGTGAATTGCTTATAGCCCCGCAAGTTCTCCCGGGCGCGGATCGTGCGCTTCCGCGCGCCGGCGTGCCGGAGTTGCCGGTGCTGCCGTCACCACGGTTCGGCGCGAATGCGTTCAGCCATGTTCGACATCACCTGCAGCGCGAACATCGGCGTCTCTTGGACGAGGAAGAGGAACATCCTCCGGTCGATCACTGCCAGCTTGGTGTCGGTCACCGCGACAACCGTCGCACTTCGCGGGGAGGAGTCGACAATTGCCATCTCACCGAACGTCTCGTCGGGGCCGAGCCTGCGAACTGCGCCGTTGGGCAGCCGCACCTCCACCTCTCCCTCCACGATGCCGAACATCTCCGTGCCGCTGGCTCCCGCCTCGAAGATCGGCGTTCCGGCCGGCACCTCCTGGAAGGTTTTGGCGTTCAGAAACAGGCCCGGAAGCTTCATCCCCAGTACCTCCGTCGCGTCCCGCGTCCGACTGGCCCAGGCTAACCCATCGGATGCCCTCACCGGCAGACGCAGACCTGCCAGGTCAGCCTTACCCGAGCCGGGCTGGCAAGCACCAAGAGCGGCGACAATCAGCGGGTCAGTGGCCCGGTCGCGGTCAGCAATTCGGTCTGCGCGTAGGGGACGACGCCGGTCGCGCACTTGCCCTTGACCTTGTTGACGATGGCGTAGGCGGTCAGGCCGTAGGTGCCGTGCCCGTGTACGAGCGTGTAGCGACCAGTGCCGCCAGTAACCGTATAGGTTCCCGACGACCTGAGCGTGGCAAGGCAAGTCCGTGGATTCTCACCCTGCGTACCCCATGACTGCTTGTGGGAGAGCGTCAGCGTCCCGCCCGGCAGTGTGACGTGGCCGGTCTGCAGGTTGATGGTGCCGCCGACAGTAAGCGGCCCCCGGGCGATGAGCACCGCGGTGGCTGACACCGGGTTCGTGTTCTCGACCGTCCAGTGCTCGATGCCCGATGGGGTCGACGTGGCGGCGACTGCCGTCGCCGTTGTGGCCAGCGCAGCGATTGCGGCCGCGGAGAGCAGCGCGGCAGGGCGCTTGATGTTCAAGGTTCCTCCAGGTCTTGGTCTGCCTCGGATGTGTGACGCAGGCGTGGAGAGAAGCAGAGGCCATGTCCGGGTCGCCTCGCAGCGTAGCCACGGGCAGTCGGGCTTCGGAAGCTCAGTGGTTCCGGTCATCTGCGGTTACCCGGTGCAATCGAGGGCTGGCAAGCGCCCCAGGCGATGATCAGCCGCCGCGGGTGAGAGCCGCAGGGCGGGCGTCGTGCATCAGGATCGTGGCCAACAGGTCGTCGGCCAGGCCAGGTAGCTCGTCGGTGCGGCCGGCGAGGATCCGGCTGAAAACGACCTCGTGGATGCCGCCCACGATCGTTTCGGCGGCAAGGGCGGCTCGCGGGCATCCGGGGATGAGCTCGTGGATATTGTCCTCGATGATCTCGCTGAACATCCGTATCGCGGCGCTGCGCCGCGCGAGGGCGCGCGGCCCGGCGGCGAGGACCTCCACGGTGCACATCCGCGCGACCTCAGGCTCACCGGCTATGCACTGCAGGTATGCCCGGATACCCGCCCGTAGCCGTTCCCGCACGCCCGTCTCCTGAAGGTAGGCACGCCGGATCTGCCGGGCCTGCTCGCGCACGAAACTGTCGTAGGCGGCCAGGAACGCGTCTTCCTTGTTCTTGAAGTGCTCATAGAAGGTGCGGCGCGACACCCCCGCCCGGGCGATGACCGCTTCCACGCTCATCTCCGCATAGCCAAGCTCGGCCGCGGCTACGGCGACCGCGGACAGGATGCGCGCCCGCTGGTTGGCGGCGACGAAGTTGCGCAACAGCCCGTGCCGACCGCTGGGCAGTTGCTGCGGCAAGCGCCTGGAACCGCCAGTTCGCCCGCCCAGGTCGCCGCTTTCCCGCGCTGGCTTAGCCATGGCGCCCTCACTATCGCAAAGGCCGCCGACCGTCGTCGGCGGCCATGCCGGCCCTGACGTCACTGTATACGACATCGTTTCCGGTACCGGGCAGTGAGTGCTGGCCCGTCGGCGCTGCAGTTCCGCCACGGTGCCCGGACCTCGTGGATTTCAGGCCCGTGGGGTTGTTGACTCGGCTGACACGACAGTGTTACTGTCCGGTAATCCAGATACATCCATGTTTTTCATAACTATCACGCCCAAACCCTCGCGCCTTTTACCTCATGCAAGCACGGCGATATTCGTCATCTTTTTCAGGGGTAATTGGGTGCCGATGGAGCCCAGGGACGAAAGACAGAACCTCGGATAGGACAACGCCAAGGAGAAGCGATGAAACCATTCAGCCCGCGGTTCCGCCGCGTGTCCTGGCTAGGCGGGGCGGCCACTGCCGCGGCAGCGCTGATCGTTGCCGGAGTGACGTCGTCGGTGGCTGCGCAGCCGACCTCGCTTGCGGGCACCAGCGTAAGAGGGCCCGGTTATCCCCCGCCGAAGGGCATCTACCAGCCGTTCACCAACTGTCCGCTGAACAACCCAGTCATGCATGAAGTCATGCCCATCACCGACAACGGTGGCGGTTTCGCGGCGTGCATCGCCGGGAACGCGACTACCGGCTCGATTACGATCGGCAACATCACCACGCCGGTCGTGCAGCCGGTGAACGTGCAGTTCGGCTTCTTTATCCCGCCGAGAGACGCGAACTTCTACCCTGCCCCGGCCATGCCGCCGCTCGCCGGGCCGTCCGCGATCCTCGCTACCAAGCCCGACCCGATCCCGGAGACCCTGACCCAGGCGCTGGGCTGCCCGAGCAGCGACGCCACCGTCGAGAAGATCTGCCAGCAGGCGCAGACGCTCGGCGGGAATTACAACACGGTCTCGGCGCTGGCCCAGGAGGCGGGCCCGATCACGAACTTCAGCCTCTTCAGCTGGACGCAGCCGTTGAAGTTCAAGCTGATCAACCCGCTGTTGGGCGGTAACTGCTACATCGGATCGGACGAGACCCCGATCGTGGTCAACCCGAGCCTCTCTGTCGGCTCCGGCGGTGGACTGTTCGAAGAAAACGACCCGGCCCCGACTGTCCACCCGGACACCTTTGTTCTCGGAATCACCGGAGCTGTGGCCAGCGACAGCACCTTCTCGGCGCCCGGCGTTACCGGCTGCGGCCCCGGAGGAGTCGCCAACGTCGCGGTCGACGAGGCGCTCGACACCTCGAGCGGCCTGCCCGCGGCCTCCGGAAACAGCCTCACTCTCAACGGCAGCTTCCTCGTCGGTGCCAATGGCGCGTCAGAGGACTCGTCGCTAACCCAGCCGCAGGACGATGCCGGCGACCTGCTGGCAGCGTTCAAGGCCAGCACGAATGGTGAGCACTCTGTCAAACACCTGATCACCATGAGTAAGCTCAAGAGCCTGCTCAGCCCAGGCGGCTGAAAGACTGCGGTAACCGAGGGAGCATCAGGGCTGCTGATGCTCCCTCGGCCGATCAGCTGGGGTACATCCCTGGCCTGGTCTGATTCCTTGACAAGGCGTCAGCGGGTGTGGGCATAGTGACCCACCGGGTGCCAGGAGAGGCTTGATAGCGAGGCGGGATCGGGGCCGGTCGCGCAAGCACTTCTGGAACTAGGACACACCTGGGACCGCGGCGCGGCCAGGGCGCCGGTCGCGGGTGGGGGGGAAGGAATCCTCGGATGCACAAGTACCTCGTGCATGCCTGCGTCGCGGTAGCGGCCGGCGTGCCGCTCGCCGCGATGGGAGTGATCGGGGCCAGCACCTCCGCTGCGGCGCTGCAGCCGGTTCAGGTGCCGGTGGCAGCCAGGGCGCAGGCGGCAGTTCCCGGCGCCCAGTTGTGGGCCAAGCGCTACAACGGCCCCGGCAACGGCGCCGACCAGGCCAACGCGGAGGCGGTCAGCCCAGACGGCAACACGGTGTTCGTCACCGGCTACAGCCAAAGCACCACAAGCACTGACTACGCCACGGTCGCCTATGACACAGCCACCGGTAACAGACTGTGGGCCGAGCGGTACGACGGCCCGTCGCACTACATCGACCAGGCCAGTTCGGTGGCGGTCAGCCCGGACGGCAAGATGGTGTTCGTCACCGGCTACAGCTATGGGAACGCCCACGTGGAGGCGGACTACGCCACGATCGCCTACAGCGCCGCCACCGGCCAGAAGCTGTGGGTCGCACGCTACGGCGGCCCTTTTAAGACCACCGGGGTAGATGCCACCTCGGTGGCGGTCAGCCCGGACGGGGCGGCCGTGTTCGTGACCGGCTACACCTATGGGAACGCTACCTACCAGGACTACGCCACCATTGCCTACGACGCTGCCAGCGGCCAGCAGCTGTGGGTCAAGCGATACAACGGCCCGGTCAACAGCGTCGATGAGGCCGCCTCGGTGGCGGTCAGCCCGGACGGGACGACGGTGTTCGTCACCGGGGAAAGCACCGGGAAAGGTACCAGCTTCGACTACGCCACGATCGCGTACGACGCCGTCACCGGCCAGCAGCAATGGGTCAGCCGCTACAACGGCCCGGTCAACGGGAACGACGCGGCCGCCTCGGTGAAGGTCAGCCCGGACGGGAGCACGGTGTTCATTACCGGCTACAGCTACGGGAACACCAGCTCGTCCGGCGCTGACTACGCCACCGTCGCCTACAGCGCCGCCACCGGCAGCAAGCTGTGGGCCAGCCGCTACAACGGCCCAGCCCACGCCGACGACCAGGCCAGCTCGCTCGCGGTCAGCCCGGACGGCAAGACGGTCTACGTCACCGGTCGGAGCGACACTGCCACCGGCAATGCCTACGACTACGCCACCGTCGCCTACGACGCCGCCAGCGGCCAGCAGCTGTGGGCCACCCCCTACGCCGGGCCCGGCTCGAACAACGAGGCCACCGCGGTGACCGTCAGTCCCGCCGGGACGGTGTACGTCACCGGCTACAGCTATACGACCGTCACGGCGGGAAATGACTACGCCACCGTCGCCTACGACCCGGCCAGCGGCCACCAGCTGTGGGCCAGCCGTTACGACGGTCCCCAGCACCAGGGAGATAAGGCATTGTCGGTGGCGGCCAGTCCTGCCACCGGCACGGTGCTCGTCACCGGTGAAAGCGGTGCGGCAGGCACGGTCCCTGACTACGCCACCGTCGCCTACCACGGCTGACTTCCACCCATCAGACACGGACGCGCCGGGTGAGGGCTCCGGCCCTCGCCCGGCGCCCTGGCATGTGGCCACCGTCAAACACCGACCGGCTCGTGATCCGCTCATCGGTCCAAATCCAGCCCGGCCGCAACCAGACCGCCACCGCCGCCCACCGGGTTACTGCGCTGTGTGCGCCAGCACCGCCGTCGCCACCTCCGCGTGTGCCCGGCTGGGGAGTTCCGCGCCGACCCCGTCGAGGACCAGCAGGGTCGCGCCGGGGATCTCCTCGGCCAGCGCCTTCGCATTGCCCACCGGGAAGAACGGGTCGGCTGCGCCGTGCACTATCAGTGTCGGTGCGGTGATCTCCGGGAGCCGTTCACGCCAGCGTGGCGCGCAGTCCAGCTTCGAGAACACCGCGCTCAGCAGGCCGTTGCGTGCCGACGCCGGGTCCGGGCCGCAGCGATCGAGAACACCGGCCGCGTGGACGCGGGCCTCGGCGGCGTCGAACTGTGGCGAGCCGGAGAACACGCGGGCCGCGGCCACCGCACCGTCCAGGATCGACGTCCGGTCGGTCCAGTCGACCGGTGGGGCGCTGCCGAAGTAGGCCATGATCGCCGGGGAGTGCTCGGGCAGGTCGTCGTCGACGGGGCCCGGCGCGACCGGGCGGGTGCCGACCAGCACAAGTGAGGCGACCCGCGACGGGTAATCAAGCGCCAGGAGCTGTGCGATGAAACCGCCGGTCGCGATGCCCACGACGTGCGCGCGGGCGATGCCGAGCCCGTCGAGTACACCGACGGCGTCAGTGACGAGGTCGCGCAGCGTGTAGCCGGGCGAGTCGGGGTCGACGATGGTCGATCGGCCGGTGTCCCGCAGGTCGTAGCGGATGACGAACCGGCCGGTGAGCCGCTCGACGAGCTCGTCGTCCCAGGTGGCGACGGTGGTGCCGATCAGCAGCAGCGGAATGTCGGCCGGCGAGCCGACGGTGTCGACGCACAGCTCGACGTCGCCGACCGGAAGAAGAGTCTCCATGCCTACAAGACCGCGCGAGATGGCAGAACTCATCGGGCCTGATCCACCAGACACGCCTGGAACCAGGTACTGACCACCGACCCCGGCCGAGGTCGCGGGGCGTTTTTGAGTGCGTGCTGAAGGAGATACTGACCTCGTGCCCGAGTGCTGCGATCCGGACGATTATCAGTCGGTCTTTTCCGGCCGCTTCGCGCGACGTCAGACGAGGCGCTATCAACGGCGGGGCCTGACCCCGGCGGCGCAGGGGATTGTCGACTTCGTCGCCTCGCGGGGGATTGAGCGCGCTACGGTCCTGGAGATCGGCGGTGGCGTTGGGCAACTCCAGGTCGAGTTGCTTCGCCGGGGCGCCTCACATGTGACCAACCTGGAGATCTCACAGAACTACGAGGCCGAGGCGGCCCGCCTGCTCGACGAGGCTGGGATGACGGACCAGGTCACACGCCGATTCCTCGACATCGCACAGGCGCCCGACGAGGTCGAGTCCGCGGATGTCGTCGTACTGCACCGCGTCGTTTGCTGCTATCCCGACTATGCCGCTCTGCTCAGAGCTGCGGCCGGCCACGCCCGCAAGACAATGGCCTACAGCCACCCGGCAGCTAACGCCATCAACCGCGCCCAGTTCGGCACCGAGAACCTCTACCGCCGATTCACTCGCAGTGATTTCCGGACCTTCATCCACCCGCCGCAGGGCATGGTCCGCGCCGCGGAGTCCGAGGGCATAAAGGTCGCGTTGCGGCGCCACGCCCGGGACTGGGACGTTGTTGGTCTGGTGCGGTAACGCGAGATTCAAACCGCAGCCGATCAGTTGATTCGCTGGGCCAGGTTCACGATGAACCCCTCGGGTCCGCGCACAGACGCCATGCGCCAGATGCCCTCGTACTGACCGACGCCGCCGACCAGGTGGTAGCCGTCCGCGGCGAGCCGCTCGAGGATCGGCTGAAGGTCGTCCACCTCGAACGTCACGTTGCGCAACCCCAGTTCGTTCGGCATGGGGTCGGGCGAACCTGGTTCGTGGCTGGGACGGATGAAGCTCGACAGTTCGAGCCCGGTTCCCCCGCCGGGCGGCCGCAGCATGACGATCTCGGTACGGGAGTTAGGTATGCCAATGACGGTGTCCAGGAACTCGCCCTCCAGAACCGTCCGGCCCTCAGGCTCGAAGCCCAGCCCGACAAAGAAGGCCGTCACCGTGTCGAGATCTCTGACGGTGATGCCGACGTGATCGAAGTGCCGGATGGGCGACATGCGGTGCATCCTCTTGCGTTCGTCCGTCAGGTCAGGTTCTCATGGGTGCGCTTGTTCGCGGAGACCGCCCGTCCGTGGCAGGCGCCCAGGAGTCGCGTCTGCATTGTCGATGGGGTTAATGACCATAGGCCGCTCCGCCCACTGCGACGGCCGCTTTGTCAGCGTCACTACATGACGCGCTGGAACACACTGATCTGCGGTAGGTGGTGGGGTTAGCACGCCTGGCGCCGCGGTGCCAGCATCCTTGCTGACCCGGCTCTGGCGGTGGCTGGATGGCAGTGAAGGCCGGAGCAGACGGGGGAGACAGATGAACGGGTTCGAGGTCGTGACGGTGATCGAGCGCCCGGTCGAAGAGGTCTTCGCCGTCGTTCAAGATGTCACCAAGACTCCGTTGTGGGAACCGGGATTGCTGGAGGTCCGGCGGACCAGTGAGGGAGGACAGTCAGGGAGGGTACCGGCATGAGACCGAAAATCGCGATTATCGGCGGCGGGATCGGGGGGCTCACCGCTGCCGTCGCCCTGGCCCGCATGGGCCTGGCCGCGGAGGTCTATGAGCAAGCGCCAGTGCTGGAGGAGGTCGGGGCGGGGGTGGGCCTGTGGCCGAACGCGTTGACGGCGCTGGCGCCGATCGGGCTGGCTGGCAAGGTGGCGCAGCTGGCGGTGAAGCTGACCGGGCAGGGGATTAAGCGGCCGGATGGTGCGTGGCTGCTGTGCATCCCGGGGGAGGTGATGGCGCAGCGGTGGGGAGCGGGATTCGTCCTGGTTCACCGCGCCGAGCTCCAGCAGCTGCTGGCTCGTGAGCTCGGCCCTTCGTCCATCCACCTTGGTGCCCGCTGCACCGGCTTTGAGGACAGCGGCCAGGCGGTCACCGCGTACTTCGCGGACGGGCGAAAGGTCCAGGCAGATGTGCTGGTCGGGGCCGATGGCGTGCACTCAGCCGTGCGGGCCCAGCTGTTCGGGCCTGCCGCGCTTCGCTATCGCGGCTATACCGCTGTGCGGTCTATCGCGCCTGCGGGATCAGTTCCGCTGCCCCGCGAGGGGATCGAGACCTGGGGGCGGGGTGCGCGCTTCGGCCTGGGGCCCACCAGCGGCGATCGGGTCATCTGGTACGCGATGTGGAATGCTCCGGCCGGAGCACACGATGCCGGTGACACCGCAGCGCGGTTGCGCGAGCTTTTCGGCGGCTGGCACGAGCCGATACCCGCCATCATCGATGCCACCCCAGCGGCCGCTTTGATACGCAACGACATCTACGACCACCGGCCGGCCCGGACCTGGAGCCAGGGACGGGTGGCACTCATCGGCGATGCCATCCACCCGATGACCCCCGACCTCGCCCAGGGCGCATGCCAGGCGATCCTCGATGCCACCACCCTGGCTACCTGCCTGGCGGCGTCCCGCGACACCCGGGCGGCAATCCGCAACTACCAGCAGCGCCGGTGGCGCAACGCCGCCGCCGCCACGCTGATGGCCCGGAATTTGGGAGCCATGGGCCAATGGAAAGGGCACACCGTCTGCACCGCACGCAATACCCTGATCCGGTCAATACCGTTGTCCCTGCAGCTCCGCCAGTTTGACCTGATCCTCGGCGCCCCACGGCAGGCAAGCTGACAGCACAGAACATCACTGATCTGCGCGCCCAAACCCCAGTTTGGCCGGCTCCACGATGGCAGGAGATCCTGATCTTGTTGAGGGTTGCGAGGTCGAGCTGAAGGCCCCCGGCGAGCGGCCAGCTGTCGGTCTGTTCTGGGTGGCGTGCGCCCCAGATTGCGCCGCAGGCGGTCAGCCGTGCTGCTCGCTGAGGTACTCGTGGACGAGCTGCACGGCGATCGCACCCGCGCCGGCGGCCGACGCGACGCGCTTGACCGAGCCCGCCCGCACATCGCCAACAGCGAACACGCCGGGCACGCTGGTCTCCATCAGCAATGGCGCACGCTCCAACGGCCATCCAGCTGGCGGTGCTAGGTCACGGACCAGGTCGCGGCCGGTCAGGATGTAGCCCTGGCGGTCGCGCTGCACGACCCCGGCCAGCCACGCGGTGCGTGGCTCGCCGCCAATCATGATGAACAGGCCCACGGCGGGCATGGTCCTGGCCACGCCGCCCTGGCGGTCCCGGAGTGTGATGCGCTCCAGGCGTCCTCGGCCCTGCACGCCTATTACTTCGGTGCGCAGCCGCACCGACACATTGGGAATGGCCCCGAGCTCACGGACGAGGTAGTCGGACATGCTAGTGGCCAGGGCGACCCCGCGAACTAGCAGCGTCACCGACCGCGCATACCTGGCGAGGTGGACGGCGGCCTGGCCGGCAGAGTTGCCAGCCCCCACGACAAAGACATCCCCGCCTTCCATCGCCGGGGCTTCGGCCCCAGCCGCGCCGTAATACACACCCGCGCCGCGCAGCGCCTCCAGGCCGGGCACGTCAAGGCGGCGCCAGGTGACTCCGGTGGCGATGATGACCGTCCTGGCCTCGATTTGGCTGCCGTCCAGCGCTTGCAGAAAACGGCTGGACCCGCGGACCCCAAGACCGGTCACCTGCTGGCTGACGAAGTTCGCCCCGAACAGCCACGCCTGCTCCACCGCGCGGTTGGTGAGGTTCTCGCCGCTGAGCCCGCGCGGGAAGCCGAGGTAATTGCGGATCAGGGAACTGGTGCCAGCCTGCCCACCGGCTATCTCCGACTCCAGCATCAGCGTACGGAGCCCCTCGGACGCGGCATAAACCGTGGCCGCCAGGCCAGCTGGCCCGCCGCCGACGACGGCGACGTCGCAGGTTCCCGCGGGCGGTCGGCGACGCCATCCCAGCTGCTCGGCAACGTCGGCGTTGGACGGGTCGGCGAGCACGTTACCGGTGTAGAACACCAGCACGGGCAGGCGCGAGCCATCCTGGCCGGTTTCAGCGAGCAAGGCCCGGCCAGCCTCGGTGTCCGCGGCATGAAACCCGTACGGGATCGCGCCGCGCGCAAAGTAGTCACGCAGCTCGTGGGCGCGCTTCTCCCCGGCCAGGCCGACAATCTGGACCGCCTCAAACCGCGGCGGCTGCGAGGCGGCCCACTCCGCCAACAACTCACTGACCGGCAGGTACAGCCAGCGCTCGACTTCACCCACAGGATTGAACAGGTAGGAGTCGATCTGCCCAAGGAGCATCGCCCGCACGGCCGGATGCGCGGCGGCCGCAGCCCACTCCCCCCGGCCGATCAGCAAGACCCGCTTGGCGCCTGGATGCAGCTGGTGGGCACGCACCAGGAACTCCACGCCATCCCCACCGGCTAGGCGGGGTGCCCCAATCAACAAAGCGACCCTCTCCGAGGTCGCCGCGAGCTGGCCGAGCGCGGTCAGTGCCTTATCCGGCGACTGCTCGCTGAGGATCTGATAATCGGCCCCAAAACGCCGGTCCAGGTCGCCCGCAAGCTCCCGCAGGGCCTGTTCTTGATCATTGACCAGAAAGAAGATCGGTCTGCCCACATCGCTGCCTTTCCGCCCCGCAAGGCCGAGTGCGGCGCGACGGACACCCATCAGCACTGTAGTACCTGCAGCCCCGCGAATTAGGGCCGTGCCCTGCCAGCCGCGCACCGGCCCACATCCCGCAGACAGTACATACACCCAGCTGTAGGCTCGGTCGATGGCTGAGCGGCGGAAGGTCTCGGTGGTCGGAGCGGGCAGCGTGGGAGCGACGCTGGCGTACGCCTCGCTGATTAGGGGCGCCGCCAAGACGATGGCGCTCTATGACATCGATCGCGACAAGGTTCGAGCCGAGGTGCTCGATCTGAACCACGGTAGCCAGTTCTATCCCACAGGCAATCACGGTCACTCAGCCGTTGCAGGCTCGAAAGCGTCCAGTCGGCATTTAACCTGGTCAGAACTCTAGGCTCGTCCGGGAATGGTGGTCAGGGGCAGGATCGAACCGCCGACCTTCCGCTTCTCAGGTGTGGCAGATGCACAGGTCGGCGTAGTTGCCGCTGCGTGGACGGCTGCTGATTGGTGCCTTGGTCGAGGCCGGTGGTCGGCGTTGCCGTCGCGGTTGCCGTCAGAGCCTGATGCCTCAACGTGTGCGGCTTAACCCCTGCCTGCAAGGCGACGTATGCGCCCATCGGGGCGGTGCTGACCCTGCCCGGGCCATCAATCATTACCTGATCTTTAATATTGCTTGGTCATCACTTTACTCGATCTTCGGCTCCTGATAGACCGTAGTCAACTTTCGCTCGCCTGAAGACTCACCATGACCGCCGTCCAATCGTACGCAAGGAGGGAAGATGCGGCGAATTATTGCAAAAGGAATGTCACGTATCCAGAGATATCAATTCGACTCAATTAACATGCACCCAATTGTGATATTTGGGGGTATCACAATAGGAGGCCTTCTGCTCGGGCTGGTGCATATCTTGATTCAGGCTCTCGCGCACTAGTTGCTTGGGCCGGTCGGCGTGGGCACAGCAGCAGCGTGATGCCTCAGTTGTCCGATGCGAGGAGATATGCGTGGTTTCAACGGTAACTTCTACATAACGACAGCTACCGTAATTCCTGTGTTGTATCTGGCCATGACAGTTGAGAGCCAGGTTTATCAAAGCACAATAGACCGCCTGAGATCCAGCGTCAGGGAGGCAGAGTTCAAGTTCTGGCCACAGATTAAGACTAGCGCCTGGATTCTGGCCAGTTTTATGAGTGCGGGTGTTATACTCTTTGGCGTGTATGCTGAGTACCTGGCGCTTGACGCATTGTACACTGAAAATACATCTGCCACGGTTCAGCAATCCGTCCTAGTGGCCATTGTCGGGCTCTTGATCCTGACGGCCATTGGGCCATTCTACACTTTTATAACAGCGCACATCGGCGCCTTGAATGATAATCTGAAAGCGACCAAGGAAAGGGGCAGACAGAAAGGGGCCAAGAAAAGTGAGGGCGCGCGCGCTTCTAGTGAATTTGACATGACCGTACCAGCTCAGGGGCAGCCCGAGGCTGGAGTGGAGCAACGTTTGGGTACATCCGGCGTATGGCATACCTTGCGGAATGGCTGGTAGCGCAGGCCGCGGTCCTGAAGCTCAAGACGCTCTCCGGATACCGTCACGACGTTGATCACTACATCGTGCCGCGCATCGGCCGCATGGGGATGCAGGCCTGACAGATCAAAGATGGCGGGCTGCATTAGTTGAGCGCGATCACGCCGAGCAGCGCCAGCCCGGCCCAGCGCAGTCCTCGCGAGTCGGCGGCCGGGGAGATGCCGGCGAAGGCGTCCGGCTCGTCTTGGTGCTCCTGGCCGGACGGGGCCAGGGCCGGGTCGTAGGCGCCGAGGCGGGGCTCGGCCAGGCGCGTGGGGACGAACACGAGCAGGAAGGTCAGCATCACCGTGGACGCGATGCCGAACCACAGGTTCGCGGTCAGGTCGATCGACCGCCCGGGCTCGGCCAGGTGGATGGACTCGTTGGTGATCTCGGTCAGCACCGCGTCCAGCGGCGTGATGAGCACGTTCACGCCGAAGCCGCCGGCCACACCGGCGAACGCCGCGGCCATCCCGGCCAGCGGATGGCGGCCGACGCTCTTGAACGCCGCCGCACCGAGCGGGATGAGCACCAGGTAGCCCGCGTCGGACGCGATGGTGGAAATGATGCCAAGGAACACGATGATGTAGGTCAGCGACCAGCGCGGTGACTTCGCCACCAGCTTGCGGATGAGTGAGGCGATCAGCCCGGAGACCTCGGCGACCCCGACCCCGATCATGATGACCAGGATGATGCCCAACGCGGTGAACCCCATGAGGTTGCTCACGATAAAGACCGCCATGAGGAGGATCAGCGAGTGGGACCGGCGATGTCATGGGCCAACGGGGTGGCCAGTGCCAGCAGCGCGGACAAGGTCTGACCGTGGCCAGATAACTATCGGGTCAGAGCTCCTACCATAAGCAAATCCTGCAACTGTGACAATGCACCTCACTTGAGCACCTTTAAGGCAACAATGTGAGGATTGTGTTGCGCGGGCAGCTCAAACGCCTACAGAATCAGTTTGTTCTGTCCATCGGACACCAAACGGGGAATCTGAGGTAAGACGTGAGTACTCCTTATGGCCCTTACGACCCTGGTCAGCAGGGCGGCAACGCTCCACAGGGCGGCTACCCACCACCCCAAGGCGGCTACCCTGCCCAGGGCGGCAACGCTCCGCAGGGCAGCTACCCACCACCACAGGGCGGCTACTCTCCTCAGGGCGGCGGCTACGCCCCCTACCCGCAGCAGCAGGGGGGTTACGCACCCGCCGGCGATCCGCGCGGCTACCTGCAGGGCGGACCGGTCGGCTTTACCGACGCGATCAAGCTAGCGTTCCAGAACATCTTCGAGTACAAGGGCCGCGCGTCACGGTCGGCCTACTGGTGGTTCGCCCTGGCCGAACTGATCGGCTGGGTGGGCGTAGTAATCCTCGCCGCCATCTTCGCTGCCGTCCACGTCCCGGCCCTCAGCATCCTGCTGTACCTGGCCGCGGCCGTCGCCGCGTTCCTCCTGGGCCTGTCGCTGACCATCCGCCGCCTGCACGACCAGGACAAGTCCGGGTTCTGGTATTTCATCGGCTTCGTGCCGTTCATCGGCGGCATATGGCTCCTCGTCCTCATGGTGATGGAAGGCACCCCCGGCCCCAACCGCTTCGGGTGATCGCGGCTGGCCAGTCGGTCAGTGCTCGAACATGACATTGACCGACTGGCAGGGACCCGAAGGGGTGGGTCCTGAAGATGCTTTCTGCGAAGCGATTTTGAAAGGATCTTCGGGTGCCCCTTGACGTGGAGGGGCGTCCCCCGGACCTCAGGCGGGCCATCCCCGGACCGACCTTCACCACGGCAAGACCTTCCGCCAGCCGCCCCTTATCTCGGCGATAGTGTCGTCAGCGACATCATCAACCAGTTCTGACTCACGGGATTTGTGGTGACAGCGGCCTATTACGTAGCAGCCACGATTACCGCGCTGTGCGCTGTGTGGTTCCTGCGTAGCGGCATCCAGCAATGGCACGGCAAAGGCCGGCCCGTCTCCGCCTGGCTGCAAAATGGCCTGATGGACGACCAGACCCGGGCTAGTTACGACCGTGGCAGCGTGGTGCTTGGCGTCATGAGCGCCTGCTTCACCGTGCTGCTTGGCGGCGCTGCGGTTGCCGGGTTGCCGCGCCACGGCGCCCCTGTCGCCGAGATTGCGGTCTTTGTCGTGGCCATCGCCGGGATTCTCATCACCGCCTCGGCATTCTTGAGCATCATGTGGTTCAACCAGCCCAAGTTCCTCGTGCCCCCGCACGTGCGCTGCGAGCCCGGTTCCCTAGCAGGCCGGCGCCAGGAGAAGCGGCAGGCAGAGCACCACGGGAAGCCCCAGGAGCGGCGCACGCAGAAGCCACGGCGCCGCTGAGGCAAGCGGCGCAACCGTAGGGAGCGACCCAGACACGGCGGGCGGCAGCGGGACATGGATCGCCGAGGAGAACGGCACCATACAGCGCCAGCTTGTGCCGGATGAGCTTGGCTGATCACCAAGCATTCAGCCTTGTCCGGATCACCCTGAATATCTCACATGCATTTCATGAAGGCATTACTTGATATTGACTGCTTGTTGACGGCAGGGGGAGAATGCTCAGCGCTGGCTGCATGCGCTGGCCGCGTAGGGGGGTGGTCGAGGTGCGGGGAGGCATGGAGCGGGCCGTTCGCACACCTGATGGCCGGACCCTCGCCGTGGAGGATGCCGGTGATCCCGGGGGCCGCCCCGTGCTGGTCCACGAGGGCACCCCTGCTCGCGGCACCCGTACGGCCTGTGGGTGGCCAATGCCGCCAAGCAGGGCCTGCGGCTAATCGCCTATGACCGGCCCGGGTATGGCGGCCCGACCCCCAAACCGGCATGAAGGAGGGTTTATGACCGATCCGCCCACCGAGGATCCAGCCCGAGTCGCGCCTGAGTTCTTGTCCGATGAGGCTATGCCGCTCGATGCGATAGTGGGCGGCTTCGAGGACATGCGGAAGGCTCAGATTGCCAAGGATCCGGAGGTCCTCCGCCTCACGGTGTTCGTTGACGCGGTCTCGGGCGCCGACGCGATGGGGCTGGCAGACGACGTGCGCCTGCTCCTTGACGCGTTCGTCCGCGATCCGGCATCCGTCGAGCGAGAGCTGTCTGCAGCCGCCCCGGCGGCAGACGCCGATCCTGACCGAAACGTCGAGATCGCCCTGCACGGGCTGAACTTCGGTCCTGAGGACGAACGCGTGCTCCATCGTCTCATTCGAGGCCTGGTCGCAGAACGCCGAGAGCCGGGAGGGACGCAGAGATGACCGTTTGTGTCTTCACAACGTCGCTGGGCTCCCAGTGGTTCTACCCGGTGACCGATCCCTACCGAACCGCCGGCGCCGGACCGTATCACTACGGGTATGCCTTCGCGTGGGACACCGTAGAAGTCACGGTAACGCGCAGCTTCCCGCTGGATCGCTGCCGAATGAGCGTCGAACTCTCTTCCAGCTTGCCAGAGACCAAGGAGATCCAGGCGTTCAACCTCTTCCGCGACACCTGGCACGACCAGATCGACTCTCGCCCCGGTGGTGCCGTGGCGGCGATGACAATCATGAAACGCATGCCGGGGCAGGGTTGCGGCGCGGGCACAGACACAGTGGTGCTGGCCAGGGCCACCCCCTTTGGCCCGAAGGCCTTTTACACCTTCCCAACCGACGACCTCTGGGACTTCTGGGGCGGCTGCACGGTGAGGTTTAGCTGGGTAAGCGATACCGGGTGGTCTGGGCCGCCCTGGGGCCTCTCGGGAGCCCAGACA
>Ga0306920_100003822_pt1 | contig 19210 bp, 19 predicted proteins | sample flu12Cox44000170_FD_204666 | JGI IMG/M metagenome (GOLD analysis project Ga0306920, IMG submission 204666) | Lab enrichment of tropical soil microbial communities from Luquillo Experimental Forest, Puerto Rico - flux4day.12C.oxic.44.000.170 (v2)... | ecosystem: Environmental > Terrestrial >... | reverse complement strand
GTGTCGTTGACGAGGTCGATGCTCTTGGTCCGGTAGGGGGCGCCGACGGTCTTGAGCGCGGACATCCAGGTCTGGCCGGAGCGCGAATCCGTCCGCTTGGGGGCGGCCAGGCTGTAGACGAGCGCGTCGAGCTTGGCGCCGCGCGCTTTGAGCCTGGCGATGGTCTCGGCTTTCACCTCGTCGCTGAACGCGTCGCCGTTGATGACCGAGACCTCGCGCCCGCGCGCCGCCGCCGCGCGCACGACGGCGCCGAGGTTGTACCAGCCGGCGGAGGCGGTCTTGTCGCGGACGGGCGGGCGCTCGAGGCAGACGCCCGTGCCGCGCGCGCCGTAGCCGAACACCGTCGTCACCAGGCTGGAGAGCCCGTAGCCGGTGCTGGCGCCGATCACCAGCGCGTCGCGCATCCCCTTGCCCGGGGCCTCGCGGGTCGCGATCGCGATCTCGCGATCGACGTTGGCGGCGCACCCGATCGGGTGGGCGTTCACACAGATGAAGCCGCGGATCCGGGGTTTGATGGTTTGCATCGACATGGGTTGTCCGGAGCCTAGGACGTGGATAGCTTCGTGGCAATGGATCCCCGAAGCTGGAAGCGCATCCTGGTCCCGACCGACTTCTCCGACCCGTCGGGCGAGGCCCTGTCCACGGCCATGGCCTTCGCCCAGCTCGCGGGCGCGACCCTCGACCTCGTCCACGTGGCCGTCGAGGCGACCTACGCCCTGCCGCCGCCGGTCGACGTCGCGTCCGTCCCGATCGACATGACCAAGCTGATGGAGCGCGCCGTCGAGGGGCTCGCCGCCGAGGAGAAGCGGGTGCGCGACGCCGGCATCGCCACGGACAGCGCCACGCTGGTCGGCCGGCCCGACAGCGAGATCGTCGCCCGCGCCGCCGAGACCAAGGCGGACCTCATCGTCATGGGGACCCACGGCCGCAGCGGCCTCGCCCACGCCCTCCTCGGCAGCGTCGCCGAGCGCGTGGTCCAGCACGCGCCCTGCCCGGTGCTGATCGTCCCGAAGCGCGGGTGACGGCGGCGGCTGACGTTCAGCCGTCAGCCGTCAGCCGTCAGCCATCCGCCGTCAGCCGGCGCGGGCGGCGCGCTCGGCGAAGCGCTCGTCGGCGAGCTGGCGCAGGAGATTCGCGAGCTGCTCGGCGTCGGCGTCGGCGACGGGCTCGAGGGTGATGCCGAAGCCGCCGGGGTGCGCCGCGGTGCCGAGCTCGACCCGGACCACCTGACCGGTGCAGCTGATGTTGATGACGTCGTCGTCGTCCATGCCGGGCTTGGCCGCGGAGACGACGATCTCGAGCGTGACGCCGGGCTTGAGCTCGGGGTGCTCCTTGGCGCGCCCTTCGAGAAAGGCGCCGTCCGCGGAGATGTTGCGGACCGACATCAGGTACATGTCCTCGCCCGAGAGCACGCTCGCCTGCGCGAAGATCTCGAAGCGCTGCGCGGCGCGACGTTCCGAACCTTGACTCATCGAAAAACCTCTCTCGGTCTTTCGGAGGATCGACGATCAACTTTATGTGGGTGCGCGCGCGTCAGCGCCCTGTCGCTCAGCGTTGAGTCAGCTTCTGAATCACCGCGTCGACCAGATCGAAATAGTCCTTGATGGCGGGCGTCGCGCCGACGTCGCTCGGGAGCACGACCGCCCGCGCGCCGGCCTTGTCGGCCACGAGATCCACGGTGTTGCGCGGGTAGAACGACTCCATGAGGATGAGCTTCACGTTCTCGCGCCGCATGAGGCCGATGAGCTGCGCGATGTGCGACGGCGGCGCCGGGATGCCGGGCTTCGGCTCCACGTAGCCCACCTCCTGCAGCCCGAGCCAGCTCGACACGTAGCTCCAGCTCTTGTGGTAGGTGACGACCTTCGTGCCGCGCAGCGCGGCGGCGCGCTTCTCCCACTCGCCGCGGTGGCGCGCGAGCTCGGCGTCGAACTTTGCGAGGCGCGCTTCGTAGCCGGCGGCGCCCGCGGGGTCGATGGCCTTGAGGCGCTCGGCGATCTCGCGGGCGATGATCAGGGCGTTGCCCGGAGGGACCCAGTAGTGCGGGTTCCCCTGCGGGTGGATGTCGCCCATCGAGCGGTCGATCTTCGTCTGGGGCACGTCCAGGATCGGGATCCCGACCGAGGCGTCGAGGTTTCCGGGTTGTCCGAGCTGGATCTTCGCGTTGCGGGCGCCGAGCACCAGCGGCGGCAGCCAGCCGACTTCGAGCTCGAGGCCGACGTGCACGAGCAGGTCGGCGCGGTTGAGGTCGATGACCAGGCTCGGCTTGGGCTCGACGAAGTGCGGGTCCATGTAGCCGCGCGACAGGGATTTGACCTCCACGCGGTCGCCGCCGACTTTGCGGGCGAGGTCGGCGAACGTCTCGATGCTGGTCACGACGTTGACCTTGGCGGCCGCGGCGCGCGGGACGAGGGCGATGCCGAGAACCAGGAGAGCGAACAGCGTCAGGCGGCGGGTCATTTTCACCTCAGAAAGGATGCGCGCCGTGGGCGCCGATCGCCGCCTCGAGCTGCAGGAACGCAGCGCCGGTCGTGCGCGGGCCGACGGTCATCGGGTCCAGCGGCAGGAACAGCGGCCCGCGCCGCAGCTCGCCGTAGAGGCGGATGCGGGAAAACTCGGACAGCCCCCAGGTGAGGCTCGCCTCGCCCGCGTACTGCCGGTTGATGTTGTCGCCCGACGGGATGCCCATCATCTCGCCGCGCAGCCCCACGTACCACCGCCTGTGCGTCTGCATGACCACCTGAGTGTAAAGACCGCCCTCGAGCTGGGGAGTATTCACGCCGCCAATCACCAGCCCCTGAATTTGACGCACGAAGTACTCGCTCTGCCAGGCGAACGACGCGTAGGTCTGCGCTTGGTTCGGCGGCTTCCACTTGAGGTAGAGGTCGACGCCGTAGAGGTTGTCGGCGAAGTCGTTGTACGGCGTCGGGCCGATCAGGATCGGTGGGACGCTCAGCGGGTTCCCCGACGAGATCTGCGAGGTCCGCCCGCGCGCGTAGTTGAGCCCGGCGTAGACCGAGGTCGCCTCGCCGAGCGGGAAGAAGGCGCGCGCCGTGGCGAGCAGCGTGAGAGCGCCACGACCCCACCGCCGAACGTCTGCAGCGGCTCGTCGACCTCCGCGGGGGCCACGGAGAACGCGGAGCCGGACCAGAGCAGGTAGAACGGGAGGCCGGGCGTCAGCCACGACAGCTCGGCGCCGGGCGCGCGCAGGCCGTCGATCCCCATCAGCTCGGGGTTGATCGTCGGGCGGCGCGTGAAGTCTTGCTGGTGCAGGTGCTGGGCGTTCTGCCGTCCGAGCTGGGCGCGGAAGATGCCGGCCTTGAGCTGGAAGTTGCCTGGCAGCGTGGTGGTCGTGAGGTAGGCCTCCTCGACCTCGAGGCCGTTGAGGTCGGGGATGGTGAGGAAGATGTCGGCGCGGAAATACGGGTCCACGACCTCCTGGAGCGCGATCTCGACCTCCTGCACGCGGAAGCCGGAGGCCTGCGGATCGTCGCCGCTCTTGACCACGTTCTCGTTGGTGTAGAGACCGGCGGCGAGATCGAGGATGGCGCTGATGTCGGGGTTCAGCGTCTGGAACCCGCGGCCGGCCGGCGCGGGGGTCGCGGCGGGGGCCGGCGGGGCGGCGGCGTTCTGACCGGCGGCCTTCGCCTGTGCGGCCTCATCGGCCCCGAGCGCCTTCGCGATGTCCGCCTCGCTGACGCCGCCGTCGGGCTCGGCCGCACGGGCGGTGCTGGCGAGCAGGGCGAGGGTGCCCGCGAGCGCCGCAGCGGGCCCGTTCACGCGTTCCCCTTGAGCCGCAGGCGCAAGAGCCCGGGCACCAGGAACAACGCGGCGACCACCACCATCGAGGCGCCGGTCGGCAGCGACCAGCGGAATGAGGCCCAGTAGCCGATGAACGCCGACACGACGCCGACGCCGACGGAGATCGCGAACACGGACCACATGCGCCCGCCGAGCAGCAGGCCCACGGCCGGCGGGATGACCATGAACGCGAACACGGGGAGGGCGCCGATGGCGCGGGTCGACACGGAGATCACGACGGCGAAGGTGAGAAAGAGCAGCAGCGACCACCCCCGCGTCCGCAACCCCAGGGTGCGCGCCATCTCCGGGTCGAAGCTGGTGAAGATGAACTCCTTGCCGAACAGCATGTGGATGGCGGCCACCACCGCGGCGGCCACGGCCATGATCGTCAGCTGCCCCCAGGTGGCGACGACCGCGTTGCCGTAGAGGAGGTCGTTGACCTCGTGCGCCTCCTGGCTGACGCGCGGCGAGTTGAGGACCAGGATCACGCACGCGGCGGCGATGAGGTAGCCGAGCCCGACCAGCGTCTCGCCGGCGAGCCGACGATGGCCGAGATCGAGCGAGAACAGCGCGGCTCCCACCGCCGCGAACCCCGTCGCGTACCAGAGCGGGTGGAGCCAGAGCGGCGCCTGGTGCGGGTCGACCTGCAAGACCGAGCAGAGGAAGAAGGCCAGCGCCACGCCCATGCCCGACATCTGCGACATTGCGGCGGACACGAACACCACCCGCTTGAGCACGATGTAGACGCCCACGAACGAGCAGAGCCCGGCGGCGATGACGGCAATGGCGACGATGTCTCGCCACAGCGCCCACGACTCCCAGAACCCGACGCCGAGGTCCGTCACCGCATGTGCCTCACGAAGATGAGGTTGTGCCCCTCGACCTCCCGGACCTCGATCGGCGCCTCGTAGATCTTCGACAGCCGCTCGGAGCCGAGCAGCTCGGCGCGCGGGCCGATGGCGATGGGATGTTCCTGGCCCGCGACGAGCACGAGCGTCTCCACGTACTCGGCGATGGCGCCCAGCTGGTGCGACACCAGCACGACGGCGATGCCGCGGGCGGTGAACGACCGCACGAGCTCGAGCATCGCCGCCTCCGAAGGGAGATCCATCCCCGTCGTCGGCTCGTCGAGCACGAGCATCTCGGGCTCGCTGGCGAGCGCGCGCGCCACGAGCACGCGCTGGCGCTGGCCGCCGGAGAGCGCATGGAACGGCCGCGCGCCGAGCTCCCCGGCGCCGACGTCGTCGAGGGCCGCGCGCACCTTGTCGACGTCCGCGCCGCGGGCGCGGCGGCCGCGCCCGATGAGCCCGTAACGCCCCATCAGCGCCACCTCGAAGGCGGTGAGCGGGAAGGTCACGTCCACGGCCGCGCGCTGCGGGACGTAGCCGAACCGCGGGCGCCGCCGGGCGGGGAACGACAGCGCGCCGCGCACCGGCTGCAGCAGCCCGAGCAGGGTGCGTACCAGCGTCGTCTTGCCGCTGCCGTTGGGGCCCACGATTCCGACCGCGTCACCCGCGGCGATGCTCAGGTCGACGGGCGGCAACACCGCTGTCCGGTGGTACCCGACCTCCACGCCTGCAAGCTCGATCAGCGTCGGTGACACGGGACGATTGGATTGAGATGTAGGAACGTTACCTTGCAATGAAGCCTCCCTGCGGGATGCATGACGCCGTCACACGACGGCGCGCTCGGGCTGATCAGGCGGCGCGTGCCCGAATGGGACGCGCCGATCGCGGGCGGCTGCGGCGCCGCCCTGCTACGAGATCGAGCTCAGACCGAGGGGGGGGACGTCTTGGGCGCGCTCGCCAGGACGATGAGGCGCCCCGGCAGGCCGACGATCGATCGTGGCGCCCGGACCACCACCGGCGGGGGCGCGTATCGAACGAGCGCCTTGATGACCACGGGGCGCGCCCCGTCGCGGACCGTAAAGGCGGCGGCGCAGTGTTCGTGGCCGTCGGAGGCCAGCCCTTGATGCGCGCCGATCCGATCGGCGGACGGTGACAGCGCAGCTTCGGCACCGGTGATCGCGACGTGGGTCAGATCGCCGTGCTCGGCGCAGCGGAAGTGTCGGACCGTCGCCTCGTGCGAGACCGTCAGGAGCTGTCCGAGCAACGCCGCCGCCATCACCGCAATGGTGAGCGGCCGGAACCGATCCTGCCTGTGAGATGTCGCACCAGCGCGCATCGACGATCCTCTTGCGGTTAATTCATTCGGCTTCCCCTGTCAAGGAACGGCGCGTTCACCGCGCGCTCCGTTGTGGCGCTCATCGACGTAAACCTCGGCCGCGGTCGGGAGATCGGGGCGGACCTTCGCCGATCCGGCGACCCGTGATACAAATTTGCTCGTCTTGAGCTCTTCGCGTGCTGGTGTGGCGCTGGTCGCTTGTTTCGTGGTGGCGTCGTCGTCGGTGGCGTGGGCCGAGGCGCCGGCCAGCGAGGACGCCCGGGCGTACCTCGACAAGGCCACCGCGGCCTACGGCCTCGGTCGCTACGCGGTCGCTGCGGAGAACTTCGAGAAGGCTTACGAGCTCAAGCCCGACCAGGCGTTGCTCTACAACGCGGCGCAGGCCCACCGGCTCGCCGGCAACAAGCAGCGCGCCCTCGAGCTGTACGAGAGCTACCTCCGCATGTACGGCAAGAAGGACAAGCGGGAAGAGGTCGAGCGCCGCATCCGCGAGCTCAAGCAGGCGATCGAGCACGACAAGACGGTGGCGACGTCGCCACCGGTGACGACCATGCCCGTGAGCCCGCCGCCGTCGAGCCCACCACCGTCGAGCCCGCCGCCCGCTGCTGCGGCGCCGCCCGCGCCGGCTGCGGCGCCAGCACCCGCCTCGGCTCCGCCGCCTTCCGCGGCTCCGCCGCCCGCGGCGCCGGTCACGCCGATCGCGAGCGCTCCGCCGCCGCCGGCTGCGCCGCCGCCGGGGAACGGCACCGCCGCCGTGCTGGTGAGCCAGCCCGCGCCCGCCGGCAGCGACGAGTCCATCGTCAAGAAGCCGCTGTTCTGGGTGCTCGTGGGCGGGGGCGTGGTCGCGGTCGCGGCGGTCGTGCTCGTCGTGGCGCTCGGCGGCTCGAAGAACCCGACGGCCAGCCTCGGCCAGGCGAGGGGGAATTGAGCCGCGGGACGACGCTGGCGGCGGTCGCGTCGCTCGTGCTCGCAGGGTTCCTCTCGAGCGCCTGTCCCGGCACCAAGGCGTGCACCGCCGGGACCGTGATGGTGACGGTCAGCTTCGACGCCACCACCAGCGCCGCGGACGCGATCGACGTCTACGCCAGCGTCGACGGCGCCTCGCCCACGATGACCACTCTCACGCACGCCGCGGGCGTGAAGGAAGGATCGATCGAGATCTACTTCCCGAACGGCGGCGGCTACCCGACGGGCCGGCGCCTCGACGTGACCCTCGTCGCCCGCAACGGCACGGCGACGCTGGGGACGTCGACCGGTTCGATCCTGGCGCTCCCCGCCGGCTGCGGCACGGTGGCGATCTCGCTCGCCGGCGCCGGCGGGCCCGGCACGGGCGGCACGACCGGGGCCGCGGGGACGACCGGCTCCGCGGGGCGCGGCGGTACGACAGGGAGCGCCGGGACCACGGGCAGCGCCGGACGCGGCGGCACGACGGGCACCGCCGGGACGACGGGCGGGGCGGGGCGCGGCGGGACGACGGGCAGCGCAGGCACGACGGGCAGCGCGGGGACGGGCGCGACCGGCACCGGCGGGTGCGCGGTCTGCGTGACGGGGCAGACCTGCACGAACAACCTCTGCACCGGCGTCAACTGCACTGCCGGCGCGACCGTTGCCCCGGTCTCGCCGCTCATCACCGACTTCTCCGACGCCGTGCCCGATCCGGCCAGCGCGGGCGACTACCGGTTCGGCGGCACCGGGCCGAGCCGCGTGCACGGCGGGACGGCGCGGTTCCAGAACCCGGCCAGCCCGCGGGGCGCGTTCACGCTCTCGAACAACGCCCTCACCTTCACCGCCTCCGTCTCCGCGCCGGGCGCGACGGGGAGCCAGGACCAGTACCCGTACAACGGCTTCTCTCTCTACACCGACGGGCCGGCCTGCCTCGACGCCAGCGCCTACTCGCGCGTGTCGTTCATCGTCACCGGCAACCTCGGCGCCTGCACGCTGCAGTTCGCGTTCTCGTACGCCGAGGACGTCGCCCCGGCGAGCGACCCGCAGCGAGGAACCTGCACCACGGCGGCGAGCTGCTTCTCGTCCCAGTACGCGATCACGACGTCGACGACGTCGGTCGCGTTCACCGACACGCCCACCGTCCTCGGGGCGCCGCTCTCGACGCCGGACAAAGCCAAGCTGACGGGCGTCAACTTCGAGCTCATCTCCACTGCGAGCACAGGCTGCAGCGGCAGCGTGACCGTCACCAACGTCCGGCTGCAGTGAGCGGGGAGGCGACGCGCGCCGCTCTCGAAGCTAGCGGAGCTCCACGACGCTGACGCCGTCGCCGCCCTGGCGCGCGGTCCCTGGCGCCCAGCGGGCGACGTACGGCGATTCGTCGAGGTAGGCGCGCACGCGCTTGCGCAGGGCGCCCGTGCCGTGGCCGTGGACGATGACGAGGTGGCTCTGGCCGTCGAGGGCGGCGCGGTCCAGCGCGGCCTCGACGGCGGCCAGGGCGTCGTCGCCCGTCTGGCCGCGAAGATCGACGGAGCGCGCGGTTCCCGTCGACACCAGTGCGAGCTCGTCGTCCGCCGGGGGCGGGGCCGACGCCGCGGGGGTGTGGCCGGCGCGGCCGCCGCGGCCGGCGCGCGGGGCCTCGCGGCGCGCTTTCGCGGGGCGGAGCTCGTCGGCGCCGACCTCCACGGTCATCGAGCCGAGCGCCACCTTTGCGCGGCCGCGGGCGTCGGGCGGCTGCACGAGCACCCCTTCGGCGCCGAGCCGCTCGATGAACACCGGGGCGCCCGCGGCGAGCGGCGCGGAGGGCGCGGGTGAGGCGGGCGCCGGCGTCTCCGGCTTCGGCAGCTTGGCGACGGCGTCGGCGCCGACGCGTTCGAGCTCCTGGCGAGCGGCCTCGGCGGCGCGGCCGGTCCCCGCTTCCTGGGCCCGGCGCACGACGGCCCGGATCTCCGCGCGCGCCTCGGCGATCGCGGCCTCGATCGCCTCGCGTGCCTTGTGGCCGAGCTCGCGCTCCCGGCGGGTGAGCGCGTCGGCGGCCTCCTCTTGCGCCTGCGCGGTCGCGCGCGCGGCGGCCTCGGCGTCGGCGAGCCGCGCCGCCGCGGCCGACGCCTCGGCCTCGCGCGCCTCGAGCCGGGCGATCACCGCCTCCAGGCCGGCGCTCGAGGATCCGGTCAGCGCGCGGGCCCGCTCGAGCAACGCCGGGGGCAGCCCCATGCGCGCCGCGATGTCGAAGGCGAACGACCGCCCGGGCGCGCCCAGGGCCAGGCGGAACGTCGGCCGGAGCCCGTCGAGGTCGTACTCCATCCCCGCGTTCGCGAACCGCGGATCGCTCTCGCCGAGCGCCTTGAGGCTGTCGTAGTGGGTGGTGAGCACGGCGAGCACCGGCCGCTCGGCCAGCGTCTCGGCGGTGGCCCGCGCCAGCGCCGCCCCCTGCTCGGGGTTGGTCCCGGCCATCAGCTCGTCGAGCAGCACCAGCGTCGGCCCGCCGACGGGGGCGTTCAGGATGTCGCTGACGTTGGCCAGGTGGCCGGAGAACGTCGACAGATCCCCCAGCACGGATTGCCGGTCGCCGATGTCGGCGCGCACGTCGGCGAAGAACCCCACCCGGCTCCCCGGCGCCGCGGCGACGAGCAGGCCGGCGCGGGCCATGAGCGCCGCGAGCCCGACCGTCTTCATGAGCACCGTCTTGCCGCCGGCGTTGGGGCCGCTCACGACCAGGATCGGCGCCCGCCCGCCGCCGAGGGCCACGTCGTTGGCCACGACCTCGGCGGGCCCGTGAGCGAGCGCGAGCAGCGGGTGGCGTCCGGCGCGCAGGTCGATCGACGCGTCGTCGACGATGGCCACGGCGTGGCCCCCGTACGCCCGCCCGAGCTTGGCCGCGGCGGCGGAGGCGTCGATGACCGCGAGCGTCGCCGCGCAGGCGCGCAGCGCCGGAGCCGCCGCCGCGACGTCGCCGGTGAGCGCCTCCAGGATGCGGCGCGACTCGCGCCGGATGTCGAGCTCCACGACCTTGAGCCGGTTGTTGGCGGCGACGAGCGCGCTCGGCTCGACGAACACCGTCTCCCCCGTGCGCGAGGTGTCGTGGACGATCCCCAGGCCCAGCGACTTGGCGCTGGCCTTGAGGGGCAGCACGTAGCGCTCGGCGCGGATGGTGAAGAACTGATCCTGCAGCACCGAGGCGTAGTCCTCGGAGCGCATGATGGTCTCGATCGCCGCGCGCGCGTGGTCGGCGAGGCCGTTGCGCTCGAGCCGCAGCCGCGCCAGCTCGGGCGAGGCGGCGTCGCTGATCTCGCCCGAAGCGTCGAAGCTCTCGTCGATCACCCGGCCGAGCATCACCGGCGGCTCGAGCGTGGCGCCGAGCGCGCCGAGCTCGGGCGCGGGCGGCCGACCAGGCCCGCCGCCGCGCGCCGCCGCCGCGTAGCGCCGCACCCCCTCGGCCAGCGCGGCGACCGCGGCGACCGGGCGCAGCTCCTCGGCGCCGAGGACGATCGCCTTCTCGGCAGCCGCGAGCGCGGGCTCGATCTCCGGCGCCGCCAGCGACGGCAGAGTCTCCCCCGCCTCGAGCAGAGCGGCGAGCTCGGCCACCGCCGCCATCCGCCGCCGCGCCTCGGCCGCGTCCGCGGCCAGCGCGAGCGCGCGGGCCCGGGCGCGCCCTGCGGGCGACTCGGCCGCGGCCGCGAGCCGTGACGCGAGCTCGTGCCAGTCGAGCGCGTCGAGCGACCGCGCCCCGGTCATCGGGGGGGCAGCGTGCCCAGCAGCTCGACGAAGCCGGGGGCCGTCTCGAACGTCAGCTGCAGGCGCCCGAGGCTGATCGTCTCGCCCCCCGCCAGCCGCACGGGCGCGGCCGCCACCGCCTCGCCGTTGACCGACGTCCCGTTCGTGGACCCGCAGTCGCTGAGCACCACCGCGCCGCCGTCGACCGCGAACGTGCAGTGCCGCTTCGAGATCGACGCCTCGGGGATGACCAGGTCGATCCCGTCCTCCTCGGCCCGCCCCACCACCACCTGGCCCTGGGGTTCGCCCGCCACCCCCGGCAGCGGGAACACGCGGTGGAGGAGGCCGTGCAGCGTGGGGCGATCGGTGACGGTGTCGATGCCGCTCCCCCGGCGGGCCTTGCGGGCGCGCTTGCCGATCACGATCAGCACCGGCGCGGCGTGCTGCTTGCGGAATGCACGTTCCCCATCCTCGGCGAGCTCACGGGCGTAGTCGTCGAGATATCGTCCTTCACCGTTCACGCCGCCGTTTTACCGGCGCCTCCGCCCGCGATCAACCGAACGAACGCGTCGAGCGCAGGCCGGCTTGCCGGCCGGAGCTCATCGCGGGAGGTTCGGGGGCGGCCACGCAGTGGCCCACCCTTTGAGGGTTCCGAAGTCAACCGAACGGTCCCCCTGCCAGTGCCGCCTTGGCGTGCGCGGCCCCCCGGCGGAGGGCCAGCGCGAGGTCGATGGTCCAGAACAGCTGGTCGAGGTCGAGCGGCTTCTCGAGGCAAGCGACTGCCCCGTACAGCTCGGGGTTGGTCATTAGATCCCGGGTCTCCACCCCGGTCGCCAGCACCACCGGCAGGTCCTGATCGATCTTCCGGATGTTGTCGATCAGATCGAGGCCGTGCATCCCGGGCATCTGCAGGTCCGTCAGCACCAGGTCGGGCTGGGCTTGCGGCATCTTGCCCATCGCGTCGAAGCCGTCGTTGGCGACTTCGACCGCGTAGCCCGCCTGAGCGAGCACGATGGCCATCACTTCCCGCGCCTCGGCGTCGTCATCCACGACGAGGACGCGGTCTCGTCGCTTCTGAACGGTCGTCTCCCCCAGATCGTGCGTCATCGCCTAGGGGATCGAGCAAGAACGACACCAACCTACGTCTTTCCCTACCTTCGACTGGGGCGACGCCGTGCTCCGGGGCTCACCCGTTACGCCCGCGTAACGGTCCTTCCTTGAGGCGGTTACCCGTGTAGATTTAGCACCCGCCAGGCCCCCATGATCGACGTCCGCAACCTGTCGAAGAGCTACCGCGTCCACAAGCGCGCCCCAGGTATCGCGGCCGCGCTTCGCTCCGTGCTCCGGCGGCGGTACGAGACGGTCAAGGCGGTCGAGGACCTCTCCTTCCAGATCGCGGAGGGGGAGCGGGTGGGGTTCCTGGGCCCGAACGGCGCCGGCAAGACCACGACGCTCAAGGTGCTGTCGGGGCTCCTGCACCCGACGTCCGGCACGGTGCGGGTCGGCTCGTACGTGCCGCACATGCGCGATCCGCGGTTCTTGCAGCTCATCACCCTGGTGATGGGCCAGAAGCAGCAGCTCCTGTGGGATCTGCCGCCCTCCGAGACCTACGCGATGAACCGCGCCATCTACGACATCCCGAAGGCGCAGGCCGAGGCCACCGTGCGGGAGCTCGGCGACCTGCTCGAGATCGGCGACCTCATCGGCAAGCCGACCCGCCAGCTGTCGCTCGGCGAGCGGATGAAGTGCGAGCTGGTGGCGGCGCTCCTCCACCGCCCGCGCGTGCTGTTCCTCGACGAGCCGACCATCGGCCTCGACGTGTCGATGCAGGCCAAGATGCGCGACTTCATCCGCGACTACAACGAGCGCTTCGGCGCCGCGGTGCTGCTCACGAGCCACTACATGGACGACGTCGTCGCGCTCTGCCCGCGCGTGGTGGTCATCGACCACGGCCGCCTCATCTACGACGGCGATCTGCGGGCGCTGGCGCGCAAAGTCCGCCCCGACAAGCACGTGACCATCCGGCTGTCGAAGCCGGTCGACCACGCCGACCTCGCCCGCATGGGGACGATCGTCTCCGCCAACGGCGCCCAGGCGGTGCTGTCGGTGCCGAGCGCGCAGGCCAGCGCCGTGGTGCGGGACGCGCTGGCGACGCTCCCCATCGTCGACCTCACGATCGAGGAGGCGCCGCTCGAGGACGTGATGCGCGAGCTGTTCGGCGCCAGCGGGACAGGGAAGGACGGCCGCGAGCCGTCGCCGTCCCCCAAGCCGGCGCGGGCGGGGGCATGAGCCCCGAGGCGCGCCCGGACATCGGCGCGGGCGCCGTCCCGCGGCGCCCCGGCTTCGGGGCCGAGCTGGCGCGCGCCGCCAAGGCGTTCCCGACGCTGTTGCGGGTCGGCGTTTCGGAGGTCGTCGCTTACCGCGCGGAGTTTCTGGTCTGGATCCTCACCACCAACATGCCGCTCGTGATGCTGGCGCTCTGGCACGCGGTCGCCGCCGAGGGGCCGGTGAAGGGCCTCGACCAGCGCGCCTTCACCACTTACTACCTCGGCGTGCTGGCGGTGCGGCTCCTCACCAGCAACTGGGCGGCCTGGCAGCTGTCGATGGAGGTCCGCGACGGCACGCTGTCCGCCAAGCTGCTCCGGCCCATCCACCCGCTCTACGCGCTCGCCGCCGATCACATCTCGGCGATCCCGATGCGCGCGCTGGTGATCTCCCCGATCATCGTCTTGCTGGTGGTCATGGGCCGCGACCGGCTGGCGGGCCACGATCCGCGGCTCGTCGTCGTGCTCGTGCTGTCACTGGTCGGCGCCTGGCTGCTGACGTTCTTCTCCATGGTGCTGCTCGGCGCGCTCGCCTTCTTCATCGAGAGCTCGCTGGGGGTGTTCGAGCTCTGGCTCGGGGTCTACGCCATCTTCTCCGGCTACCTCATCCCATTCGAGGTGCTGCCTCACTGGGTGAGCGCGGCGGCGGGCCTCTTGCCGTTCCGGTTCATGCTCGGGTTCCCGGTGGAGGTGCTCGTCGGGCGGCTCGGCGCGGCGGGCGCGCTGCGCGAGCTCGGCGCCCAGTGGGCCTACGTCGTCCTCACCTTCGCCGGCGCGCTCGTCGTCTGGCGGGCCGGCGTGCGCCGCTTCGCCGCCTACGGAGGCTAGCGCGGGCGATGCGGAACGTCGTGCGTCGCTACGCGCGCCTGCTCGGCGTCCAGATCGGGATGTCCGCGCTCACGGCCATGCAGTACCGCGCCGACTTCCTCGTGCGCGGCCTCATCGCGCTCTTGTGGATGACGGTGACGCTGATTCCGCTGCTCGTCGTGTTCGGGGTCCGGCAGACCGTCGCCGGCTGGACTTTCCCCGAGTCGCTCGTGGTCGTCGGCTGGTTCACGCTGCTCCGGGCCGTCCTCGAGGGGGCCGTCAGCCCCAGCCTCACCGCCGTGGTCGAGCACGTCCGCCACGGGACGCTGGACTTCGTGCTGCTCAAGCCCGCCGACGCCCAGTTCCTCGTGTCGACCGCGAAGTTCGAGCCCTGGCACGTCGTCGACGTGTTCGGCGGGATCGGGCTCTTCTGCTACGCGTTCGCCAAGCTCGGGCGCTGGCCGTCGATCCTCGAGATCCTGACCGGCCTCGCGTTTCTCTGCCTCGCCGTGCTGGTCCTCTACTCGATCTGGATCCTGGTCGTGAGCGCCGCGTTCTGGGTGGTCAAGGTCGACAACCTCTCCTACTTCTTCGGGTCGCTGTTCGACGTCGCCCGCTGGCCGATCTCGGTGTTCAAGGGGGCGCTCCGCTTCGTGTTCACCGTCGTGTTCCCGATCGCGCTCATGACCACCTACCCGGCCATGGCGCTGCTCGGGCGGCTCGACGCGCGCACCGCCCTGGCCGCCCTCGGCGGCGGCCTCGCCTTCACCGCCGTCGCCCGCTGGGTCTGGGGCCGCGCGCTGGCGATGTACACGTCGGCCAGCTCCTGAGGTTATCCTCCGGGGAGGCAGCGATGTACCTCCCCGAGTCGTTCAACGAGCCGGACCGGGAGCTGGTCCTCGATCTCATCGATGAGTACGGCTTCGCGACCGTCATCTCTTGGACGAGCACCGACGGGCCGCTGCCCGAGCCGATGGTGAGCCACCTGCCGCTGCTCCTCGAGCGCCGGCCCGAGGGCCCGGTCGTGGTCGGCCACTTCGCCCGCGCCAACCCGCACGCGCAGCTCTGCGACGGCGCCACGCCGGCGCTGGCGATCTTCTCGGGGCCGCACGGGTACATCTCCCCATCGTGGTACGAGACCACGCCGGCGGTCCCGACCTGGAATTACGTGGTCGCGCACGTGTACGGACGGCCGACGCTCCTCGGTGATGACGAGTCGCGGGCGCACGTCGACCACCTCATCGAGCGGCACGAGCGGGGGCGCGCCGCGCCCTGGCCCGGCGATCTGCCGCCGGACTTTCGCGCCAAGCAGCTGCAGGCGATCGTCGGCTTCCGGATGCCGATCGAGCGCATCGAGGCGAAGTTCAAGCTGGGTCAGAACCGCACGCAGGCCGATCGCGCGGGCACCTTCGCCGGCCTCGAGCGCGAGCCCGACGGGGCGAGCCGGGAGCTGGCCGCGTTCGCGCGCCGCTATTACGCCGCCAAGGGCGAGCGATGACCGCGCGTGCCCCCGCCGTCGTCTCGGCCGCCGCGGGGGCGCTGTTCGCGTTCGGCTGCGAGCGGCCGCCTGTGTTCATCGCCGCGGGCTCCGGGGGGGCCGGCGGGGCGACGGGCGCAGCCGGGGGCGCCGGCAGCGCAGGCGGCACCGGGGGCGCGGGCGGCACGGGCGTCGCGGGCGGCACGGGCGTCGCAAGCGGCACCGGCGCCGCCGGAAACACGGGCGGCGGCGGGGCGGCAGGGATCGGCGGGCCCAGCCTCGAGCTCCTCGGCGCGCCGATGATCTTCGCGCCGACGGACCATGGCTTCGGCGTCAACGTCACGCTGCGCGCGGGCGCTCCTTCGGCGTTGCGCTTGCGCGTCCGTGACGAGGCCGTCGCGGGCTGGACGGGCGTCGGCGCTCCTTCGACCCCGGCGTCCGACGTCGCCCAGTGGACGGTGACCGGGCTCGCGCCTGGCCAGCGCTACCTCTACGAGGTCTTCCCCGCGGGGAGCGCCGGCGGAGGGACGCCGCTCTACGCGGGGAGCGCGGTCACGGCTCGCCCGCCGGGATCGACGTTCACGTTCGCCGCGCTCGCCGACGCGCACATCGAGACCCGCGATTCGATCCCCCCCGGGACCACCATCGCCGACGACTCGTGGGGCTTCGACGAGAGCACGCTGCTCGCCGTCTCGACCGACGTCGCCGCCGCCAACCCCGACTTCATGCTCCACCTCGGCGACATGCTCGACTACCACCTGTTCGGGTTCAACGCGCCGCCGCCCGACAGCTCGTGGGCGCGGCTCGCCTACCTCGACTACCGGCGGATGTACGGCGACACCTTGGGGCACGTCGCGCACTTCACGGCGATCGGTAACTGGGATGGCGAGAGCGGCTGCAACACCGCGACGGAGATCGACCGCTCCCTCAGCCAGCGCTTGCTCTACGCGCCCGGCCCGACGCCCGACACGTACCCCGCGGGCGGCAGCGCCAACCAGGACTACTACGCCTTCACGTGGGGCGACGCGCTGTTCATCGTCCTCAACGTGATGACCTACACGCCGACCTGCCACCTCCTCGCCGCCGATCCGGGCCTGCCCGACGACTGGACGCTGGGCGCCGCGCAGCTCGCCTGGCTCAAGACGACGCTGGCGGACGCTACGTCGAAGTGGCGCTTCATGTTCATCCACCACACGGTGGGCGGCGCGGCGGCCGACTCCGACGACTCGGCCTACGGGCGCGGCGGCGGGCAGGCCGCCCACGTCGGCGAGCAGGCGATGATCCACGCCCTCATGCTGCAATACGGCGTCCAGATCTTCTTCTACGCGCACGACCACGTGTTCACCGACATCGTCGTCGACGGGATCCACTACACGCTGCCCGGGAGCGCGGGCGCGCCGTGGAAGTTCGACGCGTCGCTGACCGGCTACACGCAGTACTGGCCCGATTCCGGATACGGTCGGGTCACGGTCAGCCCGTCGAGCGTGCAGGTCGATTTCGTCGCCATGGGCGGGCAGGTGCTGTCGAGCTACACGCTCCCGTAGCTCGAGCGCGCGACATCTTATCGGAACGGCGGAAACGACGGGAACGCGCGTCACATTCGCACGCGAAGGACGCGAAGAGACGGCCGAATTCTGACCCGCCTTACCGTGATCCCGCTACTGCGTAAGGGGAATCTAGACCGCGCCCCGCCTCCGCTCGACCCCCGTCGACGGTTGAAGAGAAGAACCCCCGCTCCGGCACCCATTCCCTAGCATCTCTGCCTCGCGCCGGCGCGGGAGCCCCGCTTCCTTTCTCCCGTGATCGCTCAGAAGAAGGAGACACCCATGCGCCTCATACTTCGCGCGCCGCTCGCGCTCGCCTTCGTCGGTTGTTGTGCACAACTCCTCGCGTGCGCCGGAAGCACGAGCGGCGGCCCGGGCACGGGGAGCGGAACGTCGGGGACGACCGGCAGCGCCGGCACCGGGCAGACCGGCAGCGCCGGCACGACGGGGAGCGCCGGTACCGGGACGAGCGGGAGCGCCGGGACGACCGGCAGCGCCGGGACGGGGACGAGTGGGACGGCGGGCACCACCGGCAGCGCCGGCACGGGGACGAGCGGGACGGCGGGCCGCGGCGGTACGACGGGAACAGCCGGCACGACGGGAACGGCCGGCACGACGGGAACAGCCGGCGCCACCGGCGCCGGGGGCAACGTCACCTGTACGATCACCCCGTCGGCGATGACCAGCTCGAAGATCGGCACGGTCGGCATCGTGACCTTCACGACGACGCTGACGAACCCGACATCGGCGCAGATCGACTTCGGCCTGACGACCTCCTACGGCTTGACAGCGCCCGTCGATCTCACGGCGAGCATGTACCGTACGTTGCTCCTCGGGATGAAGCCCGGGATGACGTACCACTACCGGGTCACGGCGAGCAACGCGAGCGGAACGTGTCAGGGCACCGACAGCACGATCAAGACCGGCGCGCAGGCGAACGGCCTTCCGCAGTTGACGATCACCACCAACAACAAGGCGGCCCTCTACCCCGGCTTCACCGTCACCGGGGCGTATACGAACATGCCGGGGTCGACGGGCGCGCCGGCGTACATCCTCGACAGCGACGGAACCTACGTCTGGTGGTACAACGCCGGGGCAGATGCGTGCGGCCCGCGGATGAGCTACGACGGGAAGTACATGTGGATCGTCAGTGCCAACGTCCCGGACGGCCAGACCCCGGACACCGTTCACCGGGTCACGATGGACGGTCTGACGGACACCGACTTCTCAACGCCGTTCTTGCACCACAGCCATCAGATCACGCCGCTGCCGGACGGAAGCATCGCCTTCTACGCCACCGGTACGAACGGATGCGACGACGTCAAGATCTTCCCGGCCAACGGTACCCCCAGCAGCACGGCGACGACGCTGGTCAACGCTCGGACGGCGCACGGCGGGACGGCCGTGTGCCACCTGAACAACATCGAGTACTCGCCTTCGGACGACACGCTCATCTTCTCGGACCTCGACAACAGCTGTCTCACGAAGATCAACCGCACGACGGGAGCGACCGTCTGGGTCATGGATGGACTGAACGGGGTCACGAGCACGTTCACCGGCGACCTCTGGAAGGGCGGCGAGCACGGTTTTCACGTCATCGCCGTCGACGATATCCTTCTCTTCAATAACAACTCCAACGAGAAGATCGACGGCGTGACCCTCAACGGAGACGGGAAGGGCTCGATCGCGCTCGAGCTGAAGCTCAACACGAGCGCAAAGACCGTGTCGAAGATCTGGTCGTACACCGGCGGTCCCGCCATGTCCGTCGGCGTCCTCGGCGACGTGCAGCGGCTACCGAACGGGAACACGATCGTCGATTACGGGCTCAGCGGAGAGATCCAAGAGGTCGACTCGAGCGGCAAGGTTTTGCAGGATATACAGGTCACCGGCAGCTTCGGTTACCTCGAGAAGCGCGCCACCCTCTACGGCCCGTCAACGAAGTAACGAGGATCTGGATGAACAGACGCCTGGACCTGCCCCGAGCTCTCGCCGCCCTCCTCCTGTCCGTAGCGGGCATAGCCTGCGGAAGCAGCAGCAGCCCGCCGCCCAGCGTGACCTGCACGAACGGCATGATCATGGCGGGCGAACCGAACAACTACCAGTTCTCGAGCGCGATCCAGCTCGACAAGGTCAAGGTCAAGTCGATGTCCGACCTGATGTTCAACTGGGGCGGCGTCAACAAGGACTTCCTCGGTCACACCGTGGATCCGGTCAAGGATCTCACGTCCATCTTCGTCCTGGTCGTCGACCTGCCGGTCGCGACGTTCGAGGCGCAGCTCGACAACGACACCTTCCGTGAGGCGGACGTCGTCGCCTTGCCGCCGCCGCTCTTCACCCCCATGAACGGCGAGACGTCGGCGACGTTGTTCACGAACTTCACGGCGGGAGGCAACCCGGTCGATCTCACCAACGCCGGCATG
>Ga0306920_100003821_pt1 | contig 19217 bp, 20 predicted proteins | sample flu12Cox44000170_FD_204666 | JGI IMG/M metagenome (GOLD analysis project Ga0306920, IMG submission 204666) | Lab enrichment of tropical soil microbial communities from Luquillo Experimental Forest, Puerto Rico - flux4day.12C.oxic.44.000.170 (v2)... | ecosystem: Environmental > Terrestrial >... | reverse complement strand
ACGGATATCTGCGTTTTGTGCAACGGCGGTAGTCGTCACGGAGACAACCAGGCCAATTGTCAGAATGGTGGCGGATTTCATCACACACTCCTTCTGAATGACAAGGGCGCTTTGCTAACTTTATGTACGATCCCATGCCTGCATGAGATCGAATTCTCCCACGACCGACACCTGAGATCCCGGGGGCAATTCTGTCGAAAGTTCCTGTATCAAGGGAAAAGGTAGGTCGAACGTGATAAGCAGCAGGTAGTGGTTGAACTGCGAATTATCCCGGCAGCCGAGTAGCTCGACGCGGGTGACGTTACCTGTCCTTCTCGGAGGTCTCTTTGGTAACGATTCGAAGTATGGCGAGATAGAGTCTAAGAACTTCTGACGCGCCTCCTCACCCACCTGGGCGTCAGCCGAAGTTTGGCCAGATGTCCCGCCTTCGGGTGGCACGTCGATGCTGAATATCGCTATAGCCATGATAAGTCCACTCCTCGAAGTATGATAGGCAGGGCAGTCTGCTGCGAGCAAGGTCATCCAGAGCCGGCGGCTTAAGCAGTTGCCGAGGTGGAGTGGATTGGGGTGCGTGATGCAGAGGATCCCGCAGGATCAGGATGAAAGCATTTGGTTATTTTAACCACGGAGCAAATCATGTCTAACGGCGATCTCCTAGCGTTATATCAAACAGAAAACGCCAGATTAAAAGCAGCCATCCTCGCAGTTACCAACGAAATGGAGGAATTCGAAGCTAAGTATGACCCAGCCAATCCAAACCTCACCGCTATCGGGGAATTGATCCACAACTGGCGTGATGCATTACACAAAGCAATGGGGGATTAATGTTAGCCAACCTTCGACGACCTGCCTCTATCAGCGATGAGGTAAGCACCCTTCTGCCTCGCCAATCTCTCCTCTCAAGACGCGAGGAAAGCTGACATGTCAGCGATATTGGATCATTTAGGTCAGGTGTCGATCTTCGGTCGTTCTTTTTTCGCGCTCGTCGTCATTTTGGGGCTCGACTGGCTGTTTTCAGCCGTTCACGCCTATGAGGAGTGGAGAGGTGAAGAAGTGCCTCTCTGGCGCGTGTTTGGAGCTATCGTTGGACTCCGGCTGCCCGATTGGCTGGGCTTCCTGCTCTTCACTCTGGGACTGACGCTCCTTTTGTGGTGCGTGGGGCTAGTGGCCATAGGCGGTTGGTTTCCGTTTATTGGAGATATGTCGCTAGTTTTCGAATTCCTCTCTCTGCGCCTCGTCTTTTAAGATCGATCGCGACAAGACACGACTGAGGGCTTTATATGAGTAGTTTTGTCGAACTCCCACCAAACCAATATAACGCGACCGCATTTTCCAATTTTGATCCTAGCGCGACTAATTTTACGATTGGCAATGCGCTCGCCTTGATGTGGAGCTCACAACTTGCCTATGAAACTGGAAAGCCGCAGACGATCGATGCTGTTGGCAAGGCGTGGAAATTTATCTCAGTTTTCCCCTTCAGCAAACAAAAGGTCGATATAGTTGCTAGCTTCGACACGACCGGAATATTAGGCGAACGAGCGGACGCGATCATACTGGCTTTTGCCGGCACTGATCCTGCGGTGTGGGAAACCCTGGCAACCGATTTCAACATTCGGCTGACTAAGGACACCGACACCCATATTGGCTTTCAGGCGGCTCTCGATGCGGCGCGACCCGAAATCGATCGCGCCATCGCAATGAGTCAACAAACGGGTAAGCCGCTGTACATTGCCGGTCACAGTCTCGGTGCAGCACTCGCCGCCCTTGCCGCAAATTTCGCTGCTTCCAGCGGTTCGCCGCCCAAGGCCGTTTATACATTTGGCATGCCGCGGGTAGGCGGTGAGCGATTCCAAGCGGCGTATAATCCCAAACTGGGCTCAGTGACCTATCGCCTGGTTCACGGACTTGACGTTGTCGCTCGGGTACCAATGTCGGAACTCGGCTATCGACATGTCGGCTGCGTGCTTCAATGCGGGAGCGGAAAAAAATTCGATCCAGCAGCAATGTCACCGCTCGGTTCAGACGCCCCTGAATTTTCTCTGGGGCTCGCTCATACCCTCGTAAGCAGTATCGAGAGTTTGCTATCTGGTCATAGTTTGTCGGTGCCGGGTCCCGGCACCTTTGGACCACTGTTTAAATATCTGCCGCCACCAATCAGGGATCACTTGCAAGACCGTTACTACAACGCGCTGACATAAGCTCGTCAATCGGCATCCAATGTTCGGAGCACAGCTTTCATGTTCCTTTCGGCGGTTCGTTTGCTGACTGGCTTAACGAGTTTAGCCTGTTTAAATGGCTTGCGGTATTCGCTGCGGTGACAACGTCGATCCTCCTGCTTGAATCGCTTTTCCTTTGCTTTTGAGCCGAAAACTTCTTTGACCTTCCCACTTTTCATGGTGATCATATATCCACCTTTGGTCATACTGAACGGCCTTTTAAGTAGACCAAGGTGATCGAATTTGGTGCCGGGCGGATGCTTGAACGGCTCAAACCAAGCTGGCTGCACGAAATTTGACATCTCGATTCCGTCCACCAGGAAGGTGTCCTCTTCAACTGGGTCGCACATCTCATACGCGTATTCAGTTCCGTGCTCGCCCTGAGCCCAAAGATTTGCGATTGGATCAATGACCATTTCAAACAATTCGTGGCACGCAGTGACACTGACAACCTCGTGGGCGGCAATCGTCGTTTCGACGAACACCTTGGCAACTGGTTGTCCGTCCTTGGTGATATCATGATAGCCAAGTGCACCGGCCGTATCCGCGTTATCAAAGTACACGAACTGCCAGTCGGATGGTTGCGGCTTGATAGTGTTGTAAAGTGTTACCGGATAGCCCCAGATTGGAAGGAAATGCTGATCAAAACACTTTTGGAGAGTTGCAGTAAGCTTTTCGAAAGGCACTCCCAGATCAGTTTTCGCTAGATTCATGCAGGCAATTCGAACCGGCCCGCCTTGACCTACTTGTGCGGCGTCAATGGTGTTCATCGATTATTCCCCCTTGTCTCGCGCAGATTAGGCTAACATCATCGCGACACTACCAGACAAACCGAAATCATCCCAGAACAAGAATTCTTGATGCGCTTCCTAATGGCTTCCGCCGACGTTTACTGTGATGTTCACTGTGACGGACCGGGCGGGAACAGACAAGGTAGTAGTCGCTGCTGTGGGTCGCACCGCGGCAGCAATCTGAACACCACTTACCACCATTGGTAGCCGACAGGATGGATCGGGCTGCAGCACCTCGTCGGCGAGCGCAAGCCGTTTGTCCGGGATGTTGAGGCTAAGTGCCTTCGCGGTTTTAAGATTGATCCCTAAAGAAGTAGCAACAACTCGCAGGTTAGAATTGGGGGCGGGGAATTTGAACATGATCGCATGGAACAGCTCCTGCGCGTGGCATACTTATAGGGGGCCGCACGGACGGTTTTGATTCCGGAGAGCCGGGCAAGCTCGGACTGGGCACAGCACGAAACTGTTATGGTCAGGCAATGCACCTTTTGAGGGTTGTCGTTACCTCTCCTTATCGGTAAGTTTTGGGGACTTGTTCGGCCATTTAACCCCAAGCCAACGGGGAATGAGCAAATGCCAATCAGTGGTTCCGGTTGGGAATTACAAATTCGTCGCTTAGGAATTCAGCGATCTGGGCCTCTCACTCGAACATATGGGTCGTATCAGGCATTTCTTGATGGACAGCCGCTTGAGGGACTCTCCGGAAATGTGTGCGAGTGTCCAGGTTTGGGGGAAAACGATACGCCAGGCAGCGACAAGCGGATCGAACAGGGCAGATATCCGCTTTTGACTCAGTTTGGCGACAGGTACCGTACTGTTGGTTACACGCCTGACGTTACCGTTACCGGAGACGAAGCTCCATTACCGTTGCCTGGGCTTCTCGTGGGCGATACTGGCAATCGAGTTGCCATCCTCGTACATCCTGGTCATGCGCCCCATCTTTATTTGTCAAGTATTGGTTGCCTTAACTTGACTCGCCCGCTGGGGGCTGCAGATGAAATAGATTTTTTGGAATCGCGCTCTAGAGTAATTGCTCTGATAGATGCTCTTAAAGTTAATTCTCCGCAGGCCTTCGAAAACGAGGAGTCGACGAGTCTTAATGCCTGGTTAGTGATCGACGGTGAGCCGATGAATCAATTACCGGAGGCCTAGAACGTAGATGACACCATTTTGCCTTTGGCAAGGGGCGTACTTTATTGCGCGCTGAAACCTCGGTCTTCGCTGGCTTTATGGGCGCGTTCGCTTTGTAGTTACAGCGCAGGCGTGCCTTGGTGACTTGCCGGTCGATCGGTTTCTCTTCTCCCCAGAGGGCAAAAGGGCCGCTTAGAACGGCTCCGTGACGTGCCTCACCGTCGGAACTCCGGACATGAGGTCGAATTGCAGGATCAGGTCGAAAACTGTCTCCGGCCATGGGTCCGGATAAGTAAGTGGCTTCGCGCCGAGCGCATGAGCGAAGGAAGGAATTTCGCCATGATGCCAACAGACGAGAACGAGCTTGCCGATAAAATGATCCTTATCAAGTATGTGATGGGCGAGCGCTGCATAGTCCTTGTCAGCATGTTTCGTGTTGATCGTGACGTCGGTCGCTTTTGATAAAGGTTTCAGGGTTTGGTAGGGGCGCTCGCTCTCCTTTGAAATAGCGGCGGCGAACAGAAAATCGGGCTTGCCGAAAGTCGCTGGAATATAATGGACGAGCTTTTGGGCCCGTTCATGTCCGGCGGGCGATAGGTTCACATCACTGGAATTGTCAGGCTTCTCGCCGTGTCGCATCAAAAGAATTCGGCGGGCTTCCATGTTATTGCCTCGGTGCATTATCCAACCGGATGATGGGGGCACGGCCATTGCACGGCCGATGCGGCGACAATTTGGACAGAACGTCCGCAGAGATCCGCTTGCGCAGCAAAGCTGCTCCGGCGTCTTTTGGGAAGCATATGGGAAACTGGATCCGGTGCATACATCGGGGGAGCATGCTCGCTATAGTGGATGTGCCACGTACAGCGGAATCTTCCACTTAACATTAGGTTGATCGGCACAAAGCCACACATATCAATTCTTAGGCCACCGCAAGACCGCTTTCGAAGAGCGCGGCTTCCTGCTCCCGCCGGATCTGCAGCCCCCGGACGTTCGGCCACAAGCGCTCCATGCTGCGTATCTGAACCGGTACGTCGGCAAAATTTTTGGTCTGCATGTCAGATTTGATCGCGCGCATTTCCGTATACCGATCGCCGGGGCTGTCAAACGATGGGCCGCGATTATAAGTCAGCGACACCAACGCACCGAGGCTATCCGGACTGATCAGATTGGTATTGGGAAGAGACGTCTGCACCAGCGTGACCCATTTTGGAATGACCTTCTGGCGATGGACCGTGATAGCGGCCGACCAGGGAACGGTGACGGTTGCGCTTAGGCGCTGAGCAAGCTGATCTGCATCGGCACCTCTCACGTCAACCGCCGGTATGAGTGCTTGGATCATTGCGTCGGGGATTGCGTCCTTCCAATCCTGTGACAGCAGATTCTGGGAAACGTAACCGACATCGTAACCGATGCCGATCGTCACGCCTGACGCACCCTGTGGCCAGGTCGGATGCTGATAATGCGCTTGATAAGCAACTTGGCTCGTCACTTCGAACATGACAATCATATTGAACGCCTTATCGGAAATCGGGGTTTGCGAAGGTGGTAAGGGCGGAGCGGCACCCTCCATATTCCCACGCCGGAGCACGTTTTCGAGGTACCACGCGTCGCCGTCGCGTATGCTCCGCGCTTGTTCCAACGCGGTAATCTCGTCTACGGTCAGGTCATTGGATCCCGTTGGTGCGTTTCCCATCTGTAGCCCCTCTCCTTATGACTTGTGAATGACGATTACTACTCATCCGCTCTGGCTGGATTTTGCGGACGATCCGATCCAACCCTCAGACATTTCCTTGTAGGTGGGAAGGTCATGAAACCATCCGAGGAATACAATCCGAGGTAAGGATATCCTGAGCTACATCGCTTCGACCTGCTGCCGCGTGATTTAGCAAGATCGCATGGATGGATCTATCAAACTGGAAGAAATATCATCACTTGCCGCCGAACAACTTCATAACATTGTCCACGTCGGTCTGAACGTTCTTAAGATTGTCGGGTGAGAGTGCTTTGCTCACGGCTTGGCCGTAGGCGACCAGTTGCGCTGCCGCCGTCCACAAATCACCGATATTCACGTTCTGCGGCTGATCGAGCTTGTCCAGATTATCTTGTATTGTTTTAACCGCGTCACCGAGTTGATCACTCGAAGCGTCCGCGAATTCATCATATTGCGCGGCCGCGCTGACCGCCGCTTTAACGGCAGGGAGAATTTGCTGCCAGGCCTGCTCATAGCACATCACGAAAGCATCAGTGGGAATATAATAGTTGGTGGTGTTACCATTCTGGTCTTTAGCCTGATCCGTTCGGAGCACCGGATTTTGCATTCCGGATTTGCATGCATCGATCTTGGAAAGATCAACGTTCGCACTGCGAAGCTCCGACATTTTCTCAGCAAACTGACCTAGCGCCTGTAACCTATTCGTTGTTGCAATTGAGCTCCCAGTGGTAGCGAGATCACTCGCAGCTTTTAGAAGCGTGGTTCGATATGTTTTGAGAAAATTCGTAATAGCCGCCGCACGTCTTTGGGCATCAAGAGCTTGCGCCGGAGTTACTACGATTGGCGTAATAATCGCAACGACGGCTTGGTAAAGTGAGAAAACCGCGCTGATATCACCACCTATATCGAGGGGGAGAGCAACTGAAGCTGCGACTTCTTGGGGTTTGCTGATAGGTCTCCCGTAAACGGAAGACGGCCAGTTGCGAATGTCGTCTTGGCAATGCTGCACAACACTCGCAGAGGTTTCAGTCTGCGTCTTCCCGCTCGGTGCTCCTATCGAATAGTTTTGAAAGACGCTACTGAGTGCGTCAGTTATGGTAGCGATTTTGGGAGGTGTGGCAAACTTATCCAGGGTCCCCGTTACCGCGTCGATGTAGGTTGCGTCGGCAGCAGTGATCGCATGTTTGCCACGCACAGTGCACAATATATCGTTATTTGAGAGTACATATTCATTTCCATTGCTGTTTAGCGCAGCAAGGGGAATATTCGTGGTGTTGGGCGGAGCGTTAATCAACCAATTTGTCAGTTGAAGCCGAAATATTAGCGTTCGATTGCCGGTGCGATCGCCACTTAGGGCCTGCTGTGTGCCTGTGACCAGGCCGCTTAGACCCGATACGATGGCGCCAGGTGCCGGTAGGAACATCGGCGTCGCAGCGGCGGGAGTTTGGGCAAAAGCCAAGCTAGATTGCGCGAAATAAGTCAAAATAGCTGTAAAGCCGCAACGGATTTTCCAGTCCATATGTGCCCCCAACTGTTCAGGCGGAATAGCTGCGTGGCTTGAGTCGCAGCGGTGCCAACGCTCTTTGCTTCCACCTGGAATCTACAAGATGGAAATACTTTATAGTAACTGTCAGGGTTCCGCTCTGTGACCTTTGTCACACTGAAAGGCGTCTTAAAGTAATGCCTGTGAACGTCTCAATGGTTTGGGCTGAGCGGCTGCGGCAAGTTGGGTCGATGCCATTAACTCGCATTAGCAAAAAAGTCATTGCTAGATTCGCTCGTCCCGATTAACGGAATGAACTCCAGATTGAGCTCAGGCAGTTGTCAATCTGACCCCGCACCACGCAACTGAACGAATTTTTGGAGAGAGTCGAACCAAAATGGTGCGCCAAAAAGGGTTGCCACCGCGCTAATAAACCATCCAACTACAGCATATAGCCAATTCAAGTTTAGCCCAAAATTCTCGCGCGGGCCGGTCTTCAAGAGATCGCTCCGAGCTGTCGCATCCCAACCAAACGGTAATCCTAGTTCTTGTAATTGATCGAGAGCTTGTTTCGCGGCAGTTTCTCCAGCAGGTGGCGGCGACGAAGTTCCCTTTATTACAATCGGCTCATTCCATAATGCTCGTGCAATTTTGACGGTGTCGATATTAAGAGCAATCGCGCAGGTCAGAGCGATGACAAACGACCATAATTGCGTTTTTCGCTTATACGCACCTGCAACCCGGCCCATTCCACTATCAAACCAAGCTGCAATGTCATCGCGAATGCGGTCTATATTTCCACCGGCGCGTTCGACCATGCCGTTAAGCATTGCGTTGAGTTGCTTGTCCGGAACAGCGGTATTAACTTTCGCTTGTAGCGTCTGTACGTTGGCATTTGGAAAAAGCCCAACAACGTCGATGAGTGCACACGCAAATTGCTTTGGGTCAATGTAAGACGGTTTTGCAGTAAGTTGCTGTACTGTTGATGCGTTGCCATTTGCTCGGGCATTGACCAAGCTGTGATTGTACAAGCTCAAGGCTAGCCCAGTGAACTGTTGGTCGTTAAGCAGGTCCTTGACACCTTGCAAAAGGGTATTTGCTCGCCAAGAAAGTGCTGACGCAATCGACTCGGTGGTCGCGCTCGTGATCAAGCTAATTGTAAGAAACGTAAAAATTAGACCGATGGCTAGTTCAAGGACTGTGCTGCCGAACATTTAGGTCCCCCCGAAGTGATCAATTTTTTCGGTCACGCCTCGCTCGCAAGATCCGCGGTTTCATGTCATCAACGCCAACGTCGGCATTCTAGCGTCGTTTTCCAATCATGGACAGCTCGACCATGCAATGCAACCGTCGCCCGGTCCGACCTGATTCTCGCGGACTCGGCTATACCTCGAACATCGACATCGGAGAGGTGCAACAGCTTTTGCCGACCATAGTTGCGATGACTCGGCGATTGGCGGCAAACACGCGGATCCCTTCAGGTTTGTGGCGAATTTCCCCGCCATGGATACCGGGTGCTTGCCATTGCTTGCCGCCAGTCACGCAGTGTACCTTTGGTATAAGGCTGTCCCGCATAGATAGGGTGCGACGTGACGAGCGCCCCACTTTGTGCTGGCGAGGCTGTTAAGTTGGTAAGACGAGAATGCTTCTGCTCGATCAAATGCGAAATAACGGTGCTGTAGAAGTTTTGGTCGGTGACTCTTTTCGCGTTCAACTTCCCGAAAATCCGACGACAGGATACCGTTGGCATTTGCAATCCGCAGGTGATCCTGCACTTCGCGTTCTTGAAGATTCTTTCGAGAGTTCGCGGAGCGGATACGGCAGTGGTGGGGTCCGGCATTGGACGTTTATGGCCGACCATCCGGCGGAAGTCGCATTGCGCATGGAACTCAAGCGTAGCTGGCAGCCGGAGCACATCGAAGCCTTCAATCTCACTGTCAACGTAAAAGCTCGATGATTTTCCTTACCTTTTCCGGATCAAATCCGGCCGCGTGGTGGAGCAAAATAGTTGCTCAATCGACCAAGCGGATGGTCCAGAAATCATCTGCGAGGTTATTATCCAGCAAGTAGGCGTACGGCATGTAGCAGTAGCCGCCAATGCCCCAGACGGCGCCCCATGAGTTCCGGATGATGAACATGTTTTTATTGTCGTCGTAGCCGACCGCCAGCACGGCGTGACCGCCGATAGTTTGCTCATTACCCGGCATCGGCACAACGCCAGTATGCGCGACATCGTCGGACTCGAAGCTAGGATAGACCGTGAAGCCGAATACGAACGGGTAGCCCGAGGCAAGGCATCCCTTCATATCGGCAAGGTTTTGATCGATTGATTGATAGTTCATAGCAGTGTGGCGAATGGCGTCAGTATAGCATTGGGGGCTTGGCTCCACAGTGGCCTTGGCGCCGGTAGGAAATACTCCACCAGGCAGCGCCGCCGTACCATCGTAGGTCCATTCGCTTTCCGGACAGTCGCCTTGACTGGCCACGCTTTTAATGCCGTCGCGAATATAAGCCCCCGAGTCGGAGCCGACCGTGCCTTCCATGCTTCGCTCGTTATAGTAGATGAACAGGCGCGAGGGTGTGAACGACGGCAACCCTTGCTTCATCATGTCAAATTCAAGGGCGGCTGCGATTGCATTGGCAGTGCAACTGCCGATGTGTCCTTGATCATACACCTGCGGGCACTGGGCACGCAGGTCGACGCTGCCGGAAATGTTCTGCATGACATCGGCTGATACCGCATACGAGTAGTCGCGCTGGTCCGGCAAATCTGGCTTCCATCCATAGCGGGCAATCTTACGCGCGACGGGCCGTTTAATACGTTGGGGGCCGCGAACGACCGACACTCTTCGTACCGCCTCTCGCGCGGCTGCTTGCGCGGCGACAGCTTGTGCGCCACCGCCCCATGTGGCGGCGAGCTGCTTGACAGTCATTTGTGAAGGAAGAGCGATGGTCGAGTTGTCGCAATTCCCGTCTATGCCGGGAATAGAGTTCAAGCCGCCTCGTTGACCGCCGTTGTTCTGCCACAGCCATGGATAGCTCCAGGACGGTTGGACGCTCCACGTAGAACTATACTGGGCCAGCCAAAGTCGGCGCTTGGCAAAGCGGGGATCGTTGCCATGGAGCTGCTCCTTTGCAGCGTTCCCAGAGTAAACAATGATAGGAAACCCCAACGTCTGCTCGACGACATTGCAGAATCTGTCGACCGCATCGGCAGTTGGCACAAATCCGCTGCCGGGGACGGCCTCCCAATCGATCACGGCGTCATCGCCGGGCTGCAGTCGCGCGGTTTCGAGAAAAAACTTCGCTTCGGCTTCGGGATCTTCACCGTGGAAGAAGTGATAGGCGGCAAATCGCGGGACGAGCTGTAGGGACTCGCCGTTAATATCGGTCACCGCAACAGGGATTCCATTCATCCAGGCGGCTCGACGGGCGTCATAGCGGGGATCGGCGAACGTTAATCCCTCCGTTGCCTTGTGAATGAGAAACGCTATTCCACTTGCCTTGACCTGCTCGAATCCGCCGAGCGGGCCCGGCGTGTCCTCAACGTTGTCGCCGTGATTAATGTCGATTACGAACGGCTTAGTAATTTGAGGTGCTGCCGCGACCGATACTCCTGGTACCGCCTCTCGCGCGGCTGCTTGCGCGGCGACAGCCTGTACGCCACCGCCCCATGTGGCGGCGAGCTGCTTGATGGTCATTGGTGAAGGAAGAGCGATAGTCGAGTTGTCGCAATTCCCGTCTATGCCGGGAATAGAGTTCAAGCCGCCTCGTTGACCGCCGTTGTTCTGCCACAGCCATGGATAGCTCCAGGACGGTTGGACGCTCCACGTAGAACTATACTGGGCCAGCCAAAGTCGGCGCTTGGCAAAGCGGGGATCGTTGCCATGGAGCTGCTCCTTTGCAGCGTTTCCAGAATAGACAATGATAGGAAATCCCAGCTTCTGCTCGACGACATTGCAGAATCTATCGACCGCATCGGCGCTTGGCACAAATCCGCTGCCGGGGACGGCCTCCCAATCGATCACGGCGTCATCGCCGGGCTGCAGTCGTGCGGTTTCGAGAAAAAACTTCGCTTCAGCTTCGGGATCTTCACCGTGGAAGAAGTGATAGGCGGCAAATCGCGGGACGAGCTGCAGGGGCTCGCCGTTAATATCGGTTACTGGAACAGGAATTCCATTCATCCAGGCGGCCCGACGGGCGTCATAACGGTGATCGACGAACGTTAATCCCTCCGTTGCCTTGTGAATGAGAAACGCTATTCCACTTGCCTTGACCCGCTCGAACCCGCCGAGCGGACCGGGGGTGTCCTGAACGTCGTCGCCGTGATCAATGTCGATTACGAACGGTTTATTAATTTGAGGCGCTGCCGCTGCCCCAACGCGGTCGACGACTTGGGGCCCGGCGCCTTCGACGCTAGTCGAAGCTACTTCCTCGGCTCGCAGCAATGCAGCCGCTCGCGAGAGTGGTGCTGCAGCCACAAGCAATCGACAGCCGGCGTCGGGTTGCTTAGTCTCGTCGATAAGGCTCAGGTAAGTCGCCAACGAGTGCCAGCAGTTCACCAAGGGCAAGACTTTGCCTGCGGAATTGACAGGCACCAAGGTGTCAACATGGGCGAAGCCGAGAATTTCTGGTGGCACCTTCGTCACTAGATCGGGCGCGTTGTCAACGCGCCAGGAGGTTAGGCCGAGCGCGTTGAATGCAGAGGCAAATGTCGCGTCGCCTACAAGTGGAGAGGCGAATGTGCAGAGCAGCGGATTGATGATCTTCTCGGTCTGCGCATTCTCCATCACATAAAGCGTGGCGAGCGCCGCACCGAGACTGTGACCGGCGACGTCGATTGAAGCGGAAGCGGGCAAGGGACCGGCCTTTGCAGCTCCGCGGCCGGCCCGCGCTCGCGCCGGCGCCTGCGCCGGCGCGTGGCGTCGTATCAATGCTGAGACTTGCGCGGAGAACCCACCGGCCGGCCGCAGCGATTGCGGCACTGCCGCTGCGGTTCTGGGCAAGCCGGTCGGACACTCGACCACTTCGAGCGTATCGTAAATACGGGCAAATCCCCGCCCGACCATCCCGCAGTTCGCAATCTTGAAAGGCGTTTTTTCGATGGCATCAACGTCGTCCCACCATTCGACGCCATTGGATGTGCCTCGAATTGTGATGACAAACTGGCTGGCATCGACCGTGCTTTGAGCAACGAAGCCGTAAAATAAAGGCGAGGTGCTTTCTAAAATAAAGTCTTGCATCTGAATCCACGCCACCATCGTGTATCCAGCTGGAAAGTCAGCCGATGGCGGTGGCGTAACGTTCGTTGGGGCGGCGAAATACATCGTGTAAGCTGCCTGCACCAACTGCCCATAGTCGGACGCTGCTTTAGCATCAAAGGGACGGCTCATGGCACACCTCGTTTGATTGTATGCGGGTCATCTACAGATCGGGCGAATTTCGTGAAGGCGCACTCAGCGGAGAAACCCAGACGTTCGTATCAGGGGCAGCAGTGTTCAACGCGAGCGCCAAGCCTGCAATGCCGATAGTGGGTGGGACGACGCGGGCGAAGGCTCCGCCGAAGATCGTGCCGAGCGCATTTGTGAGCGACGAAACAGTGGCGTTCAGCGTGCTGACGTGAGCACCAAGTGCCTGAACGTTGGCGTCATTGACGATGTCGGGCTTGACCGCCGCTGTTTTCGATGGGCTGGAAAAAATGATCGAAAATGTATTTTCGATAAAATCTGTTCTCGCATAGCCGGCCGCAGCAACGCCGAGAAAGGTTTTGGATGTCACGCCTTTTAAACCGACGACGGCGCGGAAACCCTGACCAAAAATTCCTATCAAGCCGCAAAGCAGCAAGATGACCAAGACTTGTAATGGTTGCATAGATTTAGTTGCTAGTTCGGCGATCCAATGGTGCCGTTTCCGAACGCATATTAATTACGCATTTCGAGATTGTGGCAAACGAGCATTTACCCATATGGTTAATTGTCGTGCTCTAAGAGCCGGCAACTTTGGTCCGAAGGATGCCATTGACTATTGCTTTTCATGTGGTGCTTGGGAAAGAGCGCTCTCATCGCGCCTGGATAAGGTCATCGGCGGTGTCGGCGCGGGGTGTACGCCTACAGCGTGCGGTCGCATTTGAGATCGCGTCTTCGTGTAGCCCCTGATAGCCGGACATCATCAATAAAATCGCGGGATAGCCAAATGCTAAAATCTGCCACCAGCGCGCTACTCCTGTAGAAACTCCCAGGGAAATTGTATTGTCACTATGAACCTTACGCTTCGGCTTGAGCGCGCGGAATCCAGTCACGGTGAACGTCCCGCAGTGGAGCTGGGCCGTCTTCAGGCGTTACGGCGAGGTCGCCGAGCGAGCATCAACGCTTTTTAGGTCTACTGCTTCAAGCCACCGTGTCGCGATCGCTGCGAAGAATTGTTTCGATTATGTGAAATTGATGTTCGGGATAGGGGCTAGCCGCGGTAGGAGGCAAAATATGGAAACTCTATCCGCTTTTTTGCTGTCGTTCTGAATACCATTTTGGCTGTTGTTGCTGCTGTTCGGCTTATCAGCCTCCCAATCCAGCCGCTGTGACAAGCGGCGCTTGTTTTGCCAAATCATAGACGAATGTTTTCGCTTGCCAGCTGGCGCCTGTCCAAGGTCGCGAGTCCGGACCAGTTCCACCGTGGGATTCGAGAGTTCGTCCTGCGACGATAAGTACAACATGGCCGATGCCGCTCGGCACATCTTGCGGCCTTAAAAACGCGACGCGCATCATCCCGTCATTCGCCATGGCCGCGGCGACCGTCGATTTTCCAAATCCGCGTGCATCAACCCAATCGTGTTGTGTGACTGAGCCATCCGGAAAGGGTATCGGAGGATTTGTAGAAACGCGAATTGCTTCTCTGACAAAGCCGCTGCAATCGACTTGAGTGAAATCGTGGCCGGGTACTGCTCCAAGAAAAGGTACCTTTTTGCCGAGTCCATACGTAACCCGCGGAGTACAAGTTTCGCAGGCATTCAGAAATGCCTCGGCGCGGCTAAAATCGATGTCCAGGAGCGGCGTCTCACCCGGTGCAGGCGCTTGCGGCGGTAAAGGTGATGCTCCCTCCGCGGGGGCCCCTATATTTGCGAGCGCTCGTGCACTCTCGAGGTCGGCGGTCTCGCCAATCTCGCCCGGCCGCGGCGCACCGGGATCATCATCAGCAGCAGATAATTTGGAGAAATCTTCATTTGACATCTTCCAACCTTTCTGCGCGGTACAAATATTGATGGCCCGCCCGCTTGTCCAGTTTAGAACCTATTGTTGACACGTTAGTTGAATTTTGCAACCGCGCAGAAGCTTTCCCGGTACGCTTATTTCAAGCCGGGATGCGGCCTAATGATCGCCCGATGATTGTGGGAAAAATTCGCGCCCCGGTCGGTCGACGCGAAACGTTTCGATGAAGCGTCCGTCGCGCTGCGTAACGAAAACAGTCTTTCCATCGGCACCGCCGAAGGTGAGGTTCGTTGGCTCCTTTCCTCGAAGGGGGATCTCGCGCAGGAGAGTCCCGTCGGGTGCGAGCACTGCCACGGTCCCGCCCAAAGGGCGCGCTACGAAGATTCTGCCGTCGAGATCGGTCCGCAGTCCGTCGAGGTCGAAAGCCGCGAATTTCATCAACAAGCGTGGCGCGGTAAGGTTTCCGCCCTCCAATCGATAGGCCCATATCTCAGGCGTGATTGACTCGCTGACATAAAGCGTCCCGCCGTCCGGGCTTAGGTCGAGGCCATTGGTAATGCCCATACGTCTCTCGCTAACCATAACCTGGCCCTGGCCTTTGCCGTCGAGTCCACGCGTGATCCGCCAGATCTGACCGGTATGGAGTGGGAAACTTGGATCGCTCGCATAGAGCGTCCCGTCGGCCGCGACGGCCAAGTCGTTCGGTTGGTTGAAACTGTCAGAATGAAAGTAGACGCCTGCCACGGTTTGACCACGCTCGAACACGAATACATTGTGCTTCTTAAAATCGGCGACATACATCCGCCCGTCGCGATCAAAGCGGATGCCGTTGCCGATGCAGCCGTCGGGGAGCGCTGCGAATAGCTCGGATTGCGTGGCCCCGAGGCTCACCTTGCCAATTGTACCCTCTCTTTGGAAATTCACTACGTACAGCGTGCCGCCCGCATCGACGGCGGGTCCTTCGATGCCGGACGTATACTCGCCGGACGGCGTGAGCTGCCGGCTTTCAAACAACACAGCTCCCGCCGCCGTGGAGTCGGGTGCATTGGTCATAGGTTGCCCTTCGCGAGCTTGTTCGAGGCTTGCAAATTGGTCTGCGATCGCTGCCTTTCCCCGATGTTTGTGCCACACGCGTCTCCACGACCCGGATAGCGGACACGAGCATCAATATACTCAACATTATTTGAGATATCGTCCTTTCGGCAAGCTGCCGGCGTATCTAGCACGAGAGTGCGTTGGTACTGCCAGAACGCGGCATCAGCTCGAAGTCTTTAGCTTACGGCGGATCCTTAACGGCAGCCGTTTTCGTGGGAACATACGACCCAATTACTTTTATCCAAACAACCCCGCTAGACAATAATGGGGACCTGCAAGCTTCTGACTCAAGAAACGGCCTGGAGCTGAGCGATCACATCCTTAACGCCGGAGATAATAGCAGCATGCACAATTGGAGAAGAAGCAATATCAAGACCGCCGGGCACTGTCGCATGTGGTAAATCCAGTTGCGTGTCGGAGATTTGCGTCGTGAGATTGCCAGGAGCGCGATAGACCCGGCCCTGACCGGGGAATGCTGTCGAGAGATAGCCAATTACGCGCGCCACATTTGGCCCAACTTCCCAGCGGCCAGCAACAGGTTGCGCCGCATTGCTATCCCAACTCACCGGATCGATTGGACAGACGAGTGGCAAATTAAAATTATTAGCTGCAGCAAGTTGGCAGAACCGCAGAGCCGCATCGGCTCCCAGCGAATGGCCGATATAGATCACAGTCGCACCCTTGCTGAGTGCGGTGAGAAGACCCTGATCGAAGCTCGCCTCATCGAGTCTGGGATCATTGCCGCCTGAGACTGTGAAGTGGCAGCCAGCTGGCGTCGCCGCATTGAGTTCGGCACTAAGCTTATCAATGCCGGTCGAGTAGAGCTCCCCACCGAGACCGTGCCGGCAAACGCCCACGATATTCATGCTCGCGACCTTGAGGCCTTTTCATTGATGTATGCTGAGAACCGGTGCCGAGCTACGCAAAGTCGTCGATTTTGTATGGCAGAAAGCCCTCTCAGCGCGTGTCGGGTTGAGCATATTCGCTTCTTGGCTGTCATGTCCACTGTTGACTGCCGTCAGGAGGTAAGCTCAGACACTTTGGATGGCACGGTCGTCGGCATCGATAAGACCGGAGGCTTCCCGTTGTCCTCGCGTGGGTGGTCAATATGCAAGCGCAAAGCCCAACCTAACAGAGCCAGTCGCCACGACGGCGCTGTTAACCATTTTTTAACAATAGAATGGCGTGGCCCGCCACAATTCGGCACCCTAGGCCCGGGTCTTCCAAGCGTCGCCTAGCAGAACCGCATCACTCACCGCCGAGTGCACGATTGGGGGCGCTGTATGCTAGATGAACCTCGTTCAACCGCGCTTGATCCGGATCTGCTGACGGCAGAGATCGGCCTTTTACTCGACTATCTATCTGGTTTGCCCGAGCGCGTCCTCACGTCTCACCCGCCTGGACACCTCCCGTCAGGCTGCGGGACTTACGATGAGGCTATCGCACGCTACTTTCCCATCGACGAGAAGGTGCGTCGCGGTGAAACTCTTGTGGCATCGGACCTTCAGTTCCTGCTCGAACTGCGTGATTATCTCAATAGCCGGGCCGAGCCTGCTACCGGAGCTTCAATAGCCTTCACTACGCTTGTCATGCGCAAGTCGCCGGAAGCCCGCAAGGGAAAGGCTGATGCCGAGCGCGCTTATCCCGAATGGATTTCGATGGCGCGGGCTTTGAGCCGCACCATGACGGCACTGTTAGTCCTGGCGGTGATCATCACCTTGTCGATCGCGACGCTTGCGGCGTACATCTACTTCGGCAACGCCAGGGCTGCGAACCTCGCTAATATCAATGCGCAGTTCAAAATACTGGAAGAGGAAATTATCCGCGAGGAGGTCGCGGCCAATCACGGGTCGAGCACCGCTGTTCTGCCCTACTGCGATAATTTCACCTCGGTGCCGAGTCACTCCGATCCTGCACAGACTGTGAAGCAGTATAACACTGTCGCCCAATTCCACCTCTGCGCCCGGCAAAGCGATTTGCTAAAAAAACAGGATCTGGCTTACGGCGATCTCGGGTTTTGGTATCCCAACGACGATCGCGCGCTCCCCGCCGTACTCGCCGTCCTTCGGGGTTACGCGCTACCAGTCCTGATGGGGCTACTGGGTTCAATGACTTACGTTTTACGACGCTATTTGCGCAACGTTGGCGACCGTCTCCTTACGCCGCGCGACTTGCGCGACTACATCGTACGTCTGGTGCTCGGCACTGTTTTTGGAGTGGCGATCGGCTTTTTCACAAGCGGCGATGGCAACACTGCTCAACAGGTGATTAGTGCGCCAGTCAGCTCGCTTGGCGCACCGGCGCTTGCATTCCTGGCCGGCTACGGCGTCGAAGCCGTGTTCCGCATGCTGGACAGCTTGGCGGACCAGTTCTCCCCAGCAACAGCAACAAAGTGAATTTGGAGGGCGATATGAACATCTACGGACTTTGCATCCATGGTCTTGCGGGGGATCTTTTTTCAAATAGCATGAATGGACTTGCCGCCCGTTGTGGGAGGCGATGATCCCCGCGTTTATACGGCCATGATCGAGGCGGGCCTTGATGATGCGATTGCCAAAGGTGCGACGCCAATTCTCATCGGTCATTCTCTCGGCGCCGACATGGTCGTCCAGGAATGCAATCGACTAAAGGGGCGGGGCATCAAAGTTCCGCTTGCTGGGGTGGTCGACCCAGTCGACTGGACGAGCAATTCAACCCAGCCCGGCATTTGGCAGATCAGCGACAATGTCGATGTTGTGATCAATCCTTATCAGAACGGCTATCCAGGTGGCGGCCATGTCGAGCGTGCTGCTAACAACGACCATACGGATGTTCGGTTAATGCACTTGCCTCAATATCCGCATGCGAGCGTCACTGGCTACGACATTGGATCCTGTCCAGAAACTCAGAACGCTTTGGTGGCAGCTGTACAATCCTATATTGCCAGTATCAAAGAACCAACGTCGTAACATAGATACGACCACTTCACATGAAGCTACTTCTGCTGCGCGCGCGTTCCCTCTCACTCTCAGTTGATGATTTCCCAGAACCTTTTTTCGAGAGGGTGGCCGTCTTCAGGAGCTGCAGCACGAACTGAATTCAGTCGCAATCCGTAAAGGTTTGCGTCAAGCGGCGCCACCCCCTGGACTGCCTAAGAGGCGCGTTCGTCCGGCTCTGGAATATCCGGGTCTCGCTCCCAGCCCTCGTTCTCTAGCTTGATGTGCTCAAACGCCACCGCATTGGCGTCTGCATCAAGATCTGGCAGAGCTTGGTATTCTGAGACCCAGCATCGATAGACTTTGTAAGCGACACGAGTTGCCCCGCTTCATTGAAAAACTCGATAGTAATGTCCTTGCGAAAATCCTTGAGCTATACCTCGGAGCCAAGCCCGGCGCCAAATTGCCAAACCTTATTAGCCCATTGTTCGAACTCAGTGTCGTGGGTCACGCCGCGGTGAAGTGTAATGGCGTCGTATTTGGTTGTGCCCGGAGACTTACGGCTGGTACTCGGATCACCGCCCTCGCGGTGTTCGATAACTTCACTGGTGCGCCTCAGCGCACTGATCCGGGAAACTCCAGCGATGTATCTACCGTCCCATTTCACCCG
>Ga0306920_100003819_pt1 | contig 19220 bp, 16 predicted proteins | sample flu12Cox44000170_FD_204666 | JGI IMG/M metagenome (GOLD analysis project Ga0306920, IMG submission 204666) | Lab enrichment of tropical soil microbial communities from Luquillo Experimental Forest, Puerto Rico - flux4day.12C.oxic.44.000.170 (v2)... | ecosystem: Environmental > Terrestrial >... | reverse complement strand
GCGTGCGCGCCGGCGCCATAGAGCAATGACAGCGGCCAAAGAAGATCGCGCTGCAAGGGGCTGGCGTTCATCGTTTCGCGCCATTCAGATGGACGGCAATTTTGGCAAACGCCCGGCCGGTGGCCCCTCGGCTGCTTTCGACAAGGCTTCGCGCCCTTTCGCTCATCTCTTTCATGCGCACGGGATTCCGAAGCAATTCAATCCAGGCCACCCCGACATCCTCAGGACTTTCGACCTGCATGGCCGCGCCGGCCGAAACGAAGCGCGATGCGATTTCCGCAAAATTCTCCATCGACGGGCCAAAGACGGGAACTTTACCAAACGCCGCCGGTTCCAAAATGTTATGGCCTCCCGATGGGACCAGAGAACCTCCCACAAATGCGCCGTCGGCAATGCGATAAAGCGAGGCCAATTCCCCGATACTGTCTAGCAGGAGCACCGTGGTGTTGTCAGGGATTGCCGAGTCGGCTGCGGCGCTCGCCGCACCCGATGGCCCGCCCATTTGCCCGGGACCAGGAATCGGCAATGCCGAGCGCCGAATAAACTTGCGATGCGATTCGTCGATGTACTCCGCGGCGGCAGCAAATTGCTCCGGCTTGCGCGGAGCGAGAATCAGGAATGCGTCACGATATTCGCCTTGCAGCGTGCCAAAAGCGATAAGCGCCAGCGGCTCTTCGGTAGCGACTACGCTCCCAGCAACGATAACCGGCGAACGACCGCCGCGCTTCACTTCGGCCTCCAGCCAATTCGACAGCGGTGTAGGTGAGGGAAGCTCCGAGTCGTATTTCAGGTTGCCGCTGGCCGTGACGCACTCGGCAGGCGCCCCCAGAGCGCGAATGCGCTCGGCGTCCCTCTCGGATTGCATCAGAAAGGCACTCGCTTGGGAAAGCGCATCCCTCAGAAGCGGACGCAGGAAAAAACCAAAGACTTTGAAGAACTTCCGATATCGCGCAAAGGAGCGATCCGAAATGCGCCCACTCACAAAAAGAACAGGGATTTTGCGCCGACCGGCTTGGCGCAGAAAATTTGGCCAGATTTCCGTTTCCAAAACGAGCACGAGAGCAGGCCGCACGGCATCAAAGGCGCGACGAACACAAAAACCCCAATCGAGCGGAAAGTAAATCACGGCATCGGCAAAAGGCAGCCGCTCGCAGGCCAGGGCTTGTCCCGTAATCGTCGTGGTCGAAACAATGAGAGGCCGGTCCGGGTAGGCTGCCTTCAACTGCCGCGCCAGCGGAACGCCGGATAACACTTCGCCCACGCTGACGGCGTGAATCCAGATCGCGCCGGCGCGCTCGGCCGGGAGCTTGGCCAAGGCGGAAAAGGAAAACCCTAGACGCTCAGGCAAATTGAAGAAATACTTGGCATGACGCCGGCCCCGCACCAGCCAGTACGGCGTGAGCAGGAAGGCAGCCAGACCCATAACCAGGCTATAAATGAAATACACTATGCGTGGCTCCGGTTCATTCGCGCCCGCCGGTAGCAGGCGGGTGCACATCGCAGAGCAACCCTGCGAATCCCCCAGGAATCGAAGGCGTCAATATGAGAAAATTCTATTATAACCCGTCCGGAAAGCTAATCCTCCTTCTCCCTGTTTTGATGGCTTTGCCTTTGGCGCCGACCGGAATGCGAGGGCAGTCGCAAGATTCGCTCAAGACTTCCGCTCTCGAATCGCACGAGGGCATGACCATTTCGGCGCGACCGTGGACAAACCCGGCGCTTTACAAGGAAAAATTTCGCAAAAAGTCGCCCTACGCCTCCGGGATTGTAGCCGTGCAGGTTACCTTTCGCAACGACTCGGATGACAGCCTAAAAGTGAATCTGGAACGCATCCGCCTGAACATCACCCTCTCGGAGGACAACCGCCAAGCCCTCGATCCGTTGACATCGGAGCAGGCGGCCGACTTGATCCTGAAGCCAGGTGCGAAAAATATAGGCAGAAGCAGGATTCCCATCTCTATCGGCGGGCCCAAGATGGGACACGACAAGAAATGGGTCGAAGTGGAACAAGAGCTCCGACAGGCTGGCGTAACCGCCAGCATTGTCGCCCCGCACAGTTCCGTGCAAGGACTGCTCTATTTCGATCTGCAGGGGCAAATCGATCTGCTAAATAGTTCCCGGTTGTACATTCCCGACGTTGTGGCCCTCGAAAAGAACCGTGAATTGTTGTACTTCGAGATTGACCTGAGCCAAGCCGGAGCGCAATAGGCGAGCCACCTGGTCTTATCGGTAGTCCACGGCAGATTGTTTAGAAACACTCCGGTCTTTACCCATCGCGGCTGGTTTGCGCGCACCGTCCCTGTCGGCTACCATGACCTGTGCCACATTTCCCGAACACCACGAGCCATGCTGAAACTTCTCGATGAATTGAACGTGGAACAACGCCAAGCTGTGGAAACGCAGGAGGGGCCAGTATTGATTCTCGCTGGCGCTGGAACCGGCAAAACGCGGGCGATCACCTACCGCATGGCAAACCTGATCGCCAAAGGCGTACCTGCCGAATCGATTCTGGCGGTGACCTTCACCAACAAAGCCGCTGAGGAAATGCGCAACCGCATCACCGATTTGTTGCTGCGCGCCGGCGTCCCGCCGGGGCAGCCGTGGGTTTCCACCTTTCATTCGCTGTGCGCGCGGGTCCTGCGGCGCGAAGCACCGACAGCCGGGCTCCCGCGCGACTTTGCCATTTACGACGACGACGACCAGGTCGCCGCGGTGAAACTGGCCATGGCCAAGCTCGAGATCGATGCGCACGACGACCTGACTCCCCGCAACGTCCTGAGCCGCATCAGTTATGCGAAAAATCAGAGCCAGACACCCGAGCAAGTCCGTGCACAGGCATTTACCCAAGACTGGCGTCAGACCGCCGACATCTATAGCGCTTATGAAAAAACGCTGCACGACAGCAACGCTCTCGATTTCGATGATCTGCTGCTGCGGTCCAGGCGACTGTTGCGGGACTCACCCGCCACCCGTGAGAAGTGGCAGGCACGCTTCCAATACCTCCACGTGGATGAATATCAGGATACCAACCGAGTGCAGTACGAACTCGTGCGGCTCCTCACCGGGCCGCAGCAAAATATCTGTGTGGTGGGTGATGAAGATCAGTCCATCTACGCCTGGCGCGGCGCCGATGTTTCGATCTTGCTGAGTTTCTCGCGCGACTTCCCCACGGCGCGTATTGTCAAGCTAGAACGCAACTACCGCTCGACACAAACCATTCTCGATGCGGCCGGCGCGGTAGTCGCCAATAATCCGGAGCGCCTGGGCAAATCGCTGAAAGCGGAGAAGAGTGCCGGGGTTAATTTGAAATTCTTCGAAGGGCGGGATTCGCAGGCTGAAGCCGAGTACGTTGCCAGAGAGTTGCAGCGCATTCTCAACGCAGATGCGGACCAAACTTGCGCCGTCGAGTATCGCACCAATTCGCAGTCGCGAGCCTTTGAAGAAGTGTTCCGCCGTCAGGGCCTCCGTTACAAGCTGGTTGGCGGATTCAGTTTTTACCGCCGCGCCGAAGTAAAAGATGCGCTCGCGTATGTACGTCTGGCGATGCACCGCGAAGACGATATTTCCCTGCTGCGCGTGCTGAACTTGCCGCCGCGGGGCATCGGAAAGACTACCGTCGATGCACTCCGCGAAATCGCGCGAAATGACGGAACTCCTATGTGGCAGGCCATTGAGAAAACTGTCTCTGGCGGAGCGACAGCGCGCGCCGTTGCGCCGCTGCGGGCCTTCCAGGAACTCGTTCGCAAGTTGCAAGAAGCGCTTCCCACGAAAGAACCTGCGGAATTCTTGCACGTGGTCCTGGAAGAATCCGGATATATGGACATGCTGAAGGACCGCAACACCCCCGAAGATGTTGCGCGGATGGAAAACCTGGAAGAGCTTACGCGCGCCGTGGCGGAGAGCATGGAAGCCGGAGAGACGTTCACCGATTTCCTCGATGCCGCGTCTCTGGTGAGCGACGCCGACCAATACGACGGAAAGTCCGGCGTGACGCTCATCACTCTGCATAGCACCAAGGGGCTCGAGTTCGATCATGTTTTCCTCACGGGCATGGAAGAAGGCATCTGCCCACACAGTCGGTCGATCAACGAAGACAAAGGAATCGAGGAGGAGCGCCGCCTCGTTTACGTGGGGATGACCCGGGCGCGAAAATCGCTGACGCTCACCCGCGCCGTGTACCGCCGTGTTTTTGGCAACGAGCAACAGTTGAGCGCTTCCCCGCCCTCGCGTTTTCTGTCGGAAATCCCCGGCGAACTGGTGGAAACGGTACCGGGCTCGTTGGCCGAGATCGGCGAAAAGCGCCGCTACGAACCCGATCCGGAATACTCGTATTCTCCGGAGGAATTTCTTCGTCGCGCCCGTCGGGAACAAAAGCCTGCGGCGCCCACGCGGCGGGTTACAGGCGCAAGCTCGTTTGGGCGCGCGGCCGCGAAGCGCGGAGGTGATGCGAACCCTATGCTTGGGCGAAGGGTGCGGCATCCCAGTTACGGCGTCGGAACCATCGTGGGCGTCGAAGGCGATGACGAAGATCGGCGCATTTCTGTAAGCTTTCCCGGACGGGGTACCAAGAAGTTCATCGAGCGCTACGCGCAGCTCGAACAGGCTTGACCGGTACAACTTCGGAACGATCAGGACACTCAGCCGGTTGCGTGCCAGGGCATCTCGCGGTACATTGAGGTCGTTCCTACTCCTAAATGCAGCATCGGGGGACTTGACTCCGCCGGCTTCCAGGGCGCGATCGGAGAAGATGGGTGGCCTCACAACTCTTCCGCTGCAAAGACATTGACCAACTGATTTCCGAATCCGAACATCCAGAAAAACGCCTTAAAAAAACGCTCGGGTGGATCACCCTGACCGCGCTCGGCATCGGTGCCATCATCGGGACGGGTATTTTCGTGCTCACGGGCACCGCCGCAGCCGGGGAAGAAGTGCAGTACCCCTCGATCTTGAAGGCCCCCGTTCTCGATGTGCTCTTTCACGGCGCACATGCGACAGGAATCACCGGGCGCCCCGGTGCAGGCCCAGCGATTGCTCTTTCGTTTTTCCTTGTCGCTGTTGTCTGCGGATTCGCGGGCCTGTGTTACGCAGAACTGGCCTCCATGATTCCCATTGCCGGCAGCGCGTATACCTATACCTATGCGACGCTCGGAGAACTGGTCGCCTGGATTATTGGCTGGGACTTGATCCTGGAATACGCCGTCTCCAACATGGCCGTCGCGGTGGGCTTCTCGGCATACATCGACAGTCTGCTCGAAACGTTTGGTGTTCACCTGCCCGTTGCGGTAAGCACGCCTGCGTATTCTCCCGCAACCGGCTGGGCTCTGCACTTCAACCTGGTGGGGTTCCTGATTGTCATGCTGCTGACCGTCTTGCTGGTTTTGGGCATTCGTGAATCCGCAGGCGCGAACAGCATCATGGTCGCCATCAAGCTTGTCGCCATCTTTCTTTTTATCGTCTTCGCGTCGAGATACATCAAGCCCATCAACTGGCAACCGTTCATGCCCAACGGCTGGCAGGGCGTTCTGACCGGCGGAGCCATCGTGTTCTTCAGCTACATCGGATTCGATTCGGTATCGACGGCGGCAGAGGAATGCAAGGACCCGAAGCGCGATCTTCCGCTCGGAATCATGGCCTCTCTGTTTGTATGCGCTACGCTGTATGTCGGCGTTGCCGTGGTTTTGACGGGGATCCAGCCATTTCACATCTTCAAAGGAGATGCCGCGCCGGTAGCCACCGCACTGCACAATATCGGCCTGGACCGGCTGCAACAATGGGTAACCATCGGCGCGCTGATGGGAATGATCTCTTCTCTGCTGGTTTATCAACTCGGCCAGGCGCGCGTGTGGTTTGCGATGTCGCGCGACGGCCTCCTCCCCGGCGCTTTCTCCAAAGTGCACAAGCGCTTCCGTACGCCGCACGTCGCTACCTGGGTTGCGGGGGTTTTTGTCGGAATTCCTGCCGGCATTTTTGATATCGGGACACTCGCGGACCTATCGAACATCGGCACTTTGTTCGCTTTCTTGCTCGTAGCTATGGCCGTGCTGATTCTCAGAAAATCTCAGCCGGATCGCCCCCGCGGGTTCCGCGTGCCTTTGGTGCCGTTCCTCCCGATCCTCTCGATCCTCAGCTGCCTCTTGCTCATGGCCAGCCTGACGCTAGAGAATTGGATCCGCTTTTTCGTGTGGCTGGCCATCGGACTGGTCATCTACTTCCTTTATAGCCGCAGACGGAGCACGCTGGCGTTGGCCACGCCACAATAGGGAAGCCGCGAGATGGATTGGAACCTAGCTAGAAATTCGAGGATGCATCCCGTGGCACTGTTCGCCGCGGTGACGGCATTTCTGGTGTTTCCCCTCTCGGCCATGGCTTGGGGCAGGAATGCTCACCGACTGATCATCAACAAAGCTGTGGACACGCTGCCTGCAGACATCCGCCCTTTTTTCGAAGCGAATCGCGGCTTTCTGATGCAGCACGTAACCGATCCCCTGGATGCTCTCGCGAAAAACCCTTCCGAGCGGCGCAACAACTTCATCGCCCTGGACAAATATGGACGCTTTCCTTTTGCGGCTCTGCCCCGCACCTATAAAGCGGCCGTGGCCAAGTTTGGCAAGATAAAGCTGGACGCGGATGGCCTCCTGCCCTGGCAAATCGGCGTTTACAGCGAGAAACTTACGGAAGCATTCAAATCGGGAAAATGGGAGGAGGCCAAACTCGATGCGGCCTTCCTCGCGCACTACGTCGCGCAGGCGCATGATCCCTTCAGCACCACCGACAATTTCGATGGCCATCCGAGCGGCCAAACGGGAATCAACGACCGCTTCGGCAGCTCGTTGATAGACCGCTACTCGTCGTTTTTCCCCATGCGTCCCAACGATGCGTCCTTCATCAGCGATCCTACCGACCATGCGTTTGACGCCTGCCTCAGCGCGCATCGCTGGATCGAATCGATTCTGTTGGCCGACCGGAACGCGCTTCGGGGAGAAAATTCCTATACGGACGAATACTACGATCGTTTTTATAATGAGGCGGGAGCCATTCTGATCCGCCAGATCTCGGACGCGGCCACCGACATCGGTTCTTTTTGGCTCACCGCATGGATTAACGCGGGCCGACCGGCTCTGCCCCATTGATTTTTAAGGATGAAACTACCAGGGCTCTCTCCGCGAATCCACTCCCTGCCAAAAGCCGAGCTTCATTTACACCTGGAAGGTTCGATCCAGCCAACCACCGCGCGCGCGCTGATGGCTCGTCACGGCGTCAAAGCCTCCGAGCAAGAGGTTCTCGAACGGTATGGCTTTCACGATTTTCCCGGTTTTCTCGAAGCCTTCAAATGGGTCACCTCGTTTTTGCGGGAGCCGCAGGACTACGCCTTGGTGGCCACAGATCTCGCCGAGCGGTTGCTCGAGCAGAACGTGGTTTATGCGGAAGCCACGCTTTCGGTTGGCGTCATGCTTTTGAGAAAGCAGAAAGCGGAAGCAAATTTTGAGGCTTTGCTTCGTTCGACCGAACCATTCGAGCGCCGCGGTCTTCGTTTTCGGTGGGTGTTTGACGCGGTTCGGCAATTCGGCGCGGAGTCCGCGATGGAAGTGCTGGAAGCTGCCAAGACCTGCAAATCCAAGAGAATCATCGCTTTCGGCATCGGCGGAGACGAGCTGCAAGTGCCGACCGCGGCGTTCCGTCCGGTGTACGAACGGGCCGCAGAACTTGGCTTGCATCGGCTGATTCATGCCGGTGAAGTTGGCGGCCCGGAGAAAATCCGCGAAGCGATTGAGTTGCTGGAAGTCGAACGCATCGGCCACGGCATCGCGGCCATCAAGGATCCGGTGCTAATGGATCTCCTTGCGGAACGCAAGTTCCCCCTGGAAATTTGCCCCCAGAGCAACTTGCGGACGGGCGCACTCGCTCATCTGTTGGCGCGTGAAGATGTGCGGATCGAGGATCATCCGTTGCCAGGCTTGCTCCGTCATGGAATACCGGTGGTCCTGTCTACCGATGATCCGGCATTGTTTCACACCACTTTGCCTGCCGAATACGACGCCGCCAAAAAAATGGGCTTGCAAGAGAGCGAGCTGGAGCAAATCTGCGAAATGGGCTTCCAGTACGCGTTTGACCCGGCTTCCAAACATCAAACGACATAACGCCGCACGCGGCAATGTTATACTGACGGCATGAAAGCACACGTTTGGGTAATGCCAAAACGCACGGTTCTCGATCCCCAAGGACAAACGATCCATCATGCGCTTTCGGGGCTCGGGTACGCGGCCGTGAAAGATGTGCGCCAGGGAAAATTCTTCGTGTTGAATCTCGACGGCTGGAACCGTGACGAGGCGCAAGAGCAGTTGGAGCGAATTTCCAAGGAAGTGCTGACCAATCCAGTTATCGAGGAATACCGCTTTGAGATCGTAGACTGAGCCGATTTCATTGCCGCATCGTGCAATCGCACACACATCGAGCTCCGTCAGGTTCGCCGTTTGCTAGAATTTCTTTGAGGTGAGTCCCGCCCATGTGCGGAATTCTCGGATACATTGGCCCCAAAAAAGTCGTGCCCGTGGTCATCGCCGGTCTTCGCAAACTCGAGTACCGCGGTTACGACTCCGCGGGTATCGCGGTGGTGAACGGAACCGGCAAACTGGAGATTCGCCGAGCGCCGGGAAAGCTTCGCAATCTCGAAGAGGCGATCGCCAATTCGCCCCTCGAAGGGACCTACGGCATCGGCCACACGCGCTGGGCCACCCATGGCCGGCCCACGGAAGAAAATGCTCACCCCCATCGCGACTGCACCGGACAAATCGTGGTAGTGCACAACGGAATCATCGAAAACTATCTTGAACTGAAGGAAAAGCTGCAGAAAGAAGGCCACAAGTTCGCCACGGAAACGGACACGGAAGTTGCGGCGCACCTCGTAGAGAAGAATTCGCAAGGTGGCGTACCACTCGAGGAAGCAGTTCGCCGTTCTCTGAAAGAGCTACGCGGCATTTATGCCCTGGTTTTTCTCTCCGCGAAAGACCCTCAGAAAATTGTCGCCGCGCGGCTTGGCCCCCCCTCGGTCGTCGGATTGGGTGACGGCGAATATTTCGTTGCCAGCGACATTCCGGCGCTGCTGGAACATACGCGCGAGATGTTTTTCCTCGCCGACGGCGACATCGCGGTGCTGACAAAGCAGGGCGTGCGCGTCATGGATCACGACGGACGTCCGGTCGAGCGCCCCCCGCAGCATGTCGCCTGGGATCCCATCATGGCGGAAAAGGGCGGCTACAAGCATTTCATGCAAAAGGAGATCTTCGAGCAGCCCCGCGCAGTGAGGGACACGCTGCTCGGCCGCATCTCTCGCGACACGGGCAGAGTCTTTCTCGATGAAATGCAGCTCACGGAAAAGCAGTTCGGCGAATTTAAGCAAGTGCGCATCGTGGCCTGTGGCACCAGTTGGCACGCCGGGCTAGCTGGGAAATTCATGATCGAGCGTCTCGCGCGCCTTCCCGTGGAAGTGGACTACGGGAGCGAATTCCGCTATCGCGATCCCATCATCGATTCCCATACCTTGACCGTTTGTATCAGCCAGTCAGGTGAAACAGCGGACACGCTGGCCGCTCAACGCGAAGCAAAACTCAAAGGATCGCCGACTTTGGCGATTTGCAATGTCATCGGTTCAATGATCACGCGCGAATCGAGCGGCACGATTCCCACGCACGCCGGCCCGGAAATCGGTGTCGCTTCCACAAAAGCGTTTACGTCGCAACTTGCCGCGCTACTGCTTCTCGCTTCCTACCTCGGGCAGGTCCGCGGAAGGATTAGTGATGCCGCCGCCAGGAACCTGATGCAGGAATTCATGCGCATTCCACACAAGATCGAAATGGTGCTGCAAGCGGATGCCTCCGGCTTGTACGAAAATCTGGCGCGGCTGTTTTTCCGCAATACGGACTTTCTCTACTTGGGACGCGGCATTCATTATCCCATCGCTCTGGAAGGCGCACTGAAGCTGAAGGAAATCTCGTACATTCATGCCGAAGGTTATCCCGCAGGCGAAATGAAGCACGGTCCGAATGCGCTTATTGACGAAAACCTTCCCGTCGTGGTGTTGGCCACTCGCGATGAGTCCGACGCGGAGGCCATGACCCGCTACGAAAAGAGCGTATCCAACATCAAGGAAGTCAAGGCGCGCGACGGCATCGTCATCTCTGTCGTTACTGCCAACGACCAACTTGCGCGCGAAGCTTCCGACCACATCATCGAGCTCCCGCCCGCTCCGGAATTGCTCGCGCCCCTGCTCGAAATCATCCCTCTGCAGCTGCTCGCATATCACATTGCCGTGCGCCGGGGCTGCGATGTCGATCAGCCGCGCAACCTCGCGAAGTCTGTGACCGTCGAGTAATTGACGCTCGTTTCGGCTAAAATAAAACCCATGCGTCTTCTTCGAGCGATTGCTGCGCCTCTGCTGCTGTTTCTTGTGGCGGCCTACGCGATGCCGGCGCAAACACCCGACACGGCAACGGCCCCGCTACGCGAAGTTCGCGTAGATGGCCAAAAACATCTTTCCGAAGCACAGCTCGTAGCGCTGACTGGCCTCGTCGCCGGCTCCCAGGTGGGGCGCCCCGATTTGCAAGCGGGCGCCGACAACCTCGCAAAAACCGGTCTTTTCGATAAGGTCAGCTACAACTTCGAGACGCGCACGGGAGTAATTGTCACATACCACGTTGAGGAATCTCCGCGAATCCCCGCTTATTTTGACAACATTCCCTGGTTTGCGGACTCCGAGCTTTCTGACGCTATTCGCAAGAAACTTCCTTACTTCGACGGCACCCTGCCGCAGGCAGGAGGCGCCGTCGAGCTAGCAGCGGAGGCGATCAAAGAACTGATCGCTTCGCACGGCGTGGAGGTGACCCTGGAGCACCAGGTCACCGGCAGTCCCACCGGAGACGGTACCGTCCAGCTATTTAAGGTGGAAGGCCCGGCGCTACGCATCGAAAAACTGGAGTTCAGCGACACTTCCCTTTTGGCCTCCAAGGCGGTTCAGCAGCATCTCGCTGAGATTGTCGGCAAATCATATTCGAGAATGGCGATCGATTTGTTTCTCACCGAAGCCATCCGCCCGGTTTATCTGCGCAAAGGCTGCTTGCATCCGAGGCTGGGGCCGCCGGAAATACGCTTGACCGGCAATCCCAATCAGAAACTGCCGGAACAAATTCCCGTATTTGTTCCGAGCGATCCCGGCCCGGTCTATCACTGGAAAGAAGTTCGTTGGGCCGGAAATGCCACGGTTTCCGAGTTCACTCTTAACGGCGCGGTAGGGTTGAAGCCCGGAGATGTTGCCGATGGCATGCAAATCGAAGCGGGGTGGGATCGCGTGCGCGAAGAATTTGGCCATCACGGCTACCTCGACGCGAAAGTCGACGCGGTTCCTTCCTTTGATGAGTCTGGGCGCACGGTTTCTTATTCCGTGACCATTCACGAAGGTCCGCAGTATCGGTTCGGCAAAATGGTGCTGACCGGCATCTCACCGGCCGCGGAAAAAAAGCTGCTTGCCGCGTGGCCCATCCCGCCAGGGGAGATCTTCGACAAGACGAAATACGAAGAGGTTTTGACCAAGTTGCAATTGCATCAGGAACAGATCTTTGGGGAGCTGCCGCTCCACTACGAAACCGTCGGCCACTGGCTGCAACCCGATGCGCGCACCGGCACGGTCGACGTGCTTTTGGATTTCAAGTGATTTCGCGGCCCTCCGGATCATTCTGCATCGCAAAACGGACTCTGCGATATACTCACCCTTGCCATGAATGCTCTGGTTCAAATTCGTAACGGAGAGCAACCGGCGCGATCCCCGGAAGAGAAGGAAGATCTTCTCGTCACTGGCCTCGCGGGGGTCCCTTCGCTCATCGTGGCGCTTTCCGGAGGCGCGGATTCGGCCTATCTGGCATGGGCCGCGAACCGTGTCCTTGGCGAACGGGCATTGTCGGTTACCGCCCTTTCTCCAAGTTTTTCCGCGTACGACAGGGCCGTGGTCGAGCACTTTGTCAAAAAGCTGGAAGTGCGCCACGAGTTTATCGAAACGCACGAGATGGAGAATCCCGCCTACCGCGCGAACCAACCCGACCGCTGCTATTTCTGCAAGGACGAGCTTTTCTCCGCACTGGATCATGTGGCCCGTTCCCGCGGCTTTGCCGCCGTCGCCTACGGCGTGAACGCTGACGACACGCTCGATTTTCGCCCCGGCCATCGCGCTGCCACGGAGCATCAGGTCCTTGCGCCCCTACTTGCGGTGGGCCTCGCCAAATCGGAGATTCGCCTGCTCTCTCGCCGCGCCAACCTCCCCACGTGGGACCGTCCCGCCTCCGCCTGCCTGGCCTCACGGGTCCCCTACGGAACCGAAGTGACTCGCGAGCGGCTCTCGCTCGTCGAACGCGGGGAAGCTGCCCTCCGCGAACTCGGATTCCGCCAGTTTCGCGTGCGCCTCCACGACAACCTCGCGCGCGTCGAAATCTCTCCCGAGGAGTTGCCCCGGGCGCTGTCTCAGGAAATGGCCGCGGCCATTGCCGAACGCCTCAAATCCGCCGGTTTTGCATACGTTACCCTGGATCTCGAGGGCTATCGACAGGGTTCTCTCAACGAAGCGCTGAGCCGCCCGGCGCCGCACAAAACCGCTTCGGGAACATAACCGACTGTTTTTGCGTAGCTACGGGTGGAACATCCCAGGGGTTGTTCCGGGTTTCTTGGAGGAGGAATGGCGCGCCAACCGAATCGCGGCGGTTCCCTGTTGCTCTTCGCCACCATTTTTGCGCTTGCGGGCTGTTACAGCGGCCCCTCGGTCAACGGAAGTTTCTCTCGCACCTACACCGTATCGGGCCCAATCCGTTTGGAGCTCAGCAATGCCTCGGGCGACGCGGATATCACAGAGGGAGCAGCCGGAACGGTATCGATTCACGCCGAAGTCCGCGCCTCCGGTTTCGGATTTGAGAATCCGCAAAAGCGTTTGGACGACATTGTGTCGGATCCTCCCATAGAGCAAAGAGGCGACACCATTCGCATTGGCAAGGATTTTTCCCGTATGCGCAATGTCTCCATCACTTACAAGATTCAAGTCCCCCACGACACCGAGGTCGGCGCCAACGTGGCCTCCGGCGCGCAAAACATCCGCGGCCTGCGTGGCCCCGTAAAAGTCCGCTCTGCTTCCGGAAGTATTAACGTTGAAAAGATCGATCGTGACACCCAGCTCTTCACCGCCAGCGGCTCAATTTCCGCAGAGAATATTGGCGGCGACGTGCAAGTCTCGAGCGCCTCGGGTAACGTCACCATTGCCAACATCAAGGGTGACGCGCGTGTGCATGTCGTGTCAGGAGTCGTTCGCATATCGCAGCCCGGTGGGCGGGTTGACGGAAGCACCACGAGCGGCGAAGTCGAAATCCAAGGTGCGGCAAACGACGTGACCGCTCGTTCGGTATCAGGACGCGTGTACGTACAGGGCAATCCCGGCACGCAAGGATATTGGAATTTGAGAACCGCTTCCGGTGGTGTGCAAATCAGCGTTCCTCCCTCTGCGAGCTTTCACCTGTCCGCAGAGGCAGTTTCTGGCGAAATTCGCGCCGATGTTCCCATTGTCGTCGAAGAGCAGGGGAAACACTCGCTGCGGGCTCGCATGGGCAGCGACGGCGGACGGGTGGAAGTCCGTACCGTTTCCGGCGAAATTCGCGTCAGCGGCACCTAGTAGACTTCGCTCCCCGCGCCCGCGGATCACGGCTCATCGCACGCGGGGATCGTAGTGATAGCGACAATTTCCTTTTCTGCGTTTACAATCGCGGGATGCCCTCTCCGCCCCTCGCTCGAGCCCTTACGGTGCTGCTCCTCTCGATTCCCGTTTCCCCCGCGTCGGCACGCACGCGCACGCCGTCCGAGGGAAACCCGCAAGCCGCATCTCAAGCCGCTAACCCGCTTGGCGCCAAGGACCAAGCTTCCCCTACGCAGCCGAATCCACAGGAGGAACTACAGCGCGCCCTCAACGAGGCGGGCAGCGACCGCGCCGCTCTTCTCCGGAATCTGGAAGGCTTCCTGAAAAGACATCCCGACTACCCGAACCGCACCGGAATCTATCGGGCTCTCGTCGAAGCCAGCCTTCAGCTCCAAGACGACGCCCGCGCCGCGGACTACTCGGAACGCATGGTCGCGCTGAACCCCAACGATACTTCCATGTTGCTGCTCGCCATTGAACTCCTGGAACGCCGCGAGGACGAAGCCGGATTGCGCCGCGCCGTCGGCTACTCCACACGCATCCTCGACCTCGTGGAGCGTGCTTCTTCTTCCGAACGCTCCGCGCGCGTCTCCGTCGAACAGTGGGAGGTGCAAAAAAAGACCGATCTGGCCAACACTCACTTCCTGCGTGGCGACCTGTACTTCAAACTCAGAGACTACGATTCCGCCAGGAAGGATCTGCAAACCAGCTATGAGATTCTTCCCACCGCCGGCGCGGCGCAGCGGCTGGGAGAAACCGCGGAGCTCCAAAAGGACTTGAATGCCGCCATCCAGGAATACGCGCGCGCCTTTGCTCTTGCCGAAGGAAAGAGCGGAAACGTCAGTCGCCAAGAAATTCGCAAAAAAATCGGCAACGTCTGGCGGCTCGCGCATGGCTCCGAGGATGGCCTGGGCGAGTATCTGCTGAGCACGTATGACGCGGTCACTCGGCCTTCGTTGAAAAAGCCCGCGCCCAATCAAGGCGCCAAAGAACTATCCGATTTCATCGTTCGCAAGGCTCCGAATGGAAGCCCGTATGCGCTGAAGAGCACCAAGGGAAGAGTCGTCGTCGTGAATTTCTGGGCCACCTGGTGTGGCCCTTGTCACGCGCTGGAACCGATGTTCGCGCACGTGGCTGCTGATTTTCGCGATTTCCCGGACGCTCTTTTTCTTTCGGCGAATTGTGATGAAGATGAAACCTTAGTCGCGCCTTATTTGCAGAAGGACAAGCTGACGACCGAAGCCGTCTTTGCCGACGGCCTCGAGCGGCTCTACTCGGTGGATTCCTTTCCCACGGTCATCGTGATTGACCGCCAGGGCAAAATTGCTTTTCGTTCGAACGGATTCCAGGCGGACACGTTTCAGCGGGATCTCTCTTCGGCCGTGCGTCGTGCCCTGGACAAGACGGATACGGCGAAGCGTGTCGCGCCCTGACTGCGATCACGGTGCCAGGTCCGGGCTGTAGCCGTCCACCACGTCGACGAAGTCGGACACTTCCAACATGTCTTTTCCGACAAACCGAATCGTATGCGAATCCACGCGTTCGACCGACCTCAGATAGCTGAGCATCTCGGCGGGCGTATAGTTTTTGAAACTAATCTCCAGAGTTACGGGCGTCTTGATGGTGTAGGGCTTGAAATCGTGCAAACGGGCGAGCGCCGCCTTGACTCCAGCGCCGATTCTTTCGCAGGAGGCCTCCGGGGTCAGCGTTTCGGCAGAGTGAAAGCTGAGGGTCCTTTTCGTCTCCGCCGTTTCGATGTTCCCAAGCCGCGACTTCAACTCCGCCATGGCCGCGTCGTCTCCCGAGGCGAAAATTGCGGGCACGCCCAGCGCGCCGGCGTATGCCGCATTGAACACTCCTTCGGTAACCGCATTGCCGTTCAGCGCGACCCGCGTAAAATGCGCACTCGAAAAAGTATGTGCGCGCACACCATGCATGTTGGTTGTGGAGGCGTGGTAGCCGACAAAGAGAGCGGCATCGAAACTCGAATCGAGGCCCGCCATCATACTGCCATGGCGAGGCCACGAACGCACGATGCGGACGTCCTTGGGAAACTCCTCGATCAGCAAGCTCTCGCCGTTCCCATGCGAATCACTCACCACAATCTCGGTCGCCCCTGATTCTTTTGCGGCGCGCACGGCAGCCAGCGTTTCATTGGTCATGAAGCGCCGAAAGCGCTCGTACTCAAAGCCGCCCGGACCCAATTGGTCGGCGGTCACCACGCCCGCAACGCCTTCCATGTCCACGGAAACGTAGATCTTGAGTTTCTTTGCTGCCGGCGAGACGCCCTGTGACTTCGCCCGAGGACTCGGGAGCGAAGATGCCAGGATCACCAAAACGAGCGCACATCCAGTGCGACGCAACCACTTCATAGACACACCTCACGATCTTGTGGACTAAACGTCTGCGATGGGGAGTCTATCAATTTCGCGCCGCAGAAGCTGAGGGAAAGGCAAGGACAACTTCGTTTGCTGCGAGAATCGTATTCACGTGGATTCGAACCGTGTCTTCCACACGGCGAGCATATCCGCCCGCCAGCGTCGTCGCTACAGGAATGCTCCTCCGCCGCGCTTCCTCAAAGACACGGCGGTCGCGCTTTTTGAGTCCAGCCTTCGTGAGCGACAGTCCGCCAAGCTGATCTTCGCAATACGGATCGGCGCCGCCCACATAAAAAAGAATTTCAGGCTGGAAGTCATCGAGCGCCCGCTCGACTGCCGGAATTAACGCGCCCAAATACTCCTCATCTTCCACGCGGTCGTCCATGTTCAAATCAATGTTCGAGGGCGGCTTGTGCCCCGGATAATTGTTCAGCTGATGGATGGAAAGGGTGAACACCGCCCGATCGCCGCGAAAGATTGCGGCCGTTCCGTTGCCGTGATGCACGTCGGCGTCCACGACAATGGCCTTCTTGATTGCGCCATCCGCCTGCAGCCTTCGAATGGCCACCGCCACGTCGTGAATCGCGCAGAATCCTTCTCCGTGGTCGGGATAGGCGTGATGAAAGCCGCCGCTCAGATTCGCAGCGAACCCGTCTCGCAGCGCCGATCGCGCGGCGAGCGTGGTCCCACCGGCCGCCAGCCAGACGGCTTCTACCAGCTCCGGAGAATACGGAACTTCAAGCCGCATGACGTCGCTTGCCGTTAGCGTGCCCGTCTTTAGCTTGTGCACCCACTCTTTGGTGTGAACGCGCAAAACGTCTTCATCGCTGGCAGGATCGGGGCTCAGAAAATCCTCTTCCGTTGCGAGCCCTTCGCGAAGAAGCATCTCGTAGATCAACCGGAATTTCTGTGAGGGAAATACGTGTTCGCCGAGGTTCAAATCATAGCGATCATGATAGACAAGTTTGAATGGAAGAGAACCTCTCATCGGCACACTCACGAGTGTCTTTTCCTGGCGTTCTGATCTCCGGTCCGTGCGTCAATTCTCGCGTTCCAGGATGAAATCAGGGACGGTCGCCAGGGCCCGCGCATATTCCGAGTCCCGATGTCCATTGAGGCAGGACTTAGCGCGCTGCGCGTAGTCGTGCGCCAGGCTCCGCGCGCGGTCGAGCGCGCCCGAATCTTGCACCAAGGACACAATCGTCTCCGGGCGCACGGAATGAAATTCCTTTTCCGCGAGTACCCGTGCCACAAGTTCGCGCGCCTGCTGGTGGCCGTTTTGCATTGCGTAGATCAAAGGCAGCGTGACTTTCCCTTCTTTCAGGTCGCTCAGCACCGGCTTGCCCAGTTGCTGCGCCGACGCCGTGAAATCCAGTAGGTCGTCTACCAACTGAAACGCCAGCCCGGCGTTGCGGCCGTACTCCGCCAGGGCCTGCTCTTCCTCCTCTGCAAGACGCCCTAGCACCGCGCCCAGCCGCGTGCAGCCGCTGAACAGGCACGCCGTTTTGTACGTGGCCAGACGCAATGCGTCCTCTTCTGTCACGTCAATGCGCCCGATTTTCTCAAGCTGGATTAACTCGCCTTCGACCATTTTTTGCGTCAAGTCGATGAGGATGTCGAGAATCCGAAAATTGCGTTCTTCCAAGGCCATCTGAAAAGACTGCATGTACAGCCAGTCGCCCGTCAGCACGCTGCGGTGATTGCCCCACTTGGCATTCGTCGAAGGCCGTCCCCGGCGCGTGCCGGCGCTGTCGATCACGTCATCGTGAATCAGCGTGGCGCTGTGCAACAGCTCGACCACCGCGGCAAGGCGAATCGCGCTGGGGTCTTTGCGTCCCGCATAATTCGCGGAAAGCAGCAGCAGCGCCGGCCGCAGGCGTTTCCCTCCTCCTCCTAGCAGATAGGCGGCAATTTCCGAAACTGCCGGAAACGCGGTGCCGCTTTGACGCGCCAGCTCGTCTTCCACCAGTGCGAGGTCGTCGCGGACGAGATCGAAAACCTCTTTCGCCGTGAGCAGTGCGATGGCCTTCCTCCTGGCCTTTGTCTACGTTAGGGAGTCCGCGGCCGCGGACCTCTGCGGCCGGGGAAGTCGAAACAGTCGCCTGAAATTTTGCGAGGTCGCGGCGGCAATTTCGTCAGCGGACAAGTTTCTCACACTCGCGAGCATGCGCGCCACTTCTCGAACATAGGCCGGCTCGTTGCGCTTGCCACGATATGGTTGCGGCGCCAAATACGGAGAATCCGTCTCGATCAGAATCGTCGCGAGCGGCAGCGCCTTCGCAACGTCGCGAAGATTCTGCGCTTTCGGAAAAGTTGAATTCCCCGCAAACGAAATCAGGAAACCCATATCGATCCCACGCTGCGCGTCTTCGAGCGTGCTGCTGAAACAGTGCAAAATGCCGCCCAGGCCGGTTGGTCTCCAATGTTCTTCAAGCAGGTTCAGGCAATCGCTCCATGCATCGCGGCAATGGATGATGATGGGCAGTTTCGCCTGCGCCGCCAACTCCATTTGGTCCCGGAAGACCTTATGCTGCGTCTCGCGTGGCGAATGATCGTAGAAATAGTCGAGCCCAATCTCGCCCCAGGCGATTACCTTGCGATGTCGAGCAAGATTCCTGAGCTGTTCCAGGTGTTCCAGCTTGAATTCCTTTGCTTCATGGGGATGAATGCCCACGGTCGCATAAATCCAATCGTGTTGCTCGGCGAAGGGCAACGCCGAATCGAGTTTCTCCGGCCCCGGGCCGGTGCCAATGGCGAGAAGTGCCGTCACGCCCGCCGCACGCGCCCGTAAAAGCATGGCTTCGCGATCCTCCGCAAACTGCGGAAAGTCGATGTGCGCGTGCGAATCAATCAGTTCCATAGCTTCTCGAAGACTTTCGCTTGTGCGACGACGTCGGGTTGTAGCCGCCGCAGGGGCGCGATAGATCGTGCCTTACTTGAGGCGGGCGCCAATTTCCACGTCCTCGTCAGGGAATCCTGCGAGGACCGGCCGGCCTTCCGGTCCGACCGCCGCCGCAATAACCATGCCGTTGGACTCGACTCCGCGCAGCTTGCGCGGCGCGAGATTCACAACCACGGCAACCTTCCGGCCCACCAATTTTTCCGGTTCGTAGTATTGCGCGATG
>Ga0306920_100003818_pt1 | contig 19221 bp, 19 predicted proteins | sample flu12Cox44000170_FD_204666 | JGI IMG/M metagenome (GOLD analysis project Ga0306920, IMG submission 204666) | Lab enrichment of tropical soil microbial communities from Luquillo Experimental Forest, Puerto Rico - flux4day.12C.oxic.44.000.170 (v2)... | ecosystem: Environmental > Terrestrial >... | reverse complement strand
TCATCGCCAAGAATGCTGTTTCTCCCGAGCTGTTTGAGTCGATCAAAGGACTGACCCAGGAATCAAGCGTGATCGTTACTGGAAAGGTACGCGCGGACAAGCGCGCGCCTGGCGGATACGAGCTCGATGTCACCGACGCCCAGGTGGTGCAGCGTGTCAACTCCGACGACCCGTATCCCATCACGCCCAAGGAGCATGGTGTCGATTTTCTGATGGAGCATCGCCATCTATGGCTGCGCTCGCCGCGACAGGCAGCGATCCTGCGGGTGCGCGCCGAGATCGTCAAAGCAGTGCGCGATTACTTCGACGATCACGGATTTACCCTGACCGATCCGCCCATACTCACGCCGGCAGCCTGCGAAGGCACTTCGACCCTGTTTCCGGTGGACTACTTCGACGAGCAGGCATACCTGACACAGTCGGGCCAGCTCTATGTCGAAGCCACGGCGATGGCGCTGGGCAAGGTGTACAGCTTCGGGCCCACGTTCCGCGCCGAGAAGTCAAAGACGCGCCGCCATCTCACCGAGTTCTGGATGGTGGAGCCGGAAGTCGCCTACGCTACGCTCGATGACCTGATGCAATTGGCGGAAGAGTTTATCACCTTCATTGTGAAGCGCTGCCTGGAGCGGCGACGTCCGGAACTGGATACCATCGGTCGCGACGTAACGAAACTGGGGAACATCGCGACGCCCTTCCCCCGCTTAGCCTATGACGACGCAGTGGCGATGCTGCAGGAGGCTCACGCTAAAGGACTACTTGAAAACAAGTTCGAGTACGGTGGCGACTTCGGATCGCCCGATGAAACCTACATCTCATCGCAATTCGATCGTCCGGTTATGGTGCATCGTTATCCCGCGGCAGTGAAGGCGTTTTACATGGAGCCCGATCCGCAGCGGCCTGACCTGGCTTTGTGCGTCGACGTCCTTGCGCCCGAAGGCTACGGCGAAATCATCGGAGGCTCGCAGCGCATGGCTTCCTACGATCTGCTGCGGAAGCGAATTCACGAGCATGGCCTGCCGGAAGAGGCCTTCCAGTGGTACCTTGACTTGCGCAAGTTCGGCGGCGTGCCGCATGCCGGTTTCGGCATGGGTATCGAGCGCGCAGTAGCATGGGTCTGCGGCCTCGAGCATGTGCGCGAGACCATCCCCTTCGCCCGCACGCTGCACCGGATGTATCCGTAGTGCGGCAGTGCGTTTTGAGCAAAGGGGCGGTCAACATGACTAAGAAATTTTGTAGTTAAAGAGGTCCCTTCGGTGAGCTCAGGGCAGGCTCTTCAACTCAGTCGCCGCGGCGACCTCGCTCAGGATGACATATGGCAACCAGTCCGGCCACGAAACCGCTTCTGAACATCGACGTACCCAAGCAGGTTCGCATCATCGGCGTTCCTCTCGACCTTGGGCAGTCGCGCCGCGGCGTTGATATGGGGCCTTCAGCCGTTCGCGTGGCTGGGCTCGAGAGCAAGCTCGAAGCGCTGGGTTACAGGGTGAAAGACGGCGGTAATGTTCCCGTTGCCGTGCTGGAGACCCGGCCCGAAGGTGATCCCAGCGCCAAGTACCTTACCGAGATCACCGAGACCTGCACCAAGGAAGCCGAACTAGTGATTAAGGCGCTGGAGTCGGGGCAGATTCCTGTCGTGTTAGGGGGCGATCACTCCATCGCCGCCGGAACCGTTGCTGGCGTAGCCGAATTCTATCGCCGTCAGAAGCAGAAAATCGGCCTCATCTGGATCGACGCTCATAGCGATATCAATACCCCCGAGACCTCTCCCAGCGGCAACGTACACGGCATGCCACTGGGTGCGATCATGGGTCTGTTCGACTCGCCGCTCGGCAACATCTGCGGATTCAGCCCGAAGGTGAAGCCCGACAACTGCGTGTTGGTGGGTATCCGCGATGTCGACAGCCACGAGCGCGAAAACATCAAGCGCTCGGGCGTACATGTCTTCACCATGCGCGACATCGACGAGCGCGGCATGCGCACCGTGATGGAAGAAGCGCTTCGTCTCGCCGGACGCGGCACAGTTGGCTATCACGTCTCGCTCGATATGGACTGGATCGATCCGGAAGATGCGCCGGGGGTGGGAACTCCGGTGTGGGGCGGCGCCACCTACCGCGAAGGACACTTGGCAATGGAGATCATCGCCGACCACGGACGCATGCTGAGTTTCGAAATTGTCGAAGTGAATCCGGTGCTCGACGAGCGCAACCAGACGGCCGAGCTGGCGGTGGAGCTGGCCCTTTCGGCGTTTGGGAAGAAGATCCTATAACGACATTTACGGGAGATCATAGATTGAGCGACAACGTCATCTCCTATGTCGAAATGTGCCGCCGCGAGGAGCCAGCTTCCAGCGGGGGATGAATTTCAGGTTGGGCATCATTCTGTAATACTCATGTCCTTGAGACACAATGCGCCGTATCGAGATCGAATCGAGGATGGTGGCACGACCCTGATTTACGAAAGGCATGATCAGTCCGAGACTGGGAACTGCCCGAACCCAAAAGGAATAGACCAACCGGAGGGCTATCCATCCGGCACACTCACCGAAAACGGCAGGTTTCACTTGGCAGCGCAGGAAGCGAAGAGAAACCTACCCTCGCCAGAGCGAGTTCGCCTCTACGAACAGGCTCACAGCGGCATCTGGTCCTATAACGGCATGATTCACCTAGTTGATTCTTGGACTGAATACGACAAATACCGGTCCGTTTTCAAATTTCGGCTAGAAGCAGTTGAGGGAGATGAGGACTCCGAAATTGTCTTGAAGGCACCCGTGCCGCGTCGAAGAATCAATCCCAACTTCGGTAAAGCTTGCTGTATGGAAGCGTGACGGGGGGAAGTGCGTGATGTGCGGCGCAGCGGATGATCTCCATTTTGATCACGATCTCCCTTGGTCAAAAGGCGGGACGTCCATAACAAAAGAAAACGTCCAATTACTGGGTGCGAGGCACAACCTTGAAAAACACGACAGAATCGTCCAGAGCTAATTCTGCGTAGCCACATCTATGGACGTCCTTACGCAACTCTTCGAGAAGCACTTCCATTCTCCGGCAACGCGGGTGCAGCCGCTACAGGGGCAGCTTGGCGGCTCGGGGCGCAACATTATCCGTCTAGCCAACGACCAACATACGGCGATCGGGATCCTGCACGGCGTCCGCGAAGAGAACGTGGCGTTTCTGGAGTTCTCGCGCACGTTCCGCAGATATGGCCTGCCTGTTCCGCAGATCTACGGAGAAGACCTTGAACACAGCGCGTATCTCGAAGAAGACCTCGGTGACGTTACGCTCTACAATTTTCTCTCGCAGAATCGCAGCGCTGACGACATCTCTGCTGAGGTGGTCCAGCTTTATCGCAAGGTCGTAACGATTCTCCCGCGTTTCCAGGTGGAGATGAGGCAACAAGTAAATTACAAGGTCTGTTATCCGCGCCACAGCTTCGATCGCCAGTCCATCGCCTGGGACCTGAATTACTTCAAGTACTATTTTCTCCGGCTTGCCGGCATCCCCTTCAACGAGCAGGCGTTGGAGAACGACTTCTCGCGCCTCACCAAGTTCCTGCTCACCGCCGACCGCGACTACTTTCTTTATCGCGACTTCCAATCCCGCAATGTGATGCTGGTCGGCGGAGGTCCGTACTTCGTCGACTATCAGGGCGGGCGCAAGGGCGCGTTGCAATATGACATCGCTTCCCTGCTGTTCGATGCCAAAGCTGACCTGCCGCCGGAGCTGCGCCAGCAATTGCTCGATCATTACCTCGACGCTCTGGCCACGTTCATCCCGTTAGACCGCGGCATCTTCCTGCACTACTACTATGCCTACGTGTACATCCGCGTAATGCAGGCATTGGGTGCTTATGGTTTTCGCGGCTTCTACGAGAGCAAGCCGGTCTTTCTACAGAGCGTGCCATACGCGCTGAAAAACATTCGCTGGCTGTCGCACAACGTGACGCTGCCCGTCGAGCTGCCTTCGCTCATGGCAGCGTTTACCGCCATGCTGGGCTCGGAAAGATTGCAGGGTATCGCCATCGAGTCCGACAAGCTCACCGTACGCATCACCAGCTTCTCCTTCCACCGCGGGCTGCCCAAGGACGAAACTGGGCACGGCGGCGGTTTCGTCTTCGACGCGCGCAGCCTGCCCAATCCGGGGCGCGAAGAGAGCTTCAAGCCGCTTACGGGCAAGGAAGCCCGGATTGCCGACTACCTCAACCGGTACGAGAGCGTGCACCGGTACCTCGCCAGTGTGATCTCGCTGGTCGATGCCACCATCATCAATTACCAGGACCGCGGCTTCAAGAACCTGGCGGTGTCGTTCGGCTGCACCGGAGGCCAGCATCGTTCGGTCTACCTGGCAGAGCAGTTGGCGAAGCACTTGCGCGACCGGAACGGCGTCGAGGTAGTGCTGCGGCATCGCGAACTGGAAAGCCTGGGCCAATGAAAGCCATGGTGCTGGCGGCCGGGCTGGGCACGCGCCTGCGTCCGCTGACTGACGACCGCCCCAAGGCGCTGGTGGAAATCGAGGGCTGTACTCTGCTGGAGATCACAATCTCGCGCTTGCGCGCGTTTGGGATTCGCGAAGTGATCGTGAATGTGCATCACTTCGCCGACATGGTTGTCGAGTATTTGCAAGTGAATGATAACTTCGGCATGGGGATTGAGGTCTCGCGTGAAGATGTCTTGCTCGACACTGGCGGCGGGCTAAAAAAGGCCGCGTGGTTCTTTCTGGAGGCGTCCGGCGAGCGGGATGAGCCGTTTCTTTTGCACAACGTGGATGTGCTCAGCACCATCGATCTCGGCCGCATGGTGCAATCTCACAAAGAGCATCGGGCCCTGGCCACGTTGGCGGTGCAGCAGCGAACGAGCTCACGCTACCTGCTGTTCGACGAGCAGGGGCAACTTTGCGGCCGGCGCTTTGAGTACGATAACCACACCGAACTGGTTCGATCCGCGGAATCTCAGCAGGCTCTGGCGTTTTCCGGCATCCATGTAATCTCGCCGCGGTTACTGCAGATGATGACCGAAGAAGGCGCGTTCTCCATCATTGAGACCTATCTGCGCCTCACCGGACGCAACGAGAGAATCGTCCCGTTTCGTGCGGATGAGTATTACTGTCGCGATCTGGGAACCCTCGAGAGCCTGAATCAGGCCGGGGAAGACTTTCAACGCGGCATCTTTCCAGCCTAGAGATTTCCTTTTTCCGGGCCCAATCAGAGTAGCCATTACGAATAGTGGAACAGTCGGGCGGGCCCCGAACGTCACTTCTGTGCGGGTACAGCGGTCGAAAAACAGGTGTATAGTGGCACTCGCCGCACCAGATCCAAGTTCAGGAGACAAGCACATGGCCAGACGCAAATTCTTGGCCCAGCTGGCAGGGTTACCCTTCCTTGCAGGTATTCCGTTGCTGGCGTTGGGAACTCAGGCAGCGCAACCCAAAAAGCCTCTGAAGATCATGATGAAAAGCGCATGGGGATCCGACGACCCGACGCGCGCTGCATTTCCGTTCGCGCACGGTCTTGTACTGGCAGAGGCTGGGCATGACGTTCAAATTTTCCTTTTGGCCGAGGCAACGGCGTTGATGAGAAAGTCCCTGGCAGATCAGGTTTTTCCGGTGGGCTGGCCACCACTGAGTGAAACACTGGGAAAGGTCGTGGCCAAACGCATTCCCATCTTCCCTTGAGGAGCCTGCTCTCGGGCCCGTGGGGTCACGGAAACAGACTTGACTCAATGGGGAGCGAAGTTCGGCAACCCGGCAATCTTCGTTTCCATGGTGGAATGGGCGGACCGGATCATCGTAGAGTGACAGTCAGCTTGTGATAACTAGGAATTGCGAAATAGACGTGAGCTTTCCCGCCGATGAACATCGCGCAAATCACGGTCTACCCCATCAAGTCCCTCCGCGGCAGTGATGTGGACGAAGCACTGATTTGCGGCTACGGCCTCGAGTACGACCGCCAGTGGATGTTGGTTGATTCTGAGTCGAAGATGATCACGCAACGCGAATGTCCACTCATCGCGACGCTCGTGCCGCATCTCGAGGCGGAGCAACTGCGGATCACCTTGCCTTCTGGCCGAGAAGTGTTCGTCCCTTTTACCGCCGATGCCTCGACCGACCAGCAGGTAACGATTGACGTCTTTGGCCACGTGTACATTGGCGTTGTCGCTTCCGGGCCAATCAACGCCGCCCTCAGCGAGGCCATCGCTACGGCATGTCGGCTGGCTTCCATTCGCAGCGACGTCTTTCGCACCAAGTATGAGGTCGCCTTCCACGACGACTCACCGGTGCTGGTCATCAGCCAAACTTCGCTCGATGAGCTCAACCGCCGTCTGCCCTCTCCCCTGCCTATGAACCGCTTCCGTCCGAACCTGGTGGTCACCGATTCGAAGCCGTTCGAAGAGGATCTCTGGCAGCGCATCGCCATCGGCGACACCGTGCTGCGCGCCGTCAAGCAATGCGAACGCTGTGTCACTACCACGGTTGACCAGGCGGCCGGGGTCTTCACCGGCCCCGAGCTGTTGAAGACGCTGGCGACATTCCGCCGCAAGGGACAAAACGTCGCTTTCGGCCAATACTTCCGTCCCGAGAGCGCGGGCACGATCCATCGTGACGATGAGGTCCGGGTGCTGGAGTTGAACCCAAAGGCAGCCGCGAATCTCGCGAGCTAACGCTGTCCACAGCTGCCCGATTTACACTGCAAGCATGAAGAAAGTCCGAGTAGGTGTCCTGTTTGGCGGACGCAGCGGCGAGCACGAGGTGTCGCTGCTGTCGGCGGCTTCGGTCCTGAACGCAATCGACAGAAAGAAATACGAAGTTGTCCCCATTGGCATCACCAAGGAAGGCCGCTGGGTTACAGCTGTCCGCGCCGAGCGTCTGCTCCAGGGCAGCGCCGCCACCGAAGCAGGGCCGCGCCATCTGCGCGCGGGCGATCCGCAAGCCACTTCGGCTGCGGCGGTGCTGGCCAAAGGCGAAGGCGTGGTCGTACCTCCCATGCCCGGCCACGACCATTGCGCGCTGGTTCCATTCGAGAATGACGCCCCGCAAGTTCATGCGGCCGTCAACGCCATCGATGTGGATGTCATTTTCCCCGTGCTGCATGGAACCTTCGGCGAAGACGGAACCATTCAGGGACTGCTGGAGTTGGCTGATATACCCTACGTCGGAGCGGGCGTACTCGGTTCGGCCGCTGGAATGGACAAGGACTTGATGAAGCGCCTGTTTCGCGATGCGGGGCTCCCGATCGTGAAGCATGTCACCGTGCTGCGTAGCGCCTGGCGGGAGCAACCAAAGAAGGTGCGCAGGCTCATCGAGCGCGCGCTGAAGTATCCAGTGTTTGTGAAGCCCGCGAATCTGGGCTCGTCGGTTGGAATCAGTAAGGTTCACAACGGCTCCGAATTGCCCGCCGCCATGGACGAAGCCGCGCGTTTCGATAGCAAGCTGGTCATCGAGCAGGGTGTAGGCGGCAGCAAGGCCAAGGCGAGGGAAATCGAGTGCTCGGTACTAGGCAACGAAAATCCTATGGCGTCGGTGCCCGGGGAAATCGTGCCCATCAAGGAGTTTTACGACTACGACGCCAAGTACCTGGTCGAAGGTTCGCGGCCGATCATTCCCGCCGAACTGCCCAAGAACAAAATGAAGGAAGTGCAGAAGCTGGCGGTCGCGGCCTTTCGGGCCGTGGATTGCTCCGGCCTGGCGCGTGTGGATTTCCTTATGGATCCGCGCTCCGGCAAGATGTACGTGAACGAGATCAACACCATGCCGGGCTTCACCTCGATCAGCATGTATCCCAAGCTTTGGGAGGCCAGCGGAGTGTCATATCCCGAACTGATCGACCGGCTGATCCAGTTTGGTCTGGAGCGCCACGCGGAGAAGAAACAAAACCAGTACAGCCGGTAAGCCAAAGCGGTGATCCCGGAAGCTCAGTCCGGATAGCAACATCCGCTAACCCTCTTCCTCCTCCCACGTCTATTGTTTTGCAGGGAGCGATGTCTGCGGGGCATGGTCAGTTGTTCCCCTCCATTGGAACCGCATGCCCCAGGCACCGCAATCTGCCTCTCCTGTAAGACGGAACCAATGCCGGCTCCTCCGCGTACAACAGAGTGGAGGAGCTTGTGCGCAAAATCATTCTGGTTCTTGTCTTCTGTCTTCCATTGCTGGCCGCGATGGCCTTTGCCGACGACTGGTCGAAAACCTATACGGTGGGGAAAAAGCCCTCTCTTCGCGTCGACACCAACGATGCCGCCATCGAGGTCACCCGCGGATCCAGCAATACCATCGCAGCCCGCGTAGTCAGCGACGGATACAAGCCCGGCGAGATCCGTGTCACCGAACGCCAGGACGGCGACAAGGTGGAGATGACCGTCCGCCTCCCCAATGAATCGGGGTTTCACATCAGCATGCACAACCGCCGAGCTCGCGTCGAGCTGCAGGTTCCGGCGGAAACCACGCTCGACCTGCATTCCAGCGACGGCCATATCAACCTCGATGGGACCAGCGGGCCAGCTCGCATCGACACCAGCGACGGTGCGGTGGAAGTGCATAACTTTAGCGGCAACATCCGCGCCCGAACCGGCGATGGCCACATCACGGTCGATGGTGTCGTGACCGAAGTCTACCTGCACAGTGGAGATGGCCACATCGAGTTCACTGCTCGTCCGGGATCGAAGATGGAACGCGGCTGGCTGATTCACACAAGCGATGGCCGGGTGGAAGTCAGGCTGCCGGACGACTTCGCGGCTGAGCTCTCTGCTCACACCGGCGACGGCCACATTACGCTCGACTTCCCGGTGACAGTGAATGGCTCGATGGAACGCTCCCGCATACGCGGCAAGCTGAACGGTGGCGGGCAGTTGCTGGAGATCTCCACCGGCGATGGCAGCATTCACATCGGCAAGCTGTAGGTCCGCCTGGAGCCGTACACCCCCAGTGGCGAGGGAGTAAACTGTATTCACATGACCCTGTTCGAGACCAAGCCGTATGATCCCGTGGCCGCGCGCAAGAAGCGCAATCTCATCATTTCGATTGTGGCCCTCGTCGTGATTCTCGCGCTGCTGGCATGGAACTTTCGCCACTGGCCCGAGGAACACGAGGTAGACCAGTTCTTCGCAGCCCTGCAGCAGAAAGACTACGAAAAAGCTTACGGCATCTGGAACCATGACCCGAACTGGAAGCAGCATCCTGAGAAATACGCCAATTACACCTTCGGCAGCTTCATGCAGGATTGGGGACCGGGCGGCGAGTGGGGCTTGATCAAGAGCTATCACGTGGACGGGTCGGCCGTCCCCAAAGGCGGGACCGGAACGAAGTTCGATGTCGGTAGCAGCGGCGTCGTAGTCGTAGTGACCGTCAACGAGCGCGTCGCCCAGAAGGCCCACATCTGGGTGGAGAAGTCGGATAAGACGCTGGGCTTTTCGCCGTACTAGAAGAGGAGAACACTACTCCGCATGCAGTAACGCGGCGCTGAAATGGTTGACCGTCTTTTGCAGTGAGGCCTCGTCTTCCACGTTCACGCAGGTGCGCGAGCGGTCGATCTGCCGCATCAGGCCGCAAAGCACCTTACCGGGACCCACTTCCACGAAATTGGCCACGCCCATCTCGATGAGCACACGCATCGACTTGACCCATTGCACAGCACCCGTCACCTGGCGAATCAGCGCCTGGCGGCTTTGCTCGGCGGTGGTCGCCAGCGTGGCATCGACGTTGCATAGCACGGGTACCTCTGGATTGTGGAAGACGAGCGCGCGCAGGTCTTCCGCCAGCCGGTCTTGCGCGGGTTGCATGAGCGCGCAGTGGAAGGGTGCGCTCACCGGCAAAAGGATCGCGCGTTTGGCGCCGCGACGTTTGGCAAGCTCTGCCGCCCGCTCCACAGCGACCTTGTTACCCGAGATCACAGTCTGGTCCGGAGAATTCAAGTTCGCCGCCTGGCAAACTTCGCCCTGCGCGGCTTCGGCGCAAATCTGCTGCACCTTCTCGGCTGGTAGTGCAAGGATGGCGGCCATCGCTCCTACACCTACAGGCACCGCCTCCTGCATAAACTTGCCGCGGTTGCGCACGGTCTTGACCGCGTCGGTAAACGACAAGGATCCCGCCGCCACGTTGGCCGAGTACTCACCCAGGCTATGTCCAACAACGTAGGCAGGTGTTATGCCCTTCGACTGCAGTACTCGCCAAGCCGCGACCGAAACGGCCAGGATCGCCGGCTGCGTGATCTCGGTCATCTTCAGTTGGTCTTCTGGACCCTCGAAGCATCGTTGTGAGAGCTTGTAGCCCAGCGCGGCGTCGGCCTCGTCAAAGGTCTCCTGCGCGACCGGATACATGGCAGCCAACTCCCGGCCCATGCCGACAGACTGCGATCCCTGTCCCGGAAACAAGAACGCAATGGGAAAAGGGGGCGCGGTCATCTTCCGTACCTGAAGTGGGGGATAAGAAACGGAGTGTCTGAATCGGATACCGCGTTACGATCGCGCACCCGGCTAATCCAGGCCGCGGCCGGCGTGCGCGGCAACTGTAGATTTTCCGTCCGAGTTCTCGAGTTGGCTGCTGGCGGCCGCGATGCGCTGTTCGATGACGTGGTTCATCCTGCTGTTGGCAAACTCACTGGCCACGCGTATCGCGTTCTTGATGGCGTTGGCGTTGGAGGAGCCGTGGCTAATGATGCACACGCCCTTCACCCCCAGCAGCGGCGCGCCTCCGTACTCGGCGTAATCGAGGCGCTTCTTAAAATCGACGAATGCCTGCCGCGAAAGCATGAAGCCGACTTGGCGGGTGATAGTCGCCTGTAACGACTGCTTCAGCAGGACGCGCACCGCCTCGGCCATGCCCTCGGAGATCTTGAGCGCCACGTTTCCCACGAATCCGTCACAGACGAGCACGTCGGCCTTGCCATTGAACAAGTCGCGGCCTTCCACATTGCCGACGAAATTCAACGGCAGTTCCTTGATCAACTTGAAGGCCTCTTTCGAGAGCTCGTTACCCTTGGACTCTTCTTCGCCGATGGAGAGCACGCCCACGCGGGGATGATCCGAGGTGGAAAATCGCCCGGCAAAAATGGTGCGGAAGTACACGTCGCCCATGATGGCGAACTGCTGCAAATTTTCAGGCTTGGAATCGACGTTTGCGCCGACGTCGATAAGAATGGTGGCTGTACCCGGCGCGGTCGGAAAGACCGCAGCCAACGCGGGGCGATCGACACCCGGCAATGCTCCCAGCACCATCTTGGCGGTCGCCATGCAGGCACCGGTGTTGCCGGCGCTCACGAATCCGACCGCCCGGCCATCGCGAACCAGGCGCAGTCCCACGCGCAGCGAGGAGTCGCGCTTAGAGCGCACCGCCTGCGCAGCCTTTTCCTGCATGCCAATGACTTCGCTGGCGGGAACGATAGCAATCGGCAAGCGGCGCCACAACGGATGGGCGTTCAGTTCGTTGAGGATGAGGCTCTCCTTGCCCACCAGCAACACCTCCACGTCGTAGTGACGGGTGGCGAGTATGGCACCTTCGACTTCTGGTTTGGGCGCGCGGTCGGCGCCCATCGCGTCAAGGGCAATCGTGGTTGGCATGCTTGCCTGTCGTTCTCAAACGTCTCTGCCGGTCTCCCTAGACCGGCGCGTTAGCTGGCGGCTTCTTTTTGCGCGATCACTTCGCGTCCTTTATAGTACCCGCACTTGGGACAGGCGCGATGTGGCAGCTTGCGCTCATGGCAGTTAGGACAATCGGATAGCGATGGTGCCGTCAGGTGATCGTGGGAGCGGCGTTTCGACGTTCTCGCCTGGGAATGCCGCCGTTTTGGATTAGGCATGAAAAACCTCGCATCAGGATCGCACGGAACCGCCCGGCGATCGGAACTCTAGCTTTGCAGCTTGTTTTTTAACTCACTCAACGCAGCCCAGCGGGGATCGCTGGGTTGCTGACAATTACATGGCTCGACATTCAGGTTGCTCCCGCAATGCGGGCACAAACCTTTGCAGTCTTCCCGGCAAACCAATTTCACGGGCGTCGCAAGCAAGACCTGCTCGCGCAAAACGTCTTCCAGCAGAAGACCTTCGCCCTCATAATAGCCGATCTCGGTGTCCGCCTCCGTAATGGAGACTTCTTCCGCCCGGCGATCGACACCCAGGGGCCGGTACAGCAAATCAAAGGCCCAGTTTACCGTATGCGTCACCGGATCGAGGCAGCGGGCACAACTTACTTCGAGGGTGGTGTCGAGTCTGCCAACCACACGGATGTCATCCACGTTCTGCTTGTGGCCGCGATGCTCGACGATCAACTCCGCCCGGCCTTTGGTCTGCAACGGGCCTACCTGGCGGAAATCGAAACCAAAATCAATCGCTCCGGGCTGGAAGTCCTGGTGAAACTCCAGTTTCTGGAGTTCCAAATCGCGAACCCGAATGAGCATAGCAGCACCTGCCTAACTCCTTAGTGCACAATCACATCCCAAATAGCCACGATCTCCGGCTGGAACCGGGTCTGGCAGGCCAAGCTCCTCACGGATCACTCTGGCAGGAACAGACAGGCGGGAGTCGCACTAAGGCAAAGTATAAGAATAAATTGATAGTTACACGGTGTCAAGAATCGAGGAAAGCCGGTAGTAGCTCCGGTTCTTTCTTGGCCAACACCGGGTTTTCTGATAAAGTGGCAGTCTGGCCGCTGCGCACTGTATTCCTCCCTTGTCCGTTAATTCCGCATCGCAACTTTGTCGGAAAGTTTCCCTGCGTCTCGATGTCACGTGACCTGAATTCAATCGTCAGAAGTAATGCCGGAATTCGTTTCTCAGCATCCGGCGCCAAAGGAGGGAGGGTAGGTATATGGCAGACCTTGAACAACTCAAACAGAAGTATCAGCCCGTGCTGCGCACGCTGGAAATCGAAAGCGCGCAGGTGCAGCCGCTCAGCCTCGCTGGCGACCAGCTGGCCCTGACCGCGACTGTCGTCTCTGAGGCGAGCAAGAACCGCGTCTGGGACAGCATCAAGTCGGTCGATCCCAGTTTCGCCGACCTCAAGCACAACATACAGGTCGTTCCGGGCGCCCAGGTTTACACCATCCAGCCTGGCGACAACCTGTCGAAGATCAGTAAGTACTTTTACGGGAATGCCAACAAGTACATGGACATTGCCAAGGCCAACGGTCTTGCCGATCCCGACAAGATCAAGGCGGGGCAAAAGCTGACCATTCCCGCCTAAGCGAAATCACAGGCGCGCACCGCCAGGCGTGTGAGCGCCACTTCACAAAAAAGGAGTAGCGCCATGGGATTATTCGATCAACTCAGCGGCGTATTACAGCAGTACGCGAACAGCCAGGGTTCGGGACAGGTCAATCCCCAGATCAACCAGCACTTCGACCAGGTAGCGCAGGCCGTGCCTAACAGTTCCCTTGCGGACGGGCTCGCCGCCGCGTTTCGTTCCAACAGCACTCCCGAGTTCGGGCAGATGCTGGGCAGCCTGTTCGATAAATCCAACGGTGATCAGAAGGCCGGCATTCTGAATCAATTGCTGTCCTCGGCCGGGCCCGGGGTTCTATCGCAGCTCGCCGGCGGCGGTGGGGGACTGGTAGCCTTGCTCGCCGGTGGAGCATCCAAGCTCACCCCCGATCAGGCGCAAAAGGTTTCGCCCGAGGTGGTGCAACAGTTGGCCGCCCACGCCGAAAAATCCGACCCGTCGGTCATCGACAAAGCGAGTGCCTTCTACTCCGACCATCCCGCGCTCATTAAGACGTTAGGCGGCGCCGCCTTGACCATCGCCATGGCCAAGATGGCCGAGAAGCACGCCGCCTGATCGGCCGTTTGCGACGGATGGCCATTGCCCAAAAGCCGGAGCCAACTGCTCCGGCATTTTTTGGGTAAGTTTCGCGGACCATCTGTTCCTGGGGATACTCGAATCCGATTTCGGGTCGGCGGCAGGTATTGAAGAACGAACACGAGATGGGCGGCTCTTTGCGCGCCGCCCATCTCAAGTTGTAGGTCGCGGCTAGCGATTGGTCGCGGTGGGCGACTTCACTGCACCACCTCCTGCACGAACGGCAAGCCGTTAGGAGTGTCGACACCGGTGACATCGTCCCAGCCACTACTTGTCTTGCGTGACGTGTCAGTGCCGAAGGTGAGCACACAAGCGGGTACTAAATGGACTGTAATAGAGGGCGCTGACGAAGCGAGTCGTGCCGTCCAGTGGAGCGGCGAGCGCGTCTGCCAACTCGTAGGCCGGCGGACTCGGGGCGAGTCAGTAAACCCCGAGACGTTGTTCGGGGAAGTGACAGCTTTCACATCGTAGATTGCAGCACCGTTCAACGTGTATAGGTAGGGAGCAGCGTTGCCGAGAGGAGCCTTGGCGCCGGCCGCCTGATTCGCGATTGCCTCTGCCCGCCGTACTACTAAACTGATCTCAGTGGCACCGGCTGTCGCGCCCATCGTTGCTGCAACCTGCGCCATCGCCTCCGAAATTGATTGGAGTTCTCCATGAGCCTCGGCTATTCCTACTCCGACGTCGCCAAGATGATCGATCACTCGCTGCTGAATCCCGCACTCACCGTGGCCGAGCTGGATGCAGGCTGTGAACTGGCGCGGCTCTATGACGTTGCCAGCGTGTGTATCCTTCCCTACTATGCCGCCCGCTGTGCGGCGTTGCTGTCGGGAAGCACTGTACAGCCCAGCACCACCATCGGGTTTCCTCACGGAGCCCACACCACTGCAGTCAAACTTGCGGAGGTGGAACAGGCGCTCGGCGACGGCGCAAGCGAACTCGACATGGTGATCAACATCAGCCAGGCTCGCAGCGGCCGTTGGGAGTACGTCGAGCGCGAGATTCGCCTGCTTGCGGAAGCCACCCACGCCGCCGGCGCGAAGATCAAAGTGATTTTCGAGAACGCCTATCTCGACGACTCGGCGAAGATCCGGCTATGCGAGATCTGCGGTGTCATCGGTGTGGACTGGGTCAAGACCTCCACCGGCTACGCTTCCAGTGGAGCCACCCTCCCCGATCTGCAACTGATGCGTCGTCACTCGCCGCCCGCTGTGCAAGTGAAGGCCGCCGGCGGAGTGCGCACACTTGATGCCCTGCTCGAAGTGCGCTCCCTCGGAATCACGCGTGTCGGCGCCACTCGCACCGCCGAAATGCTCGACGAGTGTCGACGTCGTCTCGGCCTGCCAGCGATTGTTGCCGCCGCCGCGCAACCCGCCCGTTGAAAACACGCCACACTGGATTCACGCAGTTGTTTGGTTAATTAGGGCAACTCGCTTCTCCCCCCGGGAAGGAACAGGACCAGGTGGCCGGATGCAAGCCCGAACGGCAGCGGCAGTCACACGATCACTCGATGCGTGGTACATGAATACTTCGCGCTCCCTCCTGTCACCTCGTGAAACGAATCAGCCCCCCACGGACGCGACCGGTTTCTTCAGTTGCGGCTCGGCCGCCTCGGGAGAGGTTTCCTCCGGGTTGAACCGATGGATGCGGCGGTCAGGCCGATCGTCCCGCAGCATCCCCGACTTCAAAAACATCTCCGCTAGCAGTGTGGGGTGAAATATCTGGTCCTCTGCCTCGCGTAGCATCCCGCCATTGTCCTGAACAGCTAGAGCGAAATTCAGTAGCGCGGGTGTGGGATTGCTACACACAGGGCAGTAAGAAGATTCGACCAGACTGCGGCCTCCATAGCGGCGTCGTCCACCCCATCCTCCCCATTGCACCGTGGTTGCCAGTGCCACTGTGTGAATCTGGACTGAATAGACTTTACAACGACTTGCAAGACCGCGGAACTGCCTAAGAACACGCTGGTCGCACAAGACACCGCATTTTGTTGGTCAGGTTGTTGGTTCGACTCTTTGCTTGATGCTAGCGGAATCGTCCACGGAATGGCGCCGTTATCTAGTGGCGCTACTCTTACAATAGAGAGGGAGAGTGTAATACTTTTATACGCGAGAACTAATTGCCTTGCCGATTCAATAAACACTGCTCCTAAACTGCGGCGGCGACTGGTTCCCCGCTAATTGGCAGCAATCCTCATACCACACTTAACCTCGTTTGCCGGTAGGAGGTGACGTCGCGAATCGACGTTCCCGACCAGGCTTAAATAACCCGAGAGAAACGAGAGCACTGGGCAGGTGGCGAGCTCCGTTGGAAACGCCGCGCGATTTTGCGGTAGCACCAGAGCGACTGGCTCCCGTACAATCCAACCATGCGCCGTTACATCTGTGCCTTCGTCTTGGTGGGCGTGTGTGCCTGCTCATTCCTCTTGAGGGCTGAAACCGACGAATCGGGAAGCCAGCCTATCGAAATCTCTACTGTGACGAACACACGAATCGATCATCGGTGGAGATGATGAACGCGTTTCGTGAGAAGATCGCTTCTCATTCGAGTCTCTTTTCTCTGCTCCGCAACCTCGACGATTCCTCGGGAGTCGTGTTTGAAGCGGATTGCAGAAACGTGAGAAATCCAACGATACGTACGTATGCTTTTACACGAGCTACTATGCCGGAGGAGTTGTTAAGACGCCCTTAGGCAGCAGTATGTACTCTGCGAAGTCGGTCGATGACGTGGCTGCCAACCGATTCAACCCACTACCCTAAATTCGATAGGGAAATTCCATGTCATCCTCCTTTTGAATTAGATCGACACACGTAGCTTGAGGCGATCGTCAAGAGCGAGGCAACAGTGAGGAATGAGCTCGGTCAGGTTTCGGGCAAGGTGCAGTGTATTGCTGGTCGCTTCAGGCCTATTCGTTGCCTTTGCGGCGTCAACCCGCGCGCAAGTACAGTCGCAGACAGCCACCACGAGTGGGGCACCTACAAAAGAGGTGAAGATTGAGACCGGCGAAGTCGTGGCTGTCAAAGGTAACGATCTGTTCGTCAAAATGCCTGATGGCACCATCCGCGATTTTCCCAATGTTCCCGAGGGCGCCAGAGCTACGGTGGATGGCAAGAAGCTCGGTATCCATGAGCTGAAGCCCGGCATGAAATTGCAACGCACCACTGTAACCACCACCACACCACAGGTGGTAACGACCATCGAGACGGTTACCGGTAAGGTCTGGCGTGTGAACCCACCTGTCTCCGTCATACTCACTCTGGAAAACGGACAGAACCAGATGTTCAAGATTCCAGAGGGACAGAAGTTTACGGTGAACGGCCAGCAGACCGATGTTTGGGGCCTGAAAGATGGCATGAAGGTGACGGCGACGAAGATTACCACGGCCGAGGCAACTTCGGTCACGGAGAAGACTCAAGCAACCGGCACAATGCCGCCTGATGCACCCGTATTGATCGCTACAGAGAGCGCACACCAGCGCCGGCTGCTTCAGTAACGACGGGTAATGCTGGAGGGGCGACTGCCACTGGGACTGCAGCCGGTACAGAGACCACGACAACGGAACCGGAACAATCGCGGACAACTGCGAGTCGCTGGCCTATTTTCGTAGGGCTTCTCGTACTCATCGTGATCTTGGCCTGGCTTGGAAACAGGTTGCTTCGCAAGAGCCACGCTCAAACATCGGCACAGAGGTAATAACGAGGGTTCCTGTCGAGTCGTTGTTTATCCATTCAGCACCAACAACGAGAAGCGACAATGAAATCGAATGTCATTTGGGGAAAAAGAACCTTGGTATTAGCAGCCGGGATGCTATGTCTAGCCTTCACAGCTTCGACCAGCGCGCAAGTTCAATCGACCACCACCAAGACGGTCGGAGTACCGGCAAGAGAAGTGAAGATTGAGAGTGGTGAAGTCGTTGCTGTCGCAGGCAACAATCTTTTCGTGAAGATGGCGGACGGCACTACCCGCGATTTTCCCGATATACCGGAAAACGCCAAAGTGACGGTGGACGGCCAGCAGCTTGGTATCCACGCGCTTAAGCCGGGTATGAAACTGGTTCGTGCGACCGTGACGACCAGCACACCGCAGGTGGTGACGACTGTCCAGACGGTTACCGGCAAAGTCTGGCAAGTAACTCCGCCACTAGTCCTGATTCTCACATTAGAAAATGGGCAGAATCAGGGTTTAAGATTCCAGACGGACAGAAGTTCATGGTAGATGGCACGGAAACAGACGCGTTTGGCCTGAAAAAGGGCATGGTCGTGACGGCAGCAAAGGTTGTGGAGACTCCGGTGACCACCGTAACCACGCAAAAGGCGGTGGTCGGAACGATGCCGCAGGACGTACCCATATTGATCGCCAGCCCTAAATGAGAGCATACGTCGCCACGGGCCGCTATCGCAAAACGGCGGCCCTCGCTGAAGCGGCGGCTAGCACAGCGATAGCAAGCCGCAGAACTGTGTTTGCGCGCCCGGATGGATCGTGAATGCGGCGGACTCATTTGAGGGATCATGAATGCCCTATCGAGCGGGTGATCGCACTCCTGTGCGAAGACGAAGTTGCAAGCGCTTTTGGAAGGATGCCGTTCACGGGGGGCGCTGGCCACGGACTCGACAGTTATCGATGAATTTTCGAACGAACAGCAACTCCTACCGCCGAACAACCTCATTTACATGAAGGTCATCAACCGACACGCAATGGTCGATGGTTCTTTCTCCCAGGCCCTCGCCCTTCGACCCCGTAATGGTGACCACATCCCTTGTTGATTGATCAGCATTGTCAAATTTGTAGTCGACGCGCAGGCTCACAACGCTTTCTACGTTCAGCTTGAGGTCACGCACTTGTAACCGACACGTTGGGCTTCCGCCTGGAACGCTCCCCAACCACCGATATTGTAGGTCGTGATTATTGGACGTGATCCACGATGACCAGTCCTGGGCAGCTACTCGAGCTGCCAACGTCCCCAAAACCACCAACCAAACTGCAATGACTTGTGATTTCATATCTGCCCTCATCTAGGCGAGCGATCTGGAGCTACGCATTGTCAAGGTCGTTCTTGGCTCTGATAGTCCTTAACCACTTCTCCCACTGTGGTGTAGAAAGCGTCCTCTCCAAACAGTTCGAGCATATGATAAGAGCTCTCGGCCTCCACGTTTCCAAAACATGTGCAATGACCAAGCGTATTCCTTTGTCTTTCAATACCCCGTGCAGTGAACGTATCGTCTCGGCCGCGGAGTAATCCACATCGTCCACCGCTGAAGCGTCGATGCACAACCAGCGCAACGGTGGGTCAGCGGTGTTAACGAGGTGCATGATTTCTTCTGCTAGCCGCTGGGCGTTTGCGTAGTACATGCTGTGCGTAAAGTGGTAGATAATCAGGCCGGGTGCCGCCTGAACTTTTGAGCCCCACGGGTGTGGACGCCATCCGCCCGTTTCGCCCGGAACGAGTACAA
>Ga0306920_100003816_pt1 | contig 19224 bp, 14 predicted proteins | sample flu12Cox44000170_FD_204666 | JGI IMG/M metagenome (GOLD analysis project Ga0306920, IMG submission 204666) | Lab enrichment of tropical soil microbial communities from Luquillo Experimental Forest, Puerto Rico - flux4day.12C.oxic.44.000.170 (v2)... | ecosystem: Environmental > Terrestrial >... | reverse complement strand
GGCGTTTGCGTACCTCTCCTCGCGGCCGGATGTGGACGCGAAAAAGATCGCCTCGATCGGCTGGTGTATGGGCGGAGGCTGGTCCATCAAGCTGGCGGAAGATCAGCCGAAGCTTGCCGCCTTCGTTGTGAATTATGGTTCCCTTCCCACCGACAAGGCCATCATCGCCAAAATCAACGCGCCGATGCTCGGGAATTTCGGTGCCCAAGACAAGGGCATCCCGCCCGAGAGTGTTCAGGCCTTCGAGGATGCCATGAAAGCCGCCGGAAAGAGCACCGACATCAAAATCTATGGCGGAGCAGGCCACGCCTTCGAAAATCCCAATAATCGGGATGGCTATCGCCCCGAAGCCACGGCCGACGCCGAAAAGCGCGTTGCGACATTCTTCCGGAAAAACCTCCACTGAGATCTCCGCTCACAGCCGCGAGCCCGTCCGCTACGGCTCGTCGTCTCCGTCCGATGCGCCGGGCTTCTCGGGTGACGGCTTCTGGGGATCAATTGGGGAAAGGCCCGCTTTTTTCAGTTCCGCGTTCAGGTCCAGAATCTCCCGCTCACGAAGCACGCTCCAGCGCTTACGAAGAGCCGTGGAACTGTCCTCCAGTTCACGGTAGGCGGCTTCCGCCTGCGAGGTTGGCGCGGCATCGGCACTGTCTGCGACGGCGAGAATGGTGGAGAAGTGCTGGTTCAGGGTCGAGAAATTCTCCGCCTGCTTGCCAGCCGGCGGCGACCCAAAAAAGGCAGCCTGCGCCGCACCTTCGAGTTCGGCACATTGTTTGTCCAGGGCAGCGAGACTCGCGGACAGTTTCCCGTTCGCACCGGCCTTCGCCGTCAGAGCTTTCAGCTGCGCGCGCACCGACCGCACCTGCTCGAGTGATTCGTAGCTGTCATTCATTCCCTCGACGGCGCCGGCCTGCATGTCATGCTGTTTACGCAGGTCGTCAAGGGATGTTGTGATTCGGGGATCCATCTTCACCACGAGCGGCTGCGTGTAGCTTTTTCCATCCACATTCAACTTAACGGTGTATTTTCCGGGCAGCACCCACGTACCCAGCGGGTATTCCGGGGTGTCGTGCAGAATCGCCGAAATCGGAAACTCGGTTTCGAGCGCATCCGGCCGTGGGTAATGCAGATTCCAAACGAACCGGTGCATTCCAGCCTCGCCCGAGAGTATCTGTGTCGGACGCACCCAGTACATCGGGATCGGGTGCTGGGCCGCGAGTTTTTCGATGGAAGGCGGCTTGTCGGTGCTCGCGTAGCGCTTCACCAGCTGGCCCTGATCGTCGAGGATCTCGAGCGTGACCGGTCCTTTGGCCGCACTGCCCAGGTAGTAATCGAGAATCGCTCCGTCCGGCGGGTTCTTTCCGGCCGGCACTTCCGGCGGCAACGGCGTGTCGGGGTTGCGGTTCCAGCGCCAGCGAAGCGCTTCTTCGGGCGCAAACAGAAAAACCGCAGAGCGGGCCACGTCATCGCTCAACTGCCGCAACGGCGTGATGTCGTCCAGAATCCAGAACGAGCGCCCGTGCGTACCAACGATCAGATCATCACCATGAATCGCTAGGTCCCGCATCGAGGTATGCGGCAAATTCAGTTGTAAGGCTTGCCAGGACTCGCCGTCGTTAAAGGAAACATAGACCGATGTCTCTGTACCCGCAAAAAGCAAGCCCTTATGCCGCGGGTCTTCGCGCACCACATTCGACGGAGCGTTGGCCGGCAGCCCCGAAACGATTTCCTGCCAGCTCGCTCCAAAATCGCGCGTGCGGTAGATATGCGGGCGCAGGTCATCCAGCCGGAAAGTGTTAATTGCGGCATACGCCGTTCCCGCAGCAAAGTGTGACGCCTCGATGATGGAGACTTTCGCCCAGGGCACTAGTTGCGGCGGCGTCACGTTTTTCCAGCTCTTTCCGCCGTCGCGGGTCAGATGGATGAGCCCATCATCGGTGCCCGCCCAGATCGTATCCGCGTCTTCGAACGACGGAGCAATTGCATAAATCGTGCCTCGGTGCTTTCCCTTTTCCGGATCGCCCGCCGAAAAGGCGCCAAGATTTGCGGGCATCTCGTAAGATTCGCGCGTCAGGTCAGGGCTGATCACACTCCAGCTCCGCCCCTGATCGGTGGTCTTGAATAGCACGTTCGCCGCAAAATAAAGGGTCTTCGGGTCGAAGCGCGAGAAGACCAATGGAAGCGTCCGATTGTAGCGGTATTGGCCGCGCCGTACCGCTTCGGGGGCAATATCCGCTATTTCCCCAATGTCCTGCCGGGTGCGCGTGAGCTTCGCGCCATAAACAATGTTCGCGTCGCTCGGGTCCACAGCAACGCGGCCGTATTCGAAAACACCGGGAATACTCCAGTCGCGGAAGGTTACTTCGCCGTTGTCGCTTCGGCTCTTTGTGGCCACGCTGCCGGATTCCTGCTGTCCGCCATAAACCCAATACGGAAAACGGTTGTCCGTTGTGACATCAAAAAACTGCGCGGTCGGCTGGTTGTACCAACTGCCCCAGCTCTGGCCTCCATTAACGCTGATGACTGCGCCCTGGTCGGCCGAAAGCGCGATGACCTGCGGGTTCTCCGGGCTGATCCAGATGCGCTGATAATCGTCGCCGCCCGGTGCCCCTTTCCATCCGACAAACGTTTTGCCCCCGTCCGTTGATTTCCAGGTTGTCGTGTTGGCAACGTAGATTGTTTCGGGATTATCCGGCGCAACGGCAATACCCATGGCCCCGGGACCGCGGCCCCCAATGCGGTGATCGCTGTTGACGTTCTGCCACGATTCGCCGGCGTCATCCGAGCGGTACACACCCGCATCCTTCTTTTTTGCCTCGGCGGTGAGATACATTCTCTTGGGATTGCTTGGCGCAATCGCGATGCCCATGCGAGCCAGGCCCTCTTGCGCCCCGGGCAGTCCTTTCGTGATTGGCCGCCAAGTGCTTCCACCGTCGGTCGACTTATACAAGCCGCTGCCCGGAATCGTGAAGGACTCGCCGCTGCGAACTTCCCACGGCGCTACCCGCGCCGCCCACAACGCGGCAAAGAGAATCTGCGAATTGCCTGGATCCATCACCAGGTCCGCCGCACCGGTATTCTCATCCTTATATAGAACCTTTTCGAAGGTTTTGCCCCCGTCAAGCGAGCGAAACACTCCGCGCTCGGCGTTCGGCCCATAGGGATGTCCTTCAGCCGCGACAAAGACGCGATCGGGGTTTTGCGGATCAACAACGATTGCTGTGATCTGCTGCGCGTCCGGAAGCCCGAGGTGCGTCCAGGTCTTTCCGGCATCCGTCGATTTATAGATACCGTCGCCAACCGCCAGATCGGGCCGCTGCAGCCCTTCCCCGCTTCCTACATAAATAATGTTGGGATCGGACGGAGCGACAGCCAAGGCACCCACCGAACCCGAAGGCTGCTCATCAAAGATGGGGTTCCAGGTATTGCCGAAATCGTTGGTTTTCCACACGCCTCCATTGACCGCCGCCATATAGAAAACGCTCGGCTGGTGAGGCACTCCGGTGATCGCAACGGTGCGGCCTCCGCGGAACGGTCCGATGCATCGCCAGCGCATCTCGGCAAACAGCTTCTGGTCGTACTGCTGCGCGGCAAGCGGCAGCGAACAGACAGACAGAAAAACCAGCCATAACCAGCCCTGGCTTCGAGAAAGCAACATGCGCATCCTCCACGGAACTACGGAGGATAACGCGGTCCCCGGAGGCAGCGCAAACCCGATAGCCACTACCAGCCGATTCCGATACCGTTTGTGAGAGCGACTGCCGATGACCTCGGAATGAGCTTCAGCTACTCCAGAAAGCGTTCAACATGAGCCTCGGTTCAAGACTTATCCTACGAATCGTCATTGGGATGTTCGTCATCGCGATGATGTTGTTCCTCCCTGCCGGCACGCTGCGGTTTTGGCAAGGCTGGGCTTATCTCGCCGTTTGGTTCATTCCTGGACTTATCTTTTGTCTCTACTTCTACAAGCGCGACCCAGCCCTCGTGGAACGGAGGCTCGACAGCAAGGAGAAGGAAAAGGAACAGAAAGTAGTCATGAGAGTGGTGTACGTGGTTTTCCCGCTGGCGTACTTGATTCCCGGACTGGACTTCCGCTTTGGGTGGAGCTACCGACGAACCGGACCAGTGCCGCTGTGGTTGGAGGTTGCTTCCCTCGCGATCGTACTGGCCTCGTACCTGATGACCATCTGGGTGATGGATGTGAACCGTTACGCGGCGCGCACCATCCGGGTCGAGACTGGACAGAAGGTCGTCTCGACGGGACCGTACAAATGGATCCGTCACCCCATGTATTTCGGCGTGCTGCTGATGATGCTGTTTACACCCTTGGCGCTCGGTTCTTACGTGGCGCTGCCCATTTTCGCTTTAGTCCTTCCCGCCCTCGTGTTCCGCCTTGTGAATGAGGAGAAAGTCCTCCGCCGCGACCTGCCTGGATATGAGGAGTATTGTGGAGGAACACGCTACCGGCTCATTCCGTATCTCTGGTAGGACGTCACTCTGTCTAGGGCCGCCCGAAGGTTTCGCGCAACCGTGCTAACCTTTCGGCGTTCCGTCAGTCCTAAGGCTTTTGCGGACGAAAGGAATCTCGCCATGCAGTTCCACTTACGAAACGGCGTAATCGTCGCGTTGCTGGGCGCTTCGCTCGCTTGTCTCCCGCCGCAGGCAGACTCGCAATCGAAAGCCGAAGACCAGGAAGCGCGAATGCACAGAATCGAAACCTCGGCCGTGAACATCCCGCTCGGTGACAACGAGCAGCCGCTCCAGATGGATTTGGAAAAGCTCATGGCCACCTTCAAAGTTCCAGGCCTGAGTATGGCCGTGATCGATAACTATCAAATCGTCTGGAAAAAGGCTTACGGAGTGACCGACGCTGGCTCGGACAAACCCGTGACGACCGCGACGCTCTTCCAGGCTGGCTCAATCAGTAAGCCGGTAGCGGCCACAGGTGCTTTGCTTCTCGTGGAGCAAGGCAAGCTTTCGCTCGACGAGGACGTCAACCTGAAGCTGAAATCCTGGAAAGTGCCTGAGAATGAATTCACCAAAACCGAGCGAGTAACGCTGCGCCGCTTGATGTCCCACACGGCTGGGCTGACGGTGCACGGCTTTCCCGGTTACGACGTAGACGCGCCGCTCCCCACCCTCGTGCAAATTTTCAATGGCGAAAAACCGGCCAACACCGCGCCCATTCGCGTCGACACCGTTCCCGGTACGCAAGAACGCTATTCGGGCGGAGGCGTCACCATCGAGCAACAGCTGATGATCGATGTTACCGGAAAACCCTTTCCGGAATTTATGCGCGAGGCCGTGCTCGATAAGATCGGCATGACCAACAGCAGCTACGAGCAACCCCTTTCGCCATCGTGGGCGGCCCGTACCGCCGGCGGCACCGACGGCGACGGCAAGCCGGTTCACGGACGATGGCACATTTATCCCGAAATGGCGGCTGCGGGACTCTGGACGACGCCGACTGACCTTGCGAAGTTCGCCGTTGAGATCGCTCTTTCGAAGCAAGGCAAAGCGAACCACGTGCTTTCGGAAAAAATGACGAACGAGATGCTGACCCCGATCAGGGATGACGCTGGACTGGGCTTCTTTTTGGAAAAGGAGAATCCGGGCCAATTCGGGCATAACGGCGCGGACGAGGGCTTCCAGGCACTGCTTGAAATGAACGCGCAAACCGGCAAAGGACTGGCGGTCATGGCCAATTCGGATCGCGGGCTTATCGTAGCGGGCTTCCTTCTTACGAGCGTCGCCAAGGAGTACGGCTGGAACTACAAATCGCCCGACGGGCAGTTTGGAACGCTTCTCCTCCTCGCAAAAGTAAAAGGTGCGTCGGCGGCCCTGAAACGTTACAGCGCATTGAAGAGCGCCGGCGGAAAGCACTCCGGAACAGACGAAGGTACCCTCAACGGCCTGGGTTACATGCTGCTCTACGGTGGCCAGGAGCAGGACGCCATCGCCATCTTCCAGCGCAACGTCCAGGAGTATCCCGAATCCTGGAACGTCTACGACAGTCTCGGCGAGGCCTACATGAAAACGGGCCAGAAAGACCTCGCCATCGCCAATTACGAAAAATCCTTGCAACTGAATCCGAAGAATCAGAATAGCATCGACATGCTCAAGAAATTGGCGGACACAAAATAGTGGAGCAACCTATGCTTCGCCCTGTTCCGATCAGACACGGAAGCCTGCTCGGAAGCTCAGAATCCTCAACCGAGGTAGCTCGCCCAGCTCTCCCGACGCAACTCCTCCCGGACACTGCTCCTGCAGCCAAATCTGGTGTAGAATCCCACCGCTGCCAATCGTCCTCCGCCCGGACTCGAATTGGCAGGCAAACCAACCGGAGAAATTCCAATGAAATTCGCCTCGAAGATCGTCTTATGCTTCGTGTGTATTCCCCTCTTCAGCTCTATGGCGATGGCTCAGACTCAGATTCAGCCGACTACCCCCGAATCCGACGTCGTCCGTAAATCCATCAAGGCTGTTGGCTATGAAGTCGGCGGTGGGTCTACGAAGGTAGTCTTTGTCGGTACCAGTGAGGCTCCGAACGCCAGCGGTGAAGCGAAAGTTGATGCCAAGAAAGCTGGCACAAACATTGAACTGAAAGTCACCGGAATGCCCCAGCCGACGACATTTGGAGCCGAATTCCTGACCTATGTTCTCTGGATCGTCACGCCCGATGGCGCCACGACCAATATGGGCGAAATTCCAATCGACAAAAACGGGGAAGGCAAGCTGAACGCGGTCGCGAAATCACAAACCTTCGCCATGGGTGTGACCGCTGAGCCCTACTATGCGGTGCCCATACCCGGTGAAATTGTGGTGCTGATCAACGACACCACGAAAAAGACCAAGGGGAAGATCTACCCGGAAAACAGCTACAAGCTCATGAAGCGAAGCCAGTACGCCAGGTTGGGTAACCCGCTGGCCCTGACCCCCGACCTGAAGAACGTTCCGCTGGACATGTACGAAGCCCGCAACGCAGTGGATATCGCAAAGTCGCGGGGAGCGGAAAAGTATGCACCGGAAATTTTCCTGAAGGCCCAGAGCAGCCTGCAAATGGCGGAAAATTCCCTGTCCTCCGGGGCTGATAAGAACCAGATCATCACCAACGCTCGCGCGACGATCCAGTTCGCTGAAGATGCCCGGGCTCTGACCGCACAACGGGTCGAAGCGGAGCGCATCCAGCAGGAAAAGGACGCCGCCGCGGCCGCAGCCGCCGCCAAGGCCAAAGCCGAGGCCGACGCTGCAGCCGCTGTCGAAGCCAAGCGTCAGGCCGAGCTGGCCGCCGCCAGGGAAGCCCAACAGAAAGCCGAGGCCGACGCGGCCGCCGCCAAGGCCGCCGCCAAGGCCGACGCGGAGCAGGCAGCCCTGAAAGCGAAAGAACAAGCCGCTAAAGAACAAGCTGCACGCGCGCAAGCCGCCACCGAGGCCTTGCGAGCGCAACTCCTCAAACAGCTCAATGACGTGCTTCAGACTACCGACACGCCTCGCGGTCTGGTGGTGAACATGGCCGACGTCTTGTTCGAAACCGGGAAATATAATCTAAGCACCGACGCCCAGCTCAAGCTGGCCAAACTGTCGGGCATCATCCAAGCCCACCCCGGTTTGAACCTCGCAATCGAGGGCTACACCGACACCACGGGCTCCGCGGATTTCAACATGAAGTTGTCGCAGCAGCGCGCCGATACGGTCCGCGACTTCCTGATTTCGCAGGGATTGTTGCCTGACACGATCACTTCCAAAGGCTTCGGCGAAGCCAACCCGATCGCGGATAACAGCACCGCGGCTGGGCGCAAGCAGAACCGCCGGGTGGAGATCGTCGTCTCCGGCGAGGTCATTGGTACGGGCGCCAAGCTCGGCAGGTAAACCAGCCGCCATGTCGCTTGGGCTGGTTCGAACGGGCCAGCCTTTCTTGCCGATTCACTCGGCCATCTTAGTTTTTCTCGAGTCAGCTGCCGATTTCTCCGCCGGCCGCGCCGGGGTGCCGTCTGCCTTCACGTAGTGCGCGTACCAGGCGAGATACCGCTCGTTCAGATCCTTAATGTGGGAAGGCGTCTTGAACTCGTGGTATTCGTCGGGATACACCACGAGCAGCGTGTCGCGCCCGAGTGCCTTCAATGACTGGTACATCTGCTCCCCGCCAAGGATCGGCACGTTCCAATCAACGTTCCCGCCTACAAACATCGTCGGCGTCAGGATGTCCTTTACATGCCAAAAGGGCGCAACGCGATCCCAGACTCCGCGCTGCTCCCAAGGGGGACCCAGCTCCGTGATGTAATCCCTCACGTACTCATCGTGACCCCACATGCTCGTGAATTCCGCCGCGCCGGCACCCGATATGGCGGCCTTAAAGCGATTGGTCTGGCCAATGATGAAATCGGTCGAGATGCCGCCGTAGGACCACCCGCCGACGCCCAGCTTGTCCGGGTCGGCAAGACCCTGCGCAATCGCGTAGTCCACCATCGCCATGTCGTCCTGGTAATCCTTGTTACCCCAATCCGCATAGATCGCCTTGCAGTAGTCCTGGCCGTAACCCGACGAGCCGCGCGGATTCGGCAGAAGCATCACATACCCATTCGCGGCGAAGAGCTGGGCCAGTTCCTGAAATTCGGCATAGTAGGCCCACACGGGCCCGCCGTGAGGCCGCACGATCGCCGGATACTTTTTTCCCGGCGTGTAGTCGACAGGCTTATACATGTAGCCGTGGACCGTGGTACCATCCTTCGACTTGAACGACACGTACTCGGCTTCGGACAGCCTGAACTGGGCCAGCCAACCGTCATTGAGGTGGCTCAGGCGCGTCAGCTGCCCTCGAGGAACACTGAACAGCTCAAATGGCCTATCCATTGTCGAGGCGTTCACCGCCAGCGCCCCATCTTTCGCTACCGAAAAGCCCTCCAGCATCAACCGCCCGCCAACCGGCCGTGTGATTTTGCCGTCAGCCAGGTTCTGGAAGACGAGGTTCTGTGTTCCCTCGTCATCGACGATGAAGTAAACGCCGCTGCCGTCTGGCGCAAACTCTGGCTCCGTCGCGTTGCGGTCCAGCGAGAGCGTCAGCACCTTCGCGGGTCCCCCAGAGGCGGGAGCGAGAGCGATGTGGCTGGTGCCATACTCAAACAGCCTAGGATCCAGCCGCGTGGAGTACGCGATCCACTTCCCGTCAGGAGACCAGGCCGGGTGGTGATCGCCTCCGAACCCCGTAGTCACTTGAAGGGGCGAGGCCCCGTGATCCGTATTGTCTGCGGAGACCACCCAGATGTTTGCAGCATACGTCGCGTCAGGGTCTGGCTTCGACCGGTTGCTGGCAAACGCCAGTTGTTTGCCGTCAGGCGACCATGCCGGCGCAGTGTCGTCATAGTCGCCCGAACTCACCTGCGTCATATTCTTCGACGCCAGGTCAAAGACGTACAAATGCGTTCGCCGGCGGTCGAGATAACCGATCGTGTCCTCCTTGAAATACAGCCGGTCGATTACCCAAGGGCGTTGCGCCTTGCCTTTCTTGGTAGGGGGCTTATCCGCGCCGTCCTCGTCCTTCTCCTTAGCCTTACTCGCCGCTGCTTCCAACTCTTCTCGAGAAGGATCGCGCAGGATCAGAACCAGCCGCTTTCCCTTGGGCGACCAGGCCAAGTCCTCGACATCCTGCACCGTGTCCGTCAAGCGCTGCGCCTCGCCCCCCAGGCGGTTCAGCAGATAGACCTGCGTTTTCGCCTCACTCCCGTTGGTCTCTTTGCGCTCGGAAAGGAACGCCAGAAACTTGCCGTCCGGCGACCACCTCGGATGGTCCGAAGAGACCTCTTCGCTCGTAAGTGGAACCGCCTCTCCGCCAGCCGTCGGAATCATCCAGATCCGCGTTCGGGACTTGTCTTCCTTGAGCGAAATCGAACTCACCGTATAAGCGATGACCTGGCCGTCAGGGCTTATCTGCGGGTCGTGCACCGCGCGAATCCCGAATAGGTCGTCGACCGTGATCAGGCGCGGACCGGGAGCCTGCTGGGCCGCTACAACGGAGCTAGCCGAGCCGGCCAGGCACAGCAAAACAGCCAAACGTGCTTTCATGCGGGTGAATCCCCCAGGCAAAAATGAGTATGAATGCGGTACAGGGCAGTTTAGCACAGCCAAAATGTGTCTCTGGCGCCCCGGAGCCTGCCGTGCTGCCGGCTCGTGGGTGTGCCTCGGTTGATTCGCCGCACCGTCCGAGACGAAACACCTCCGTGCCTGCCCGAGTGACGCCGAGCACGCTTGCCGAAACGGCGGGAGTTGGTAGGAAAGCGCGGTTGGCTAGCTGAAAAATCTTTCGCTGAGATGCATTTTCCCCTTGCACGAGCGTGCAGAGCTTGTATTCTTCAAAAGGTGGACTTGCTTGGCCTTATTTAGAGAGCGAGCTTCACTTTAGGAGGACGAGAGAAAAAAATTGAGCACAGCTTTGCTCCCCGTTCAGATTCCCTCCCAGGTAATTCCATCAACAAGAAAGGCAGCAGCAAAACTGACGCTCTGGCCGCTGGTTGCCGCCACGTTCTTCATGGTGTCCGGGGGCACCTACGGAACCGAAGCCATTATCTCGGGCGCTGGGTATGGGCGCGGCATTCTCGTCCTGCTTTTCCTTCCGATTCTCTGGTGCCTGCCGACAGCGTTCATGATCGGCGAGCTTTCAAGCGCTTTACCTGCGGAAGGTGGTTACTATGTGTGGGTGCGCCGGGGCCTGGGCAGTTTCTGGGGATTCCAGGAAGCGTGGCTTTCGCTGGCCGCTAGTATCTTTGATATGGCGATTTATCCGACGCTCTTTGTGTTTTACCTGAAGCAGATGGTGCCTTGGTTCGGTGATCATAACCATGGCATTTTCGCCGGCCTGTTTGTTGTGGTGACTTGCGCGGCACTGAATCTGGCAGGTATCCGCGTCGTTGGGCTGACTTCTCTTTGGCTGTTCTTTCTTCTGTCGCTGCCCTTCGGCTTGATTGTGCTGCTTTCGCCTTGGAAGACCGCTGCGGTCGACCCGCAAGCCGCTTCCGCCGGCGCGAGCATGGGCCTGCTCGGTGCCGTGCTGGTTGCCATGTGGAATTACATGGGCTGGGACAACGCTTCCACCATTGCCCAAGAAGTGGAGCGGCCTCGTCAGACCTATCCGCGGGCGATGATCGCGGCCGTGATTTTGGTGTCCGCTACCTACGTCGCCCCGTTCCTGGCGGTTTACTTTGCCAAAATTCCCGCTTCCGCCTTCAATGGGGACGGCTCGTGGGCAACCGTCGCCGGGCAAATCGGCGGCACCATCATGGGCTTCCCGTGGTTGCGCTTCTTCGTAACGATCGGCGGCATGATGAGCGCCTTCGGCATGTTCAATGCCCTGGTGCTCAGCTACTCCCGCTTGCCGCTCGCCATGGCCCGCGATGGCATAATGCCGAAGGTTTTCCGGAAAGTAACCCGCGAGAATGAAACACCCTGGGTGGCCATCCTGGTCCTGGCGGGTTGCTGGGCTCTCTGCCTGTGGCTTGATTTCAAGCGCCTCGTAACGCTGGACATCATGCTTTACGGTGCGGCGCTAATGCTCGAGTTTGTCACTCTCGTCGTGTTGCGTATTCGCGAGCCAAAACTGCGTCGCTCCTTCCGCGTACCAGGCGGCATGGCTGGCGCCGTAACCTGTGGCCTTTTCCCGTTGGCCTTGCTCGTTCTGGCCATGGTGGAAAGCGAACATGAAACCATGCTCGGCATCAATGGCTTGTTCTTCGGCGTCATTATTATTCTCGCTGGCTTTGTTCTGTATTTCGCCACCCGGAAGCTCTGGGCGGGGTACGTCGCCGAAGCTTCTCCGGAAGCCGCTGACTAGCAATCACTGGACACGAGTTCCACCGGTGCGCACAGCCTGACTTCAGGCACTCAGTGCTTTGCAGCCGGGCTCGGCTTTCGCAGGGTTGACGCATCTCCCGAGCCAAGGATTTTCTTCTCGCCTCCCTCTAAGCGCTGTGGTACAACCGAACTGCTGAGCCCACCAGCACTTCCCGCCCCAAAAACAGCACTGAGGTGACCTGTCTATGAAAATCCGATTCATGATCCGCGGACTCTTCTCTCTCGCGCTTGCCGCTGCCTTGACCGTTCCCGCACCGCCTGCCAAGGCGTCCGCGGCGGCCTGGCCCCAGGCGGATCAAAAGAAAATGATGCACGACAAACTGCAGGAAGTCGTGAACGACCTGAACCTTTCCGACGACCAGAAATCCAAAATCAAGGACATCTTTACCGATGCCAAGTCAAAACGCGAGGCCATCATGAACGATACCTCGCTCAGCGACGACCAAAAAAGATCCAAGATGAAGGAACTGCACGTCGGCACCATGTCCAAGGTCAATGAAGTGCTCACTCCTGAACAGCGCGCGCAATTGAAGGAGAAACTCGAAGCCGCGAAGGCCAAGACACCTCCTTCGAATTACTAGAAACCGAAACAAGTAAGGAAAGCGCCCGGTTCGAACGAGCCGGGCGCTTCTCCTTTTGGCCTGAACCGGTCTCGCATTCGAACTGCCGGCCACAACACGAGCGACGGAGCGCTCAGATTTGGTATTCTGCTTGACGTGAGGCTTCTTCGCTTTCAACTAACCGCCAGTTTGACGGCCACACTGGGCCTTGGCTTTGCGGCCGCCTCCGGCAGATCGTGCGTAGCGACGCCACAAACCCCCTCGACCAGCCAGGGAGCCGCGCCCTCCCCCCAAGGCGGACAAACCACGACTCCCAACCCGACCCAGGCCAACATTCCGCTTTCCCAGCCCAGGATGGGCCTGAACATTGTTGTCCTCGACCCCGCCCACGGCGGTACCGATCTCGGTGCTCGCGGCACGGAGGGTATTCGTGAGAGCGAGGTGATCCTGGAGTTTTCCTCGCGGCTAAAGCAGACACTCGAAGCGCAGGGTTTCCAAGTTCTGACCACGCGCGACGGCAACGACAATCCGTCGTTTGATGACCGCTCTGCGCGAGCCAACGCCCAGCGCGGCGCCATTTTCATTACTCTCCACATCGCGTCCACTGGCCTTCCCGGCACTGTCCGCACCTACGTCATGCCGGAGTTTCCACCAGCTACCAACACCACGGGCTTGATCTCCTGGGACCGCGCACAGGCGCCGTTCGTCGGCCTGAGCCACAAACTCGGCGATCTGGTGCAGCAGGATCTCGCAAAACGCTTTCGGGGCTCGCCGGCGACGGCCACCGTCGCTCCCGTTCGGCAGCTGCGTACCACGGCTGCTCCGGCGATCGCCGTGGAAATCTCGAGTGTGGTGGTTCAGCAACGTGGCGAACTCGACCGCATGATTCCAGGCGTAGCGGATGCGATCACGCACGGCGTGGTGGCCTTCCGCCCATCCTATATTCTCCCGCTTGTTTCGAGTGCGGGCGGAGGGACCCAGCCATGATCGCGAAATGGCGCCTCTGGCTCGGTGGTGCGCTCCTCGCTGCGGTGATCGGGGCTGCCCTCTACTTTCCTGCCCTGCGCCGACAGGTCAACGTCGCCAAGCAGTTGACCGAAAAGACAGCAGAGCAAGCCCGCCGCGAACTCCTTCCTCCGGCGCCGGTCAGCAGCGGCGACCCGAAGGTAAGGGTCAAAATGTTTTGGGGCTCGAAGGCGGGAGACTCGTTCACCCCTGTCACCGTGGAACTGCCTCTTTCCGCCGATCCCGTGTTGCGTGCCAAGCAGGTACTCAACACTCTGCTGGCCGGACCGATCGACCCGGAAGCCCGCACCTTGCCCGCCGACGCCGCTCTCCTCGCCTTTTACCTCCTCCCCGACGGCACCGGCGTCGCCGATTTCTCCGAATCCATGTCGACTTCCATCCCATCAGGCATCCAGAGTGAGCAGATGGCGGTGGACTCCATCACCCGGACACTGGAAGCCAATGTGCCCCAGGTGCAGCGCCTGAGAATTCTCATCCATGGCCAGGAAATGGACACCCTTGCCGGCCATCTCGATCTGACGCAGACCTTTCTTGTGAACACCAGCGGCCTTGGAACGCAGCCAAAGCCTTCCGCCGCCTCCATGTTGACCACGCCTATCCACAAGGCCGTCGAGACCATGAAATCCGTGACGAAGCGCTGATTCCGGATTACCCTTAAGACGGACCGAAACTCCGGCAGTTTCAGGGACCTCGCTCGAGGAGGATTTGTGAGAAGCGACGGGCGTGCCGCTGACCAGATCCGCGCCGTGAAGATCGTACCCGATTTCATTTCACAAGCGGAAGGCAGTGTCCTGATCGAGCTCGGCAAGACCCGTGTCATCTGTACCGCTACCGTCGATGACGGCGTCCCCTCGTTCCTGAAAGGAACCGGCAAAGGCTGGGTCACCAGCGAATACGGAATGCTCCCACGTGCCACGGAGGAGCGGACCGCTCGCGAAGCGACCCGCGGCAAACAGAGTGGCCGCACTCTCGAAATCCAGCGGCTCATCGGCCGATCCTTGCGCGCCGTCACGGACCAGGAAAGCCTCGGCGAGAAAACCGTCTGGATCGATTGCGACGTGATCGAAGCCGATGGCGGCACACGCACCGCCTCGATTACCGGGGCATTTGTCGCGCTGGCCCTCGCGATGGAACGCCTCGTTGCTGCGGGCATCCTGAGGACGTCGCCGCTGATCGATTCCGTCGCTGCAACGAGTGTTGGCATTGTCGACGACCTCTCGCTGCTCGATCTTTGCTACGAGGAGGACTCGCAAGCCGAAGTCGATATGAACGTGGTTATGACTGGAAGCGGCGATTTCGTCGAAATTCAGGCGACGGCTGAAGGCCGACCTTTCACCGCCGGCGAAATGCAGAATTTGCTCGCGCTGGCGGCCGCCGGCATCCGTCGCTTGAACGAAGAACAGCGCGCGGTCCTGCCCGCCAGATTCCTCAGCGGCGCTCGATGACACGACTGTGTTCGCCGAGAAAGCTGTTTCTGGCTTCCGGCAACCCGGGGAAAGTCAGGGAGTTTCAGGTTCTCGCGGTGGGGCGCGCCCTCGAAGTACAACTCCTCCCAGGCTTTGCGGACATCCCGGAGTTCGATGAGAACGCGCCCACTTTCGGCGAAAACGCCGCCGGCAAAGCCTTATATTACTCGCGCCCGCGCCCCGAAATGGTTTTCGCCGATGATTCGGGCCTGGTGGTGCCCGCGCTCCATGGCGCTCCGGGCGTGCTTTCGGCGCGCTACGCCGGGCCTGGCGCGAGCAACGACGAGCGCCTCGCGAAACTGCTCGACGAACTCCGTAACAAAACAGGCGCCGAGCGCGCCGCGTACTTCGTTTGTGTAATCGCGGCCGCCCACGAGGGTCGCGCGGTGGCGATCGTTTCTGCACGAGTTGACGGCGAAATTCTCGAGGTGCCGCTCGGTACCGGCGGTTTCGGCTACGATCCGGTCTTCTTCTTTCCACAACTCGGAAAATCGTTTGCCGAATTGCGGCCGGAAGAGAAGAATCAGTTCAGCCATCGCGGCAAGGCCTTCCGCCGCCTGATGGAAGCGTTGGAATAAAGGTAAGAGCCCAAAGCGCGGAGGGGCAACATGCCCGCAACAAAAAAAACAAAAGCACGCAAGCCCAAGGGACTCGCGAAGAAAACCAAGCCGGGCAAACCAGCCGCAAAGAAGTCTCCCGGTGCGGGAGCTGGCACCGACCCGAAACGCGTCGCTGCTATTCTCGCGAAGCTCGATGAAGCTTATCCAAACGCAACCTGCGAACTGAACCATCACAACGCCTTCGAACTGCTCATCGCCACGATTCTTTCCGCGCAGTGCACCGATGTGCGCGTCAACCAGGTCACCGAAACGCTCTTCAAAAAATATCCGTCGCCCGAAGCCTTTGCCTACGCCACCCCATCCGAGCTGGAAAAGGAGATTCGCCCCACAGGCTTCTTTCGAAACAAAACCAAGTCGGTGATGGGTGCGAGCAAAGCCGTCGTCGAACAATTTGCTGGCCAGGTTCCGCGTACGATGGAGGAAATGCTGACCCTGCCGGGAGTCGCGCGAAAGACAGCCAACGTTGTGCTGGGCACCGCTTACGGCATCGCGAGCGGTGTGGTGGTCGATACGCACGTGCAGCGCCTGTCGAGCCGCCTCGACCTCACCCGCAACGAAGACCCCAAAAAAATCGAGCAGGACCTGATGGTCATCATTCCGCAAGACAAATGGATCCAGTTCTCCCACCAACTCATCTGGCACGGCCGTCGCGTTTGCTTTGCCCGCAAACCCAACTGCGCCGTTTGCAACCTGGAATCCCTCTGCAACTCCAAAGACAAAACTGTTTAGTCACGCAATGCCCCACCGAGATCGAAGGCTGCTGCTTCGCTCGGCGGCCCAGCAGCCTCTGTTTCGCACGCTGCTTACTTGTCGCAAGCGTGTTGCATCTTTGACAAGCCAATGAATTGGTGCGATAAGTGGAGACAATGGCGGATACGAGGAACACTCGGTTCGCTCCCTCCAAAGAAACGCTGATCGCCGGATTCACCCTTGTTGCAATAGCTTTGCATATTGTCCTGCGCTATACGTTGCACTTCCCTTCTTTCGCTTCCAACCTTCCTCTATTCGGCGCTCTGGTGCTTGGTGGTGCGCCGCTCGTCTGGGAACTCTTCCAAAAACTGCTCAGGTGCGAATTCGGCTCCGACCTGCTGGCAGGCATTTCGATACTCACAGCCATCGCGCTCCGCGAATATCTCGTCGCCGCCATCGTCGTGCTCATGCTTTCCGGTGGCGAAGCTCTGGAAGCTTTTGCAACCGCACGCGCGTCGGCGGTGCTCGACGCCCTAGCGCGCCGCATGCCCAACGTCGCTCATCGCAAGGAAACGGCCGGCCTCGTCGACATCAAGCTTGCCGACGTGCGCATCGGCGACGAACTCACCGTCCTCCCGCACGAGATTTGCCCGGTCGACGGCACCGTGCTCGAGGGCCAGGGCGTGATGGATGAAGCCTATTTGACCGGCGAACCATACGAGATTTCGAAGACGCCGGGCTCGGCGGTAATTTCTGGCGCGATCAACGGCGAAGAAATGCTCGTGATTCGCTCCGAAAAGCTCGCCGAAGATTCCCGCTACGCTCGAATCATGAAGGTGATGCAGCAAACCGAGCAGCAACGCCCGAAGCTCCGCCGGCTCGGCGACCAATTAGGCGCCTGGTACACGCCCATTGCCCTCGGAGTCGCGGCCGCGGCGGCGCTCTCGAGCGGTCAGGCGGAACGCTTCCTCGCCGTCGTGGTCATCGCTACGCCGTGCCCGTTGCTCCTAGCCATTCCCACAGCCATTATCGGCGCTATTTCGCTGGCTGCGCGCCACGCTATCGTCATCAAGGATCCCGCCGTTCTCGAGCAAATCGGACGGTGCCAGACGCTCATTTTCGACAAGACCGGTACGCTGACCTACGGTCGGCCAACTCTCACCGCCATCATTTGTGCCGAAGGCTTTGACCGCACCGAAGTTCTACAACTGGCTGCCGGTCTCGAGCGGTATTCGAAGCATCCTCTCGCGAGCGCGATCGTCCTTCAGGCGAAGCAGGAAAACATCGCCGTCCTTACCGCCGAACACATCAGCGAGCGTCCCGGCGAAGGCCTGCGCGGCTTCATCAACGGTCACTCGGTGCAGATTACCGGCCGGAAGAAAGTGGATGCGCCGAAGCTTGCCCTGCCCCCGCTCGAGAGCGGTTTGGAGTGCCTTGTCTTCGTCGAAGGCCACTATGCGGCGGCCATTCGTTTCCACGACGCGCCGCGTAAAGACAGCGCGTCGTTCATCGGACATCTTCGGCCAAAACACGGCGTCGCGAAGGTGATGCTGGTTTCGGGCGACCGCGAATCCGAGGTCAAGTATCTGGCCGAGAGCGTCGGCATCACGGAAGTGCATGCGGGAAAAAGCCCGGAAGAAAAAGTGACCATCGTAAGGAACGAGACGACCAAAGCACGCACACTGTTTGTCGGCGATGGCATCAACGACGCCCCCGCATTGATGGCCGCCACCGTCGGCGTGGCCTTCGGATCGCAGAACGACATCACCACCGAAGCCGCCGACGCCGTCGTGCTCGAAACCGCACTCGAGAAAATTGACGAGCTCATGCACATTGGCCGGCGTTTGCGCCGTATCGCGCTACAAAGCGCGCTTGGTGGCATGGCCGCCAGCATCCTGGGAATGATCGCTGCCGCTCTCGGCTATCTGCCACCGATCTGGGGCGCCGTCGGCCAGGAGTTGATTGATCTCCTCGCGGTCTTGAACGCGGTGCGTGTCGCGCTGCCAACCGAAAACCTGCAGGATTTCTGAACGAGTCGTCGGTCGCTCTGGCGGAAGCGCACAAAGTCTTCACTGATTACTGAAAAAAGAAACCGGTACGTCGGCCTCTTTCGCTTCCTGTCGCGGATCTCTGAAGAAGACTGCTCGGCGGGCACTCGCCACGGCCAATCGCTTCTGGGCATCGGCCACTGGTTTCTCTCTGATTACCGATATCCGATTACCGGTTACTTCTTTACGGCTTGCTATAACTCCCGGATGGTTGCTGCGCCGACTGTTGCGGAGAGCTCGGCTGCTGCGCGGGCGACTGCTGTGCTGGTGGCTGTGCGGTATTCAGAATCTGGTTGAAGTCCGGATGATTCGCCGGAGCCTGCCCGCCTGTCGTCGCATGGCCCGGGGGCAAGGTACCCTGGGGCGGCGCCTCACCCGGAGCCGGGTGCGCCATGCCTCCTGAAGGCTGGCCCTTAATCACGACCCACTCGTCTCCCTGCTTCTGCATTTGGTAGACAAGCTGCATCGGCGGTGCGTTCGGATCGCCATTCTTGGCCCGAATATCCACGTTCGCCTCGGCCGTGTTGCCATTTACGGTTGCCTGCGTGACAATCACGTCCATGTTGTTCACGTTCAAACCCTTCATCGACGCGATGTGCTTCACCACCCCGGCCCGGATCGCATCCTTGCTGTCCGTCTTTGTTTTGCAGGCGCCGGCGAAAAGCAATAGGGCACCCAACAAACTTGTGAGAATTGCTCGATTCATTCCAATTTCCTTTCAATTCCCGAATGATTGAGCTGGATTGTGAACCTATTTGCTAATGGTAGCGTAACCCGATGCGGAAGGCGAACCGAAAGCCGCTGTGTTTCTTCGCTCGAAAGGCCCCACGTCCCCTCAACCTAAAGGTCGAATCTGCTGAGCTTCCCACGACACGATGAGAGATAATCTTCCGAGATGGGGGTGCCTTATGGACTCGCGGGAGCCGGTGGCGCTGGAAAAAATGATCTTTCGAAGAACCAAAGCTCAACTAGG
>Ga0306920_100003815_pt1 | contig 19224 bp, 14 predicted proteins | sample flu12Cox44000170_FD_204666 | JGI IMG/M metagenome (GOLD analysis project Ga0306920, IMG submission 204666) | Lab enrichment of tropical soil microbial communities from Luquillo Experimental Forest, Puerto Rico - flux4day.12C.oxic.44.000.170 (v2)... | ecosystem: Environmental > Terrestrial >... | reverse complement strand
TCGATTTCTGTGGGCGCCGCCGCGCGCCGGTTTCCGGCACGGCTCATGCCGGCGGCCGGCAAGCGAGCCAACAGCACACCCCGCTTGCACAACATGGTCCGAAAAAAGGGGGTAGCGCTGCGGCCCCGCGAGCCTTCGCATAGTCGAGCCCCGTCAGGCTGATCGACTTCGCCAGCCAGGGATCATGCCCACAATTCCAGAGGAATTTCGCCAGCAATCGCTTGGGGACGGGGCGGATCGCCTGCGCCGGGATGGCAACGCTCGCCCTCCTCCCCGTCGCTGGCACGAGCTCCTCCGGCGACGGGCACACTGCCATCCGCTGATATCCGCCGAACAAGGGGAATCCCTAGAGGGCCGCAACGCCTCCTCGCGCATGCGACAAGCGCCGGTGGTGATGCACTGTTTTCACCCCCCGCGCGCTTGGACGGTCTCACCCGAGGCGACCCCTTTGGGGCCTGCCGGGATAGCCCAACCGGCAAAGCCGACGCGCCGCTTTTGCCCTTGAGTGTCGCTCCCTCAAAGGTGCTCCGGTCCGGGTTTACTCCCAGCTGGGCGGCTCATAGTAGCGCAGCCTCTGCCTCGACTTGTCACGGACGACCGACTCGATCTCACTGCGCGCCAAACCGATGTCGGCAAGGGTGCGGTCGTCGAGGCTGCTGAGCAGGACAATGCTCGCTCGCCGGGCCCGGCGTGCCCAATAAGCACGCCACAGGACGCGGAGGAAGTGTACGATCCCGAGGTCCGTCCCGGGTGCAACGCCAGGCGATGGCCGTGAAGTGCACATTGTGCCGGATGACATGGATGCCTCCTGTGCTATGGCTGGAGTTGAACGGCGGTGCGCGCACGAGCCACGGGATTGGCGCGGGCCGGCCGTGTTGGCGTGCCTTCGCCTTGCTGCGGGCGCACCGCCAGCTGAAGCACTCGCGCCAGGCCTCGCCTCGCTCTGCGCGAGCCTGCCGCACGAGCACCCCCAGCTCCGCACGCGCGGCTTGGCCGTTGCGGGCTGGCGAGCGGTGGTGCATTTGAGTATTCCTCATCGAGGTTCGCAACTGAGGCGCGGAATTACCTTGATCTAGCCGCGAATACAAACGACAATATCTCGCCCAATGCATGAGAGAATCTCACTTCCCATGCCGACGCGCCGCCCCCTGCCGCCGCTCAATGCGCTCAAGGCGTTCGAAGCGACGGCCCGCAACGCCAGCTTTTCCAAGGCGGCTGCAGAGCTGCACGTCACGCCTGCAGCGCTCAGCCATCAGATTCGCGGCCTGGAAGATCTGCTCGGCCTCAAACTGTTCCACCGGCGCGCGCGGTCAATCGAGCTCACCGAGGCCGCCAGGCTGATCTACCCTGGCGTCCGCGCCGGCTTTGAGAGCCTGCGCGCGGCCGTGGAGCAGCTCGATCGCGCCCGGCAGGACCGCATCCTGGTGGTGAGCTCCTCGCCGGGGCTCACGGCGAAGTGGCTGGTACCTCGCATCTATCGCTTTCTGGCGCAGCACCCCGACATCGATACGCGCATCTCGGCCAGCACCGGTTACGCCAACTTCACCACCGATGGCATTGACGTCGGCATTCGCCTCAGCTCGGGCGCGCATCCCGATCTGCATGTCGAGAAGCTCTCTGACGAATGGATGCTGCCGCTGTGCAGCCCGCACCTCTTGAACGGAGACGCACCGCTGCAGTCGGCGCACGATCTGCCGCGCTTCCCGCTGATCCAGATCGATCTGCCGGGTCTGGTACCGACCTGGGACGACTGGCTACGCGCGGTGGGCGTCGCGGGCGTCGATACCACCCGCGGCCTGCGCCTCAACGTCGCCGACCATGCCCTCGACGCGGCGAGCGAGGGGGCCGGCGTGGTGCTTGGCTACAAGCTGGTCGCCGCACACGACATTGCTCTCGGACGGCTCGTCTCGCCCTTCGGACCCGAACTGCCGCTGGCCGGCCGCGCCTACTATTTCGTCTGCGCCCGCGGCCAGGAGCGCCGCCCGACGATCAAGGCCTTCCGCGACTGGCTGTTCGCCGAGATCGCCGACACCTTTGCCAAGCTGCCATCGGGACCGGCAGGCCGCGCCGACACCCACAGCAAATCCCAGGCGGCCCTGTCAGCAGTGGGGGCATCTGCCAGGAAGAGCAAGCGGGCATAGGGGCGAAGCGCATGCGCACGTATCGGGTCGCCGCTATTCCCGGCGACGGCATCGGCAAGGAGGTGGTCGCGGCCGGCATCGAGGTGCTCGAGGCCTGCAGCAAGCGCGAAGGCGGCTTCCAATTGCAATTCGATCAATTCGACTGGGGCTCGGAGCGCTATAAGAGGACCGGCGCCTTCATGCCGAGCGATGGGCGCGAGCAGATCAGGGGTCACGATGCCATCCTATTCGGCTCGGCTGGCGTGCCCGACGTGCCCGACCACATCACGCTGTGGGGATTGCGACTCGCCATCTGCCAACCGTTCGACCAGTACGCCAACGTGCGTCCCACCCGCATTCTGCCCGGCATCACCAGCCCGCTGCGAGGCGTGTGCGGCCCCGAGCTCGATTGGGTCATCGTGCGCGAGAATTCGGAAGGCGAGTACGCCGGCGTCGGTGGCCGCGTGCACCGGGGCCTACCTGAGGAGACCGCCACCGACGTTTCCATGTTCACGCGCACCGGCGTGGAGCGCATCATGCGCTTCGCCTTCGCGCTCGCCGGCTCTCGCCCGCGCAAACGCTTGACCGTCGTCACCAAGTCCAATGCTCAGCGTCACGGCATGGTCATGTGGGACGAGATCGCCGCCGAGGTGGCGCGCGCGTTCCCCGACGTGACTTGGGACAAGATGCTGGTCGATGCCATGACCACGCGCATGGTGCTGCGGCCCGCCAGCATCGACACGGTCGTCGCCACCAACCTGCACGCCGACATCCTGTCCGACCTGGCCGCCGCGCTGGCGGGCTCGATCGGCATCGCGCCGACGGCCAACCTCAACCCCGAGCGCAAATTCCCCTCCATGTTCGAGCCGATCCACGGCTCCGCGTTCGACATCGTCGGAAAGGGCATCGCCAACCCGATTGGCACCTTTTGGTCGGGGGTAATGATGTTTGAGCACCTGGGCGAGGTCGGCGCAGCCGCACGCCTGATGCGCGCCATCGAACGTGTGACGGCCGAGCCCTCCCTGCACACCCCCGACCTCGGCGGCAGAGCGACTACGGCCCAGGTGACGCGGGCCCTATGTGACGCGCTGCTGGGGGACAATCGGTAGACCACCCGGTTAGCCCGCTGGCCCTCCAGCGCCGAGCCCAGTTTGCGCGCCGGGTCTTATCGCCTTCTCGACATCATTCGGTCACACCGTCGTTTTTCTTGCCGATGTCAGCAAGTTCTGACCGAGTCCGCCTCGCTGCGCGCCGTTCTGCCGCTGTTTTTTGTCCCAGGGGCAATCGCAAGTCACCGTCGAGCAGATGCAACAACCCTTCGTCGCTCGCCAATGCCACCCCCGGGAGGGCGCGGAGCCGGGCAAGCCTCCGTGCCCCGGTGGCTTGGCGCCGCGCCTGCCCGCAAGTGCGGCCATGACCTGGCGGGCGCAGCTAACGGCCATCGTGCTTGCTGGCTGCATCGCCGCCACCCTGGGCCCGGCGCTCGCCCAGACGCATGCGCCGGCCCCGCTCCCTCCGGTCCCCGTACCGCACGAGGTGCACGCGCGCATCCCGCCGCTCAAGGCGCCCAAGAGCGCGCTTGTCGAGTTCGACGTCTCGCCGTTCCCCTACGAGGGCGTCGTCCCCCGCACCCACCGGCCGTTTTTCGACATCACCGACGAGGACGGCCGCCGCGGCCACAGCTCGCGCGCGGGCGTGCTGTGGGAGGATGCCACCTACAGTGACAGGCGGGCCCTGCTGTTCATGCCCAAGGGCTTCGACGTGCGGCGCCCGGGCCTGATCGTCGTCTTCCTGCACGGCAACCGGGCGACGCTGGAGCGCGACGTGGGCGGCCGGCAGCGCGTCGCGGCGCAGATCGCCGACGCCAACGTCAACGCGGTGTTGGTGGCGCCGCAACTCGCGGTCAATGCCAACGATTCGAGTGCCGGGCGATTTTGGGAGTCCTACGGCTTCGCACGTTTCATCGGCGAGGCGGGCGCGCACCTGGCACGGCTGCACGGCGACAGGCGCACGCGCAAGACCTTTGCCACGCTGCCGGTGGTGATCGTCGCCTACAGCGGCGGCTACGTACCGGCCGCCTGGGCCCTAGCCAAGGGCGGGAGCGAGAGCCGCGTGGTCGGCGTGCTGCTGCTCGATGCGCTTTACGGCGAGGTCGACAAGTACGCCGACTTCATCGCCCGCCACCCTAACGCGTTCTTCATCAGCGCCTATACGTCGTCCTCGGCCCGAGGCAACGAGAGCCTGCAGCAGTACCTCGCCGAGCACGAGCATCCCTTCGTCACCAGCCTGCCGCCGCGCGTGGAGGGCACCGTGGCGTTTCTGCGTACTTCGGGCGCCGGCCACGAGGACTTCGTGACACGGGCTTGGACGGATGACCCCATCCGCGACGTGCTACAGCGCCTCGGCGGCTATACCCGCGATCCGACCCGACGCATCCGCACCCGGCAGAACCTCGCCAGGTGAGAGCATCCGCGCGGTCAGCGGAAAGACGCCCAGGTTATGTCTTCTTCGCGTCAACGCCGGCGAATGTGCCGCCCTCTGCCGCCAAGCGTTCGATCAGCGGTGCGATCTTCCACCGAGCGCCGTACTTGGCCGCGTAGGCTTTGATCTTCTGGGCCGCGTTCCCCATGCCGATGACGTTGTCCACCTGCCACATGGGTCCCCCGCGCCAGGCCGGGAAGCCGTAGCCGTTGAGGTACATGACATCGCAATCGCTGGCCCTGAGCGCGATGCCCTCCTCCACGATCTTGGCGCCCTCGTTGGCAAGGCGCAGCAGGCAGCGCTCGACGATCTCGTCGGCCGGGATGTGCCGCTGCTTGATCTGCAGGGCCTCGGCCTCGGCGCGGATCAGCGCCTCGATCTCGGGATCGACAATGCGCTTGCGGCTGGCATCGTACTTGTAGTAGCCGGCCCCCGTCTTCTGGCCGTGCCGGCCCATCTCGACGATTTTGTTGGGCACGCGCGCGAACTGCGCGGCCTCACCGGTGAGCTTCCTCTCCTTGCGGATGCGATAGCCCACGTCGAGGCCGGCGAGATCGCTCACCGCCAGGGGCCCCATCGCCATACCCCAGGCCTCCAGTGCGCCATCGATTTCGCGGGGCATGGCGCCTTCGAGCGTCATGGCCTGCACCTCGTTACCGTAGGCTGCCAGCATGCGGTTGCCGACGAAGCCGTCGCACACGCCGGCCTGCACGCCCACCTTGCCGATGCGTTTGGCGAGGCTCATCGCAGTCGCCATCACGTCGTTGGCCGTCTTCTTCGCGCGGACGATCTCGAGCAACCGCATGATGTTGGCGGGTGAGAAGAAGTGCATGCCGAGCACGTCCTGCGGCCGCCTGGTGACGGCAGCGATCTCGTCCACGTCGAGAGTGGAGGTGTTGGTGGCGAGGATCGCATCCCGCTTGGCAAGCGTGTCGAGCTTCTGAAATACCTCCTTCTTCAGCGCCATGTTCTCGAACACCGCCTCGATGATGAGGTCGGACTTGCCCAGGTCCTCCATCTTCAAGGAGGGCGTCAGTTTGGCGAACCGGTCGGCGGCCTGCGACTCAGTGATGCGTCCGCGCTTGGCGTTCGCCGACAGGGTATCCTTGATGCGATCGACACCGCGGTCGAGCGCCTCCTGGGTGGTCTCCACGATGGTGACGGGAAAGCCACCGTTAAGAAACGCCAATGCGATGCCGGTTCCCATCGTGCCGGCGCCGAGAATGCCGACGGTGTTGACGTCGCGCAGCTTGGCCTGCGGCCCGATGCCCGGCAGGTTGGCGGCCTGCCGCTCGGCGAAAAAGGCGTACTGCAGCGCTCGCGCGTAGGGGCTTGCGGCGGCCTCGCGGAAGAGCTGGCGCTCGCGCGCGTTGCCTTCGGCAAGCGGCAGGCGCGTGGCCGCCTCGACCGCGTCGATGGCACACTTTGCCGCGATCGGCCCGCTCGCATGCCGGGCAATGGAGGCCCGCGTCTTTTCGAAGAGGTCCGCCGGCACTTGGGCCTTGTCGATGTTCTTCTCGCCGATCCGCCTCGGAGCCTTGCCGATCTGCGCCTTGGCAAAGGCAACGCCAGCGGCGACCACATCGCCGTCGGCAATGCTGTCAATCAGGCCAGCGGCAGCGCCTCTTTTTGCGTCGATGAAGGCGCCGGTTGTGATCATCTGCAGGGCCTGCTCGACGCCGATCGCGCGCGGCAAGCGCTGCGTACCGCCGGCGCCCGGTATGATGCCGAGCTTGATCTCGGGCAGGCCCAACTGGCGCACGTCCTTGGCCGCCACCCGATAGTGACAGCCGAGCGCCAGCTCGAGGCCGCCGCCAAGCGCCGTGCCATTGATGGCTGCCACCACGGGCTTGGAGCCGGCTTCGATGTTGTCGATCAGCTGCGGCAGGTAGGGCTCCTTCATCTCACTCTTGAACTCGGCGATGTCGGCACCGGCGGAGAAGAAGCGGCCCGTCCCGGTCAGCACAATGGCCTTCACGCCCGCATCGGCTTTGGCCTCGGCGAACGCCTTTTCCAGCCCCATGCGCAAGGCGTGGCCCAGCGCGTTCACAGGTGGATTATCCATGCGGATAATGCAGATTTCGCCCTGCCTCTGCGTCTCCACTACGGCCACGGCAACTCTCCTTCTCTTCCCGTTTTCTTTTCCAGTTGTTTTTCCGGTTTCTCTTGCCGGTCAGCGAGCGCCCGAGCTTGCCCTGGCGCGGGCTTTCGCGCGAGGTTACTCTGAGAGAACAAAGCATTCCAGGGAGGATGTGCTCATGCTCCGCGGCATGATGATGGACCGGCCGCTATTGGTCTCCAGCGTGATCGACTTTGCGGCCGAAACCTACCCCGAAGTGCAAATCGTTTCGCAAACCGTGGAAGGCGGCCTCCACCGCTACGGCTATGCCGCCGCGCGCGAGCGCATCGGGCGATTGGCCAACGCCTTGGTCGGACTGGGCGTCAAGAGGGGCGACAGGGTGGCAACGCTCGCCTGGAATGGCTATCGCCACTTCGAGCTCTACTATGCCATCGCTGGCATCGGCGCAGTCTGCCATACCATCAACCCGCGCCTCTTTCCCGAACAGATCGCCTATATCGCCAATCACGCCGAGGACACGGCCCTCTTCTTCGATCTCACCTTCTTGCCGCTGGTGGAGAAGGTCGCCCCCGCGCTCAACACCATCAGGACCTACGTGCTGATGACGGACCGCGAGCACATGCCGGCCGACGGCAGGATGCGCGGCCTGCTCTGCTACGAGGGCCTGTTGGCGGAGATGTCGCCTCTTCTCACATGGCCCGAGTTCGATGAGAACGCAGCCTGTGCGCTCTGCTACACCTCCGGCACGACGGGGGAGCCCAAGGGCGTTCTCTATTCCAACCGCTCGATGCTGCTGCACACCTTCTTTCTCATCGCCACGCGCCCGGACCTCTTCGCCTACAACCGCACCATCCTACCCGTGGTCCCACTGTTTCATGCCAACGCCTGGAGCCTGCCCTATATCGCTCCGCTTGCCGGCTGCCCGTTCGTCCTGCCGGGCGCCAAGCTCGACGGGCCGACGCTCTATGATCTGATGGAGAGCGAAGGCGTGGAGGCCGGATGGGGCGTGCCCACCGTCTGGCTCGGCCTGCTCGAGGAATTCAAGAAGCGCGGCGGCAAGCCAAAGAAACTGACCCAGATCCTGAGCGGCGGCTCGGCCGTGCCACAGGCGATGATCAACACCTTGACGCGCGACTATGACATCGAGGTGACCCACGGATGGGGCATGACCGAGATGAGCCCCGTCGGCACGCTGACCTTGTTTCGACCCGAGGAGCGTGCGCGGCCGGCGATGGAGCGGGCCGCACTCAGCGCCAGACAGGGCCGCCGCATGTTTGGCGTCGACCTCAAGATCATCGACGAGACGGGCAACCGAGCGCCGCCGGACGCGGCGACCTCGGGCGAGCTGTTCGTGCGCGGAGCCACGGTCGTGTCGGGCTATTTCAACAACCCGGAGGCCTCAGCCAAGCAGATCGACGAGGAGGGTTGGTTCGGCACCGGCGATGTCGCCAAGATCACGCCAGAGCGCTGGCTGCTCATTGTCGATCGCACCAAAGACCTCGTGAAGTCGGGCGGCGAGTGGATCAGCTCGATCGACCTGGAGAATGCCGCTCTGGCCTGCAAGGGCATTGCCACCTGCGCCGTGATCGGCGTGCCGCACCCCAAGTGGAACGAGCGGCCGCTCCTGGTAGTCGTCAAGGCGCCGGGCGCCAACCCGACCAAGGCCGAGATCCTCGATGTGCTCGGCTCAAGGATCGCCAAGTGGCAGCTGCCCGATGACGTGGTGTTCGTCGAGGCCCTGCCGATGACCGCCACCGGCAAGATCTCCAAGAAAGACCTGCGCGCCAAATTCGCCGACCACAAGCTGCCCGCTGATAGCAGCTGACGATCGACGCACACCAGCGCTCCGGCATTTGCGACGCCTCGGGCGAGCGGATCCGGCCGTGACGCAGGGCTGGCCGCCCCGGCATCCTTTGCAGCGATCGCGACGACAACCGCACGTGCATTCCGAGCCACGCGATTAGGCCAACGGCAACGCGGTCGGGCCAGCCACAGCTCTAAGATAGGCCGCGAGCCGCCAGGGCCGACCTGAGGGCGGACCTAAGGGCGGACCTGAGGGCGGACCTGCGGGCGGACCGGGGGACGCTGCTGCGATATGCGCTGGCTGTGGCTGCCAGACCGGCGCATTGTCATGTAAGGTTCCGCCCCAACAGTCGCAGCGTGCGGATCCCAAACGTCATCGGGAGACAATGCGTGACCACGACCGTCGAGGTGCTTGCGGAGGCGTTCAAGACGGCAGGCACGCCGTTCATGGTCGGTCATCCGGGCGGCGAATCGGTGGAACTGATGGAAGCCGGCCGCCAACGCCAGATGCGCTTCCTATTGATGAAGCAGGAGGTCGCCGGCGCCATGTTGGCTGCCACGTGGGGCGACATCACCGGCAGCCCGGGCGTGTGCCTGTCGACCCGCGGACCCGGTGCCGCCAACATGGTCAACGGCGTCGCCCACGCCCTGCTCGACCGCTCGCCCTTGATCGCCATCACCGACGCCTACGCGCGCCCGACCTACGAAACGGGCCTGCGCCAGCGCATCAACCAGCTCGCCATCTACGCGCCCTTGGTGAAATGGAGCACCACAATTGACGCCAAGACCGTGAGACTACAGGTGCGCCGCGCGATGCGCGCTGCAACGGCAGCGCCACCGGGCCCAGTCCACTTTGAGCTGCCGCAGAGCGAGACGACGCGGGAGGCAGGGGCCTATATCGCTGAGCCGCCGCTGATGCCGAAGATCGTCACCCCGAGGCCGGATCGGGCCGACTTGAAGCCCGCGCTCGACATGATCACCCGCGCCAAGCGACCGATCCTGATCGTCGGGCTCGGCGTTCTGTGGGCCAATGCGTGCCCCGAACTCGTGCGCCTGGCGGAGCGCCTCGGCGCTCCCGTGCTGACTACGCCCAAATGCAAGGGCGCCATCCCCGAGGACCATGCACTGCGCGCCGGCTGCATCATCGGCGGGTTGATCGAGCGCAATCTCGTCAACGCATCGGACCTAATCATCGCGGTCGGTCTCGACGCCGTCGAGCTTCAGCCCAAGCCATGGCCCTACGCGCTGCCGGTCCTTGCCCTGTCTGGGACCGCGAGCCTTGACGCGCTGGTGCCTGCCGATCCCGAGGTGGCAGGCGATCTCAAGGCTATCCTGGCCGGACTGGCGGAATGGGCGCCGGCCGGAAGCCACTGGGGCGAGAAGGCCGCCAAGGCCTTCCGCGATGACGTGAGCCAAGCCCTCACCGCACCGAGCAAGGGACTATCTCCGCAGAGAACGATGGAAATCGCGCGCGCTGTGTTGCCGCGTGACACCATCGCCACCTGTGACGCGGGAGCGAGCCGGCTCCTCGTCGTGCAAAAGTGGCAAGCCTACGGCCCGCGCGAGTTCCTGGGCTCCAATGGGCTCGGTTCCATGGGCTATGCGGTGCCCGGCGCCATGGGAGCGCGGCTCGCCCATCCCGACCGACCCATCGTTGCGTTCGTGGGCGACGGCGGCTTTCTCATGTCGGTCGCGGAGCTGCAGACCGCGCAGGCCGAGAAGCTCCCCATCATCGCTGTCGTTTTTGACGACCAGGAAATCGGCCTCATCCGCGTCAAACAGGAGATCAAGGGCATCCCGCGACATGGCGTGAAGATCGGCGGCGTGGACTGGGAGAAGCTCGGGCACGCGTTCGGTTGCGACGCTTGGGTGGTGGATACGGAACAGGGCCTTGGTGATGCGCTCGCCGCCGCCCTCAAATCCGGCCGCACCACCGTGATCGGCGCGCGCATCGACCCGGCGGGCTATGTGGCGCAATTCAATGCGCTAAGGGAGCTGTGAGGCTCGGCACGAAAGCCCCCGACGACGGCCGCGCGCATTGCGGCACCCTGGTCCCCGGCTCAAGGCAAAAAATGCGCAGCCGATGGGCAATTGCCCGCACGAAGTGGGGGCGATGCACGCGTTCTTGGCAAAACGCGCTGGCACTGCAATTGCCGTCAGCTCTTCCGCATCGCATACTGCCGCTTCGATGCTCGCATTGGAGGTAAGGATGGCGCTCGGGCGTCTCGCGATCGCAGTTGCCGCATTGGTGCTCGGCACCGCAGCGGCGCTCGCCCAAGACAAGGTCCGCTTCCAGACGGATTGGATCCCTTCGGGCGAGCACGCCATGTATTACGGCGGCTGGCAGAAGGGCATTTTCGCTTCCGAGGGCATCGACGTTACCATCACCCGGGGCTACGGCTCGGGCGATACCGTCACCAAGCTTGCCGCTGGCGCCTTCGACTTCGGCGTCGCGGATATGGCGGCCGTCATGACGGCTCGGGCGCGCCAGAACGTGCCGGTCAAGACCATTGCCGTCGTCTACTCCCAGTCGCCGCACTCGCTGTTCGTGCTGAGGAGCTCGGGCATCACCAATTTCAAGGGGCTCGAGGGCAAGCGGATCGGCATCACGCCGGGCAACAGCCACAAATTTTACTTCCCCAAGGTGGCGGAGCGCGCCGGGACCGATCCCAGCAAAATCACCTGGGTCAGCATGGACGGGGCGGCAATGGCGGCGCAGCTGATCGCCAAAAACCTCGACGCGGCGCCGTTCTACTCGATCCACCACTACTACCAAAACAAGGCGGCCAAGGCGGCGGGCGAGGAGATCGTCGTCCTTCCGTTCGTCGAAGTCGGTTTCAAGATCTTTGCCGCCACCATCATCGCCACCGACAAGATGATCGCCGAGAAGCCGGATCTGACCCGGCGGTTCTTGCGCGCGATCAAGAAGACGTTCGAGTTCGCGCGCGACAACCCCGAGGAAGCGTGCAGGCTGCACATCGAGAAGGTCCCGGAGGTAGCTCTGGATGATTGCCTGGGCAGCGTGCGCGCGACGCTGAGCTTCGTCTACAACGACCACTCCCAGCAGTACGGCTGGGGCAAGGAGAGCCCCGAGCGCCTCGAGTTCACCTGGAAGGCGATCGCCGACGCGCAGGAGCTCGATCCCAAATGGGATTTTAAGCAGGCCATCGACACCTCTCTCGTCGAGAAATGAGGGTCATGCCCACAGCGGCGGGGGCAACGCCAGCATCCCATTGGTGACCGAGGCTTGGATGGCGCGCCATCGCAGTTGCCGATGAGGTGTCATCGGCAGGAGACCCGCGCGTGATCGAGATCGAGAACGTGTCGAAACACTTCGTCTCGCGCGATCGCGATCGGGTCGCCGCCCTCACAAATGTCTCCCTCTCGATCCGCCGTAACGAATTCGTGTGTCTCGTAGGGCCCTCCGGCTGCGGCAAGTCGACACTGCTGCGACTGGTGGGCGGCCTCCTGCCGGTGAGCCAGGGGCGCGTCCTGATCGACGGCCGACCGGTCGCCGAGCCGCGCGCCGAGACCGGCATCGTTTTCCAGTCGCCGACGCTGCTGCCATGGGCTTGCGTGCTCGACAACGTGCTCTTCCCGCTCAAGATGATGAAGCGAGTGACAACCGACAGCTCGGTTCGGGCCAAGCGGCTCTTGAAGCTCGTGGGCCTCGAAGGCTTCGAGGGCAAGTATCCCCGCGAGCTGTCGGGCGGCATGCAGATGCGCGCCGGCATATGCCGCGCTCTGGTGCATGATCCCGACCTCCTGCTCATGGACGAGCCCTTCGCCGCGCTTGACGCCTTGACGCGCGAGGAATTGACGCTCGAGCTCATGCGGCTATGGCGCGAGCAGCCGAAGACCGTGTTGTTCGTCACCCATTCGATCCCGGAATCGGTGATGCTCGCCGACCGCGTCGTCGTGCTATCACCGCGTCCGGGGCGTGTCGCCGACATCGTACCCGTCGAGGTGCCGCGGCCGCGACGGTTCGGAATGGAGGGTCTCGATGAGTTCCAGCGCCCAGCCAGCCGGATCCGCGAGCTCATCTTCGGCACCGGCCGCAGCGCCGTCCACTGAGCCGCGGCCGCTCCCCGCTTGGGTCGTCGAGGTGGTGTTGCCAGTGGCGGCGATCGCCGGCCTATTCCTGGTGTGGGAGGCCGCTTGCCAATCCTTTGCCGTTCCTGCCTACCTCATCCCTGCTCCGTCGGCGATCTGGAAGGAGACGAGCGCACTGCCCGCCAACGTCGCCTGGCACACGCTGGTCACCGCCAAGACGGTGCTGCTCGGCTTCATCGTCTCCGTGTTGGTCAGCCTGCCGCTAGCGGTGCTGCTCACCTCCTCGCCCGTCGTCGCGGCCGCCATCTATCCGCTGCTCGTGCTAACCCAAGCGATCCCCAAGGTTGCATTGGCGCCGATCCTCGTCGTCGTGCTCGGCACCAGCGAGCTGCCGCGCGTTGTCGTCACGTTTCTCGTTGCCTTCTTCCCGCTGGTGTTGTCGATCGCCTCGGGTCTGGTTTCGGTGCCACCCGAGCTCATCGAGCTCGGCCGCGCCTGCCGTGCCAACCGTGCCACCGAGCTGTGGCGCATTCGCCTGCCCTACGCGGTGCCCTTCATCTTCAGCGGGCTCAAGGCGGCGATCGCGCTGGCCGTGGTCGGCGCGGTGGTTGCGGAATTCGTCAATGCCGATGCCGGCCTCGGCTATCTGATCCAGACCTCGACCGCCTTCTTTAAGGTGCAGCTCGCCTGGGGTGCGCTGATCATCTTGTCGATCATGGGCATCGTGTTGTTCCAAATCGTCGTCGCCATTGAACGGATATTTTTTCCCTGGTCGCCCGGCATCGACAAGCCGCCGCTCTGAAGGAGACCAACCCCGTGACAGCCAAACGCATGACGATCGTCCGCAACGGACGCGTGCTCGACATTACCGGCCACCGGGCGCCGCCGGCCGACATCCTGATCGCCGGCGACACGATCACCGAGGTCGGGCATCCCGGCCTTGCGGCGCCCGCCGAAGCGCTGCTCATCGACGCCACCGACCGATTGATCCATCCCGGCCTCATCAACGCCCACACGCATGGCCACGGGAATCTGAGCAAAGGGATGGGCGACCGCTGGACGCTGGAGCTTCTCCTCACCGCGGCGCCCTGGATTAGCGGCAATCGCGCGACGGAGGACAAGTACCTCTCCACCTACATCGGCGCGCTCGAGATGCTGATGAAGGGCTGCACCGCCTGCTACGACCTTACCGTGGAGTTCCCGCAGCCGACGCCTGAGGGGTTGAGCGCCTGCGCCAGGGCCTACGCCGACGCCGGCATGCGCGCCGTGGTGGCGCCGATGGTGGCCAGCTTCACGTTCTACGAAGCCATCCCCGGTCTCAGGGATGTGCTGCCGGCATCGCTCCAGAAGGAGGTCGATCGGCTGAAGCTTGCTCCCTACGAGTCGAGCCTGGCCGCCATGCGCCAAGTGTTGTCCGACTGGTCGCTCGATCGCGAGCTCGTCCGGCCGGCCGTGGCGCCGACAATTCCGCACCATTGCAGCGACGAGTTCATGGTGGCCTGCGCCCGGCTTGCGCGCGAGTTTGGCGTCGGGCTGCACAGCCACATCCAGGAATCCAAGGTGCAGGTGATGGTGGGCCTCAAGCAGTACAGCAAGACGCCCACCGCACACCTCGAGGAGCTGGGGCTTCTCGGTCCCGACTTCGTCGCCGCCCATGGCGTATGGCTCGACGACGACGACATCCAACGCCTCGCCGACCGCGGTGCCTCCGTGGCGCACAATCCGGGCAGCAACATGCTGCTCGGCAACGGCATCGCTGCGGTCCGCACCATGCTCGACAAGCAGCTCAACGTCGGCATCGGCACCGACGGCGCCGCCTGTTGCGACAACCAAAACATGTACGAATCCTTGCGCGTCGCCGCCTATGGCTCCAACGCCAAGGGTCCCGACACGCGCCGTTGGCTCAGGAGCGAAGAGATCCTCCAGGCCGCCACCATCGGCAGCGCTCGGGCGCTCGGCTTTGACGGCAAGCTCGGCTGCATCGCCAACGGCTACAAGGCCGACCTCGTGTTCGTCGACCTCGCGCACATCAACTGGATTCCCTTGAACGATCCCACCAACCAGCTGGTCCACAGCGAGGACGGCGCGGCCGTCCACTCCGTCATGGTCGGCGGCAAGATGGTGGTGGAGAACCGCCGGCCCGTTGGGGTCGACCTGGCGGCACTGGCGCGAAAGGCCGAGACCACGCGGGAGCGCCTAGCCGCAGCCAACGCCGGCAACAGGGCCCTGTTCGAACGCCTTGAGGGGCTCGTCAACGGCTTCTGCCCCGGTCTCGCCAAGACCCCCTATCGCATCGATCGCTTCGCCGCGGGCCAGCACGCGCACTGAACTGGTCGGGATCCAACAAGGGACGCGGCGCAGCCGCGACCAAGGGCGCCAAAGCCAGCATTATTCGCCTGTCATCCGAGATGATTTGCGTTGGCTCAGGCGCGCGACGCAGTCAGACCCCCGCCGGTCCACGCATGAATTGATTTGCGCGCGGAGGGTCCGGGGAGCAAAGGTTAGGGCACTGGGCCGGCACTCCTGGCAGGGACCGCGCATGTTCGGGCGCATCCCCAATAGGTCCTGGGCCGCTGTCCCGGCCACGAAAGGGAGAAACGCAGATGATGAAGGGAATGACCCGTCGCCGCTTCGTGGGGACGGCCGCAGCCGCATCAGCAAGCATCGCCGCACCCTATGTGCACACGGCCCGCGCGGCCGGCACGCTGACGATTGGCATGTGGGATCACTGGGTGCCGGGCGCCAACGAAGTGCAGACCGCCATCATCCAGGAATGGGCCGCTGCGGAGAAGGTCGAAGTCACGATCGATTACATCACCAGCCAGGGCAACAAGCTGGCGCTGGCCTTGACGGCCGAGGAGATGGCCAAATCCGGCCACGACATCATGGAGTTCACGAACTGGGAAGCGGCCCAGCACGCCGATTCCCTCGAGCCCACCGAAGACGTCATGAAGCAGGTGCTGGAGCGCAACGGCCCGATCGATCCGTCGGTCGAATATCTTGGCAAATGGAAGGGCCAGTGGGTTACGGTACCGATGACGCGCGGCTCGTTGCTGATGTCGGTGTGCAGCCGCTTCGATCTCTTGAAGCAGCATGCCGGCATCGATGTGCAGGCCATGTACCCGGCCGGCAGTGACGCCACCCCGGAAGCCGATAAGTGGACGTGGGACGCCGTCCTGGTGGCGGCCGAAAAACTGCAAAAAGCCGGCTATGCTTTCGGCATCCCGCTCGGCGTCACGACCGACAGCGTGCTGTGGACCGGCGGCATGTTCAAGGCGTTCGGCGCCGATCTGATCGATGGCAAGGGCAACGTGACGGCCAAGACGGATGCCGTGCGACAGGCGGTCGATTACGGCAAACAATTGGCGGCGTTCTTGCCCCCCGACGCACCATCTTGGGACGATGCCTCCAACAACAAGTGGCTGATCTCGGGCAAAGGCTCGCTCATCTTCAATCCGCCGTCGGCCTGGGCGGTAGCCAAGCGCGACGCCCCGCAAGTTGCCGAAAAATGCTGGACGCACGGCTTCCCCAAGGGTCCCGCGGGACGGTTCAATCCAATGCTGCCGCGTCTCTACGGGGTTTGGAATTTCACGAAGAACAAGAGGGCGGCCAAGAGCCTGCTGTTGCATTTGACGAGCCGGCAGGCGGCCGAGCGGCAGGTGGACGCCAGTCAGGGCTACGATCTGCCGCCCTACACGAAGTTTTATGACTTCAGGACATGGAATGAAAACGGACCGCCGCCCGGGACCTTGTCGCATTACCCGATCAAGGGCGGTGATCAGAAGAGCACGATCGCCTGTTCGCCGGCGCCGCCGCGCGTCGCTGCCCAGATTTTTACCCAGGCCATCATGCCGAAGATGATCGTGCGGCACATGCAGGGCGAACCCCTGGAGAAGACGCTCGATTGGGCCTCGGTCGAGCTCGAGGGCTTTTCGCGCACGTAACACCCCCTGCACCACGCCCGGCGGACGCGGAGCGGACCGCCGGCGTGGGCATTGCGGTAACGGGCTCCTTGCTGAAACCTCCTCGGCCTCGGCCCGGGTGTTCCTGAGCAGGTTCTCGAGCACGGCTTTTGACCGATCGTGACGGGCCGCTGCCTTCCACGCAAGGTGCGGTGCCAGGCAAGGTCTTGTGTCACGCAGGGTCCGGTGCCACGCGAGGTCCGGGGCCACGCAAGGACCGTCGTCACGTGCATGCCGCCGCGGCGGAGCGCACCAGGTGCGTCATCCTCGGCAACGCGCCCTCGGCGACGCGCCCTCGACGACGCACCGGAGCGCCGATGGCATCGATCGCGCGCCTCGGCCGGCGCTTTGGCAGCCCCGAGATCGCGAGGCCCGGCACGCCCGCTCAGCGGTCCTGTCGCCCATCTTACGAATTGGGCCCGCGCTCCATGGACACGGGCTGCCAGCGTCTGAGGCCAGTTGTCGGCAGCACCGTGGGATTGACGCACGACATCGGCCAGCGCCCGGACAGCACGAGGGCCAATTCCTGGCCCACGCGGCGCCGGCGGCCGGGATCGAAGCGGGCCGAGGCCGAGGCGTTGTGCGGGGATAGGATGACATGCGGCATCCGCAAGAGCGGGTTGTCGAGCTTGGCCGGTTCCACCTGAAAGACATCGAGGCCCGCGCCGGCGATCCAATTCTCCTGCAACGCCTTGATGAGCGCCGACTCCACCACCGTGGGCCCGCGCCCGGTGTTGATGAAAATGGCGTTCTTCTTCATCTGGCGGAAGTGGTGCTCCTTGAGGAAGCCCACAGCTTCGGGCGTGGCCGGCAGATGCATGGAGAGAAAGTCGGACTTGCTCAGCACCTCCGACAGGCTCGCCGGCTCTACGCCGTGGCCGGAGATGGTGAGCTCATCGAGGAAAGGATCAAACGCCATCAGCCGCAACCCGAAAGGCTTGGCGCGTTCGGCCACGGCGCGGGCTACCCGGCCAAAGGCGATGAAGCCCAAGGTCTGGCCCATGAGGCGCGGCACCTGCAGCAGTTGCGGCCGGCCCTCGCTCCAGCGGCCCTCGCGCACCATGCGGTCCTGTTCGATGCAGCGCCGGTGGGTGGCGAGCAGCAGCATCATGGCATGGTCGGCCACCTCCTCGATGAAGGTGTCGGGACAGTTGGTGACAGGGATGCCCTTCTCGGTGGCGGCCGCCACCTCGACGTAATCCACGCCCACGGTGCCCAGCGCGATCAGCTTGCACTTGTCCAGCGCCCCGATCATGCGCCGGTTGAACTTCATTCCCTTGGCGTAGACCGCGTCTACACCCTTGGCTGCGGCGATAAACGCCTCTTCGTTGGCTGGACATTCGAAGATCTCGGCATCCATCCCCTCGAGCGCCTCCATCTCGAAGCTGTAGCCGCCGCCAATGTTGCTGAACGACAACCCGGCGGGCGTGAGGATGCGGAATTTCGGCATTGCGTGCTCCTGCGTTGGCGATGGGTGCGGCCAGGATCAAGCCCGGATCAAGCCAGGATCAAGCCAGGATCAAGCACGGATTAGGCCAGATCAGGCCCGCTGGCCGGAGGCGGAAACGAGACCCGCTGCCTCGGCCATCAGGGAGATGACCTCGGGGTTGGGCGAGGGTCCTCGAAAGCGGATGGAAAGGCCGGTGAGCCCGCTATCGGCCCACGCGCGATAGCGCTGCTTGATGCGCTCCGGCGGGCCCACCAGCGACCGGCTGTCGACCCACGCGTCGGGCACGGCTGCCGCCGCCTCTTGCTTGCGGTGCGCCAGGTAGAGCTCTTGGATGCGGTCGGCCTCGGCCTTGTAACCGCGCCGGACCATCAGGTCCTTGTGGAAGTTCTTGTCGCGGTGACCCATGCCGCCGACATAGAGCGCCACCTCCGGCTTCAGGCGGTCGAGCGCGGCCTTGACGTCACTGTCGATCTCGACGTGCACCTGCGCCTGGATGGCGAAGTTGGCGAGGCTCTTGCCCCCGCCAGCGCGGCGGAAGCCCGCCTCCAGCCACGGCCGGTATTCGGCCATGGAACCCGGCACGAAGCCCAGCGGCAGCCAACCGTCGGCGATCTCCGCGGTGAGCTTCACGGTCGCTTCGTTACCCGTGCCGAGATAGATCGGAATGTTGGGGTTCGTGTGCAAGATCGACTGCAGGGGCTTGCCCACGCCCATGGCGCCCGGCCCCGTGTAAGGTAGGCTGATCTCGCGGCCGGCGTGCGTCACCGGGCCCTCGCGGCGGAAGATTTTGCGCATGATGGTGACGTAGTCCTTGATCCGCCAGTAGGGCTTGCCCCAGGGCTGGCCATACCAACCCTCCACAATCTGCGGTCCGGATACGCCGATGCCGGCGATGAAACGGCCGCCACCGGCAAGCGCGTCGACCGTTGCGGCCGACATGGCGGCGTTGGCCGGCGTGCGGGCGGCAAGCTGCATGATGGCCGTCCCAAGCTTGATGCGGCTCGTCTTGCCAGCGAGATAGGCGAGGGGCGTCACCGCGTCCGAGCCGTAGGCCTCGGCGGTCCACACCGAATCATAGCCCAGCGCCTCGGCCCGCTGCACTAACTCGACCGGGATTTTGAGATGGGCTCCCGAGTAGCCGAGATTGAGGCCGAGTTTCAGCATTGGTCTCTCCCGTTCAACTGCTCCCCATCGCCGTTGGCGCCAGCGAGAGCGTCGCAGGTGAGGGGAGCGGTCTCCCTCTCCCCCGCATGGTCGTCGCCCTGCCGCTACCGC
>Ga0306920_100003814_pt1 | contig 19226 bp, 16 predicted proteins | sample flu12Cox44000170_FD_204666 | JGI IMG/M metagenome (GOLD analysis project Ga0306920, IMG submission 204666) | Lab enrichment of tropical soil microbial communities from Luquillo Experimental Forest, Puerto Rico - flux4day.12C.oxic.44.000.170 (v2)... | ecosystem: Environmental > Terrestrial >... | reverse complement strand
GCGAGGTGGCGACGCGCTACTTGAAGAACGAGCGCCGGCACCGACTGAAACTCGCGGCCTGAAAAGCCTGCGCGGGGCCGCCAGGAGCAGCCCCGCGCTCACTCACCAACAATCTTCACCGCACAACCTACGGGCTCAATAGGATGGTCGCGGTGTCGTGGCCCTCGGGCGTGTCCAGCCGCGCGAAGTAGATGCCGCGGCGCGCCAGACCGTAGCGCGCCTCGCCGCCCCACGCCACCTCGTGCTCACCGGCGCCGCGCGTGCCGCTGACGAGCGTGGTCACGCGGCGGCCGGCGACGTCGAACACATCGAGCCGCACCTCCTCGGGCGCACGCAGCGCGAAGCGCAGCGTCGCGTGGCCGTCGCGGATGAGCGAATGCAGCGTCGGGCCCATCGTGGCCGGCTCGCCGGGCTCGCCCGGCTCGTCCACCCCGAGATCGGCGATCATCGCCGCGGGCGGAAAGCGGCTGTACGAGCAGTTGAGCGCGTTCTGGTCGTCCACCTCGAGCGAGCGGCCGGCGACACCGAAGTACGACGCATACATCGTCGGCCGGTTCTTGGGCTTGGTGAGCTCCGTGTGGTGGATCCCCATGCAATGGCCGAGCTCGTGCGCCGCGATCGCCTCCACGTCGTAGTCACTGCCGTTCGTGTTCCAGGTGAATGCGTCGTTGAACGAGACGTCCGCTTCCTGGAGCACCTGTCCAGGGCCGATCATGATCGTCGTGAGCGCGAGGCAGCCGCCCGTGCAGCCGTTGCCGGTGGCCCAGAGCACGGTGTTGATGCCGTCGGCCGTGTACCCGGCCGTCGTGGTCCCGGCGTAGCTCAGCTGGTAGTTCGCAGGCGTGACGTTGGTCCACGACGCGAGCGCGTTCTGGAGCGCGGTCTGCACGCCGGGCTTGCCCCCCTGGTTCGCGGGGTTCAGCCAGAACTGGACCTGGGACTTGTTCCAGTGCACGAAACCGCCGGGGTCGCTGCACGTCACCTGGGCGCCGACCGAGGTCCGGCCGACGGTGGTGTTCTGTATCATGCGGAAGGCCGCGGCGTCGCGCACGGCGAGCAGCGCTGCACAGGCGGAAATGACCGCCAGGGTTCGATGGCGAATCGAGTACATGGTTCCTCCGACTAACGGTTTTCGAGGATCCGCTGGGCGAGCGTCTCGAGCGGTAGCCCGTCGGCGCCGCCGGGGACGTCCGCGCTGCCCTGCGCATCGGGCAGCAGCGGCTCGCCGATCGCCTCGCTGAACGCGCGGCCCTGCCGGACGTTGAACACGCCCTGGCAGAGATCGCGCACCGTGAGCCGTCCGGGAGTGCTGGGCAGGTCGGCTCGGGAGAGGAACAGCACGTACTCGAAGCCGGGAGCGATATCGGGACCGCCCACGACGAGCGCGGTGGTCTCGCCGACGGTCCCGCCCATGACGGTGAACGTCAGGTCGTCGGGCGCGTCGCCCTTGAATCGCTTCGACGCGCGGACGTGAACATCGGTGAAGATGAACGAGTGGTCGGCGTTCCAGTAGCTGTGGATGTCGAGCACGTTCGCCTGGACGACGGTCTCGTTGTCGTGCGACAGGTTCTCGATCCCGCGGCGCATGAGGCTTGTCGCGGATGCGGGCGCGGCCAGCGAGACGACCGCGGCCAGCGCGACCACGACAGGAAAGGCGCGGCGCACATACAGCATGGCCACCTCCTCCATGAGGTGGAGCATGCGCGCTCAGGCAACCCCAAGAGGCCTGGGGCGCGATGGGTCCCACCTCGGCGTTCCGACACCATCCGGCAAGGACCGCTATCCGTCAGGGTTTTGCCGGATGGGAACGCGTTCGAGAGAACGTGGCGGTGGCAATCCCGTCGACGCATCAGTAACAACGTGAACGCACGACTGCAAGACAAGTCCTGCGAACGCGTTGTTGAGTTAACGCTCTCGATTGTCACGTGCCGGCCGGATGGGCGGACCGGCATGGTCCCCAACTCACCAATCGGTCGGACGATAGTCCTTGAGGAAGCAGCCCCACACGTGCCGGCCCGTGTTCACGCCGTCGATGATCGGGTCCACGATGCGCGCCGCGCCGTCCACGATGTCGAGCGGCGGATGGAAGCGATGATCCTCGATCTTGCGCGCCGCCATCTCCGCCGGGTCCTCGTCGGTGACCCAGCCCGTGTCCACGCTGTTCATGTGGATGCCGTCACCGTGGTAGTCCGTCGCGGCCGTGCGCGTCATCATGTTGAGCGCGGCCTTGGCCATGTTCGTGTGCGGGTGGCGCGTGGTCTTGAAGCTCTTGTAGAACTGGCCCTCCATCGCCGACACGTTGACGATGTGCTGGTCGCGTCCGGGACCCGCGAGCAGGAGCGGCTTCAAGCGGGCGTTCAGGACGTAGGGCGCGATAGCGTTCACGAGCTGCACCTCGAGCAGCTCGACCGTGGACACCTCCGCGAGCAGGAGCCGCCACGAGTTCCGGCCGCGCAGGTCGACCTGCTGCAGGTCCTGGTCCAGCCGTCCGGCCGGGAACAGGTCGGCCTGTGCGCGGAGCTCCTCGGACAGGAGTGGTACCTGCGAGAGCTCGGCCGCGTGCGTGAGGCCGGCGAGTGCGAGCGTTTCAGGCGGCGTGCCCGTGCGCAGCCCGGCTCCTCCCGCGCCGTCCGGCAGCAGGTGATAGCCGCGCAGGCCCTCGTATTCGCCGAGCAGTCGCCGCTGCGGGGCGGGCATGGCGGCGAGCGCCGCCGACTCGCGTGCCAGCATGTGGGCGTAGTACTCGGGCGGCCGCCGCACGGTCTGACAGGCGTTGTTGACGATGTAGTCGAGACGCGGCTCGGCGGCGAGGATCACGCGGCAGAACGCCTCGACGCTCGGCGTGTGGCGCAGGTCCAGTCCGTAGATCGCGAGCCGGCCGGCCCAGTCGCCGAAGTCGGGCTCGGCCGCGTAACGCGCCGCGGCATCGCGCGGGAAGCGTGTGCTGACGACGACGCGCGCTCCGCAGCGCAGGAGCTTGAGCGCCGCCTGGTAGCCGATCTTGACCCGGGCGCCGGTCACGAGCGCCGTGCGGTCGCTCAAGTCCGCGAGCTCGGTGCGCTTCGCGAAGTTGAAGTCGCCGCATGCCGGGCAGAGCCGGTCGTAGAAGTGGTGGACCGTGGTGAACCGCCGCTTGCAGATGTAGCAGGCCCGCTCGTCGACCCGGACCGCGGGCGCCGCCGCCGCGCGCGAGGCGGCCTCGTCGTCCTCGCCCGGCGGCACGTCGTGTGGCTCGAACCGCTTCGGCGCGAACGCCGACGGCGTCGTGAACACGGGCTGGCGGCGGAGCGCGCGGATGCCCGTGTCCGCGAGCACGTCGTCGTCGCGGCGGGACTTTTCCACCCGCTTCAGCCGCCCCAGCGTCTTCACCAGCCGGCGCCGCGCCGCGGGGTCGGGGTCGAACACGTCGCCGGCAGCCGCGACCAGCCGCCGGCGCTCGGCCGGTGGGAGCGCGGCGAGGAGCGCGCGGTCGCCGGCCACTTGCTCCAGCAGCTCCAACGCCTCGCGGAGCTTCGCGGACAGCGTGCGGCGATCGTCGTCGGTGAGGGGCTTGCGCGCGCGGGTGGCCATGGTGACGGCAGACTAGTCGTGTTGGCGCGATCCGGCCACCGTGCTCGCAGTCGTCGCCCGGCGCCGCGTGCTCTAGCATCGCCACGGCATGTCGCTCGCTCACGTGGTGGGATACGGCGCGCTCGGCGTGGTCGTCGGCGCCTTCGGCACGCTGATCGGCGCCGGCGGCGGGTTCCTGCTCATCCCGATGCTCGTGTTCCTGCACCCGCACGAGCCCGCTGCGAACCTCACCGCGATCTCGCTCGCGGTGGTGTGCGCGAACTCGATGTCGGGCTCGCTCGCATACGCGCGCCTCGGACGGATCGACGTGCGCTCGGCGCTGCTCTTCTCGCTGGCCGGTCTCCCGGGTGCGATCCTCGGCGCGTGGACCACGCGCGCGATCGATCGCCGGCTGTTCGACCCGCTGCTCGGGGCCACGCTCGTCCTCGGCGCGATCGCCGTGCTGGTGCGCCAGCGCGAGCCCGCGCCGGCAGCCGCAGGGCGCGTGACGCGCCAGGTACGCGAGCGCGACGGGACGCTGCACGTCTATTCGCCGCGGATCGGGCTCGGCATGCTCGTGAGCGCCGGCGTGGGCTGGCTCTCGAGCATGCTCGGGATCGGCGGCGGCATCCTCCACGTGCCGGCGATGGTCTACTTGCTCGGCTTCCCGGCGCACGTCGCGACCGCGACGTCACACGCGGTGCTGGCGATGCTGTCGCTGGCGGCGGTCGTGGTGCACGCGACCGACGGCACGCTGGCGCCGGTCCTGGACCGCGTGCTCCCGATCGGCGCCGGCGCGCTGCTCGGGGCACAGATCGGGGCGCGGGTCTCGACGCGAGTCCAGGGCCGCTGGATCCTGCGCGGCTTGGCACTCGGCTTGATCGTGGTGGGCGCGCGACTGCTGCTCGCGCGCCACTGACGCTCAGGCGGCGCGCCGCTTCCTCGAATCGGAGCCCTTGCGCCGCGCGGCGCGCACGTTCTCGTAGAGCGCCTCGGTGTCGACGATCGTGCGCTCGACGTCGTGCCGCTCGAGCGCCGCGAGACGCGCACGCTCGCCGAGCGCCTTGCGCGCCGCGGGGTCGGCGAGCAGCGTGACGACGGCGTCGGCGAGGCGCGCCATCGGCAGCGCGCTCGCGAGCACCCCCGCCTCGCCGGAGAGCAGCAGCTCGCGCATCGTCGGCGTCGGGTGCGCCACCACCGGCAGCCCCGCGGCGAGCGCCTGCACGGTGGCGCGGCCGAACGGCTCCGGCGCGACCCCGAGGGCCACGCCCAGGTCGCAGGCGGCGAGCAGCGCCGGCAGGTCGGCGTGCGACACGCGCGCGAGCACGCGGAGCTGCGACGCGATGCCCAGCTCCTTCGCTTCGGCGAGGTGGATGCGCAGGAGGTCGGGGTTGTCGCGATCCGTGCCCGGCACCACCAGCTCGACGCCCGGCACGCGCGCGTTGAGCGCCACGAGCAGGTCGAGGAAGCGGGGCCCGCCGCGCGCCGGCGTAGGTGGCCCGAGCGTCACCACGCGCGGCCGCGACCGCTCGCTCACGAGCGATGCGACCTCGGGCGAGAGCGGCGGCGGCGGATCCGGCGAGAACCGCGTCGCGTCGACGCCCGCGGAGACCAGCGACACGCCGCGGCCGAGCGCGAACGTCGAGCGGTCGCGCACGTGGCTCGCGTGCGCGACCGCGCGATGCCCGGCACGCGCGAGACCGATGAACGGCTCCATCGCGCTCACGTGCGCCGGCCCCACGCACGTGGCGCAGGGCGCAGCCGGGTGATGCTGCGTGCACTCCTCGCCCTGCGGGCGAGCGAGCAGGTCGCCCGCGGGGCAGAGCGCCGACCAGTCGAGCAGGTCGATCAGCAGCGGCCGGCGCTCGAGCCTGGCGATCATGCCGGGCGGGAGCGGGCCCGGCGCCGCCACGTGCACCACGTCGGGTCCGAGCGCGAGCAGGCCGTCGAGCGCCACGGCGCGGTCCTCCTCAGAGGGCCGCCGCACGGTGACGCCGGGCGGATCCTCCGGCTGGTCGCGCGGATCGAGCGGGCGCGTGCACAGGACGCTCACGCGGTGCCCGTGCTCGGCGAGCTTGGAGGTGAGTTCGTGCATCCAGCCGCCCACGGGATCGAGCGTCGAGCCTTCGAGCCCCGCGGTCAGCACCAGCACCTTCAAGCGGCGCGGTCCTCGCCCTCGTCCGGGATCGGTGGGTCGAGCTCGTCGCGGTTGGGCGGCGCGGGCAGGTCGAGCTCGTCGCCGGTGAGATCGAACGCGAGGTCGGGCTCGGCGGGTGCGGCCTGCACCGCGTCGTAGCTCTCGTCCGCGCTCATCTCGCCGGGGCCCTCCCAGCGGTCGCGCAGGTAGAGGTTCAGGGCCGAGAGGTCCCGGCGCGCCGGGCGGTGCCCGGGGTGGATCCACAGCGTGTGCCGCAGCAGCCGCACGGCGTCCTCAACGGCGCCGAACTCGAAGCATGCCGAAGCGGCAAGGTAGAAGAGGCCCGGATTGTGTGGCGCGAGCGCCATGCCGCGGAGCGCGCGCGACAGCGCTTCCCGCGCGTTGCCGTCCTCGAGCGCGGCGTGCGCCGCACGGGCCATGAAGCGCGCGCCCTCCGCGTCGGGCGGCAGGTCCAGGCCGGGAATGAACCGACGCAGCTCCTCGCAGGCGCGGCGCAGGCTCAGCGACACGAAGCCATCGAGCCGTGCCGCGGAAGCGGTGGACACTCGGTCGCCCAGGCGTTCGAGCGCCGCCAGGATCTCGTCCAGTGTGGGCTGCGTGGAGTCCGACACGGATGCCTCATGGTTGCGTGCCACACCGCCGCGGTCGTGGTGGCGTGGACTTCTCGGCAAGCAGGAGGAGTATCGGCGGGCTTTGCATCGCCCTTAAGCCTCGTGCGCGAGCGAGCGCGTGACATTCGCGCGCGTCCGGCGTCGGCGGGCGTTTCCCCCCAGCGCCGCAGCGACCGTGCGGAACGCCGGGCTCTGTTATGGTGCCGCGCGTGAGGCTCGCACTTGCCTGCGTGATCGTGCTCGTGTGCGCGGTGTCGTGCGCCCCGGGACAGGCCGAGTCGCCGGAGGTGAACGGGCGCCGCTACTTCGGCTCGCTCGCCGCGCCCGCGGGCCAGCTCCTGCGCTTCAACCTCGGAAGCGAGCCCGAGCTGCGCGACCCGGGCACCATGAGCGGCCAGCCGGACGGCCGCTTCGCGCGGCTCGTGTTCGAAGGGCTCACCACGTCCGATCCGCGCACGCTCGAGCCGCGCCCGGGGCAGGCCTATCGCTGGGAGATGAGCGCCGACGGCCTCACGTACACGTTCCACCTGCGCCAGGGGGTGCGGTGGGCCGACGGCAGCCCGCTCACGTCGCGCGACTTCCAGTGGTCTTGGCTGCGCGTGCTCGCGCCCGCCACCGCGTCGCGCAATGCGAGCCTCTACTACGCCATCCGCGGCGCCGAGGACTTCAACAAGGGCACCGACGGGGACCCCGCGCACGTCGGGCTCGCGACGCCCGACGACAGCACGTTCGTGGTCACGCTCGCGCGACCCACCGCCTACTTCCTGTTCCTCACCACGTACTACGCGTTCCTGCCCGTGCCGCGCGCCATCGTCGAGCGCTGGGGTATCCACTGGACGCTCCCCGAGCACCTCGTCGGCAACGGCCCGTTCCGCTGGACCTACTGGCGGCAGAATGACCGCTACGAGTTCGCGCCGTCGTCGAGCTACTGGGACCGCCCGAACGTGCGGCTGGAGAAGATCGTTGCCTACGTCGTCGACGACCTGTCCACGAGCACGAACCTCTACAAGTCGGGCGCCATCGACTGGAACCCGAGCAACTACATCCCCTCGCAGTACCTGCCGTACCTGCGCGGCTACGCCGACTTCCGCAGCGGCCGCTACCAGAGCACGTACTTCTACAGCGTCAACTGCACGAAGGCTCCGTTCAAGGACGCCTGGGTGCGCCGCGCCCTGGACCTGGCGATCGACCGCGAGGCGATCGCGCGCGACCTCTTGAAGGGAAGCCGCGACCCGTGGGGGCGCATCACGCCCACGGGTTATCCCGGGTACGAGGGCCCGAGGCAGGTGACGTACGACCCGGCACGCGCCCGCGACTGCCTCGCGCGGGCGGGTTATCCCGGCGGCCGCGGCTTCCCGCGGTTCACGATCCTGTTCAATACGAGCGAGGACCACCGCCGCATCGCCGAGGCGATCCAGGCGATGTGGAAGCGCGAGCTGGGCATCGACGTGGAGCTCCAGAACCAGGAATGGGGCTCGTACATGCAGGCCACGACCAGCCTCCACTACGACGTGGCGCGGCGGTCGTGGATCGGCGACTACCTGGACCCCAACTCGTTCCTGCAGCTCCTTGTGAGCGGGGACGGCAACAACCGCTGCGGGTTCGCGAACGCGCGTTACGACGCGCTCATGCGCGAGGCGGCGGCGACGCTGGATCCGGCGAAGCGGTTCGCCACGCTCGCGGCCGCCGAGTCGCTGGCGCTGGACCAGGCGCCGTTCCTGCCCATCTATCACTACTCCACGTCGGAGCTGGTGAAGCCCTGGGTGCGCGGCATCTACCAGACCGCGCTCGACGTGCACCCGCTCACGCACGTGTGGATCGACCACGACTGGCGCCAGCACGAGCTGCTCGCCCGGGAGAGCGGCCGGCCGTGACCACGTACGTGCTGCGACGGCTGCTGCTCATGGTGCCGACGCTGTTCGTGATCGCCTCGCTGACGTTCGTGCTCATGCGCCTCGCGCCCGGCGGGCCGTTCATGAGCGAGAAGGAGATCCCCGCCCAGGCGAAGGCCGAGCTGCTAAAGCGCTACGGCCTCGACCGCCCGCTCCACGAGCAGTACGTGGCGTTCCTCAGGAACACGCTGCGGCTGGACTTCGGGCCGTCGTACAAATACCCCGACCGTCAGGTCCGCGACATCATCCTCCAGGGCTTCCGCGTCTCGGCCGAGCTGGGCGCGTGGGCGCTGGCGCTGGCGCTGCTGATCGGAGTGCCGATCGGCACGATCGCGGCGGTGCGCCAGAACCGGCCCGCCGACCACGCCGCGATGTTCCTGGCGCTCGCCGGTGTGTCGATCCCCAACTTCGTGCTCGGGCCCACGTTCGTGCTGGCGTTCGCGCTCACGCTGCTGTGGCTGCCGGCCGGGCTGTGGATGGGCCCGTCGTCGCGCATCATGCCCGTGCTGGCCCTGTCGGTGAGCTACGTGGCTTACATCGCCAGGCTCACGCGCGCCGGCATGCTCGAGGTGCTGCGCCAGGACTACATCCGCACCGCGCGCGCCAAGGGCCTCGCCGAGCACGTCGTGGTGGTGAAACACGCGTTGAAGCTCGGCATCCTTCCCGTGGTCTCCTATCTCGGGCCCGCGGCGGCGCGCATCATCATGGGCTCGATCGTGATCGAGCAGATCTTCGCCATCCCCGGGCTCGGACGCTATCTTGTCGTGGGCGCGATCAACCGCGACTACACGCTGGTGATGGGCGTGGTGCTGTTCTACGCCTCGTTCCTGCTGGTGCTGAACCTGCTCGTGGACGTGGCCTATAGCTGGCTGGACCCGCGCGTGGAGCTGGCATGAGCATCGGCCTGCGCCCGCCCGCGAGCGTGCTCGCCACCGCCGACCGCCTGCGGCCGCCGCGCAGCCTGTGGTCGGACGCGTGGGCGCGGCTCAAGCGCAACCGCGTCGCGGTCTCGGCGGGCGTGTTCCTGGTGGTCATGAGCGCGCTCGCGGCGTTCGCACCGTGGCTGCCGGGACTCCCGGACCCGGCGCTCCAGGACCTGGCGAAGGGCGCCCAGCCGCCTTCGCTCGTGCACGTGTTCGGCACCGACGAGCTGGGCCGCGACCTGCTGGCGCGCGTCCTCCACGGTGGGCGCATCTCGCTCCTGGTCGGGCTCGTGGGCACGCTCGTCTCGCTGCTGATCGGCGTGACCTGGGGCGCGGTCGCGGGCTACGTGGGCGGCCGCACCGATGACCTGATGATGCGCGTGGTCGACGTGCTCTACGCGCTCCCCTACATCTTCCTCGTCATCCTGCTGCTGGTGTTCTTCTCGCGGAGCCTCGTCATGCTGTTCGTGGCGCTCGGGCTCGTGCAGTGGCTGACGATGGCGCGCATCGTCCGCGGGCAGGTGCTGTCGCTCAAGCACCAGACGTTCGTCGAGGCGGCGCGCGCACTCGGCGCGTCCGACGCGGCCATCATCTTCCGCCACATCGTGCCCAACACGCTCGGGCCCGTGATCGTCTACACCACGCTCACGGTGCCGGCGGTGATACTTCAAGAAGCGTTCTTGAGCTTCCTGGGTCTAGGCGTGCAGCCGCCGAACGCGTCGTGGGGCACGCTGGTCTCGGACGGGGCGCGCCTGCTGGCGCTCTTCCCGTGGCTCGTGATCTTCCCCAGCCTCGCCATGTCGCTGACGCTGCTCGCGTTCAACTTCCTGGGCGACGGCCTGCGCGACGCGCTGGACCCGCAGGGGCGGAGAGACGCTGGGGCCTAGGGGTTTGCACCGCCTTCCCCCACCACTTCACGGCGGAACGCGCCGCGCGACGATACCCATGGAGGGCGTTCGCCCGCTGCCCGCGCACGCCCGGCTATCTTGCTGCGCACGAGGAGCCATCCATGCGATCCCCCTGGACGACCCTGCCGCTCGCCATCCTCACCGCGTTGATCGGCGCGCTCGCGACGACGCCGGCCGCGCGCGCGAGCTCGATCACGTCATTCGACAAGGATGAAGCGTCCCTGTTGACGCTCCGGGACGGCCGCGAGGTCGCGGGGCGATACCAGAAGATGCTGGGCTCGCCGAAGGATTCCATCGCCTATGCCGAACGCTACGAGGGCTGGCGCGGCATGCTCGGACCCCAGTCCGCCCCGGCGCTCGGCGAGACGCTGGTCGTGGTGCGGCGCTCAGCCGAGCCGCTCCGCGGCACGTTCCGCGGCTTCGCCGGCAGCGCCCTGCTGCTCGGCACGCCGGACAGCTGCGTCCACCTCCTCGTGCCGCTCGACAAGCACGTCGTGGTGCGGCGCGCGGGTGACCCGGATATGGACTCCGACTGGATCGCCGCTCGCCGGCTGTGGAGGCGCGCGCCGTCGCCGTACGCGTTCGTCCTGAAGACGTCCGACGGCGCCGCCGTGGTCGTGCCCGCGACGACGGTCGCGCAGCGGCATCTCAGGCCGCTCACCGGAGGCGAGGTGGCGCGCAATGCCGTCCTCGGCGTGGTGGTATTCGGCGCCTTGCTGTGCCTCGCCGGCATGGCCGCCATGGCCGCATCGTTCTCCCAGCCGATGTTCTAGCCCGTGCCTCGGGGGGGCAATGCCCTTCCCCTCAGGTGGACCGTCGCTTCGGCGGCGACGTACGCTCCATCCTCATGCGCTCCAGCGCCCGCGGGGGTGGATCGTGATCGGCCGCGTCATCGGGCAGTACAAGATCCTCGAGAAGATCGGGGCGGGGCAGATGGGCGAGGTCTACCTGGCCTCGGACCTGAGCCTGCGCCGCCGCGTGGCCATCAAGGTGCTGCCGCCGGACACGATCGCGAACGTCGTCGCGAGCCAGCGGCTGCGGCGCGAGGCGAAGGCGCTCGCCCGGCTCAATCACCCCGCTGTGGCCACGCTCCACACGCTCGTGTCCGAGGGCGACGCCGACTTCCTAGTCATGGAGTACCTGCCGGGCGAGTCGCTGGACGCCGTCGTGCGTCGCGGGCCGCTCGACGAGAAACTGTTGCTCCGTTACGCCGAGCAGCTCGCCGACGGCCTCGCCGCGGCCCACGAGGCCGGCGTCCTCCACCGCGACATCAAGCCCGCGAACGTGCGGATCGCCGTACCCGGCCGCGTGAAGCTGCTCGACTTCGGGCTCTCGAAGCAGGTCACGGGCACGCGGACCGAGACGTCGTTGTCGACGGAGAACGTCAACGAGGGCGTCGCCGGGACGATGGCCTACATCGCGCCGGAGGTCTGGTCGGGCGCGCCGTTCGACGCGCGGGGCGATCTCTACTCGTTCGGCGTTCTCCTCTACGAGCTGGCGACCGGCTCGCGGCCGTTCCAGGGCCTGACCGGGTCCGCGCTCGTCCAGGCGATCCGGACGCAGACCCCGGCGCCGGCGCGCGAGCGCAATCCGAAGCTCTCGGCCGGGCTCGACGCCGTGATCTCGCGGCTGCTGCAGAAGCAGCCCGGCGAGCGCTACGCGTCGGCGCGCGAGGCGCACGCGGCGATCGAGGCGCTGCGCGTGCCCGGGGGGCGGGCGCCGCTCCCGCAGCGGCCCTGGGTGCGCGCCGGGGTCGCGATCGTGGCGCTCGCCGCGATCGTCTGGGCTGCGCTCGAGCTCTTCCCGCCGCCGCGTCCGCCCGACCGCGTCGTCGGCGTGCTCCCGTTCGTGGACCACTCCGGCGACTCGACCGACCGCTACTTCGCGGACGGCGTCACCGACGAGGTCACGGGCCGTCTGGCCGAGCACGACTCGCTCCAGGTGATCGCGCACGCCACGATGGTGCACGCCGCGGGCGGTACCGTGCCGCAGATCGCGAGGTCGGTGGGCGCGAGCCACATCGTCCAGGGGTCCGTCCGCCGGCTCGGCGACCAGGTCCACTTCTCGATCCAGATCGTGGGCGGCAGCACGAGCCACATCCTGTGGAGCCGGAACTACCAAGGACAGGCCGCGGAGGTGCTCATCCTGGAGGACCGGATCGCGCGGGACCTCGCCGCGTACATGAAGGCGCCGGGCGCAGCTGGCGAGGGCGCGAGGCCGGCCGCGGGACGCGTGGACCCGGTGGCATACGACCTGTTCCTGCGCGGGCGCTTCGAGCTCGATCGCCGGGACGAGGCGGGCATCCGCCAGGCTCGCGCCGACTTCACCGGCTCGCTCGACCGCGACTCCACTTTCGCGCGCGCGTGGGCGGGCCTCGCGAACGCCTGGAGCGCCGCGGGCTTCAGCGGCCTCGAGCGGCCGCTCACCGCGTTCCCGCAGGCGCGCCGCGCGGCCGAGCGCGCGCTGGCGCTGGACCCGCAGCTCGCGGACGGCTACGTCTCGCTCGGCAACATCCTCCAGAACCACGACTGGGACTGGCCGGGCGCCGAACGTGCGTTCACGCACGCCATCGCGCTCGATCCCCGGAACGCGATCGCGCACCACTGGTACGCGAGCCACCTTGCGCTGCGCGGGTCGTTCGACTCGGCGATGGTCGAGATCGAGCAGGCCCGCAGGCTCGAGCCCCGATCGCTGCCGATCGCGGTCGGCACCGGCGCGATCCTCTACTTCGCGCGCCGCTACCAGCAGGCGCTCGACTCGCTCGAGGTCGCGGTGGCGCTGGATCCCAACTCCGGCCTCGTGCAGCGCGCGCGCGCCGCGAACCTCGACCGGCTGGGCCACGAGGCCGAGGCCGTGCGCGCCATGTGTGCGTGGCTCGACGCCCAGCGGCTGCAGCCGCTGTCGGAAGCCGTCTCCGGAGCCTACCGGACGCACGGCATGCGCGGCGCGCTCGGCGTGCTGCTCGCGGGCCTCGAGCGCAAGCGCTCGGCCGGACTCTACGAGCCCGCCACGCACCTCGCCGAGCTCTACGCGAGGATGAACGAGCGCGAGCAGGCGATCCGCTGGCTGCTCGAGGCCGAGCGCGAGCGCGACACCGAGCTCAACCGCCTCAAGGTGGACCCGATCTTCGATCCGCTCCGCGGCGATCCGCGCTTCGACGCGCTGGTCGGCCGCATCGGCTTCGGCGACGCTCCCGGCGCTCACGCGGTCGACACCGCGCGCGCCGCGAGGACGATGTGACGGCGCGAGAGAAGGCGGGCGGCAAAGCGCCGCCGCGGGCGTCGGCGCCGGACGGGACGCTGCGGATCCTCGAGGCACTGCAGGGCGTGCTCCAGGAGCTCGCCGAGCCCCGGGTGGTGCTCGACGCCATCCTCCGCCAGGCCGTGCACGCGACCGGCGCGGAGCGAGCGCTGATCGCCGAGGTGCGCGAGGGCGGCGAACTGGAGTTCAGCGTGCTCATGGGCCATCGCGAGTCGCGGTTCCTGGGGAACGCGGACGCGTTCAGCCGCAGCGTGTTCGACCGGGTGCTGCGCGACGGCCGCACGCTGCGCATCGAGAACGCGCTCGACGACGAGTTCTACGGCAAGGCCGAGTCGGTGCGCGCGATGCACGCCGGCGCCATCCTCTGCATGCCGATCCGCACGGACGATCGCATCGTGGCACTCATCTACCTCGAGGATCGCGAGCCCCGGCGCTTCACGCAGGCGCACGAGGACCTGCTCCGCTCGCTGGTCGACATCGCCGAGCCGGCGCTGGGCGCACTGCGCGCCGGCCGCGATGCGATCGACGAGCGGAACCGGCTGCGAACGTCGGAGTCCGAGCTCCGGCGCGAGGTCGAGGCGCAGCGCCGCACGCTCGCCTCGGAGTGGAGCTTCGGCCGGTTCATCGGGCACTCGTCCGCGATCCGCGGGCTGGAGTCCGCCGTCGCCCAGGCGGCGCCCACGGAGTACGCCGTCCTGCTCCAGGGCGAGCCGGGGACGGGGAAGAACCTGCTCGCCCGCGTGCTCCACTACGGCAGCCAGAGGAGCGCGGCCCCGTTCGTCACCGTGTTCTGCCCGCTGCTCGAGCGCGGCATGGTCGAGGCGGAGCTGTTCGGCCACAAGCGCGGCGCGTTCACGGGTGCGGTCTCGGACCGCGAGGGACGAGTCCAGGCGGCGGAGGGCGGCACGCTGTTCCTGGACGAGATCGGCGAGCTGCCGCTCGAGATCCAACCCAAGCTGCTGCGCTTCCTCCAGGAGCGCTCGTTCGAGCGCGTCGGCGACCCGAAGGAGCGCACGGCCGACGTGCGCGTGATCGCGGCGACGAACCGCGACCTGGCGCTCGAGGTGCGCGAGGGCCGCTTCCGCCGCGACCTCTACGACCGGCTGAACGTGCTGCGCATCCGCGTGCCGCCCCTGCGCGAGCGCGTGGAGGACATCCCGCTCCTGCTGCGCCACTGTCTCGACCAGACGCCGCAGGGCCGCTGGATCGAGCCCACCGACGAGGCGCATCGCTACCTGCTCGAGCTCGACTTCGCGTGGTCGGGGAATGTCCGCCACATCGAGCAGCTCGCCGCCCGGCTGACGACCGCCGGCTTCAAGGGCCCGGTGGGCGCGCGCGACGTCGAGCGCCTGCTGGATCGCGACGACGGTGCGTCCCCGGCGCCATCGCCGGCGCGCACGCCCGACCTGGACCTGAAGGGCGGGCTCCCCCGCCTGCTCGAGGAAGCGGAGCGGAGCTGGATCGCCGAGGCGATGCGGCGTTACCCGGAGGCCACGCGCGCGGAGCTGGCCACGCTGCTCGGCATCAGCGAGGCAGCGCTCTACCGCAAGCTCCGCGCCCACAAGCTTGGCGAGTAGCGGCGGGCTCTCACGCGCGACAGCCCGGCTCTCGCGGCTGAGAGTCGGCGCCTGACACCGGCGTTGGCGGAGCGTGCGGAGCGCTCAGGCACGTAACAGCGCCAACTCGTTCCTGCGCGGCGCCTTGGCGCCGGACATCGTCCGCATCCGCACGCTGCGCGCGCCCCGGCACGCTCCATGCCCTAGGGCTCTGGCGTCCGCCGATGCGGCGGACGTGTTCGTCGGACGGACGGCTCCGCTCTCCGCGATCGACGCGCTCCGGAGCATCCACGACGAAGAAGGAGTCGTTAGATGAAGCCCGCCTGGATGTGCCTGCCACCCGCCGTGCTCGCCGCGTTCGTCGGCGTGATCGCGGCGCCGGCCGGTGCGCACGCGCAATCGATCACGTCCGCTTACGGCTGGGACGACTGCATCACGCTGAGACTCCACGATGGCCGCGTGCTCGGGGGTCGCTGGCGCGGCACGTTCGGCTCGCTGGAACACCCCGCGGACTACGACTGTCGCTACGAGAAGTGGCGCGGCCCATGGGGGTCCTACACGGGGCCCGCGCTCGGCGAGTCGCTGCTCGTGTCGCGCAGCGAAGACCAGCCCGTGAGCGGGGCCTTCCGCGGCTTCTGCGGTCGCTCGCTGCTGATCGGCACCGCGGACAGCTGTGCCCATCTCGTGGTGACGTTGAACCAGGTCACCGACGTGCGGCGCGTGTCGGACCCGGCGACGGAGCCGGAGTGGACCGCGGCGCGCGAACGCTGGACGACTGCTCCATCGCTGGACGCGATCGTCATCCAGAGCGGGCCCGCCACGCTCGCCGTGCCGGCAGCGATGGTCGCGTCCGACGCCCCGAAGCCGAGCAATGGTGCTAGCCCTGGCGGCGGCACGGCCGCGCTCGTGGTCCTCGGCGTTGTCGCGGTGAGCATCATCGCCTACTACTCGGCCGCTTATGCGGTGGGCAGCATCTTCAGCGGCATCATGGGCGCGCTGGCAGGAGCGCACCGATGAGCCGCTCCGCCCTCGCCTGTCTGCCGGCCGCGATCCTCGCGGCGTTCGTCGGTGTGATCGCGACCCCTGCCGAGTCCCGCGCGAGCTCGCCGAGCGTGTGTTCGCGGAGCGAGACGATCTCGCTCCAGCGCCCGGACGAGCGCCAGTTCGAGAACGATCCCGGTGGTCCCGTGCGCAACGACTCCGCCGACCGGGTCTGGGCCGCAGAACATCCGGGCGGCGAGCCCGCGCCCTGGCTGGGCACGCTCGAATCCGGCGGCGGGCCCATCGACCGTACCGCGATCGTCCCCGTGCCTCCGTCCGAGACGGAAGCCGGAAGAGCCATGTCTGCGGTCATGGACGTGGCGATGGTCGTCGGGACCGTCGTCCTCATGATCGCGATGATCTCCATCTTCGCCAACCTCCACAGCGAGACGCCGGCCTCGACGGTAGCGATACGATGAGCGACACCTCATTCGGTGCGCTCCGCCCGCTCTCGGTCGCGGAGGATCCGCGGCATCGCCGGATCGCGGCGGCTCCCGCGGGAACCTTCGTGCAGGCCCTGCTCGCGAGCCGCGCGCGGCTCGCGCTCGCGGCCAGCGTGCTCTGCTTCGCGGCGATCCACGTCACGATCCTGCTCGTTCACGTGGCGCTCCACGGGGACGCGGCCGCGTTGAACGTGTTCACCATGCTGGAAGCGCAGCGCCTGTGGCCGGCGCTCGCGTCCGGTGCCGCGGCCCGCGGGTGGTCGCTGGTGTTCGGAATGGCGGTCTACGGAGTGGTCTTCGCGGCGCTCCCGGGACGGTCCTGGCCGGGCATCGTGCGGCCCGCGGCGCCGCGCGCGCGCGTCCTGGACCGCGCGGCCGAGGGCGTCTCGGTCGGGCTCGGAGCGTTCGCGCTGGTTCTGGGCCTCACCGTCCACATGACCGCGCTCGCCGCGATCGGCCGGCTCGTGCGCACGTTCCCGCCGGTCCCGGACGTCGTTCACGCGAGCCTGCCGTACGTGGACTTCGGCCTGCCCGGCGAGCTCTGCTTCGCGGCGTTCATGCTGGCGATGATCACCGTGCTCTGCCGCACGCAGCCGAAAACGGTGCCCGTCGTCCTCGTGCTGCTCGGCGTCTTCTACGCCGTGCGCGGCGTGTTCCTGTTTCTGCTGCCGATCGGCAGCCCGCCGACCGCGCCGCCGCTCACCGCCCGGTTCGTGTTCTGGCCCTTCGCCACGCACGCGTACTTCCCCGGCGGGCACACCGGGATGATGACTGTGCTGAGCCTGTCGGTCGCGTCGCGTGCCTGGCGGCGCGCGTTCCTCGCCGCCACGGGCGCATTCGCGTTCGGGACGCTGCTCGCCCGCACGCACTACGCCGCCGACGCGGTCGGCGGCTGGCTCGTCGGCTACACCATCGTGATGTGGGGCCGTCGCCGCTTCGGCGCGCTCGCGGGCGGTATCGCCGCCAGGACGCCGGCGTGTGCACCCACGGCGGCCCGCCAACCTTCCGAGGACTGACATGCACATCGCTTCGACCACGATGCCCCTGCCCCCGCACGCCGCGACGAGCGGCCACCCCTCGCCGTCCGTCCATCCCCTGCGCGACACCTGCTATCACGGCGGCGCATTCTTCGAGGCGATTGGCGACGACTTCGCGACGCTCGAGCGGCGTCAGCGGATCATTCCCGCCGACGTCCTCGACGCCTGGTTCCCGCCCGCGCCCGCCGTGCTGAAGGCGCTGCGCGCGCACCTGGATTGGATCGTCCGCACCTCGCCGCCCACGAACGGCGACGGGCTCGTGCGCGCGCTCGCGGCGGCCCGCGGCGTCGCCGCGGACTCGATCGTGGTCGGTGGCGGCTCCTCCGACCTCATCTTCCTCGCGCTCACGCTCTGGCTGGATCCCGGCTCGCGTGTGCTGATGCTGGATCCAACGTACGGCGAATACGCGCACGTCCTGGAGCACGTCATCGGCTGCCACGTGGACCGCCTGCCGCTCCGGCGCGAGCACCGCTACCGGGTCGACGCGCGCGAGCTCGAGCACGCGCTGCGACGCGGCTACGACGTCGCGGTGCTGGTGAACCCGAACAGCCCGACCGGCCAGCACCTGCCGGCCGGCACGCTCGCCGGCGTGATGGCCCGCGCGCCTGCGCGGACCCGCGTGTGGGTGGACGAGACGTACGTCGAGTACGCCGGCAATTGGGAATCCCTGGAGCGGCTGGCCGCCGCGAGCGATCGGCTCGTGGTCTGCAAGTCGATGTCGAAGATGTACGCCCTGAGCGGCGTGCGCGTGGCGTACCTCGTCGCCTCCCCCGACGTGGCGCGCTCCCTCCGCCGCCGCACGCCCCCGTGGTCGGTCGGCCTCCCCGGGCAGATCGCGGCCGTCCACGCGCTCCGGTCGGACGCCTACTACCGCAGGCGCTGGGCGGAGACGCGCCGGCTGCGCGAGGAGCTAGGCGCGGGCCTCGCGGCGATCGCCGGTCTCGAGGTGGTCCCGGGCGTCGCGAACTTCCTGTTGGTGCACCTCGCGCCGCACTTGCCGGCGGCCCGCACGGTCGCCATGCGCTGCCGCGTGCACGGACTCTTCCTCCGGGACGCCGGCGTCATGTGCCCGTCGCTGGGCGAGCGCGCCCTGCGGATCGCCGTGCGCGACCGCTCGACGAACGCGCGCATGATCGAGATCCTGCGCTTCGCGATCGACGGGGGCTTGTCGTGAGTCGCGGGCCTGTCCTGCTCTCGGTCCAGCTCCTCATCGCGGCCGCGTACGCGGGCAACTCCGGGCTCCGCGTCGACGCCGTCCGCCCGGACCCGGGAGCCCATCGCATGCGGCTCACGCTCCAGGGTGACTCGCAGATCGCGCGGGACGTGGTCCGGCTGGCGCGGGAGCGCTCGCGACCCGCCAGGCTCTCGCTCGTCGTGGGTCGCGGCGGCTCCGCGTCGGGTGACGTCTACGACCTGCGCGATGCGAGCGTGGCCTCGCTCGAGCGCGTCGGCGGCGCGCTCGTCGCGGTCCTGGAGTTCCGTGGCCTGCAGGTGACGTCGCCGCTCGCCGCGGATCCGGGACCGCCGCTCGGCGCGCCCACGATCGACCGCCACGGTCCAAACCGTGGATGGATCCTCGGCCTCGCGGACCGGAACGGCGGCGCGCCCACCGAGGTCCAGGTGCTGGACGTCGTGCCGCCGAACGGGGACGGGCGGATCGGGCTGCGTCTCACACCCGGCATCGAGCCCTCGATCGTCGCGCTCGCGAGCGCCGGAGCGAATCGCATGGGGGCGCTGGTGCTCGTGCTCCCCGACCGCCGCCTGAGGAGGTACGTCGAGTACAAGCTCTGGGACGCGACGCTCAGCCGACAGCCGGGTGACGGCGCGCTCGAGTTCCGGGCGCCCGT
>Ga0306920_100003812_pt1 | contig 19230 bp, 15 predicted proteins | sample flu12Cox44000170_FD_204666 | JGI IMG/M metagenome (GOLD analysis project Ga0306920, IMG submission 204666) | Lab enrichment of tropical soil microbial communities from Luquillo Experimental Forest, Puerto Rico - flux4day.12C.oxic.44.000.170 (v2)... | ecosystem: Environmental > Terrestrial >... | reverse complement strand
TACCTCGGCTTTAACCGCGAAAGCCAGGCTTCAATTGCAATTCGTACCGCAATTTGCAAGGACGGCCAGGCGCATTTCCAGGTTGGCGCGGGCGTTGTCGCAGACTCCGACCCAGAGTCGGAGTATAACGAAACATTGGCCAAAGCTCGCGGGTTTACCAAGGCTTTGGGGCTTTGCTCGCCGCGATATGATCGTTTTTCTCAATGGGAAGTTCGTGCCTGAAGAGCGGGCGTTGGTTTCGGTGTTCGACCGCTCGTTCCTGTACGGGGACGGACTGTTCGAAACCATGCTGGTTGCCAATGGCGTGCCATTTCGATGGGGCCAGCACCTGGAGCGGTTGACGGCCGGCGCCGCGTTCCTGGGAATTGCACTGCCTTTTGGAGCAAGCGAATTACAAGCGGTTGCGCGTGAACTGATCGTGCAAAATCAGATGCAGGACTGTTTGCTTCGCTTAACCCTCTCTCGCGGCGTAGGGATCCGTGGCTATTCGCCCCGTGGAGCAGATGCGCCTACGCTTGCCGTGACCCTTCACCCATTAACGGATCCAAACCCACACGCGTTGAAGAATTGGCAACTCAAGACGTCCTCATTCAAGTTGCCCGCCAATGAGCCGTTGGCCCAGTTCAAGAATTGCAACAAACTGACTCAAGTTATGGCCCGCGCCGAAGCGGATCGGGCCGGTGCAGATGAGGCCTTGTTGGCCAACACCGACGGATTTATGGTGGAGGGCGCCACCAGCAATCTGTTTTGGATTCAGCAGGAAGTCGTGTGCACGCCGCCATTAAGCAGCGGCATTCTATCAGGCGTGACCCGTCTCGTTGTTTTGGAACTTTGCAGAAAGCTGGGTTTTGAAGTTCAGGAGAGTAACATCACCAAAGATGAGTTGTTCCGTACAGATGGGGTGTTTTTATCATTGAGTTCCTTTGGCGTGGTACAAGGTGTAACCTTGGACGGTCAGCCGTTGGAGCTATCCGCGTTAACACATCGCCTCCACGCCGCTTACATAGCAACTGTGCGGCGCGAAGCCGCAATTCCGTAAATCTGGTGGGGCGAGGCTCCCGCCGAGCCCAGATCATTTCAAGGGAAGGCTGTAACAGCTAAATGATCAGGGCTCGGCGGGAGCCTCGCCCCACCGGGCTGTTCCCGGCATCATCCTGGAAATCCTGTTCATGCTGTCTCCATTCCCTCCCGTTCACTTGAATTCTTCAAAATACCTCTTGCCTCAGGGGTGCCTCCAACCTATATTGCGCGCTCTTTTTTGAAAGAAAGCGGATTACTACTATGCGACGTCCCAAAGGCATTAAAACGAAAAAATCGGCTGCCAAGCGTTTCAAGATTACGGCCAAAGGCAAGGTCCTTCGCCTGAGCGCTGGCCGTCGCCATTTGATGCAGACCAAAAATCCCAAACGGCGCCGTGGGTTGCGCGGAAGCACCGCAGTTCACGAACGAGACGAATACCGCATCAAGCAGAATTTGCCTTTCACACGCTAAGTCGCTTTTTAACCATTTCCTGTTTTTAATCTATGCGAGTTACCAACGCCCCAGCCTCACGCAAGCGCCGCACGCGGATGATCCGCGCCGCCAAAGGCTTTCGGATGCGCCGCTCGAAACTGTACCGCTACGCCTCGGACGCGATCGATCACGGGCGGCAGTATGCTTTCCGGGATCGCCGCGCGAAGAAGCGCAATTTCCGAGCATTGTGGCAGATCCGCATAAACGCCGCTGCTCGTGCAGCCGGCACGACCTATAGCCGTTTCATGGAAGGGCTCAAAGCTGCCAAGGTCGCCCTGGACCGCAAAGTTTTAGCGGACATTGCCGCGACTGACGCGGCGGCCTTTACCGAACTGGTCAAAGTCGCCCAGGATGCCTTGAAAACCAAAGCCGCCAAGGCTTAGGCGTCTGAGATAGCAAATCCAATTCCATTTTGCAGAATGGGCGACCCGGATCGGTTCGCCCATTTTGTTTTTGTGAGCCTATGGCAGGATTCCTTGAAGAAATCGAACCATTGAAAGCCGCTGCGCTTGCGGAGTTCAAAGCGGCTACTGATCTTGGCGCGCTGGAGCAAAGCCGGGTAAACTTTCTGGGTTCCCACGGCAAATTTACCGCGTTGATGAAGCAGTTGGGCGCCTTGCCGAAAGAGGAAAAGCCCGCCGCCGGTAAGGCTATCAACACAACGAAAGTGGATTTGGAAGCCGCCTTAGCCGCCCGGCGTTCCGAGTTGGAACTGTCGGTTGCTTTGCCAAAGGAACCCACCGATTTTACTCTGCCTGGCCGCCGGCGAGTTGTTGGAAAACTTCACCCGCTGACGCAAGTCACTGAAGATATCGTGCGCAGCTTTCGCAAGATCGGATTTGTGGTTGCCGATGGGCCGGAGGTCGAAGACGAGTACCATTGCTTCGATGCTTTGAACACACCAGCCGATCACCCGGCACGCGACACACAGGACACCTTTTACCTGGGCTCAACCGAAGCTGCCGCCGGTGGGTCTACCCTTCTTCGTACTCATACCTCGTCGGTGCAAATCCGCGTCATGAAGAAGCAGGCGCCTCCGGTGAGAATTATTGTCCCCGGCCGCGTATACCGACGCGACAACGCAGACGCCACTCATAATCCCACTTTTCACCAGGTCGAAGGCCTGTACGTGGATCGTCACGTCACAGTGGGAGACCTCAAGGGCACGGTCGAATTTGTCTTTAAAGAGCTCATGGGACCCGAGACGCGCATCCGGTTTCGTCCACACTATTTCAGCTACACCGAGCCGAGTTTTGAAATTGATTTCAGCAGCGCCCTGACACGTAAAATGGGCAAGGAATGGCTGGAGATTGCCGGTTGCGGCATGGTGCATCCGCAGGTGTTCCAAAACGTGGGCTACGATCCTGAGGTTTGGACCGGCTGGGCTTTCGGTTTTGGCATTGAACGCATCGCCATGATTCGGTACGGCATCAACGACATTCGGTTGTTTTACGAGAATGATCTGAGGTTCCTGCGGCAGCTGTAAGGATTTTCATGAGCAAACATGCAAAACTCCTGGAAAAGGTGCTTGCAGGAACCGCGGACGCGACAATCCCCTTCGAAGGGTTGTGTCGGCTTCTGATTCGACTTGGGTTCTCGCAGCGGATTCCGGAGTCATCATATCTTTTACAAACTAAACGTGGCGGAGATAATTAATCTTCAACCGCGCGGTTCGAATGCAAAGCCTTACCAGGTGAAGCAGGTGCGCAATCTCATAGTTAAGTACAAGTTAGCGACTGAAGATTTATGACAAAGTACGAGGTCATCATTTATTGGAGCGAAGAAGATCAGGCGTTCATAGCGGAGGTCCCGGAGCTTCCTGGCTGTGCGGCTGATGGAGCGACACGTCAGGCGGCTCTCAAGAACGTTGATGTGGTTATTGCCGAGTGGATCGAAACAGCAAAGAAGCTAGGTCGAGACATCCCGCAACCTAAAGGGCGACTGGTGTTCGCCTAGCTTCAATGAAAGTCACTCTCAATTGGCTAAGGCAGTACGTCGACTTCGACTGGTCACCTGAGGTTCTATCGGAGCGCCTCACGATGCTCGGTATCGAGGTGGAAGGGGTGCAGCGGATTGGTGGCGAGTTTGAAGGAATTGTCGTGGCACAGGTCATTACCCGCGATAAGCATCCGAATGCAGATAAGCTTTCGCTCTGCCGCGTCAACGACGGAAAGGGCGAGCGGCAGATCGTCTGCGGAGCTCAGAATTTTCAAGCCGGTGATAAAGTGGCGTTGATTTTGCCCGGAGCCACGCTTCCGGCCAGACCTGGCGCAGAACCGCTTACCATCAAAGTCGGCAAGATTCGTGGAGTGGAATCTCAGGGAATGATGTGTTCGCCTCAGGAATTGGGCCTGCCGGATAAGGTGGATGGGCTCCTGATCCTTGCGCCCGAGGCCAAGGTGGGCCAACCGTTTGCCGAATACCTTGGCAGGTCAGGCTCGGACGTTGTTTATGATCTGGAAATCACTCCCAATCGGCCTGATCTAAACAGCGTTATTGGAATTGCCCGAGAGATTTCTGCCAGTACCGGCAATCCCCTGCGTCTGCCGGATGTCAGTAGCTCCGGGGCGCAATCGGTCGGTACCAGCAGGCCGGTGTCCAACCTGGTATCGGTTCGCATCGAAGATCCCACGTTATGTCCGCGTTACACGGCTCGCATGATCGAAGGCCTCAAGGTAGCTGCGAGTCCGGATTGGCTTAAGGGAATGCTGGAGAAGGTTGGCATCCGCAGCATCAATAACGTTGTGGATGTAACCAACTATGTGATGCTTGAAACAGGCCAGCCGTTGCATGCATTCGATTATCATTTGTTAACCGCGGCTTTGGGGCACGCGCACCCGGTTATTGTGGTCCGCCGCGCCGCTGAAGGCGAACAGTTCATGACGCTTGATGGCCAGGAGCGTAAGCTCTCTAACCAAATGCTGCTTATCACTGATGAAACCAAGCCAGTGGCTTTGGCAGGGGTGATGGGAGGTCAAAACAGCGAAATCAACCTCAATACCGTAGATGTTCTGATCGAAAGTGCTTGCTTCAATCCGCAAAACGTCCGAGCCACGTCAAAAAAGTTAGATTTGCGCACCGAGTCTTCTTATCGCTTTGAGCGCGGCGCTGACATCGGGATTTGTGATTGGGCCAGCCGGCGCGCCGCTCAATTGATTCTCCAGACTGCAGGGGGAGTAGCCGCAACGGGTGTGGTGGATGCCTATCCGAACCCTGTCGACCCTAAGCAAATAACTCTTCGCCACGACAAAGTCGAAGACTTGCTCGGAATTCACCTCACACCCGATCAAATCGATGGTTATCTAGGCCAATTGGAACTGAAAGTCGTTGGCCGTAAACCCCGGCCTGTGGGGGAAGAAGCAGCCCCGCAGGAGCCCAGCACTTACCGCATTCCAACTTTCCGTGTCGACCTGAAGCAGGAGATCGACCTGATCGAGGAAGTAGCTCGGCTGTACGGAGTTGATCGTATCCCGGCAACTCCGCCCCGTGGTGCTGTTGGCAGCAATGAATTTGATGCCATCCATGACCAATACGCCGAGGCTCGGGAAATCCTGAGTGCGCTTGGTTTGTTTGAAGCCCAAGGGCAAACACTTATTTCCGATGCCGTGGCAAAACTGATTTCAGGTGAAAATGTGTTTCCCTTGGCTAACCCCTTGAGCAGCGACATGAACGTCCTGCGTCCGAGCCTGCTGCCAGGCTTGCTGGACAGCTTGCGCCACAACGTGAGTCGGAAGGTTTATGATCTGGCGTTGTTCGAACTCGGTCGCGTTTTCAATGTACCCGCAGGGCAGGGGAGCTCATCGGCCTCGTCCCAACGTGGTGCTAGCTCCTCGGCAATTGTCGGTGGCGAGGAACGGCGTCTGGCCATCGCCTTGACAGGTCAACGTGAACCTCTCTTCTGGACCGGCTCGGAACGCGGCGCCAAATTCGATATCTATGACCTCAAAGGAATCGTTGAAACATTTTTGGAGCAGTTTGGCCTGCGGGGTGTGACCTACAATCGCGTATCCGAAAGGAGTGCCCTCTTCCTGGAGCAAGCCACGGTTCATTTGGGCAAATTCGAGCTTGGCCGGTTTGGGCAATTGTCGCCCGTTATCGCGCGGCAGTACGATCTTCGTGATGCTGTCCTTTTGGGCGAATTAAATTTTGATGTGCTCCTGGCGCGGCGCAATTCTTCCAAATCGTTCCGGCCATTAGCTGCGTTTCCGCCGATTCGCCGTGATATAGCCATGCTTCTGCCGGAAACAACGACTCACGAGGCGGTCCTGCAAGTGGTTAAGCAAACCAAACCCGCCAACCTTGAATCGGTCGAAGTCTTCGACATCTTCCGCGGCAAAAACGTTCCTCCAGGTCAAAAGAGCATGGCCTACGCCTTCACTTACCGCAGCGCTGAACGCACACTGACCGACGCGGAGGTCAATTCCGCGCACGAAAAGCTGGTAGAGCAATTGAAGCAGAAGCTGCAGGCTGTGATCAGAGAGTAGCTGCTATTCCCCTTCGGATTTCGGGTTTAGATCTTGCAGTCCGCCCAAACGTCTCAAGCCTTCTTCGTCCATTCGCAACAGCACCCATTCGTCAAGCGTTTTGGCTCCCAGCTTGTTGTAGAAATCGAGAGCGGTTTTGTTCCAATTCAGGGCCGTCCATTCAAACCGCCCACATTCTCTTTCAACCCCAACCCGGGCGACCGCCTCGATGAGTGCACGCCCAAGCCCGTTCTTGCGGAATTGCGGTCGCACATAAAGGTCCTCAAGCCAAATACCTTTGCGGCCAACAAAAGTTGAGAACGTATAGAAATAGATCGCGTAACCGGCGGCTTCGTCGCCTTGCCAGGCCATCAGCGCCCCGGCCGCAGGCTGTGGAGCGAAAAACGCTTCGTTGAGCAAATCAACGTTAGACTGAACTTCATGTTCCAGTTTCTCAAAACGGGCAAGTTCGCGGATTAGAGAAAGTAGTTCCGGCAGATCCTTTCTTCTGACCGCGTCGATTTTGAATTCCATGGCCAGAGATTAAACGAACCGCGAAATAGGCGAAATACGCGAAAGAGGAAAGGCAAGACAATAAGCCAGGCTGCGCTTGCTTTGCCTTTAATGAAGGGCTCGACTAATTTTGCGCATGAAAGATCTCACCAGTTCGGCATGGATGTGGGTCAAGGCGTTACTTCTACTTTTGATCGGTACTGTCTCCGCGACGCTCATTCTTTTCGAAGCGCCATCGTTTAGAATAGGCCTCTTGCTGTGCCTGACGATTTGGGGTTTTTGCCGCGCGTATTACTTCGCGTTTTATGTGATCGAGAAGTATGTCGATTCCGGTTATCGGTACTCGGGGTTGATCTCTTTTTGCCGTTACCTTTTGAAAAAGCCCCAACCGGATCCCGTTTCGCGCCCGCAGCGCGACCCGGGAGCTCATTGACCATCTTCAAGCGCCAGACGGCCCTTGTATACGAAGTCCCTTTTGACGCCTGCCTTCACATGGCACTCCGCGCAAGCCGACGACTTCTGCGGTGATGTGATATAAGTGCCGTCGGGCTTATATTCCACGTATTCCCATTCGCCCGCCCTGTTCTTACCGTAAGCCTCCCCGAACCCTGGCTCACGCCGGCTTACATGGAGCCCCGTAACGTCCTTCTTGCGCACGGATCCTTTCGCGTCCAGCACCGGTTGTCCCTGGGAATCCAAAAGGATAGTCGAGGTCTCCATAACCAGGACCGAGCCATAGGGGTAGGCCAGTTGAACTCGATTTGTGACCGAGGCCGCAAGAGCGTTACCGTAGACGGTAACCACTTTGTGTTCCGTCGGTTTGTTCACTGTTCTCAGCACCGTAAATATCTGGCTGTAACCCTTGGGGAAACCCACTCGGTCGCTTGCCGGTGCAGAAGCCGGAGTTTCGGATTCTGCGTGCAAGAACCATGCGGCCAGAAGAACCACTAAAGCAGAGGGGCTTTTCATTCGCCCGTCAAAGACGTAGGAAGATCTTGCGCTGGTAAAGGAATCGTACCAGGCCAAGGCTGAGAGCCACGACCACTATGGCCATTAGCATATCACCCCAGGCTCCGAAAGCTTGCCTGACCGGCCCGCCAACCACGAGTTTCGCAAAATCGCCAAAGTTTAGCAGATGAAAGGCCAGGTAGATTGTAATCGGATTCATCCCAATCCACACAAAGGGGATGCACCATTTGCGCCATTGCCACACTTCGATCATCTGGTAGAAAGCAGCCAGTAACAAACACGCATAGCCAGCAGCCACCAAAACGTAGGAAGAAGTCCAAATCTTTTTGATCACCGGAAACCCAAGGCCCCAGAGAAAACCCACAACCACACCTGCCACGCCGGCTGCCAGTAAATACTGAACCTTCTTTCGATCTGATATTGCTGGGTTGCGCAGCAGAAACCCCGCGAAGACACCCAGCAAACAAGTGCCAATTGCGGGGATGGTGCTGAGGATCCCTTCGGGGTCGTATGCGCCATCCCACCTGTGGCCCGGCAGGTATTGGAAATCGATCTGCTGAGGAAGGTTTAACCCATCGTCGTATTTTCCGCGTACCATCGTCGTTGTTGTCAGGAACCGTTGTTGCGTCTCCGGGCTGTCCGGTAGCAGGTTCATCGTCCTGAGGTGCTCTCGCTCGAGATTGAAATCGCGAATTGGGACTAGCGCCGTTATTCCCCAGTAACCCAATAGGAGCGCGGCGCACACGGCCATTAGACCACGCGGTCTGAGAAAGCAAAAAAGAACGCTCGTAAACAAATAGCACAGCGCGATGCGCTGAAGCACTCCCATCCACCGCACCTGGTCCAAGCCTTTTGAAATGCCTCCATAAACAAGCAGGCCAAAACAATAAATGACCAGGCTGCGCACCAGAATTCGTTTGAGGGCGGCCGCTTTGCCCACTTGCTCTATGGTTTTTGTCAGCGAGAACACGATCGACGCGCCAACAATGAAGACGAATAACGGAAAGATCAGATCGTAAAAGTGAACACCTTGCCACCCTACATGGTCCATTTGCGTATCAAGCAAACGAGTCAATCCGTTGGGCCAGCCCTTATAAAGGGCGTGGACTAATTCCTCGCCTCCGACGATCCAGAACATGTCAAAGCCGCGGAGGGCATCGAGGGACATTAAGCGACGCGTGGGGGTTTGGCTGGGAGAAACTGGAACCGACAAAGTATCGCTCATAGGACTGGGTGGGCGGAGACTAGAGGAAGAGAGCTCCGGAGTCAAAAAGAGAAGGTTCGTCGCTCCGGCAGTGTCGAGATGCCCATTGGAAGCTGGGCCGGCGAGGGTTTTTCTCGCGTGGCCCCGCGGAAGATGCTACAATTATGGCATCCCAACGTGAACCACCCAGGCGCCAACTCGCCACATATTCCGGGACCCGAAAGAACGGCAGAGCGGTCGAGGACGACCGTTTCGCAAACGGGCGGGTCAGAGGATCCGCCGCTAGTGCCCGATTATGATCTGCTGCGACGCGTGGGGTCTGGAGCCTACGGCGAGATATGGCTTGCCCGTAGTCTGGCTACCGGTGTGCTGCGCGCGGCCAAGATCGTTTGGCGCCGCCATTTTGATGATGACCGTCCGTTTCAGCGCGAATTTGAGGGCATCCAGCGTTTTGAACGCGTTTCAAGGGGACACCCAAGTCAACTGGCGCTGTTCCACATCGGTCGCAACGATGCCGCCGGGTATTTTTATTATGTGATGGAGTTGGCGGACCCAGTAGACGTTCAAACACCCGAACTTCAAAACCTGGTGTCCGGGTTTCCCACAAGCGTCTCAATCGCTAAGGGCTCAACCGCTGATTCCTCTTCGGAGTTCGACGTTCAGGCTTCGGATTTAGGCTATGTCCCACATACGCTCCGCTCCGATCTTGGTGGCGGGCGGCTCCCGGCTGCGGAGGTGTTGGAACTGGGTCTTGCGCTCAGTGAAGCATTGGCCAACCTGCACAGCCACGGGCTTGTTCACCGGGACGTGAAGCCTTCAAACGTTATCGTGGTGAATGGCCGGCCGAAGCTGGCCGATATCGGTCTGGTCACGGATGCAGGGGACGGTCGCTCTATCGTGGGTACCGAAGGGTATCTTGCGCCTGAAGGTCCAGGGACACCTCAGGCAGATTTGTTTGCCCTGGGCAAGGTGCTATACGAGTCATCGACAGGACTTGACCGTCGACGATTTCCACGACTTCCCCCCGATCTTCGTTCCTGGGAAGACGCCAGGCTTGTCCTTGAACTGAACGAAATCATTGTTAAGGCCTGTGCACCTAATCCGAAGGATCGCTATCAGCGCGCAGAAGACATGCGCGCGGATCTGGAGTTGCTCAAGACGGGCCGTTCTGTAAAGCGCTTGCGAACTGTTGAGCGTCGGTTAGCGCTTTTGAACCGAGCCGCGGTAGTTGTCACTGCCGGCATCCTCGTAGTGGCAGGCGTCTTTTACGAAACCTACCGACAGCGACAAGCGGTACTTCGCAGCCTGGTTCGTTTGCAGGTGGCCAATGGCACGGACGCAATGAACGAGGGGAATCTGTTCGACTCATTGCTCCATTATACCGAAGCACTCCGATTGGAGGCCGGCAATCACAAACGCGAGGAAAATCATCGGATCCGGATCGCGTCGATTCTACGCGAATGTCCTAAGTTGGTTGGAATGTTCACTCACCCCAACGCCGTAATCAACGACGCTGCTTTCAGTCCGGACAGCCGGCGTGTTGTGACTGTCGGCGAAGATCATATAGCGCAGATATGGGACCTTGCTAGTGGTGAACGACAGTTTTTGTTGCCTCACATCGGTCGTGTCTACAGCGCGGATTTTAGTCCTGACGGTGAACGCATCGCCACAACGACCGATGGTCTGGTCCACCTGTGGAACAGCCACTCTGGCAAACCTATTCCGACGGCGCCCATTCGCCACCGGGCGTGGAACAACGGTCCTAGTCCGGAATTCAGCCCGGACGGTTCCAGACTCCTCACGATGCCGGATTTGCATACCCTGGTTATCTGGAACGCCAATACCGGGGACGCGATGGGAAAGCCGTTGCGGCACGATCAAGAGATTCATGCTTTCATGTTCAGCCCGGACGGCCGCCACATCCTGAGTATTAGCAACGGGCACAAATCCCAACTTTGGGATGCATTCACTGGGGAGTTGGTCTATTCTTTTCGCCACGAAAGCGTGGTTAAGTGTGGTGCTTTCTCGATTGATGGCCGTACTGTTGCGACCGGCAGCGAAGACGGTTCTACAAGGTTTTGGGACTTAACTTCAGGCGATGAGATTGCACCACCAATCTTTCAGGGGCCGAGCGTAGATTTTCTAGCTTTCAGCCCCGAAGGAGATCGCCTGGCTACCGCTTCTGGCGATGGAGCGGTGGAGTTATGGGACATTACAACCAGGCGCTCACTGCTTCGGCCGCTCGTTCGTGATCGAAGGCTGTTTCGCGTCAATTTCAGCCCAGACGGTCGTTGGCTCGCCGTCTCCAGCGAAGGCAATCGAGTGCGTCTGTGGGACACCGATACCGGTGAGCTGCTGCCTCCGCCTTTTGTTCACGATACACCGCGCCGCCCTATCATGTTCAGTCCTGATGGTCACCTGATCCTCACTTTGCGTCACGACCTCACGTTGGAGCGGGAAGAGGTTGCCATGGTCTGGAGTTTGGCTCGGGAGGAGGCTCCTTCCTTGAAGGTCCCCCCGGTCGCAAGCTTTCGGAAAGAATCGCACAGCCGGGACGGTCGGTACGAAGCTATCCTCAACGGCGACACCGTCCGTACCTTGATTGCTGGTTCCGAAAAGCCTATGACTCAACCTCTCAAGCAGAACCTGCCCTTTCGGCAGGCGTGTTTTAATCACGACAACTCTCTTCTGCTGACCGAAAGCATAGGCGGTCGCGGACAAATCTGGGACCTATCCCGTGGCGAGCCGCTGACCTTCATTATGGCAATTGCGTATGACCGCAACGCCGACGCCCTCTCGAAAGCGGACCTGCCACATGACCTCCATTCCGTAGGACACCTTCTATCATTAGCCGAGATGCTTTCTGGGAACCGCATCGACGAAACTGGCGGTTTTCGTTCGCTGGATAAATACGCTCTTGCCCAACGTTGGAATGATCTGAAGCGCGAAAACCCTGAAGCCTTCATCGACTCGGAGACTGCTGTCCAACATTGGCACGAGCGCCAGGCCGCGGATTGTGAGCAAGCATGGAATTGGTGGTCGGCGGTATTTCATCTGAGGGCACTGCTTGCAAAGCTCCCAGGTGACTCACGGCTCGAAAAACGACTAGCTTATGCCGAGCTGGCTCTGAACAATGCTCAGCGCGAACAGTCGGGGTATCTCAACAAACGCACTAGGGTCGTTCCCCCTCGAGATCCACAGGAAGGACCGGAGGTGATTGACCTTTCCCAATATTACAACCGCTCTAAGCGGAATAAGTCCATGGCCAGTTTGCCCAGTGGCCTGCAGACCTTTGGCGGGACCGGTTTCGATGTCAGGGGAGTAATCCAACTCCTTGATGCCGATCAAGCCGAGCCTCTCGCTCCCTTCACAAAAGAAGTTCGCGGCATCCGGATCAATCGAGCCTGCCATAGACTCCACTTTCTTCAAGCGACTGCGAGTAGTTGTGTCGACGGCACCGAAGTCAGCAGTTTCGTGATTCATTACTCCAACCAGAAAAGCCTAACCATCACCAATATCTATGGACACCACCTGCGCAGTTGGTGGACCCAGCAGAAGGAGCCCTTAAATGCGGCGGAGGCCGCCCTTGTCTGGATGGGGACGAATCATAAAGTCGAATCGGACGACCCGGAGTCTATGCGAATTTTCAAACGGACCTGGCAGAACCCGTGGCCTGAGGTCGAAATAACATCAATCGACTTCCTCTCGAATCACAAAGGAGTTGGGCCTTTTCTAGTCGCTCTGACCGCAGACTAAGGCATACCCTTCTGCCTCTGGTCAGTTAGTTAAGAGGAATTCCCAAGAAACGCGACGCGGTGCTTAATGGTGTGGGAATGCAGCCTTGCAGGCGCCGCAAGTCCTGAAGATCGAGCTGGTTTGCAACATCTACGTCCATGCCGGAGCTCTTTGGCCATTTCCATTTCCAGTGTTCAGCGTGGCCATCCGCGAACGACAAGTTGCACCCTTGAGCGTGGCGATCCGCAGGCATGTTCATCCAATGCGCCCCGCCGAAAGTTCGGTAATGCTCGGCTTCGGCCTGCTCTCCCTCGTCGCCGGGAACATGCAAAAAGAAAACGCCGTCGTGGATCGAATCTTCCTGCTCGTCGATGAAGACGAACGCCCCCGATGTGTTCCTGATCTGGCAGAGACGCGTCTTGCGTTCGGGTTTTCGTTCCGAACCGTTCATGTAATAACTCATCGAATAGCTGCGCTTTCGAAGAATACCCGCATGGAAATCAACGGTTGATCGGTCGGTGGGGCAGTGATAGATCCCCGTACTCCTGGCATAGGGAAACAGGCTCCCGTTTTGAATGTTCCAGGTTTCCGTGTCCACAGTGGCGTCGCCCTGGACCCAGGAATCCGAAGTAGTCTGGTTTCCAGACGGGCAGCCGTCCTGCCAATTGGGCGCCATCCATTTATTAGCCGGCAATTGGTCATTGTAGTCTAACGTGTAAAGATGCCACGCCAGTTGGAGTTGCTTGAAGTTGCTTACGCATGAGGTTGATTGCGCCCTGATCTTAGCCGTTTTCATTGAGGGCATCAGCAAGGATGCGAGAATCGCGATGATGGTAGTTACGACTAACAGTTCTACGAGGGTAAATGCACTACGGGCCGTGGGCGCAGGCTTCGCGGGAATTCCACCCGGGTGCGGTACAACGGCGTTTATGAGGCAACGCATAGGCTTTGCGGGGATTAGGCTAATGCTATTCATTAGCGTTGTTTTTACAAGCAAAATGTTGCGCCGTGAGCCTTTCGCATCCTTTCTCAAGTTTGAGGCGCTGATATTTAAACGACACGATTTGCCATTCCTTACAAAAAAAGCCGAGTTTCGCCCATCTGCCAGCGAAACCCGGTCGACCTGTGGAATTACTCGCGTCTGCTATTCCTCGTCACCGACTGGTAGCAACGCGTGCTCGAGCACGTAATCCCCAACCAGTATTCCCATCGCTCCCCCGACATTGCATGAATTCGGGTAATGGATTCCCGCCCATACTCGCGCCCCCTTCACTTGTTCAGCCGCGTCTGAAAACCGGTCAAACGTCCAGGTGAAATTAGGGAAGCCCGGTGAACTCAAGACGAACTGATTCTCATCGCCTAAAATGGCTGATGCCACACGCATAAAGGCACCCGTGGCTATGCAATGAGCCGAAGGATATTCCTGGTGCCGCGGCGCGAATACGAGAGCCGTCCAGGTGGGATCAGCGTCCGTCAACGGATTGCCATCGATGTCTGCGTGGCGAATGGCGTGGAACGGCCGCCAGAGATTGTAGGTGTACTTGGCGTCGAAAATCGCAATCAGAGCGTCGCAACTGGCCATTGACAGCAACGCGAAGAGCCGCGCGTTGTCATCGAGACTTGCATTCGGCGGCAGTACGGGACGGATACCACGGAACAGGTCCACAATGCTAGTGGCTTGCCATAACAGCGCCAATTGCGTTTGGTCTGAGGTCCTCGTCGCGCTATTGACTCGTCCGAGATCTTTTACGGTATTAACGTCCGCCGCATACTCCGGGCTAGTCAGTGCCGGAGGTGGTCCGGGACGGAACTGATCCCCGCTGGCGATGGCGAACGGAACCATAAAGCGGTATTGAGGGAAAACTGCTGGCAAAGTGCCGTCGGGGTTGGTCGCTGTGGGCAGTGACCGCCAAACTCCCGGGTCGAAGCTGCCAAAATAGTTTGGCACCGTGGCGGAAAACCCGTCCATGCTTCGTAAAGCGAGAATCAGGTTAGCGACGTGCTCGCCCCAAGCCAAGCCGCGGGCGATGGATTGGCTGTCGCCCTGGTGCCCCGGAATGGTGGCAATCGACGCAGCCAGTTCCGCGTCAAAAGTGGCGCTTTGGGCTGGGTAAAGCGCTTTGAGGGCGGTGCAAGCGGCCTGAGCGACCGCTGCCTCAGCCCGCGCGCCACCCGGTGCGCGCTCGGTCACGAAGTAAGGTTGATATTGTCTCTGAATGCCATTCACTGCATCGAAGACGGCTACTTGGACAATGGCTGCGATTCTCACTTCAACCGGCGGTAATTGCGCAGCAACTTTGGCTGCCTTTTCAAGGTTGACGTTCCAATCCGTCACCATGTCCGCACGGGCACTGGGAGTAAGAGCGTTGAGCAGCGCAGCGGCCGCGAGGCCTGTGCAGACGGATCTCGCGCGTGCTTTGGTGCTGCATGCCATAGCGTGATGGCCATGACTGATTTTACTGATTAATGAGTCCACCATGACGATTCCGAACTTAACTACGTTTCTCATGTTCTTTTCCCATCTGGTTTCGCTACACATGTTGGGTTTTAACGGCCACGGGTAATTGCTGTCCCTTGAAAACCGCCGCAGCGCTGTAGCTTCGCTTCGATCCCCAATGCGCGATCTGGATCCAAAAAGTGCCATGCCACGAATCGATAAATTGGGGTTATACGGACTTAAACGGCGATTTGCGTGAATTCTTACAAACTTTTTCCAAGAAAAAATGAGACACCTTCGCTGAACGCGCAGGTTCCGCTTCCTAAGATTTCCTGTAAGGTTTCTCGAACCTTGTCGTTTAAGGGGTAGAATGTTGCTGACAATGGCGGGCGACGAAAATAGTTCCATTCGGACCCGGCAGAGCCTCTTGAAGCGGCTCGAGAAAGGCGACGACCCGGAGAGTTGGCAGGAGTTTTACCGCATTTACGGTAAGCTCGTGCGTAACTTTGCCACGCAAGCGGGATTGTCTCCCAGCGAAGCGGAGGAGGTCGTGCAGGAAACCGCTATCGGCACTGCAAAGCATCTGCCTGAATACCGCTACAATCCAAAGGTATGTCGTTTCAAGACCTGGTTGCTTAACCAGGCATCCTGGCGAGTCAAGGACCAACTCAAGAAGCGTCGTCGAGCCTCCGGTTTCGACGGCGAGGACCCGGACCCGGTCAGCCTAAGGTCAAGCCGGGACGATGAGAGTTCACGCACCTCGACCGTTAACAGAATTCCCGACCCGCGTGCCGTTAACCTGGACGCGTTGTTTGAAAAGGAATGGCGAAAGAACCTTTTTGCTGCAGCGCTCGAGAGAGTCAAAACAGAGTTTAGCCTGAAACAGTTTCAGATTTTCGATCTATTAGTCATCCAGGAGTGGCCGGCTGGGCAAGTAGCCAAGGCGCTGGGCGTCAGTTTGGCGAATGTCTACGTCTGCCGACATCGCATTTCAGGCGCGGTTAAAAAGGAGGTTCGCCGGCTTGAACGTGAGATGGAAGCAGCAGCGCAGCGCCAGTCCGATCAATTGAGCTGAGGCCGGTGCTCCGCGGCAGTTTCCTTTTCTCGGTTAGCAATGCGTCTTATCACAAAGCCGTATTTCTAAAGCAACACCGTGATCATAGAGCCGCGTTCGCCCGCCACACTCTTGACCGCAACCACGGTTCCAAAATCTTCGTCAAGCTTGAATTCAGTAGCTCCGCTAATCAATAGAATGACCAATACGCTGACAAATTTGCCGCGAAAAGAGGCTGCACTAACCTCCGATTCCTTTTCTTTGGGTAACGGAACTATTTTCCCTGCTTAGGTCATCGCGTAGCAGGGTGCACGAAATACTGCTACGCGTGCAGCAGAAAGTGCCTACTCCGCTGGGCCATTAGTTGAGGCACAGGTAGCTGGCCCAGAACATGCTTTCCTTATTTCTCGTTCCGTCGAAAGCAAGATCCCTAAAGGTTCATTATGATACGACGATTACAGTGTGTTATAGCGGCTCTGACACTTATGCTGGCTGGTCCCGGCACTGCGCATGCGCAGGCCAAGCCAAGCACTGCGACCGATCGCGATGATTATTCGCCGGGCAGTACAGTGTCCATTTCCGGGGCGCGCTTTCGCCCAAATGAGGCGATCCAGCTTCAAATCCTGCAGATTTCCCCACGCGACAATAAGGGCCCCGAACATCGACCGTGGCGCGTTGTAGCCGACGCTGATGGTAACTTTCGGGCAACCTGGCCGGTCACTGCACACGAGGCCGGGGCCAAGCTGCGGCTAACCGCCAAAGGGTTGGAGTCCCACCTACGCGCGCAAACTATTTTTACGGACGCATCTGTAGTTCCTGCATCCGGCGGCGGGGCTATCCCGGCCGATACCTACGCGGGAAGCTATACGGCTCTGACAGGGCCGGTAATCACAGAAACGATCGTGGGTGACATCAGTGTTGGGACGATTGTTCTGACTGCGCCACCAGGATTCGTCTTTGATACCAACGCACCGTTGCCGATTATTACCCTGTCCGGTGACAGCAACAACAAGAACATAAATACGATGACCAACGGGGAGATTATCCCACTGGTTGTTACCACCAACAGCCTTTCGTTCACTATCAACACCAAGAGCAAAGGTCAGACAAAGAATACTCTGACTTACTCGAATGTTCGGGTGCGCCCAACCGCCGCGGCTCCATTGGCCTCCGGGGACATCACCAATACCGGCACGTCCATTTTTCCCAACAACAACGTTAATTTCGGAACTCTGACCGAAGTAGCTGGAGCATCTACGCAGTTGGGAGTGTCAGGCTTTCCAAACCCGCAGACTTCGGGGGTGGCTGCCAGTGTGACGGTGACCGCTGAGGACCAGTTTGGTAATCCCGCCACGGGCTATACCGGAACGGTTCATTTTACTTCCAGCGATGCCCAGGCGATTTTGCCCGCCGATTATACGTTTGTTGCCGCAGACAATGGCGCGCACACTTTCAGTGGCGTAAGCCTGCAGACCATTGGAACGCAATCCATCACGGCCTCAAACATGGTGCCAGCTTCGTTCACGGGCACGCAGTCAGGAATCTCGATTAATCCCGCACCAGCAGATCATCTTGTTTTCTCCGTTCAGCCAGGGTCGGCGACATACGGTTCGTTGCTCAGTCCTCAGCCTGTTCTCGTCAGCAAGGACGCCTCCGGGAATAATTCTTCAGTCGGTCTCGGAGTAAGTAAGATTGTCACCGTAACTTTAACCAGTGGCTCTGGGCAATTGCTTGGGACGGCCTCGATGGACATCGGCACTGGAGCGGGTAACGGTACAGCCACATTTACAAATCTCACGGTTAACGCCGTGGGCACCGGTCTGCAATTGACTGCCTCAGCCGCAGGGCTGAGCAACGCCCCGAGCAGCACCTTTGCGATCACTGCCGCGACCGTCACAGCAAATGTCATTGTCAATAACAAGGCTTACGACGGAACCACCGGCGCGACCATTGCTACTCGATCTCTTTCCGGGGTGATTGGCGGCGATAATGTCACTCTTACAGGTGGCACGGCCACTTTCGCGACGAAGACTGCGGGGAATGGCAAAACGGTTACGGTCACCGGCCTGAGCCTGAGTGGCACAAGCGCGGCCAACTATGTGTTGGCTTCAACCAGTGCTACGACTACGGCCAACATTACTGCGGCGACTCTGACGGTTTCAGGCGTTTCGGCAAACAACAAGGTTTACGACGGGACGGCGAGTGCGACGCTTAACACTGCCGGTGCAGCGCTGGTCGGGATTTTAGGAACTGACGTGGTGACTCTCAACACTGGTAGCGCGGCGGGCGTATTTGCCAACAAGAATGTGGGCACTGGAAAGACGGTGACTGTAATCGGTCTGACTCTCGGCGGCGCTGACGCTGCCAACTACTCTCTGACGCAACCAACGACCACCGCGAATATCACAACGACGGGTCTGACGGTTTCCGGCATCGTGGCCAACAACAAGGTCTATAACGGCACCACTGTTGCCACGCTAAGCACTGGTGGCGCGGCGCTGGTCGGGATTTTGGGAAGTGATGTCGTGACGCTCAACATGGGTAGCGCCACCGGCACTTTTGCCAACAAAACCGTGGGTACCGGAAAGACCGTCACCGTAAGCGGTCTCACGCTCGGCGGTGCCGATTCTGCCAACTATTCTCTGACACAACCAACTACCACCGCAAATATCACTGCGGCGGGTTTGACAGTTTCAGGCGTTTTAGCGAACAACAAGGTCTACGATGGGACAACCATTGCGACCCTTAACACTACCGGCGCAACGCTGGTCGGCGTTTTTGGAACCGATGTCGTCACGCTCAGTACCGGCGGCGCAACCGGTGCTTTTGCCAGCAAAAATGTAGGAACAGCAAAGGCAGTGACCGTTAGTGGCTTATCGCTCGGCGGCGCTGATGCGGCGAATTACGCTCTGACCCAGCCAAGCACCACAGCAAACATCACTGCAGCCGCGCTGACGGTGACAGGTTTGTCGGCCGGCAACAAAATATATGACAGCACGACGTCAGCAACGTTAAGTGGGGCACCGGCATTGGCTGGGGTGCTGGGCAGCGATGGTGTGAGCCTGAACGGGACCGCAACAGGCACCTTCAGCGACAAGACTGTGGGCACGGCCAAAACAGTGAGCGTGACAGGCCTGAGTCTCGGTGGCGCTGATGCTGGCAACTACAGCCTGAGCCAGCCCAGCCTGACGGCCAATATTACGGCGGCCTCTCTGAGCGTCAGTGGCGTCACCGCCGACAATAAGGCGTACGATGGTACAACAGCCGCCGTGATACATACTGGATCGGCGGTATTAGTAGGCAAATTGGGAAGCGACGTTGTGACGCTCAGCATTGCTGGCGC